>Ga0326597_10012032_pt1 | contig 11416 bp, 12 predicted proteins | sample RVTome_12_FD_203789 | JGI IMG/M metagenome (GOLD analysis project Ga0326597, IMG submission 203789) | Soil microbial communities from uranium-contaminated site in the Upper Colorado River Basin, Wyoming, United States - RVT100D185 | ecosystem: Environmental > Terrestrial > Soil > Contaminated >...
CGCCGGCTCCTTGACCTTTCCTTTCTTGCCCACCGCCGTGATGCGCTTGCCCTCGACCACGATCACCGGATCCTTCATCACCGGCCCGCCGTTGCCGTCGATCAGCCTGCCCCCGCGGATCACTCTGGTGTTTGTCTTGCCGCCCTGCTTCCCGCTCGCGGTCGTTGCCATGCGCCACCCCTCCTTGTATCGACTGCTGCCAATGTCCGACAACCTGTGGCACCACGCAAGCAGCGCCCCGGTCGCGCGGCCATTATCAGCCGAGTGCAACCGCATTCCAAGCAGTGTAGTCATAATATGACTTATATTTTCGGTTGCGCACCGCTCTTGGCAGTGACAAGATACGCAGGATCGGACAATGAAGGGGCGAGATGAGTTTGTATAATGGACTCTCGCGCAGCGATGGCCAAACCCATGAGAAGCGCCTCTGGCACGCAAAGCATCGAGCGCACGATCGCGCTTCTGCGCGAGGTCGCCACGTATGGGCCGCGCGGCGCCAAGGTCTCGGAGCTCGCCTCGAGCCTGGGCATGGAGTACCCAACCGCGCACCGCATGGTCCGCTGCCTGGTGGCGCAACGCATGATAGAGAAGAGCAAGGACCGGCTACGCTACTCCCTCGGACCCCTGGTCTACGAGCTCGGGCTGAGCGTTCCGCCCCGGATGAACCTGCGTGAGCAGTGCGAGGGGGTCACCAGCCGCATCGCCGAGCAGACGGGAGACACGGTGTTTCTCAACGTGCGCAGCGGCTTCGAAGTCCTCTGCATCGACCGCAAGGAGGGCACGTTCCCCATCAAGACGATGATCTTCGAGATCGGGAACCGCCGCCCGCTCGGCATCGGCGCCGGCGGCATCGCGCTGCTCATGAATCTGCCAGATAATGAGCTGGCGCACACCGTGGCCGCGAACGCCGACCGGCTGCGGGCATTCGGCTTCATCACGCCGAAGAACGTGCTCGCCCGCGTGCGGCGCGCGCGCGAGCTGGGCTACGTCTTCACCGAGGACATCATCATCCGGGGCGTGAACGCGATCAGTCTTCCGTTCGGCGGCCACCACGGCATTCCGGCCGCCGCAATAAGCGTCGCCTCGATTCCGTCGAGGATGCCGCCGTCGCGCCATCCCGAACTGGTGAGCCTGCTCAAGGACGAGATCAAGGCGCTCGAGAGGAACATGAGCATCGGCCAGGGAGTGCTGCCGATCGCGGCGTGACCCAATAGCAGAACAACCAAACGGGGTGCGCCCAAACCGACACCAAAGGCGCCCGGTGGTGGGCCCATCCAGGCATTCGAAGTTCAAACACGTGCGCTGACGCGCGGAGGAGACTGACATGTCGAACAATAGGCTTCTGGTGTCCCTGCTGGCATTGCTCGCGGCCCTATCCGGCGCTGCCACCGGCGCGCCCGCGCAGACGGAATACCCGAGCCGGCCGATCCGCCTCACGATCCCCTTCCCGCCCGGCGGAGCGAGCGACATTCTGGCGCGCACGGTCGCCGACGGGCTCACGGAATCTCTCAAGCAGCGCGTGCTCGTGGACAATCGCCCCGGCGGCGGCGGCCTGATTGCAATCGAGACCGTGGCCGGCACCGCGAACGACGGTTACTCGCTGCTGCAGATCGCGACCAGCTACGTCATCAATCCGAGCTTGTACAAAAAGCTGCCGTACCATCCGGATAAGGACTTCGTCCCGATCACCCTGCTCGCGGTCGCCGACAACATCCTGGTGGTCCACCCGTCGCTGCCGGTGCGTAGCGTCCGCGATTTCGTCGCCTTTGCCCGCGCCCGTCCGGGCGAGCTCAATTACGCGCATTCCGGGTTTGGCACCCAGGCTTACCTTGCGGCCGAGCTGTTCAAGCAGGCCGCCGGCATCAAGATGGTCGCCGTCGCCTACAAGGGCACGCCCGTCGCGCTGCTGGACGTCATGAGCGGCCAGGTCCACCTGATGTTCGCCGGTGCCCCGCCAGCGCTGCCGCACATCCGGTCGAAGAAGCTGCGCGCGGTCGCCGTCACCGGCAAGGAGCGGCTCCCCGATCTGCCCGACGTTCCCACGGTCGCTGACACGGTGCCCGGCTTCGAGGCCGCCGTGTGGTACGGCCTAATGGCGCCTGCCGGCGTCTCCGCGGAGATCGTTGCGAGGCTGAACGCCGACACCAATGCGCTGCTAAGGACGCCGCCCGTGAAAAGCCGGCTCGCGAGTTTTGGTTTCCGCACCCTCCAGAGCACGCCGCAGGAGTTCGCCGCTTTTATGAAATTGGAAGGCGCGAAGTGGGCCAAGGTCATCCGCGATTCGGGTACGAAGGTGAGCAACTGATCCGCCGCGACGCTCGTGCCACGCACAATGCCGAGGAAGTCCAGGCATAGCCCGTCGCCTGGCCCAGGCGGGCCGCCGACCGGCGCGCGGCTCGCGGCGCGGGCGCTGAAGGCGCACGGCATCGCGCGCGTCTTCGCGCTGTGCGGCGATCACGTGAACGCGCTCTTTCACGCGGTCGGGAACGAGGACATCGAGATCGTCGGCACGCGCCACGAATCGGCCGCGGTGCAGATGGCGGACGGCTGGGCGCGCGCCACCGGCTTGCCCGGCGTCGCTATCGTCACCGGCGGGCCTGGCCACACCAACGCGGTCACGGGCGCCGCCGTGGCGCAAGGCGCGCAATCGCCCGTCGTGATCATTTCGGGGCAGGCGACGAAGAAGCTGAGGGAGCGCGGCGGCAACCAGTCGCTGCATCAGGCCGACCTGATGCGGCCGGTGACGAAGTGGGCGATCGAGGCCGAATCGCCCGAAGGCGCCGGCGAGTTCCTGAGCCGCGCGCTCACGCTCGCCGCCGCCGGAACGCCGGGCCCGGTGAGCGTTTCGATCCCGGTCGACGTCGCCACCGCCGCGTGCGGCGCCGCTGCGGCTCCACCCGCGCCTCCCGTCGCCGTGGCCGGCGCGGCGCCCTCGGTCTCCCCGCTCGCGCGGCTGCTGGCCGCCGCGCATCGCCCGGTCGCCGTGATCGGCGGCAATGCCTGGAGTCACGGCCGCCCGGGAGAGCTCGCGCGCGCGCTGCGCGCGCTCGGCGTGCCCTGCTTCACCCACGGCCAGTCGCGCGGCATCGTCGCCGACGACGGCGAGCTCTGCTTCGGCTACGCCAACCCGCTGTTCAACTCGACCTTCCGTGCCGCCGCCCGCGCCGACCTGTTCCTGCTGGTCGGCACCACCCTCGACTACAGCTTCGGCAGCGGCGCAAACCGCGTCGTCGATCCGGCCGCGCGCATTGTGCAGGTGCACCGCGACCCGGCACAGATCGGCGTCGGCCGCGAGCCGCACGCCGCCGTCGCCGGCGACCACGGCGCGGTGCTGCGTGCGCTCGGCGCCGCGCTGGCCGGCCGCGGCCGGCCCGCCGCTTGGCGGTCATGGCGCCGCGAGCTGCGCCAGCGCCACGCAGACAAGCAGGCCTACTGGCAGCAGCTTACGCGCGCGCGGCGCAGCCCGGCCCGCGGCGTCCATCCCGCGGTGGTGTGCCGGGTGCTCGCGAGGCACTGGACGCCGGATACGATGCTGGTGTTCGACGTCGGCGATTTCACCAACTGGCCGAAGGCGTGGTTCCCGGCACGCAAACCGGCGCACTTCATGGACGGCGGCGCGCTTGGCAACCTGGGCGGCGCGGTGCCGCTCGCGATCGGAGCGCAGTTTGCCGCAGGCGCAGCCCCGGTATGGGCCTTCACCGGCGACGGCGGCTTCGCCTTCCACGCGTGGGAACTCTCGGTCGCGGTGGAGCGCGGCCTCCCCCTCAAGGTGATCCTCGGCAACGACAGCTGCTGGGGCACCGAGAAGCGGCTGCAGTTGAACGAATTCGGCAGCGACATCGCCTGCGACCTGCCGGCGATTCGCTACGACCGCTTCGCGCGCCTGCTCGGCGCCTCGGCGTTCCGGGTCGTGCGCGAGTCCGAGCTCGCGGGCGCTGCGGCGCGCTTTGCCGCCGCGCGCGGACCGGCGCTGCTCGATGTCGCCCTCGCGCCCCTCGCGGGGCGGCCGTTCCAGGCCGCGGCGCGGACCTGAAGCCGAGGGCCCGCCCATGACCGACGTCTCGCGCTCCGCTCTGCCGCCGGCCGGCGGCGACGCGCCGGCGGTGCCGGCGGCGCACGAGGACTTCATCGGCGGCCGCTGGACGCCGCCGGCGGACGGACGCTATTTCGAGTCCGAGGACCCGTCGACTGGCGAGCACCTCACGCGCCACGGCCGAGAGAAAGGCACGATCGCGCTTCATGAATACACCCGGGTGAAGTCCGTGATCGCCCGGTGCCGACGTCCAACCACCCGATGAGGAAATCCTGAAATGCCAAATGCAATAAGGCTCCGCGTTCCGGCCGCACTGCTCGCCTTGCTCGCTCCGCTCGCGCTGCACTCGGCCCCGACCGGTGCGGCCCAGCCGGTGTCCTATCCGGAGCGGCCGGTGCGCTTCGTCCTCGGCTTCCCGGCGGGCGGCGCCTCCGACATCCTCGGCCGCGCCGTCGCACAGCACATGACCGCGCACCTCGGGCAGCAGTTCGTGGTCGACAACCGGCCGGGGGCGACCGGGATCATCGCATCCGACATGGCGGCGCGCTCGACGCCCGACGGCTACACCATGCTGCTCGTGTCGAGCAGCTACACCAACAACGCCATCCTGCGGCGCAAGCTGCCCTTCGATGCGGCGAAGGACCTCGTGCCGGTCGCGAAGGTGGCGATGGTGCCGAACATCGCGGTCGTGCCCCCGTCGTTCCCGGCGAAGACCGTGCGCGAGCTGCTCGACCAGGCGCGCGCGCGCCCCGGCCAGATCAACTACGCCTCGGGCGGTCCGGGCACCGGAACGCATCTGGGCACCGAGCTCTTGAAGCTGATGGCCGGGGTCGACTTCGTCCACATCCCCTACAAGGGCACGCCGCCCGCCCTGGTCGACCTGATGGCCGGCCGCATCCAGCTCATGCTCGCGGGCGCGCCGCCCACGCTGCCGCACGTGCGCACCGGCAAGCTGCGCGCGATCGCGGTGACCAGCGCGAGGAGATCGCCGTCGCTGCCCGACGTGCCGGCGGTGGCCGAGACCGTCCCGGGCTACGAGGCGACCACCTGGTACGGCGTTCTCGTCCCGGCGGGCACGCCGCAGCAGCGCATCGAGCGGCTGAACGCCGCGCTCGGCACCGCGCTCAAGGCGCCCGAAGTGGTCGCAGTGCTGGAGAAGGCCGGATTCGAGACCGACCACAGCACGCCGGCCGGGCTGTCGGACTACATGCGCGAGGAAACGGCGAAGTGGTCGAAAGTCGTGAAAGCGGCGAACATAACCCCCAACTGAAGGCCGCGGCAAACCGAACCACCCACAGCACAGGCAGCAGGCATACCGATGCAACTGGATCCGCAGCAACTCGAGGAACGAGAGCAGTACAAGCTGATGACGGGCAGCATCGTGCCGCGCCCGATCGCCCTGGTGACCACGCTCGGCCCCGGCGGGCCGAACGCGGCGCCGTTCAGCCTCTTCAACATGGTCGGCACCGCGCCGCCCTTGCTCATGTTTTCCGTCGGCAGCCAGGGCGACGGCGACGCGAAAGGCACCCTCCGGAATCTGCGCCACCGCCCCGAGTTCGTGGTGCACATCTGCGACGAGGCGATCGCGGAGCGCATGAACATCTGCGCCACCGACTACCCGCACGGCGTCAACGAGCTCGACGAGGCCGGGCTCACCATGGCTCCTTCGGTCAAGGTCGCGCCGCCGCGCATCGCCGAGGCGCCGGTGCAGATGGAGTGCCGGCTCGAGCGCATCGTCGAATTCGGAACCCGCCACAACGTGGTCTTCGGCGAGGTGGTGCTGTTTCACTTCAGGGACGGCATCGTCAACGAACGCTGCCATGTCGACATCGCGAAGCTCAACCCGATCGGCCGGCTGTCGGGCTCGCTCTATGCGCGCATCCGCGACACCTTCCGTCTCGATCGCCAATACCTGGGCGCGAAGCCCAAACAACTTACCTAGTCCCGCGCAGGAGGAAATTCATGGGCGCCACCGCCAAGCTGTCGAACAGGATCGAAGCCCCGATCACCCGCCGCTTAGCGGAGTTCGTGGTCCAGGCAAAATACGAGGACCTTCCCGCCGAGGTCGTGCGCCTCGCCAAGAACTCCTTCCTCGACACGCTGGGTATCGCCATCGGCGGTATGGTCGAGCCCGCGCCGGCGATCCTGCTCAAGTTCTGCCAGGAGCAGGGTGGCGCCCCCGCGGCAACCGTCATCGGAGCGAACTACCGGACCAACGCCCCCAACGCGGCGCTCGTCAACGGCACCGCCGCCGACATCGTCGGCTTTAGCGACATCTCTGTGATCCAGATGACGCACCCCTCGGTCTCCATCTGTCCCGCGGTGTGGGCGGTCGGCGAGCAGGTACGCGCCTCCGGCCGCGCCGCGCTGCTTGCGCACGTAATCGGTGTGGAAATTGCCGACAAGCTCGGCGCCGGCATCCGGCCGGGATTCCAGCTGAAGGGCTGGCATCCCATGGCCGTGCTCAATACCTTCGGTGCTGCGGCTGCCGCCGGCAAGCTGCTCGGCCTCGACGAAACACGATTGAGCTGCGCGCTCGGCATCGCCGGTGCCGAAGCCTCGGGCATGCGCGTGGCGATGGGCTCGATGAGCAAGGCGTACGGCGCCGGGCGCAGCGCCCGCGACGGCATCGTCTCGGCGCTGCTGAGCGAGGCGGGATTCACCGGACCGCAGAACGTCATCGAGGGGCGCGACGGCTTTCTGCAGACCTTCGGCGACGGCGCGGGCGGGGCCGGGATCCTGGAGAACCTGGGCAAGCCCTTCGAGTTCATATCGCCCGGAATCACGCTCAAGAAGTTTCCCGCATGCACCCGCTCGCACAACGGCATCCAGGGCGTGCTCGACCTGCGCAAACGGCACGGCCTCAAACCCGAGGACATCGAGCACGTCGACTGCCTGGTGACGCCGGCGGTGGTCGACTACCTCAAGTTCCCGCAGCCGCAGACCAAGTTCCAGTCCAAGTACAGCATGGAGTTCTGCGTCGCCACTGCCATCCGCGACGGTCGGGTGATCATCCAGTCGTTTACCGACGAGAAGGTGCGCGATCCGGAGCTGCTGGCGTTGATGAAGAAAGTGAAGATGACGGTTTGGGACGAGTACGAGAAGTTCGGCTACAACCCGCCGCACGCGCCCTACGGCTGCCTGGTAAAGATTCGGCTAAAGGACGGCCGCGAGCTCTCGCAGCAAGTGGACAAGGGGCCGTGGGAGCCCGAGACGCCGCCCCAATGGGACGACCTGGCGGAGAAGTTCGTCGGCAATGCGGAGATGCTGCTGCCGCGCCCGGCGATCGAGCGGGTCATCGACTGCGTCGCCCGGCTCGAGACACTCGAGGACCTGTCGGAGCTGGTGGCGTTCGTCGCGAAACGTCAATAACAACCCCTGAGTGCCCGCATGGGCAATGAGTTGTTCGTAGCCACTGAAAGGAGAACGTCATGTCCCAAGCACTCCCCGTTTCCGGCGAGCAACGGCAGTACTTCTACCGCTTCGAGAGCCTGCCGGAACACACCTTCACCAAGCACACCACCTCCAACGGCAGCGTAGTGAAGGGCGATAAGATTTACATCGGCATGGTCAACAAGCCGCGCGGTTCCGGCTCGCAACCGCACCGCCATCCGTTCGAGCAGTTCAACTACGTCATGAAGGGCAGGCTCAAGGCGTGGGTGAACGGCCAGGAGCAGGTTGTCGGCCCCGGCGGCCTGATCCACATCCCCGCGAACACCCTGCACACCATCGTGGCAACCCCGGAGGAAGATGCTGTGTTCTTCATGGTCAAGGAGGCTACGCCCATGGGCACCGCCGGGATTCCGGAAGACCCCACGGTGACGGGCCCGCGCTTCGAGCCGGGTTTCGGTCCGAAATAGATATCGCGGAACGCTTCGTCCCACGCGCTCCTGCGGGGGGATCCAGGCCACAACACAAGGAGGTGTCATGACGCCCCGCATCCTTCTCATCATCGCCGCGCTGGCGTTCCAGCCCGCTGGCGCCGCGCTCGCGCAGGACTACCCGTCGCGGCCCATCCGGCTCATCGTGCCCAGCCCCGCGGGCGGGGGCATCGACACGCTCGCCCGCATCATCGGCCAGCGGCTGACCGACAGGTGGCAACAGCAGGTCGTCGTGGACGCCCGCCCGGGGGCAACCGGCATCATCGGCACCGCGATTGCGGCGAAGGCGTCGGCGGACGGCTACACGCTGCTCTTCGCGTGGACCTCACCGCTCGCGATCAACCCCGGCCTCTACGACAAGCTGCCCTACGACGTGCAGCGCGACTTCGCGCCGGTCATCCTCGCCGCGACGACGCCGAACGTGCTGGTCGTGAAGCCAGACACGCCGGTGAGATCCGTGAAGGACTTCGTCGAGCTGGCCAAGCGCGCCCCGGGAAAGCTGACGTACGGCTCCTCCGGCATCGGCGGCTCGTCCCATCTGGCAGGCGAGCTGTTCGCGTCGATGGCCGGCGTCAAGCTCACGCACATCCCGTACAAGGGAACGCCGCCAGCGCTGGTCGACATCATGGCCGGTCGCATCGACTCGATGTTTGCAGCGGTCGCGCCCGCGCTGCCGCACATTAAGTCCGAGCGCCTGCGCGCCATCGCTGTTACTACCGCCACGCGCTCGGCGATCCTGCCCAAGGTGCCCGCGGTCTCCGAAGCGATCCCCGGGTTCGAGGCCGAGACGTGGTACGCCATGATGGCGCCCGCGGGCACGCCGGCGCGGATCATCGCGCAGCTGAACAAGGAGATCGCCGCGTTCCTGGGCGAGCCCGCCACGACCCGGACCCTCCAGCAACAGGGCTTCGAAGCCGTCGGCGGCACGCCGCAGAAACTCGCCGCCTTCCTGCGCTCGGAAACCGGCAAGTGGGGCGAGCTAATCAAGGGCGCCGGCATACGGCCGCAGTGAGGAGGAAGGCGAAAGGAGGAGGCGTAGGAAAGGAAGTATCACCAGTCAACAGTCATCGGTCGCCGGTCGCTGGTCAGCGTTCACGGCCTTGGCGCGCGTTTCGCGTATCATCCTCCGGCGGCACGAGGGGCGATGCCGGCCCCGGCGCTGACCCGCCGCCGCGTCGCGCTTCACATGACCACTCTACATGACGGGGGGGCCGCCGCAGCCTCCTCTCCTCCCGCTGCAAGAAGACAGCAGGTCCGTTCGCCGTCGTTCCTGGTCTCCGCGCTGCTCGGGGGGCACAGCGTCGCCACGATGGCGCTGCTCGCGCTGCCGACGGTCGCACCGGCCGTCGCGAGCGACTACGGCATCGACGCCTCCCTGGTCGGCTACCAGATCAGCCTGGCCAGCATCGGCATGCTCGCCTCGCTTACCGTGCTCGGCAACGCGAGCCGTCGCCGGGGCGGGGCCCGCGCCAATCAACTCGGCCACTGCCTGGTCGCCGGCGGCATGCTGCTCCTGATACTGCCGTGGCTGCCGCTGCTGGTCGTGGGGTCGGTGGTGGCCGGCGTGGGCTACGGCATATTGACGCCCTCGGCGTCGCAGCTTCTGATCCGGTTCACCCTGGACCGGCGCCGCAACCTGATTTTCTCGCTGCACCGGCTCGGCATTCCGCTCGGCGGCATTCTCGCCGGGCTGATCGCTCCGGCGATCGCGGTGACCGCAGAGTGGCGCTGGGCGGTCGCGCTGACGGTGGTTGCGCTAATCGCGGTGATCTGGATCATGCAGCGCGGCCGCGGCCAATGGGACGCGGACCGCGACCGCGGCGCGGCCGTCACGACGTCACACCCGCTCGCCGGGGTGCGGACCATCTGGGAGCGCCGTCCATTGCGGCTGGCGTCGATCGCCGGCGGGTGTTTCTCCTGGGGACAGTTTTGCACCGCGACCTTCGCCGTGGTCGCCTGCGACGAGGCTCTCGGCATGAGCCTCGTCGCCGCAGGCACCGTGCTGACGGTGGTGCAGATCTCGAGCGCGGCGGGGCGCGTGGTGGTCGGCTGGGCGGTGGACCACGTCAACAGGTCGCGCTGGTGCTGGCGTGGGTGGCGGGCGTGATGGTGCTCGCGTGCGTGGCGGCGCTTGCGCTGTCGCCGTCGCTGCCGCTCGCGTGGGTCTACGTGCTGTTCGCCCTGCTGGGCGGCGCAAGCGGGAGCTGGCCCGGCGCCATCCTTGCCGAAGTCGGGCGGCTCGCCCCCGAGAACGAGACGGGCCTTGCCATCAGCGGCTCGATGGTGTTCGTCAATACGGGCAAATTCATCGGGCCGATCGTCTTCGCGAACGTCTACTCGCTTACGCAAAGTTACGGCGCCGCCTTTGCATCGGTGGCGGTGCCGTCGGCGGTTTGTGTCTACTGTCTGATCGCCATGCACCGCCGGTCAGCGTGACGGGTAATGGGGGATGGGTGACGCGCGATCTGCGGCCACCGCAGCTCGTCGAGAGAGCGCGCGCGAACCTGCATGCTACTTTGCCGAGTTCCGCAACAGCGTCCGTGGTCACCATGCTCGTCGGGTTCCTTGCCGCATGTGGTCGGCCCCGGCATAATCGCCGCACATGCCTGCCCGGCGACCACGCGAGCGCTCGGCATGAGGAACCGTCCGGTTCCTAATTCAAGCAATCCGTCGTGGAGGAGAAAACATGATTCGAGCTGCCATCATCGGTCTGGGCTGGTGGGGAAGAACGATCGTCGAGACGGTGCAGGGCAAGAGCGACAGAATTTCGTTCGTAGCCGGCAACACGCGCACCCGCGCCAAGGCGGAGGAATTCTGCCGCGATAACAAGATCGAGCTTCGTGACGACCTCGACAGCATCCTCAATGATCCCAGGATCGACGCCGTGGTCTACACCACGCCCCACAGCCAGCACGAAGAACACATCAGGCGTGCGGCGCAGGCGGGAAAGCACGTCTGCGTAGAAAAACCGTTCACCCTGAAGGCGCATACGTCCGGTCAACCGCAGGTGATCGAGAACAAGGGACCCAATCCGGTGAAGTGGGTTATGGAAGCCTTCGCCGCGGCGGTCCAGGGCGAAGCACCCTTTCCCATTACCCACGAGCAGATCATTCATGGCGTTGCCGTCTTCGAGGCGATCGTGAAGTCGGCCAAGACGGGGCAGTTGGTCAAGGTCGGCTGAGACGCGATGCCGGTCAGTGCAAGGCCGGACCGCCCGGGAGTACCGAAGACACGGAATATCGCGAGGCAAGCGAGATTCGCGCCGGTATGCGCATCGATTGGGACGTGCCGATCGCGATGGACGACGGCCTGATCCTCCGTGCCGATGTCTACCGGCCGTTCGAGGAGGGCAAGCACCCGGCGATCCTCACCTATGGCCCCTACGGCAAGTGGCTGCATTTCGAGGACCTCTACGTTGCCCAGTGGCAGCGGATGTGCGAAGAGCACCCGGACGTGCCGACGGGCTCCACCAACAAGTACCAGAACTGGGAAGTGGTCGACC
>Ga0326597_10012033_pt1 | contig 11416 bp, 7 predicted proteins | sample RVTome_12_FD_203789 | JGI IMG/M metagenome (GOLD analysis project Ga0326597, IMG submission 203789) | Soil microbial communities from uranium-contaminated site in the Upper Colorado River Basin, Wyoming, United States - RVT100D185 | ecosystem: Environmental > Terrestrial > Soil > Contaminated >...
CCGGCACGGACTGGGTCAGGGAGCCGACGAACTCGAAGCCGCCGGGAACGCTCTTGAACAGCTGCACCTCGACGGTTTCGGGGTATCGCTTGCTGTTGATACCGACCGTGATGGCGCGGGTTTGTCCAGCACTCGCCGATTTCGGCGCCGAGAACTTGGTGATCGCGACGTCGTGGGTCCGAACCAGCACCGACTGGGAGGTTGACGCGGTGCGGCCGTCAATGGTCGTGACGGTGAGGTTCACGACGTAGCTTCCGTCGGCTGCATACTGATGGGTCACGCAGCAATCAATCGTGGTCGTGGTGGCCCCATCGCCAAAGTTCCACTCCCGCGTTTGGACACCCACTTCGCCCGGGTCGGAGGAGTTTTCATTGAACTGGACGACATCGAAGACCGAGGGGTCAGAGGGGGAAAAGAAGAAGCTGGCCACCGGTGGTGGCGTGACTTCGAGGCGGAACTCCAGCAGCCCGCCTTGGCCGAACAAGCCATCTACTTGGAAGTAGTAGGTCGTGAGAGCTTCCGCGCGGAACGTTACCTTCCCTCCGAACGCGCGACAGCCTACCTCGGTCAGGCTGGCCAGCGAGTTCCCGCTGTAGGCGGCGACCACGGTCGAGAACGTAAAATTGTTGCTGATGCTGGCGGAGATCGATCCCGCTTCTTGAGGCGTGAAGCTATACCAGACGGTCTTGCCCGACGGGCCAAAAAAACAGGAGGGCGTCGGCTCGCCTGCCTCCGTGCTCGCCGAAATGATGTCCACGGCGTCGCTAAACGGCAGGCTGGCAATCGATGTTGCGTTGGCGAAGTCGTCATTCGGCGGCACCGGAAGTTCCACGAGCTGGAACTCCAGTTGACCGAACTGGAAGAACAAGCCATCCACTTGGAAGGAGTAGGTCGTGCCGCCCTGCGCCAGGAACGCCACCCGCTCCCCGAAAACCCGGCAGCCCACCTCGGTCAGGCCGGCCAACGAGGTACCTGCGTAGGCACCAAGCACGGTGCTGAAAAAGGCATTGCTGATTTGCGCCGAGACCCATCCGGTCGCTGCAGGCGTGAAGCTGTACCAGACGGTCTTGCCCGAGGAGCCAAAGGAGCAGGACGGCGTCGGCTCGCCTGTTTCCATGGTCGCGTCCGTGATGTCCACGGTGGTGCTGAACGGCAGTGCCGCGATCACCGTGGCGTCGGCAAAGTTGTCGTTGGACGGGACGGCCTGTTGCGAGGTCACGTCGTACGAGCCGCTGCCGGCTGCCCCGCGATCCGAACCCAGCCCCATGGGGTCAGGGTCTTTTTCGCAACCTGCGCCAAGAACTCCCAGGAGCGTGACGAGTATCGCTGTTTGAGGTAGGCGTTTCATCGGAACGAACTCCCTTCCTGGAACCCAGGTCCCGTGGAGGCGGTGCATTGTTCCGTGCGGGGTTGATCGAGGCGTGCGAACCCGCTCGGCTCTCGATTCGCGATTCGCTTGCGTTGTATTGTGACCGGAAGCGGTCACGTCCGAGTCACATCCGGATCACTGGGGAGTCATCGCCGCGGGCGCCGCTGCGACTGTTGGTAGCACATGGCACAACGGCCGCCGATTCCGGCGGCCGAAGTACTCATGCAGCAACGCGTCGTGTTATTGATGGTGTCCGATGGTGCCACCGCCCTCGTGAGCTGGTCAAGTCTTAGACGGCAATGCGTGTTAGCGGCACGGGAGGTCGCCGTCACACTGCTCGACCACCAAGGAGCAACGTCGGCCCGGACCGCCCGCACCTCTCAGAAGAACGCGCCATCCGGCACCGTCCCATAGACCCAGAACCCGCCTTCTCGCACTTCGGCACGCCCGGCTCCGCTGCCCTTCCCTTCGATCACCTCCGCGGTAACGTGCACCGTAACAAATGGTCAGCCGAAACGAGACGCGACCCCCTCGCAGACCCCTCAGCCCGGCAAGATTCGATTCGGTCGGTGCACGAGTCCGGATGAGCCGCATGATGAGGCGGCCGCCACGATCAATCGTCGCCACCACCGCCGCGTCACCGAACCCACCGCTTCGTCGCCCCGCCAACAGGCTCCCCGCGGTCCAAGCGGTTGTCCTGATCCGTGTCGGCATGGGCCCCGATCGCATCCGACGCCGGGCGCGTGGGTCCAAGATAGGTGAAGCTGCACTGGCCGCCGGCGCTGGTCACGCACTGGCCGGACGCCACCAGCTGACCGGCGCGGACCACCCCGAAGCGCACCGTGATCCCTTCCACCAGCTGACCCGTGGCACTGCGCACGGTCGCCGTCACCGTATGGCTCGTGCCTACCGGGTTTACCGCTGAGCTGGGCGTGAGCATGAGGGAAGCCGGATCGCAGGCGTCGCCCAAGCCGTCGCCGTCCCTGTCGGCCTGATCCGGGTTGGGGTTCCGGGGGCAGTTGTCGGAAGCGTCAGCGACCCCGTCGCCATCTCCGTCCGGGCAGCCGCCAGCCGTACCCGCCACAAGGGGGCAGTTGTCGCTCGCGTCCGGGAAGCCGTCGTTATCGTCGTCCGGGTCGCAGGCGTCGCCGAGTCCGTCCCCGTCGGTATCGGTCTGACCGGCGTTGGCGACTAGAGGACAATTGTCCGATGCGTCGGCAACGCCGTCATTGTCGTCATCCCCATCGCAAGCGTCTCCCTGGCCGTCCCCATCGGTGTCGGTCTGATCGGCGTTGGCAACTAGAGGACAATTGTCCGACGCGTCGGCAACGCCGTCATTGTCGTCATCTTCATCGCAAGCGTCTCCCTGGCCGTCCCCGTCCGTGTCGGTCTGACCGGCGTTGGCGACGAGAGGACAATTGTCCGAGGCGTCAGCCACGCCGTCATTGTCGTCATCCCCATCGCAAGCGTCCCCCTGGCCGTCCCCGTCTGTGTCCGTTTGGTCCGGATTGGCTGTGAGCGGGCAGTTGTCCGTGGTGTTCGGCACCCCGTCATTGTCGTCGTCGGTGTTGGCGGGGGTGATCGCCACGGCGACCGGGAAGCTTCCGACGAGCACGGTAGCGGTGACGGTGTTCGTGGCGGTCGCGATCACCGACACACTGTTCCCACCGACGAAGGATGTATTGTTGGTCACGTAGGCGAAGGCGCCGTCGGGGGTGATCGCCACGCCGGTGGGGCGAGCGAAACCGGGGACGGTGGCGGTGACGGTGTTCGTGGCGGTCGCGATCACCGACACGGTGTGCGAGTTTGAGTTGGTCACGTAGGCGAAGGCGCCGTCGGGGGTGACCGCCACGCCAGTCGGGCCGAATCCGGGGGTGACGGTGGCGGTGACGGTGTTCGTGGCGGTCGCGATCACCGACACGGTGTTCGAGTTTGAGTTGGTCACGTAGGCGAAGGCGCCGTCGGGGGTGATCGCCACGCCGACCGGGACGCTTGCGACGGGGACGGTGGCGGTGACGGTGTTCGTGGCGGTCGCGATCACCGACACGTTGGCCGAGCTCGCGTTGGTCACGTAGGCGAAGGCGCCGTCGGGCGTGATCGCCACGCCACGCGGCCCGCTTCCGACAGGGACGGTGGCGGTGACGGTGTTCGTGGCGGTCGCGATCACCGACACGTTGGCCGAGCCCACGTTGGCCACGTAGGCGAAGGCGCCGTCGGGGGTGATCGCCACGCCACGCGGCGAGCTTCCAACGGGGACGGTGGCGGTGACGGTGTTCGTGGCGGTCGCGATCGCCGACACGGTGTTCGAGGTTGAGTTGGCCACGTAAACGAAGGCGCCGTCGGGGGTGATCGCCACGCCGACGGGGCCGCTTCCGACGGGGACGGTAGCGGTGACGGTGTTCGTGGCCGTCGCGATCACCGACACGGTATTGGAGCCTGAGTTGGTCACGTAGGCGAACTCGCCGCCGGTTGAGGACGTGAGGAACCGGCTGCCCGACTCCGCCGCGCTCAGCTGAGTGGGGTCGTCCTGGTGACACGCACCGAGCAACACTACCAGCGCCGAGAGGGCAGACGATACGGAGTGACGGAAGCGCATAGCACCTCCTTTAGCGCGACAGCGAGGCATGAAGGCACCTCCTCCTGTGAAACCACTTTCGGGGGTTGATACGCAGCCTGCCAACCCGCTTGGCTTGCGGGCACCGAGTAGTCGGCGTTGTATTGTGGCGGGAAACGGTCACGACCGAGTCACATCCCGATCACCGGGGAGTCATCGCCGATGCTGTGGCTCAAGGCGCTGGGCGGGCTGGCGCTGGCGCGGGACGACAGCCTCGTCACCGGCGTGCTCACGCAACGGCGGCGGCTGGCGCTGCTGGCGCTGCTGGCCGTCGCGCGGGACCGCGGCGTGAGCCGCGACAAAGTAGTCGCCTGGCTGTGGCCCGAGAGCGATGCCGAGCGCGCACGGCACGCCCTCAACCAGCTGCTGCACACGCAGCGCAAGCTGTTCGCGCCCGAGCACCTGTTCCTGGGCGGCAAGACGCTGCGGCTCAACCCCGCGGTCATTCGGACGGACGTCGGCGAGTTCGAGTCCGCCCTGGACCACGGCGCGCTCGAGGAGGCGGTGGCCATGTGGGGCGGTCCGTTCCTCGACGGGTTCTTCCTGCGGGACGCTCCCGAGTTCGAGCGGTGGGCCGAGGCGCAGCGCGACCGGTTGGCGCGGCGACTGTGCGCGGCATACGTCGAGCTCGCTCATGGCGCGGCGCGCCAGGGCGCGGGGGCCCGCAGCGCCGAGTGGTGGCGGCGGGCGGCCGACATCGATCCGCTGGATTCGGAGATCGCGATCAATGTGGTGGAGGCGCTCGCGGCGATGGGGAATCTCGCCGGGGCGATCCGCCACGCGCAGCTACACGGCGAGCGGCTGCGGAACGAGCTGGGGATGGCCCCCGACGCTCGCCTCGAGGCATGCGTCGCACGGCTCCGGACTGCCGATGCCCCCCATCGAGAGCAACAAGGTCGAGAATAGCCGCGTCGAGGGGGATGCGTCGAGTCTTACACCCTGGGTCTATGTGCGACGTCGGCCTCGGCGGGTTTCCTCTCGATGCTTCTGCGCTCGACGTCCTGCCTCTCGGCGCCGCTCGTAATGACGCGGTACCCGGCCCAGATCAATGCCAGCCCGATCAGCTCGGTGACGTAGAGTACTTCGGTGTGGCCGAAGCGCGTGGCGCTGCCGCCGATGCCCGGCAGCAGCGCACCCACCGCGATGGCGACGTTCCCGAGGAACCGATGCCGCATCGCCGGAGCACGAGCGTAGCGGGCCGCCGAGAGCGCCGCTCCACCGACCAGAAAAACGAACGCGTACAGGTTGATGAACGGGCTGAACCACCGTACCCACCGCCAGGCCAGCACCCTGCCGGTGAGTCGGTGCGGCTCGACCAACCCGGTGTCCACCGGCGCGAGCAGCACGCAGACGGCCGCCACCGCGACCAGTGTCAGCAGCGGCGCAGTGAGTCGGTGCGCGGTGCGCCGGGAGAGCAGCAGATAGACGGTGCCTTGGGCCAGCGGCGCGCCGCCAAGTAACGCCCCGGTGATGTACCACGCTTTGAAGAGGGCCTGGTGCCAACCGAACAGCGTGGTGGCCGCCTCGACGGCGGTCCCGACTCCGTACGTGACCAAGCCGATACCCCACCACAACAGGTGCGGCCCTCCCTGCCGCCGCCAGCGCGCCAGCACGGCGGCGGCGAAGGGCAGCGCGATCAGCGTGGTCGCGATGGGGAGATAGTGGACGAGAGAGGGCATCCCCACTCACGAACCTCGGCGTTCAGAACGTCACGTCGTAAGTCAGGAACACGCTCCGTCGCGGCTCCGGGCGGAAGAAACTCACGTTGGTGAACTCGGCGTACAGGGCGTTCCCCAGATTGGTGACGCCGATGCCGAGGCGTTGGGTGTGCAGGCCGTTGCGCACGACCACCACGCCCGCCCGCAGGGCGTGGATCGCGAATCCCGGCAGGGTGACGCCCACCGGGTTGGTGCTCGGGAGCACGTCCTTCCGGTCGCCGTTGGCCCGCAGCTCATACTCCGCGAACAGCCGGTCGCCGGGGTGGTCGTACCGGATCGTTCCCCGGTAGCTGCTCGAGTACGATTCGCCGACGGGATTGCTGGAGTCGAGCACGTTCTTGGAATCGAGCCACGTGGCGCCCGCTCCGAGCATGATCCCGGCGTCGAGCCGCACATGGCCGTTCAGCTCCACGCCGCGGAACCGGAGCTTCTCGACGTTCACATTCCGGTATTCGGGCATCCTTCCTACCGAGTCGCCGGTGGGAGCGATGCGGATGCCATCGTGGATGTCGTTTTGGAACACGAAGCCCTCGGCGTAGAGCCGGGCCGTGCGAATCCGGACGCCGAGGTCGACGTTGAGGCTCGTCTCGGGCTCGAGGTTGGGATTGGGCGACTGGTAGCCGAATCCCTCCGGCGTGGCGCCGTTGAAGAACCGCTCGACGAGGTTGGGGGAGCGGAACGCCCGGCCCACGGTGCCGACCACGCTCACCGCGTCGGCGACGCGAACCACCGCGCTCGCCGCGCCGACCACGGTTTGGTCGGTCGAACGCACGGCGGGGGCGGTGTAGCCCGCGGTGGGGCGAGTGGCGGCGTGAACCTGCTGGTAGCGGGCGCCGAACAGCAGCGACAACCGCGGCAGGACGCTCCAGTCGGTCTGGGCGAACACGCCGACGCTGCGGTAGGTGGCGTTCGGTACCTGGGGCACGGTGTTGGTCGATGGTGGGATCGGTCCCATGTTCACGAAGGTGGTGGTGCTCGAATCGCTGTTGTTCGACCGGTCGTGGAAGTAATCGACCCCATAGGTAAGCGCGACCCGGGCGCCGATCGTCTTCTTCAACTCGCCGCGCAACCCATAGGTCACGAGGTCGGTGCGGTTGGTCTGGTCGATGTCGATCTGCGACCCGGGACCGGTGGGAATCACGATGCCGAAGTCGAGACGACGATCGTTCTCCTGGCGGTACACGGTGGCTTCCACGCGGTCGGCGAAGGGCAGCCGCAGGTCAGCGGCCCGGAGGCCCGTGCTGAGCTTGCTGAACACCTGCCAGGGGTAGAGGATGCGGACGGTCGGGTCGCCCGGGGCGTACGCCGCGGGATCCACGAATCCGAATCCGGAGGTGTCGGCGTGGTAGCGCTCGTAATGCGCGAACCACTCCCGCCCCTCTCCCAGCCGGTAGCCGACGTAGGCGTCCGCGCTCCAGTCCCGGCCACGCGTGTCGCGCACGCGGGTGTTGCTCGCGAGGGTGATGTTGCCGTAGTCGCCCTGCGGTGCCTCGTAGTCGTCGGCGCCGCGCAGCGCCGCGGCGAGCTGCACCCCCCAACGGCCGGAACGCCCGCCCGCGGCGCCGTAGGCTCGCTGCTGGCCGTCGGCGGAGCTGTAGCGAACGCCGCCGCTGCCGTGCACTCCCGGCAGCTCGGGAGTGCGGGTGAGGACGTTGATCACGCCACCGATTGCGTCGGAGCCATAGAGCACGGAGGCCGGCCCGCGCACGACCTCTACGCGCTCGATCATGGAGACGTCGAGCAGGCCCGGAATCTCGCCGAAATCCTGCTGGCGGCGCGAGTTGTTGAGCCGCAGGCCGTCGGCCAACAATAGGATCCGCTGGCCGCGTTGGCCGCGGATCACCGGCCGCACCTGGCTCAGCCCGACCCCGGAGACGTCCAGACCGGCCTGGCCGCGAAACAGGTCCACCAGCGTGTTGGGCGCCCGGGCGCGGATGTCGGACCGGTCGAATACGCCGACCGGTGCGGGAGTGAGGAAGACGTCCTTGGGAGAGCGCGTCGCGGTAACCGCGATGGGGGTCAAGTACACGGTATCCCGCACGCGGGTGGTGTCGGCTGGGCCCTGCTGGGCCATTGCGGGGACCGGGGAGAAGGCGGCGAGCAGCGCGGCGAGCAGCGCACGGGCACGTGGCATGTCCCGGAGTCCTCATTCGAGGGTGAGAGACGGCATCCATGACGACCGGATGCGTTCGAACGTAGGACGCGGTCGGGCAGGGGGACATTGGGGAGATGCCGGAGCCGTCGGCTCCGTAGTTATGCGGAGGAGCTAGCTCGCGAGCAGACCGGCGTGGAGCGCGAACCGCGTGAGGTCGGCGACGGTCCGCAGTGAGAGTTTCTTCATCAGGCTCTCCCGATGTGATTCGACCGTACGGGGCGAGATTCCCAGGTGGGCGGCGATCGCGCGGTTGGTGTGCCCGGTGGCGACGAGCGCCAGGACCTCGCGCTCGCGCGGTGTGAGGCGCTGGAGTCGATCACGTGGCGACTCGGTGGCGACCTCTCCGCGCACCGCGGCGGCGAGCCGCTGGGCTACGGCGGGACTGAAGTACTCGCCGCCCGCCCGCACCGCGCGGATCGCCGTCCGCAACTCGGCGGGGCTGGCGTCTTTGAGGATGTAGCCGTCCGCGCCGCCGCGCACCGCCGCGAGCACGTATTCATCCTGCTCGTGCATCGACAGCACGAGGATGCGGGCGCCCGACGCGCGCCGCCGCAGCTCGGCCGCCGCTTCGAGGCCCGACATCCCCGGCATGGTGAGGTCGAGCAGCACCACATCGGGCCGGACCGTTTCCGCAAGCCCCAGTGCCTCGGTCGCGTTCGCCGCCTCGCCCACGACGCTGAACCCCTCGGCGGCCGTGAGCACGTGCCGCAGCCCCTCGCGCACCACCGCGTGGTCGTCCACGACCAGCACCCGCACCGGACCGGCGCTCATGCGAAGCCCCGGACCGGGGCGACGGGCAGGCGTGCCTCGACGGCGACCCCGCCGCCGTTCACCCCGGTCACCCGAACGGCGCCGCCGAGTGCGCTGATCCGCTCGCGCATCCCCGCCAGGCCTAGGTGCCCGGCGGCCTCCTGCGCTTCGAGCGACCACCCCGGGGAGAGCCCGCGCCCGTCGTCCCGTACCGTGAGCGTGAGGAGTCGGTCGTGCACGGCGAGATCCACTACCGCCGTGCGCGCCTCCGCGTGGCGGGCCACGTTGGCCAGCGCCTCCTGCACCGCCCGGAACAATGCAAGTTCCGCGTCCTGGGACAAAGGAGGGAGCGCTTCGGGAAGGGCGAGCGTGACGTGGAGGCCGGTGCGCTGCTCGAACGCGGTTACCAGGGCGCGCAACGTGGGCAGCAGCCCCAAATCCTCGAGCAGGGACGGGCGCAGGTCGTTGGTGAGCGAGCGGAGCGACGCAAGTCCCTCGTCGACCAACTCCAGGGCTCGGTCCACTCGCGGCCCGAGCGTGGGAGGCGCTTCTTCACGCAGCAGCCCGAGCTGCAGCTTCACCGCCGAGAACACCTGCGCGGTCTCGTCGTGCAGCTCGCGCGAGAGCCGCCGGCGCTCCTCCTCGTGCTGGTGCACCATTCGCGCCGCGAGCCGCTCCAGCTCGGCGCTGCGTTGGGCCACACCGCGCCGCAGGTCCTCGTGCACCAACAGCAGCATTCCCGTCCCCATGCCCAGGATGAATACGATGTCGAGGTAGTAGCCCCACGGGTTCCAGGCTCCCTGCGCCCGCAAGAAGGGATAGTCGAGGTGGTGGACTCCCCACAGGGCGAGCACCACCGCCAGAAACTGCGCCGGTCCCGACGGCGTGGTGCGGTGATAGCTCCAGAACGCCCACGCCGTCCACAGCGTGGCTCCCGAGAGGAAGGCCACGGCGGGACCGGCCGCCAGGAGGAAGTCGTTCAGTCGAAAAATGGCGACGTAGGACCAGAGCGGCGGGAACAGCGCGGCCAGAGCGTAGACCGGCCGCCAGGAGAGCCGGAGGGAGAACACCAGCGCCGCCCACAGCAGGGCCAGCGCGGTCCAGCCGGTCACCACCTGGTGCCAGTAGAGCCAATGCCGGTCCGGGTGCAACAGGAAGACGATGATCGCCGCCACCCGCAGCATATAGAGGAACCAGGCGAGGGCCCACCAGGCGAATTCCGGCCGGCCGTGGCGTCGACCGAGGTGCAGGAACAGCAGCGCCAAGCCGAAGGTGATCGCGGCCTGGAGGAAGGCGGCGGCGAGCTCGCCCAAGGTCGAGGGGGAAGCCGGCAGGTCCATCAATCGCCTTCCCGCGCGGCCGCGATGCCGCGCCGCTCGTCGACGGTGGCGAGTAGCACGCCCCCCACCACGAAAAACGCGATCACCGTCGCCACCCCCGCGCGCTGGGAATCGAACGCCTGGGCTACGGTGCCGAGCAGCACCGGGCCGAGAAACGACGTGGCCTTGCCGGAAAACGCAAAGAACCCGAAGAACTCTGCCTGATGTCGCTCCGGCACGAACCGCCCCATGAGCGAGCGGCTGGCCGACTGATTGGGCCCGACGAAGAGCCCGATCAAGATCCCCGCGATCCAGAACCACAGCCGGGTCGGCGCCCACACGGAGATCCCCGCGGCCAGGCTCAGCGCCACCAGCGTGACGAGGATCGTCTTCTTGCCGCCGATCCGGTCGTCCACGAACCCGAAGACGAACGCGCCGAGGCCCGAAGCGATGTTGAGCACCACGCCGAACATGATGACCTCTGAGAGGCTCATGCCGAACGTCCCGGCCGCGTAGATCCCGCCGAAGGCGAAGACCGTGACGAGGCCGTCGTTGAAGACCAACCGGGCGATCAGGAACTTCACCATCTCCCGATAGCGTCCGATGGCGCGGGCCGTCCGGCCCAGCTCCCGCAGGGCGGCGCGCGGATTCACCCGCACCCCGGCGAGGCGCCGCTCGGGCACGAACAGAAACAGCGGGATCGAGAAGACCAGGAACCAGACCGCCACCAGGAAGTTGGTCGCCCGTACGTTGAACCCCTCCTCGGTCGACAGCCCGAACCAGGGGACCTCGGGCCGGACGAATCCCACCAGGGCGACGAACATGCAGACGAGCCCACCCACGTACCCGAGCCCCCAACCGTAGCCGGACACGCGGCCGATCCGCCCGGGTGAGGCGATCGTCGGGAGGAACGCGTTGTAGAACACGTAGCCCGTCTCGTACGAGACGTCGGCGATGACGAACAGCGTCAATGCGATGAGCGCCGCGTTGGCCATGCTCGGCGGGACGAAGCCCAGCAGCGTCGTGGCGCCGATGCACAGGGCGGTGGTCGCGGCGAGGAGCCGCTTGCGCGCCCCCGCCCGATCGGCGCCCGCGCCGAGGATGGGCGACAGCACCGCGGTCAACAGCGCACTCACCGCCACCGCCCGCGACCACCAGGCCGTGCCCGTGACCTCGTCGGGGGCCATGGCCTTGGTGAAATACGTCGAATAGATGAAAGTGACGACGAGCGTGGTGAAGGCCGAGTTCGCCCAGTCGTAGAGGGCCCAGGACCAGACGACCTTGGGAACGTCGCGGACCGGAGCGTTCGAAGCGGCAGCGTTCACGCGGCACCTCGCGCGGCGAAGTCTCGATACAGCGAGTCCAACCGGACGCCCAGGTCGCGTTGGGTGGCCCGCAGCGTGTCCACCAGCTCCCGGCGGGAGCGGAGCAGGACGAAGCGTCGCACGTCACTCCCCGCGCCGCGCCACCGCTCCCGGATGACGAGACCCG
>Ga0326597_10012034_pt1 | contig 11415 bp, 10 predicted proteins | sample RVTome_12_FD_203789 | JGI IMG/M metagenome (GOLD analysis project Ga0326597, IMG submission 203789) | Soil microbial communities from uranium-contaminated site in the Upper Colorado River Basin, Wyoming, United States - RVT100D185 | ecosystem: Environmental > Terrestrial > Soil > Contaminated >...
TCGTCGAGCTGGCGGCGTCGGTCGTCAGCCGCGGGTACGGGACCGACCCAATTCAACTGACGGTGGAGGAGAACGGACGACCGGTGCGGGTGCGCCGGGTGGTTCCGGACGCCGACGGCTCGCCCGTGCGCGTGGTGTTTCAGGTGTCGCCGGGCGCCGACGCGGCCACGCTCTACACGGTCGCGATCGCGGCCGATGCCGGCGAGCTGACCGCCGCCAACAACCGCCGCAGCGCGGTGGTCCAGGCGCCGCGCAGGCCCAGGCGCCTGCTGCTGATCGAGGGCCGGCCGGGTTTCGAGCACAGCTTCCTCAAGCGCGCGCTCGACGGCGATACCGGGCTCGAGGTGGACGCGCTCGTCCGCAAGGGGCAGAACGAGCGCGGCGACGAGACCTACTACGTCCAGGCGGCCGAGACGCGGGCCGCGGCGCTCGTCGGCGGGTACCCGGCAACCCGCGCGGCGCTGTTCGGGTACGACGCGATCGTGCTCGCCAACGTCGACGCGTCGGCGCTGGCCCGGGACCAGCTCGCGATGACGGCGGCGTTCGTCGCCGAGCGTGGCGGCGGCCTGCTCGTCATGGGGGCAGAGTCGTTCGAGCACCAGCCCCTGCTGAGGACGCCGCTCGAAGAGGTCGTGCCCGTGGAGCTGGCCGATCGCGCCGGCCTGGCGGTGCGCGCCGGCCACCGCCCGGACGGGGACAGTTACCGGCTGTTCGTGACGCCGGACGGCGAGCGGCACCCGGTAATGCAGCTCGGCGGAACGGCGGAGGACTCGGCGCGTCGATGGGCGGCCGCGCCGGCGCTGGCCTCGAGCGCCGCCGTGGGCGGGCCGCGCGGCGGCGCGATCGTGCTGGCCGAGAGCCTGGGTCCCGGCGGCGTCGCCCGTCCCCTGGTCGCGCTGCAACGATACGGCGAGGGCCGCTCGATGGTGTTTGTCGGCGAGGCCGCGTGGCGCTGGAAGATGATGCTGCCGTCCGACGACAGCCTCTACGAGACCTTCTGGCGTCAGGCGGTGCGTTGGCTCGCCGGGGACGCGCCGGACCCGGTCGCGCTCGCGCCGCCGCCGGCTGCGATGGCGGGCGAAATCCTGCCGCTCACGCTCACGGTGCGGGACGCCGACTTCAGGGGGGTGAAGGACGCGTCGATTCTGATGACGGTCGCCGGGCCGGGCGGCCTCGCGCGCGACGTGCACGTGTCGGCCGTCGAAGGCGCCGGGGGGCGCTATCTCGGCCGGTTCCAGGCCGACCGCGCCGGCCTGTACCGCGTGCGCGCCGAGGCGCGCCGCGGCGACATCATGCTCGGCGCCGCCGACACCGTCGTGCTCGTCGGCGGCGTGGACCAGGAGATGGCGGACCCGCGGCGCAACGACGATGTGCTGCGGCGCCTGGCGATCGCCAGCGGCGGCGAGTTGCTGGAGCCGGACGCCCTCGACGGCGTGGCGGGACGCCTGGCCGCGCGCGCCCCGGACCGGCTGCCGCCCGTGGCGCGCGATCTCTGGCATTCGGCCTGGTCGTTCCTGCTGATCGTGACGATGCTGGGGACCGAGTGGGTACTGCGGCGCCGTTGGGGGATGCGGTGACGCGGCGGGCGCTCGCCGGCGCGCTGGCGGTGATCCTGGCGGCGCCGTCGGCGGCGTGGGCGCAGCAGCGCTACGCGCTCGTGGTGTCCGGCGCCTCGGGCACGCCGGACTTCGGCGCGCGACATGTCGTCTGGCGCACGGCGCTCGTGGGCAAGCTCGTCGGACCGCTCGGGTTTCCGCCCAGCCAGGTCGTCGTGCTCGCCGAGTCGCCCGCGCCGGGCGAGTCGGCGGCCACGCGGGAGGGGGTCGCCGAGGCGATCGGGCGGTTCCAGGCGGTCCTGACGCCGGACGATCTGCTGCTGGTCGTGCTGATCGGGCACGGCACGTTCGACGGCGCCGACGCGAAGTTCAATCTCGTCGGGCCGGATCTGACCGCCCGCGAGTGGGGCGCGCTGATGCGCGAGCTGCCGGGCCGCCTGATCCTCGTCGATACGACCAGCGCCAGCCATCCCTTTCTCGCCGAGCTGGCCGGGCCCCGCCGCATCGTCATCAGCGCGACCGACTCGCCGGCGCAGCAGTTCGCAACCGTCTTCGCGGAGTACTTCGTACAGGCGCTCGGCGATCCCGACAGCGACATCGACAAGAACGGGCGCGTGTCGCTGTGGGAGACGTTCATGACGGCCAGCGCGCGCGTGCGGCACCACTACGAGCAGCGCGGCCAGCTCGCGACCGAGCGACCGCTGCTCGACGACAACGGCGACGGCCGCGGCAAGGAAGCGGGCGAGCCCGGACCGGACGGTCTCGTCGCCGCGCAGACCTACCTCGATGCGCGTCCCGCGCCGCCCAACGCCGATCCGGAGCTGGCGGAGCTGTACCAGCGCCGCGCCGTGCTCGAGGCACGGGCCGAAGAGTTGAAGATCCGCCGGCCGCTGATGCCGGAGGGAGAGTACACCCGGGAGTTCGAGCGGCTGATGGTCGAGCTGGCGCGGGTGTCGAGGGCGATACGGCTGAAGGGCGGTGGGGATCAGCCGGGGTTCTTCATGGCGTCAGCGTGCGCCTCAACGCTCGATGTTGCGCGCCGGTTGACGGTTCTGCGCGTAGACCGCACGTTTCGGTGAGGGGACGAGCCGCGTCCTCGAGATACTGGCGAGCGGCCCGCAGGGCGAGGACCGCCGACTGCGCTTCGGCCACAGGCCGCCGGTGTAGGTAGAGCAGCACTCGCCCGCCATCGCTTGGCACGCCCGTGCCCGTACCGAAGGGTTGAACCGTTGCGACCAGCACCGTCGCGGACATGATAGCAAGGGCGGTGGCGAATCGCACGACCGACGTTCCGGGCGGAAGTCAGACCGCCAACGCGGAGGCGCCCAGGGCCACCGCCAGACTCGCGGCCGGTCCTCCTCCGGCATACGCCGAGATACGAAGGCCGAGGTCGCGGCTATGCGTCTCCCTTTTTGGGCATGAACACCCAAAGTGCAATGGCGACAAGAAACAGCGCCGGAACGTCGCCCAGAAGGTTGACGCGCTCCTTCTCGTCAACAATCGCCTGAACGAACATGATCCCTCCATGAACGATGCTGGACCAGATGGTGAACCAGATCAGGCTCAAGTGGGCCATGGGGTTTCTTGCTGCTATCAAGAGGAACACGCCAAGCGTGGCATATATCCCCATGATCATCTGTTCATACTCCGGTTGCCGTGGCTCCCAGCCCCAGCCCGATGGCCAAACCCACATCATCATCGCGTAGATACCGAATATGAAGATGATCCCGACAACGCGGAGGGCGATGCTAAGGTACTTGAGCCTCAGTTCATTTGTCATGATCATTCTCCTCCCAGATGGTCGGTTCCCTCGTTCTAGTCGCAACGTTGCGCTTCAGCCGCGGCGCCTCATGATCGCGCCAGGCGCCGCCGGCTGCAAGCGCTTGATGGCAGCAGTCTGAATTGACGCCTCTTCACACTCGAGGCCACCAGCGGCGGACTCGCTGGCAATAATCGTCGTACTCGTTGCCGAAGGTGCGCCGCAGCGTGGGCTCCTCGTACCAAACCGCAAAGAGATGAGACACAAGGAGGAATAGGCCCGTGTATCCGAGAAGGGCCAAGGAGTGATAAAAAAGGGCCGCGCCGCCGAGGGCGAGACTCGCGCCCAGGTACATGGGGTTCCGCACGAGCCGGTAGGGACCCTGAACGACAAGTCGGCGAGGCGGGTCGAACGGTGCCGGGGTTCCCCTGCCCACCACCGCGAATGTGCCGACGCACCACACAGCGATGGCCGCCCCGGTCGCCACGACGATCATCCCGGCGAGTTGGCGCATACCAATTACGGGAGGTTGGATGACGCCAGATTGCGACAACAAGCGACTCGGCAGGAACACGAGCACGAATCCGACAAAGAGTGCAGCGTAGGTCACCGCCCGGATCAGCACCAACATGTCCAGCTCCGTTGTTCAGCGCTCTTGAACCCACCCGCCCTTGTTTGCCCAACATTGTGTAGGTAGACGGTGCCAACTCCGGTCTCGACCCGCGCCACGTCCGCCTGCACTCCTAAGTGCACCGCCGTTTGCGGCCATTCTTCCCGTGCGCTGGCCCCTGGTCAAGTGCCACAGCCACAGCAGGTTCACGGCGCGGCCGGCTGTCGCGGCGCTGGATTGGCGCTGGTGCCAAAAGCTGGAGAAACCGTGGATGGGTGGACAGCGCCAAATGCCGGCGCGGCGGTGAGCGCCCAGCCGTGGAAGCATGGCTCGTGAACAAGATCGGGCGAGGAGTCGCCGGCACGCCACCCGCATGACCTGGGCCACGTGCAGCCTAACAGACGCGGGGGCCGCCACCCCACCTCCTTCAGCCGGCCCCGTCCCCCGGGCTCCGAAAGGGACGGGGCAGCCAGGGCTCGACGCTGGCCGCCGGCAGCGTGACAGCGTGACTGGCCGAGAGCCCAACGCCTAGTGCCGAGAGCCATCACCCGGCCGTCCAGTATTCGCTCTTCCGTGCCGGTCCCCCCAGCGCGACCACGAGCCCGGCGCCGGCGAGGAACCCGGCGGCGTTGACGAGCAGCGTCCGGTCGGGCGCGCCGAACGACAGCGCGAGCTGGATCAGCAGCCAGACCATCATCAGGTGCACGACCGGGGCTTCGACCACGTCGACGAAGCCAGGCAGCGGCACGAACAGCAGCACCCGCGAGCGGGGAAACAGCACGAGGTGCGCGCCAAGCACGCCGGCGACCGCGCCGCTCGCGCCGATGCCTGACGCCGGGAAGACGGGCACCGCGGCCTGGGCGGCCGCCGCGGCGAGGCCCCCGCCGGCGAACAACAGGGCGAAGCGCACCCGGCCGAGCCGGTCCTCCACGTTCTCGCCGAAGACCCACAGGAACACCAGAGCGGCCGCGAGCGACAGCCACCCGTCTTGCCGAAACAGGCCCAGCACCGCCCGGTGGGATTCTCCCCCGCCCGCGCGCTCCAGCCAGGCGCGGCCGGTGGGCCCGTCCAGCGCGCCGCTGGCGTGGACGAGAACGAGGACGAGGATGAGGGCGACCGTGACGATGGGCGGGCGGCGGGACGGGATCACGTCCCGGACCGGAATCATGACGGGAGTATAGAAGGAAATAGGGTCTGACCCTATTTCCTGGTGAACCGAGGTGAAATAGGGTCTGACCCTATTTCCTGCGTGCCGGTCCGGTTTGACCGTCCCGGGGTGTGACCCTATAATCGACTCGCGCATGGCAGGATCCCGATCCGCCGGGCGTCGCGGGACGCTCAGGTCACTCGTCGCCCTGACGCTCGGGCTGTACGTGGCGCTGCTGGCGGCCGCGCCCCTCGAGCACCACGACCTGGGCTGCCACCTCAAGTCCACGACCCACTGCACAACCTGCGTCTTCGCCTCGGCGCCGGGTCACGAGGCCCGGCAGGTGTTCCAGGCGGCGGCGCTGCCCGTCGTCACGTGGCTGGCGGCCGACGCCGGCGCGACGGCGATCGCCGGCATCGACTCGGCCTGGGCCAGCCGCGCTCCTCCCACCCGCTGACCCGCGGCGCGTGACGCGTCCGCGGAGCCTGATATCCTCTTCGTCAATTCGGTTCGTCTCGCGTCCGTTTGGGAACCGTTTCCGGAACCCGCGGCGTTCTCGCATGTTGGAGGTCCTCGTGTCAGGTGCAGCTCGTCATTCAATGGTATGGCGCGCCATCATGGCGCTCGCGGTCGTGAGCGCGATGGAGGGAACCGCACGGGCGCAGCCGGACGGCCAGACGCCGCCGGCGCAGACGGCGGTCGAGGCGGTGCGCGCCGAGTTGGCACAGCTACGACAGGAGTTCGATGCGCTCCGCGAGCAGTACAGCGATCGGCTGGCCACGCTCGATACGCGGCTCGCGGCGCTCGAGGGGCGGGAGGCGGCGGCGCCGGCTGCGCCTGCGGCCCCCCCGGGCCAGGTGCCGGCCGAGGTCGTCGTGCCGCCCGGCGCGGCGGGCGCGGGCGGTCCGGCCGGCGTCTTGCCGATCTACGGCAACACCGCGTCGCTGTCGAAGATCTTCAACCCCGACATCGCGGTCATCGGCAACATGACCGGGGTGGCCGGCGTAAACGAGATCGAGCCGTCGCCGGGGCTCGAGTTCCAGGAGGCGGAAGCCACGTTCCAGGCGATCGTGGACCCGTACGCGCGGGCGGATTTCTTCTTCGGCTTCAGCCCGGAGGGGGTCGAGATCGAAGAGGGCTACGTCACGTTCCCGACCGTGCCGGGCGGGCTGTTGGTCAAGGCCGGCAAGATGTACGGCCAGTTCGGCAAGGTCAACACGCTGCACACGCACCAGGTCTCCTGGGTGGACCGCCCGCTCGTGGCGCGCAACTACTTCGGCGAGGAGGGGCAGTTCTCCGCCGCCGGCGTGTCGGTGTCGAGGCTGCTGCTCAACCCCTGGGTCTTCCTGGAGGCCACGGGCGAGGTGTTCGGCGGGACGGGCGAGACCTTCGCGGGAGCGAAGCGCGGCGACCTGCTCTACGTCGGCCGGTTGCGCGGCTACCGCGATGTGTCGGACTCGACCAACCTCGACTTCGGCGCGTCGATCGCGCACGGGCCGAACGAGGAGCGCGCGGATGCCAACACCCGCCTCGTCGGGTTCGACGCGACGTTCCGCTACCGGCCGCTGCAGCGGGCGATCTACCGGCGATTCCTGGCCCGGACCGAGCTGGTGTGGAACCGGCGGGATCTCGAGGAGGGATCGGCCTCGACGTTCGGGATGTACGCGAGCGGCGACTATCAGGTCGCCCGTCGCTGGTTTACCGGCGTGCGATACGATTACGCGCAACGGCCGTACGACGCCTCTCTGGTCGACGAGGGGGGATCGTTCCTGGTGACGTACTGGCCGAGCGAGTTCAGCCAGATCCGCGGGCAGTACCGGCGGACTCGGTACGCGGAGGGACAGACCGCCAACGAGGTCCTGTTCCAGTTCCAGTTCTCCATCGGCGCACATGGCGCGCACGTGTTCTAAGGTTAGAGCGGAGGGATCGTGCTGAGAATGAACGGCATCGGACGCATGGTGGTTGCCGCCCTCGTGGGCGGTGCGCTGTCGGCGGGGGAGGCGCGCGCGGCGATCAAGGTCGTCACCACGACCGAGGATCTGGCGGCCCTCGCGCGGGAGATCGGCGGAGACCGGGTCGAGGTCGAGGCGATTGCCAGGGGATTTCAGGATCCGCACTTCGTCGAGGCCAAGCCCAGCTTCATCCTGAAGCTGTATTCGGCGGATCTGCTGGTCGTGGTCGGGCGAGAGCTGGAGGTGGCCTGGCTGCCGCCGCTCATCACCCAGAGTCGCAACGGCAAGATCCAGCCGGGAGGGCCGGGCTACCTCGATGCGTCGCTGACGGCGAGCATCCTGGACATTCCGACGGGGCAGATCACCCGGGCGATGGGCGACGTGCACCCGCTCGGCAACCCGCACTACTGGCTGGATCCGGACAACGGCCTGGCGATGGCCAAGGCGCTGCAGCGGAAGTTGACCGAGCTGAGCGCGGCGGACGCCGGGTACTTCGCGGCCCGGTATACCGACTTCGCGTCGCGCGTCGCGGCGGCGAAAGCCCGGTGGCAGGCGGCGCTGGCGCCCTACCGGGGACTGAAGGTCGTGACCTACCATCGCTCGTGGCCGAATTTCGCCGACGAGTTCGGGCTCGACGTCGTCGGCTACGTCGAGCCCAAGCCCGGCATCCCGCCGTCGCCGGCACACACGCTGGCGCTCATCGAGGAGATGAAACGGCAGAACGTGAAGCTGATTCTCATGGAGCCCTACTTCGACCAGCAGACGCCCGACGCCATCGCGCGCAGGACGGGCGCCAGGGTGGTGGTGATGTTGCCGTCGGTAGGCGGGACGAAGGACGTGAAGACATACATCGATCTCTTCGACCACGATATCAGCCTGCTCACATCTGCGATCGTGGAGACGGCCTCAAAGTAGCGGGACGATATGGAATTCAGCCTCATCGTGCAGTTTCTCGCGGCGCCGTTCGTCGCCAGCCTGGTCATCGCTGGGATCCACGCGTACCTGGGCGTGCACGTCGTGGAGCGCGGGGTCATCTTCGTGGACCTCGCGCTGGCGCAAATCGCCGCCTTCGGTGCGACGATGGCGCTGCTGATGCCGTGGTCAGGCGGCGATCCGAGCGAGATGTCGGTCTACTGGACGAGCCTGATGTTCACCTTGCTGGGCGCGGCCATCTTCGCGACGATCCGCAGCCGCCGGGCGCGGATTCCACAGGAGGCCATCATCGGGATCTCGTACGCGGTCGCGTCGGCTGCGACCATCCTGGCGATGAGCAAGTCGACCTCTCAGGCCGAGCATCTGAAGGACATGCTCGTCGGCAACATCCTGGCCGTGTCCTGGCCGGACGTCTGGCTGACGGCGGCGCTGTACGCCGTGATCGGCCTGTTCCATTTCGTCTTCCGTCGCAAGTTCCTCGCCATCTCGCTCGATCCCGATGCGGCCGAAGCCGAGGGCCTCTCGCTGCGGTTCTGGGATTTCCTCTTCTATGCCTCGTTCGGCTTCGTCGTCACCCGCTCGGTGGCGATCGCGGGCGTGCTGCTCGTGTTCTGCTACCTGATCGTGCCGTCGGTCGCGGCGATGCTCTACGCGGACCGGATCGGGCCGCGGCTCGCGATCGGCTGGTCGATGGGCACGATCGTGTCGGCGCTCGGCGTCTACCTGTCGCTCGTGCTCGACCTGCCGACCGGCGCGACCATCGTCTGCACGTTCGGCCTGGTCCTGATCCTCATGGCCGCCGTGCGCCCGTTCATCCAGCGCGTCCCGACGCGCGCGTGACCCGCCTGCGCTCCTGCGGAGCTACGGCGCGGCAAGCCCCTGGCGCGTAGAGGGGCGCAACCGGCCAGAGCCCAGAGCCGAAAGCCCAGAGCCGACCATGATCTGCAGGAGCTGCGGAACCGAGATCGCCGACAAGGCGATCGTCTGCTATCGCTGCGGCACGGCCACCGAGGAGCCGCGGCGGCGTCCGCCCGCGCGGCCGCCCGGCGGGAGCGGCCTGCGGCTGCGGCTGGCGAGGCTGGCGGCCGTCTTCGTGATCGTCCCCGTGGCGCTCCTCGTGCTGCCGGAGACGCCCGAGGGCTGGCCGCGGGCCGTGGGGTTCGCGACCGTCGCGCTCGTCACCTTCCTCACGATGCGGTTCGTCAGACAGCGGTGGGGCCCGTAGCCCGGCCGGCGCGGTTGCCTGCCTGCGCGGCGTCGGCTACACTGCACGGGTAATCCGGACTCCCATGCCAGACGCGCGCCTCGAAGTCACCGATGCTTCCGGCCGCCGGCTCGTGCCCATCGATCAGCAGATGTTCACGATCGGCCGGCGCGAGGGCAATCAGTTGCGCCTGATGGGCAGCGAGGTGTCCCGCGACCACGCCGAGATCGTGGCGGCCGAGGGCCAGTACCTGGTTCGCGACCGCCACTCGCGGTACGGCACGTTCGTGAACGACGAACAGGTGACCGAGCGCGCGGTCGTGCACGGCGATCGCATTCGCCTGGGACGCAGCGGCGGCGCGGAGCTCGTCTTCCTGCTGGCCGAGCACGCGGCGGCGGCCGACCGCGCCACCACGACCGCGGTCGGCGATCTACGCCAGGTCGCGGCGCTGCTCGAAGGGCTGCGCGCGCTCGGCTCCGGGCGCGTCCTCGACGACGTGCTGGCGCTCGTGCTCGACTCGGCCATGGAGGTCACCAACGCCGAGCGCGGGTTCATCATGCTCGGGGCCTCCGAGGACGAGCTGGAGTTCAAGATGGGCCGGGGGCACGGCCGGACGAGCCTGTCCGGCAGCAGCTTCGCCACCAGCCGGAAGATCCCCACCGAGGTCTTTCGCACGGGCGACGCGCGCATGGTCGCGGATCTGCTCGACGGCGACCTCGCCGGCGCGCACCACGGCACGGTCGCGCTCGGCATCCGCAACGTGCAGTGCGTGCCGCTGCGCCTGGTCCGGTACCTCGATCGCGGGGAGGCGCCCGGCGAGGAGAAGCGCATCGGCGTGCTCTACCTCGACAGCCGCGAGAAGGGACAGTTCCTCTCGAACTCCACGCGCACGGCGCTCGAGACCCTCGCCACCGAGGCGGCCGTCGCGATCGAGAACGCCCGGCTCTACAAAGAGACGATCGAAAAGGCGGCGATGGAGCAGGAGATGCGCATCGCCGCCGAGATCCAGCAGGCGCTCCTGCCCGACGGCGACCACAACGGCCCGTTCTATCAGGCCGCCGCGGCGACGATTCCGTGCCGGTCGATTGGCGGGGACTTCTTCGACTACCTGGATCTGCCCGACGGCCTGTTCGGCTTCGCGCTCGGCGACGTGGCCGGGAAAGGCCCGCCGGCCGCGCTGCTGAGCGCGATGATGCAGGGCATCTTCGCCGCGCAGGCGACCCAGACCGAGGGGCCGGCGGTCTCGGTAGGGCGCGTCAACCTGGCGCTTTTCCGCCGCGGCATCGAGTCGCGGTTCGTCACGCTGTTCTACGGTATCCTCCGCCCCGACGGCCGGCTGACCTACTGCAACGGCGGACACAACCCGCCGATCGTCGCGTCGCGGGCGGGACGGATCCGCCGGCTCGAGACCGGCGGTCCCATCGTCGGGCTCTTCGAGTTCGCGACCTACGACGAAGAGACCGTGACGCTCGAGCCGGGCGACTGCGTGATCACGTTCACCGACGGCGTGTCGGAGGCGTTGAACGCCGAAGAGGAGGAGTTCGGCGACGCGCGGATTCTGGAGTGCCTGCGCGGGCACGCCGACTGCACGCCGCACGACCTGCTCCAGCGCCTCTTCGGGCGTGTCCGGGAGTTCACCGCGGGCGCGCCGCAGAGCGACGACGTCACGGCGCTGGTGGTGCAGTACGCCGGAGAGCAGACCTAGGAGCCGGATTCGTTCCGTGCCGCATCCACTCATCTACGACTGGAACCGCACCAACGAGGCCTCGCTCCGGCCCGTGATGCTCGACGACGAGACGCTCCGGGACGGGCTGCAGTCGCCGTCGGTGCGCAGTCCGACCATCGCGCAGAAGATCGCCCTTCTCCACCTGATGGACGATCTGGGCATCGACACCGCCGACATCGGCCTGCCGGGCGCCGGCCCGCACGTCGTGGCGGACGTCGAGCGACTCGCCCGGGAGATTGTCGACAGCCGTCTGCGGATCCGGCCGAACTGCGCGGCGCGGACGATCGAGGCGGACATCAAGCCCATCGTGGACATCTCGCACCGCGTCGGTGTGCCGATCGAATGCTGCGCGTTCATCGGATCGAGCCCGATCCGGCGGTACGCGGAGGACTGGACGATCGACCAGCTCCTGCGGCGCACCGAGGAGGCGGTGTCGTTCGCCGTCCGGGAGGGCGTCCCGGTCATGTACGTGACCGAGGACACGACCCGGGCCGACCCCGAGACCCTGCGCCTCCTGTACTCGACGGC
>Ga0326597_10012035_pt1 | contig 11415 bp, 6 predicted proteins | sample RVTome_12_FD_203789 | JGI IMG/M metagenome (GOLD analysis project Ga0326597, IMG submission 203789) | Soil microbial communities from uranium-contaminated site in the Upper Colorado River Basin, Wyoming, United States - RVT100D185 | ecosystem: Environmental > Terrestrial > Soil > Contaminated >...
TCGCGTCGGAAAGGTGCTCAACATCTTCGGAGCGATGGCCAACTCGCCTGCGTTGATGAACGTCTACGACCTGGTCGAGAGCCATCTCGCCGAGCATTCGAATCTCGACAATGCCCTCCGGCAGGCGATCCACGTCACGGTCGCCGCCGTGAACGACTGCGAGTACTGCCAGGCGGCCTACACGGGGGCGGCGAAGGCGGCCGGCTTCACGGTCGAGCAGACGATCTCGCTCCGTCAGGGGGCGGTCCCATGGGACCACAGGCTTCAGGTCCTCGTGACGCTGGCCCGTCAGATCGCCGACAACCGGGGATACGTGGACGAGTCGGTGTGGGAGGAGGCGCTGGGCGCCGGTTGGAGCGAAGAAGAGCTACTCGACGTGTACGTAGAGGTCGTCCGCACCATCCTGACCAACTATTTCAACCACATGGTCGGTACCGAGCTCGACATCCCACCGGCCCCGTGAGCGCCCGGGCACGGCGGCTCAGCCTGCCGTCGACTCGCCCGGGGCTCGCACTGCGGTGGATCCACGACCGGGTGGCTCCACGACTTCGTCAGAATCGGCAGCCGTGACCGACGTGATCGAGTTCGGCCCGGGCTGCATCGCGAACAGCAGCCTGGAGTGGCTGGTGACCAATGGACGCGGATCGTTCGCCTCCGGGACCGTGGCCGGGCATCGGACCCGCCGATACCACGGCCTGCTCGTCGCCGCTCGGCGTCCGCCCGTGGGTCGAGTCGTCCTCGCTTCCCGGATCGCCGAGACGGCCACGGTCGGGGACGAGACGATCCCGCTCTTCTCGGTTCGGTGGCGCGACCGGGATCATCCGATCGACCCTGCGGGCTTTGAGCGACTCGAACGCTTTCGGCTGGTCGGCTCGATCCCCGAGTGGACGTACGCGCTGGGGGCGGCTCGGCTCACCAAACGGGTGTGGATGTAGCACGGCGCAGACACGACCTACGTCCGGTTCGACCTGGCGCGGGGCGACGAGCCGATCCGCCTGTCGGTGGACGTCTTCGTGGAACATCGGCCCTTCCACGAGACCACGGCTGGAGGCGACTGGACGATGGAAGTGCGACTTATCGCCGGCGGGGTCGAAGTACACGCATTCGAGGGGGCAACACCCGTCGTCCTCACCGCCACCGCGGCCGGGTGGAGCCATGGCACGTCTGGTACGAGAGCGAGTTCCTGGAAGCCGAGGAGTCGCGTGGCCTCGATGCCGCCACCGACACGCTCCTCGCCGCCAATGTCACGGTCACGGTCGAGGCAGGTGAGTCGGTCACCCTCCGGATCGGCACGACACACGGCGACACCGATGGCGCCCTCGACCGCCGGCGCCGGCGCGACGAGGAACTCGTCGCCGGCCACGACCGGGCGCCGGCGTGGATACGGCGGCTCGTGCTGGCCGCGGACCAGTTCGTCGTCGGCCGATCCAGCGAAGGAAGGGCGGGAAGCACCATCGTCGCCGGGTATCCCTGGTTCGAGGATTGGGGTCGCGACACGATGATCGCCTTGCCCGGGCTGCTGCTGGTGACCGGACGCCACCGAGAGGCTGCGGCGCTCCTGTCGACCTATGCCGGCTATGTCGAGGAGGGGCTGATCCCGAACCGGTTCCCCGACGGCGAGGACACGCCCGAGTACAACACGGTGGACGCCACACTGTGGTTCGTGGCTGCGGTCGACGAATACAAGAGAGCCACCGGGGACCGCGCTCTCGTGCGACAACTCTGGCCCGTCCTCATCGACATCGTGGACCATCACCTGCGCGGTACCCGGCACGGGATCGGCGTCGATTCCGCCGACGGTCTGTTGTGCGCCTCGGACCCGGGGTGGCAGCTGACGTGGATGGACGCCAAGGTCGGCGGCCGGGTCGTGACCCCGCGCATGGGCAAGCCGGTCGAGGTGAACGCACTCTGGTATCACAGCCTGATGGTCATGGAATCGCTGGCCGAGTGGCTCGGCGAGGCGGAGCGCCGCTTCGGAGAGGCCGCAGGTGGCGTTCGGAAGTCCTTCCAGCGTTTCTGGAACGATGCCCTCGGCTTCTGCTTCGACGTGATCGACGGACCCGAAGGGAACGATCCGGCGCTTCGTCCCAACCAGCTGATGGCTGTGTCGCTGCGTCACTCTCCCCTGCGCCAGGACCAGATGCGGGCGGTGGTCGACGTCTGCGCCCGGGCACTGTTCACCCCGGTCGGGCTGCGCACCCTCGGGCGGCGGGACCCCGACTATCACGGGAGGTATGGGGGCGGACTCCTCGACCGAGACGACGCCTATCACCAGGGCACTGTGTGGCCCTGGCTGCTGGGCCCGTTCGTCAGCGCCCACCACCGCGTCCACGGCGACCCCGACCTCGCACGGTCCTTCCTCGAAGCGATACCACTCCACTTGGCCGAGGCGGGGATCGGGTCGGTGTCGGAGGTCTTCGACGGCGACCCGCCCCACGTTCCGGGGGGGACCGTTGCGCAGGCCTGGAGTGTGGCGGAGATACTGAGAGCGTGGCACGAGCTGGAGCCCGGATGAGCGACGACCTGTCGGCCGAACACGCCCGGCTCGCCGAGAACGAATTGGATGGGCGGTGGCGGAAGTGGGGCCCATATCTGGCCGACCGTGCCTGGGGGACGGTTCGGGAGGACTACAGCGCCGACGGAACCGCATGGGACTCGTTTCCTCACGACCACGCAAGGAGTCGGGCGTACCGGTGGAACGAAGACGGCCTGGCCGGCCTGTGCGACGAACGCCAGTACCTGTGCGTGGCGGTGGCTCTGTGGAACGGCCGCGACCCGATTCTGAAGGAGCGTCTCTTCGGAGTGGCCGGTACCGAGGGGAATCACGGCGAGGACGTCAAAGAGCTGTACCACCACCTCGATGCCACGCCGACGCACAGTTACCTCGAGTTTCTGTATCGCTATCCGCAACAGGAGTTCCCGTACGACCGACTCGTGGGCGAGAACCGCCGGAGAGGGACGGCAGACCCCGAATTCGAGTTGGCCGACACCGGGATCTTCGACGATGACCGGAGCTTCGATGTCGTGCTCACCTACGCCAAGCACACCCCGGATGACGTGTTGTGGCAGATCTCGGTCACGAACCGGGGAGAGGCCGACGCCACCTGTCACGTTCTGCCGACGGTGTGGTTCCGGAACACCTGGTCGTGGGGCCATGCGGACGGACCGATGGGTGACGTGCCGGGGCGCCCGACGCTGTCTGCGTCCAACGAGGCGATCATGGCCGAGCACCCTGTCCTCGGCGCCTACACCCTCGAGATCGACCGGTCCGACGACCTCTGGTTCACGGAGAACGAGACCAACCACCAGCGCCTGTGGGGTGGATCGAACGCTTCGCCCTACTCCAAGGACGCGTTCCACCGTCGACTGGTCCACGGTGACGTGTCCGCGGTGAATCCGCGCCGGCGGGGGACCAAGGCCGCCTTCGTCCGGGCTGTCACTCTGGCGGCCGGCGAGAGCACGACGCTGCGTCTCCGGCTCCGTCCCGCGGGCGGAGCCCGACCGTTCGACGACTTCGACGGGATCGTCGAACGGCGCAGGCTCGAAGCAGACACCTTCCACGCCGCCATCATCCCCGCAGGCCTCGATCCGCAGGCAGCCCTGGTGCACCGTCGGGCCATCGCAGGCATGATCTGGAGCAAGCAGCTCTACTACTTCGACGTCGAGCAGTGGCTGGAGGGCGACCCTGCAGGCCCCCGTCCGCCGAACGGGCGCCAGTTCGGTCGCAACCGGGACTGGCGTCATCTCAACAACTTCGACGTCCTCTCGATGCCGGACGGCTGGGAGTACCCGTGGTACGCCGCCTGGGATCTCGCCTTCCACGCGGTGACGCTGGCCGCCGTCGACGCTTCATTCGCCAAGGACCAACTCTCGGTGATGACCCGCGAGTGGTACATGCATCCCAACGGACAGCTCCCCGCCTACGAGTGGGCTTTCGGCGACGTCAATCCGCCTGTGCACGCCTGGGCGGCTCGACGGGTGTACGAGATCGACGCCGCCGGCAAGGGCGTGCCCGATCGGGAGTTCCTCGAGCGGGTGTTCCACAAGCTGCTCCTCAACTTCACGTGGTGGGTGAACCGCAAGGACGCCGACGGCAACAACGTGTTCCAGGGCGGATTCCTGGGCTTGGACAACATCAGCCTCTTCGACCGCGGCGCCCCGCTACCCGGAAGTGGCAGCCTCGACCAGTCGGACGGCACCGCCTGGATGGCGTTCTACACGCTCGAGATGCTGGCCATCTCGCTCGAGCTGGCCCGCTCCAACCCCGTCTATCAGGATCTCGCCACCAAGTTCTTCCAGCACTTCCTGGCCATCGGCACGGCCATGAGCGACCCCGAGCATTGTCTCTGGGATGCAGAGGACGGTTTCTTCTACGACGTCCTCCGACTGCCCGATGGGAGCGCGATGCCGCTCAAGGTCCGGTCGATGGTCGGGTTGATACCCCTCCTCGCCGTGACCGCGATCGACGCCGACACGATGGCGCGGATGCCGGCATTCGCTCGACGGATGAACTGGTTCCTCCGTCGCAAGCCGCATCTGAGCGGCAACGTGGCCAGAATCGAAGAGACGACCGATCGGCAACGCCATCTGGCGACGGTCCTGGAAGAAGACAGGCTCCGCTCGGTGTTGCGCCACATGCTGAACTGCGAAGAGTTCCTCTCCCCATACGGGATCCGCTCGCTGTCACGACACCACCGGTGGCAGCCGTTCGAAGCACTCATCGACGGTCACCGTTTCCGGGTGGACTACGAGCCGGCCGAGTCGACCACACCGATGTTCGGATGGAACTCCAACTGGAGGGGACCGGTGTGGTTCCCGATCAACTTTCTCCTCATCGAGGCACTCGACCGTTTCCACTCCTACTACGGCGACGGCTTCACCGTGGAATGCCCCACCGGCTCGGGCGAGATGATGACGCTCGACGAGGTGGCAGCCGAGCTCGCCCGTCGCCTCGTCCGTCTCTTCGTTCCCGACGCAGCCGGACGGCGCCCGTACGAGGGCGGTAGGGTCGACCCCGGCCGAGATGACCTGCTCCTTTTCCACGAGTTCTTCCACGGCGACGACGGGCGGGGGCTGGGTGCCTCGCATCAAACCGGCTGGACCGGTCTGGTCGCCGATCTCATCCGAAGGATCGGTAGTGGCACGACGCCGCCGGCGGCTTGATCGCAACGGGACGTGGGGCACCGTCACCCGGCGATACCGCTGGTGCGAGACGACCGCCGTCGTGTCGTCGGTGACGTTGCCACAGGGTGGTTGGCGATGAGCGATACCCCGATCGAGGATCTCGCCCTCCTGTCGGACTGTCACTCCGCGGCGCTGGTCAGCCGGACCGGTTCGGTGGAGTGGTGGTGCGTCCCCCGCTTCGACAGCCCCTCGGTGTTCGGCCGACTCCTCGACGACCGCGCCGGGCACTTCTCACTACACGTCTCCGGCGCAGAGCGGATCGACCGTGTCTACGAGGAGGGATCGCTCACGCTGGTGACGCGAATCCACACGACGGATGGCGAGTGCGAGCTCACCGACGCCCTGGCCATGGCGGAAGGCGTCCGAGGACACGACCTGGGAAGAGGGTCGCCCCACCGCCTGCTGCGGCGGGCCCTGTGCACGACGGGGAGCATCTCAGTCGAGATTCGATACGCGCCCCGGTTCGAGTACGGGATGACCGTGCCGCTGATGAAGCGCACCGAGGGCGGGATTCTCGCTCGGGGAGGGCCGGCGAGTCTCGTGCTGTCGACCGATGTCCCTCTCGAGATCGACGGCGGAGATGCGAGCGGGAACGTCGTACTCGAAGCGGGCGACGAGGTGGCGTTCGCCGCCGAGTACGGGTCGAGTTGGGAGACTCCACCCGACACAGTCGACCTGACCCGAATCGCGTCAATGCTGGAGGACACCTCCGAGGCGTGGAGTTCGTGGGGGCGGGAGCATCAGCGGTACGCCGGCCCCTATGCCGAGTTCGTCGGTCTCAGTGGCAGGATTCTGCAGGCCCTCACCTACCGGCCGACGGGCGCCATGATCGCGGCACCAACGACATCGCTGCCCGAGACCGTAGGCGGAAGTCGCAATTGGGACTACCGCTACGCGTGGGTGCGCGACGCCAGCCTCACGCTCCACGCGCTGTGGATAGCGGCCTGTCCCGACGAGGAGCAAGACTTCTTCCGCTTCCTGACCACAGCAGCCAGCTCGGTGCACGAACGGCGCCGCCTCCAGATCATGTTCGGCATCGGCGGTGAGCGGGATCTCTCCGAACGAACGCTGCCTTGGTTGGCAGGGTGGCGAGGAAGTAGCCCCGTCCGGGTGGGAAACGGGGCCTGGAGCCAGGTGCAGAACGACGTGTACGGAGAGTTGCTGGCCGTTGCGCATCGACTGCAGGACCAGTTGGGGGAGATGGACGAGGCGGAAAGCCGATTCTTCGCCACGCTTGCCGACGTGGCAGCCGAGGTGTGGCAGGAACCAGACCAGGGGATATGGGAGATGCGGGGCGAGCCGCGTCACCATCTCTATTCGAAGCTGATGTGCTGGGTGGCCTTGGACCGGGCGGTCGAGATGGCCGAGATCCTGGGAGTCCCCGGGCGGGTCCCGGACTGGAGCGCCGCCCAGAACGAGATCCGAGACGTCATCCTCGCCCGCGGGTGGAATGACGACGTGGGGGCGTTCACGCAGTCGTTCGACTCGGAGACGCTCGACGCCTCGGCGTTGGTGATCCCCATCGTGGGGTTCCTGCCCGGAACGGATCCCCGCGTGCTGCAGACGATCGAGACAATCGAACGCGACTTGACCGACGACTCGGGGCTCGTCTTCCGCTACAGGGAGGACGACGGACTCGAAGGCGAGGACGGAGTGTTCCTCCTGTGCACGTTCTGGCTGGCCGAGGCACATGCTCTCGCCGGCCACCCCGACAAGGCTCGCGAGGTGTTCGAACGGGCTGTGGCATGCGCCAACGACCTGGGGCTCATGTCCGAGGAGATCGATCCCCACACCGGTGCTGCGATCGGCAACTTCCCGCAGGCGTTCAGTCACATGGGTCTCGTCAATGCGGCATGGGCAATCGGGCAGGCCGAGGAGAGGGCCGGGAGCATCTCTCCGCTCGCCATCCGGCGGCCCACCGGCGGGCGGTAGACACGATCAGGCGGTGTCCTCACCGATCACCAGGCCCCGCCAATGCTGCGCCGACGATGCCCGCATCGTTGTCGAGGGTGCGACGACCGGGGTGAGTGTGTCGAGAGGGGTACAGAACCGCTGAACCAATGTGCGAAAGCATCGGTCGAAAACGGGCGGACGCCAAGCGGCGACACTTTCCGAGACTGCTGATCGCTTCACCGATGAGTTCTGTGTGCCCGGTTCGTATCTCCGGAAGGAACAAACCAGATCGAAGGAGAGGGCGTGACGCAACTACTGCAGGACAAGACCGCAATCATCGTTGGCACAGCCGGCCGACATGGCTCCGCGGTGTCCCGGACCTTTCGCCCGTGAGGGGAGCAGCTGCGGTGCTGGAAGGACCCGGGCCAGCCTGGAGGCAGTGGCAAGCTGGTGCTCAGGTGAAGATAGGGAAAGGAATACGAATGGACTACCGACTCGAGCTCGTCTTGCTTCCGGTCAGCGATGTCGATCGTGCCAAAGCCTTCTACGAGGCCCTTGGCTTCCACCTCGACGTCGACCACCACGCAAGTGAAGACTTCCGGGTGATCCAGTTCACCCCGCCAGGATCGGCCTGCTCGATCGCCTTCGGCATCGGCATCTCCCAGGCGGACCCTGGCTCGGTGCATGGGCTGCACCTTGTCGTCAACGACATCACCGCCGCCCACGCCGAGCTGACCGAGCGTGGCGCCGAGGTCAGCGACATCCGCCACATGACTCCGGAGGGCTGGAAGCGGGGAGTTGATCCGGACCACGTCAAGTACAACTCCTTCGCCGACTTGACCGACCCCGACGGCAACACCTGGGTTCTCCAGGAGGTCGACCACGAGGCGGCCGGGTGACCACTACGACCGACGAAACAGGCTTCGGCGAACGACTCGAGAACCACCGCCAACGCAGGATCACGTCATTTGCCGATCGCGGTTACGCTCTGCCTCTCGCGCGCCGGTAGCGGCGGATCAGAGCGTTCGTGGAGGCGTCGTGAGTGAGCTCGGGCGGCGCTTCGTCGGTCAATTCGCCGATGACCTTGGAGGCGAGCGCCTTGCCCAGCTCGACGCCCCACTGGTCGAAGGAGTTGATGCCCCAGATCACCCCCTGGGTGAAAACCTTGTGCTCGTAGAGGGCGATCAGCTGGCCGAGAACGGACGGCGTGAGCCGCGGGGCGAATATCACCGACGTCGGCCGGTTCCCGGGGAAGGTCCGGTGTGGGGCCAGCCACTCATCAACCCCGGAAGCCACCACCTCGTCGATGTTCTTCCCGAAGGCGAGAGCCTCGGCCTGGGCGAGCATGTTTCCGACCAGGAGGTCATGCTGGTCGCCGAGGTCATCGGCGGGCTCCACGAACCCGATCAAGTCGGCGGGAACCACCGTCGTGCCCTGGTGGATGAGTTGGTAGAAGGCGTGCTGGCCGTTCGTACCGGGCTCGCCCCACACGATCGGGCCGGTCTCCATCCCCACCGGCGAGCCGTCCAACCGCACCTGCTTGCCGTTCGACTCCATGTCGAGTTGCTGGAGGTAGGCCGGAAACCGGTCGAGATCCTGGGCGTAGGGAAGAACCGCGTGGGTGGGAAAGCCGAGCACGTTGCGGTACCAGATTCCGATCAGCCCGAGGAGCACCGGCACGTTTGACTCCAGCGGAGTGTGACGGAAGTGAAGATCCATGGTGCGGAAGCCGTCGAGAATCTCGGAGAACGCCGCCGGCCCGACGGCGATCATGACGGACAGGCCGATGGCGGAATCCATCGAATACCGACCACCCACCCAACCCCAGAACCCGAACATGTTCTCGGTGTCGATACCGAACGCTCCCACCTCCTCCCCATTGGTGGACACGGCCACGAAATGACGCGCCACCGCTCCCTCGTTGCCCAGACGGGCGATGAGCCACGCCCTGGCATTCCGCGCGTTCGACAGCGTCTCGAGGGTGGTGAACGTCTTCGAGGCAACGACGAACAGCGTCTCTTCGGCATCCACCGCATCGAGCACCGAAGCCAGATGAGCGGGGTCGACGTTCGACACGAAATGACATTGCAGATCGGGGTGGACGTAGGGACGCAGGGCTCGGTAGGCCATCGCCGGCCCGAGATCGGAACCGCCGATCCCGATGTTGACGACGTGTCGGATCCGTTTGCCGGTGGATCCGGTCCACTCCCCGCTCCGCACCCGGTCGGCGAAACGGCCCATCCGCTCAAGCGTCTCGTGCACTGCTCCGACCACGTCCGCGCCCTCGTCTGAGAACCGGTCGGTCGAGGCAGCACGCAAGGCCGTGTGCAAGACGGCCCGGTCCTCGGTGACATTGATGTGCTCGCCGGCGAACATCGCCGCCATCCGCTTCTCCAGGCCGGCGCGTCTGGCGACGTCGACGAGCAGCCGCACGGTCTCGTCGGTCACGAGATGCTTCGACAGGTCGACGACGAGGTCGCACGCTTCGAACGAGAGGCGCTCCGCCCGGCCCGGATCGGAGTCGAACGCCTCCCGCAGGTCAACCCTTCCAACAGCGTGGTCGACCAGTGCCGCCCACTCCGAGGTCGTCTCGACTCGCTCCATCGTCCTTCTCCTGTCCTCGGTCATGGGACCGGATCCATGGATCGAAGGTGACATGACTCGTTCCAGTGCCGGACGACTCGGTTCTCGCGCTCCCAGCCCAGCGTCGACACGGTGGCCGTGTCGAGGCCCAGGACGCTCCCGGCTGTCGCCGGCAGGCCCATCCACCGGGCCGCCAGGATGCGAAGGAAATGACCGTGGGCGAAGAGCAGGCTCGGTCCGTCGACGGCTGTGACCTCGGCGATGATCCGATCCGCCCGCGCACCGACCTCGTCGGCCGACTCGCCCTTCTCGATCGGATGAGTCCACACCGACCACCCGGGGATCTCCGACCGGATGTCGACGGTGCGCCGACCCTCGTACACGCCGTAGTCCCACTCCATCAGATCGTCGCTGGGGCGGGCGACGTCACCCAAGCCGGCCCGCTCCATCGTCTCCCAGGCTCGGGACAGGGGGCTCGACAACACCGACGCGAATCGGGTACCGCCGAGCATGGCGCCCAAGGACGCCGCCTGCCGGCGTCCCAGATCGGTGAGGGGAACGTCGGTCCGCCCGGTGTGGAACCCTGCCTGGCTCCACTCGGTCTGACCGTGACGTACGAGGGTCACACGCTGCCCGGTCATCGGGTGATCCACCCGTCGACGAAGGTGTCCGCCTGTTGCGGCCCCCAACCCCCGCGCGGATAGTGCTGCGGTGCCGACCGACCGGTGAGCACGGGCTCGACGATCCGCCATGCCTCGATCACACCATCCTGTCGTGCGAACAGCGCCGGGTCGCCGCGGAGGGCGTCATCGATGAGTCGATCGTACGCCTCACGGCCCTGCGGACGGTCGTGATCGAGATGGAGGTCGACGGGGCCGGCGACCATTTCCGCGCCCGGGACCTTCGACTGCATCGACAACACGATCTGGTCGTCGGGCTTCGTTCGGAAGGTGAGTCGGTTGGGCCCGGGACGGCACAGCGGGTCTGCGAAGAGCGGCCGGGGCGGCTGCTTGAATTCGACGACCGCCTCGGTGACCGTGCGGGCCAGACCCTTCCCGGCGCGGATGACCCACGGAACGCCCGCCCATCGCCACGAGTCGATCTCGAGGTGGACCGCCGCGAACGTCTCGGTGCCGGAGTCGATCGCCACTCCCTCTTCGTCCCGATACCCGGCGTACTGCCCGCGCACAATGGCGTCGGGGCTCAAGGCAGGAATGGCCCGCAGGACCTTGACCCTCTCGTCTCGAAGCGCATCGGGATGATCGGACACCGGTGGCTCCATCGCCAGCAGCGCCATCACCTGAAGGAGATGGTTCTGGACCACGTCACGCAGGGCGCCCACCGAGTCGTAGAAGGAACCGCGACTTTCCACGCCGAAGTCCTCGGCCATGGTGATCTGCACCTGCTGCACGTAATGACGGTTCCAGATCGGCTCGAGGATCGTGTTCGAGAAACGGAAGATCATGAGATTCTGGACCGCTTCCTTGCCGAGGAAATGGTCGATCCGGAAGACCCTCTCCTCGGGGAAGTGACGGTGGATGATCTCGTTGAGCTCGGCGGCGGATGCACTGTCACGCCCGAACGGCTTCTCCAACACGACCCGGCCGTGGGCGTTGAGGCCGACCGAGGCAAGCCCCTCGACCACGTCGTCGAACAACGCAGGAGGAATCGCCAGGTAGAAGACGGGCCGGGCACGATCCCCCAGACGCTCAACGATCGCCGCGTACGTGGACGGGTCTTGGTAGTCGCCCGCCA
>Ga0326597_10012036_pt1 | contig 11415 bp, 9 predicted proteins | sample RVTome_12_FD_203789 | JGI IMG/M metagenome (GOLD analysis project Ga0326597, IMG submission 203789) | Soil microbial communities from uranium-contaminated site in the Upper Colorado River Basin, Wyoming, United States - RVT100D185 | ecosystem: Environmental > Terrestrial > Soil > Contaminated >...
TACCTCCACCTCGGTGCCACCAGTGCCTTCGTCACGGACAACGCCGATCTCGTCGTCATGCGGGAAGGGCTCCGGCTCTTGCTCGGCCGGGTCATCGCGGTGCTCTCGACGCTGGAAGGGTTCGCCGTTCGCAATGCCACCCTGCCCTGCCTCGCCTACACCCACTTCCAGCCGGCCCAGCTGACCACCGTAGGCAAGCGGGCCACGCTCTGGATGCAGGACTTCGGCCTCGACGTCGAAGAGCTGTGCCACCGGCTGGAGTCGCTCCGATTCCGCGGGTGCCAGGGCACAACCGGCACCCAGGCGTCGTTCCTCCAGCTGTTCGGCGGCGACCATCGCAAGGTGCGCGAGCTGGAGCGCCGGGTCACCGCCAAGCTGGGCTTCCCCGCCCAATTCGCCGTGACCGGGCAGACCTACCCCCGCAAGACCGACAGCATGGTGCTCGATGCGCTGAGCGGGATCGCCCAGTCGGCATCCAAGATGGCCGGCGACCTCCGCCTCCTGCAGCACGAGGGCGAGCTGCTGGAGCCGTTCGAGTCGGAGCAGATCGGCTCGAGTGCGATGGCGTACAAACGCAATCCGATGCGGGCGGAGCGGATCGCCGGCCTGGCGCGCTTCGTCATTTCGTTGCAGGCCAATGGCCCGCACACCGCCGCCAGCCAGTGGCTTGAACGCACGCTCGACGACAGCGCCAACCGCCGCCTCACCCTTCCCGAGGCATTCCTCGGCACCGACGCCATCCTCATCCTCGCCGCCAACATCGCCGCCGGCCTCGAGGTGCGGGAGGACGTCATCCGCCACCATGTCGACGAGCAGATGCCCTTCATGGCAACCGAGCGCTGCCTCATGCTCGGCGTGGGGGCGGGCGGCGACCGCCAGGCGCTGCACGAAGTGATCCGCCGCCACAGCCTCGCCGTCGCCGAGGGGGTGAGCCGGGGTGCCGCCAACAACCTGCTCGAGCGTTTGAGCGGCGATCCCGCCTTTCGCGCCGTTCCGGTCGAGGCGCTCCGTGCCGAGCTCGACCCCGCCGCCTACACCGGCCGCGCACCGCAGCAGGTCGCGGAGTTCATCGACGAGTATCTCCACCCGCTCCTCCAGAGGGCTCGGCCGCTCGCGACGGAAGCCGGCGTTTCCGAGGTGCGGGTATGAGCGCGCTCGCGGAGAGCCGCCTCCCCCTGCCGCTGCTCCGGCGGGGCAAGGTGCGCGAGGTGTACCAAGTCGATCCCGACTACCTGCTCCTGGTGGCGAGCGACCGCGTCAGCGCGTTCGACATCGTCATGAGGCAGCCGATCCCGCGAAAGGGCGCGGTGCTCACCCAGATCAGCGCGTTCTGGTTCCGGCGCCTGGCCGACGTTTTTCCCTCGCACTTCGTGACGGCCGAGGGGTCCGAGATCATGGAGAGGGTTCCGGCGCTGCGCTCGCATGCGGGTGAGGTGACCGGACGGGCGATGCTGGTTCGCCGAACGACGCCGGTGCCGTTCGAGTGTGTGGTGCGCGGGTACCTCTCGGGCTCCGCCTGGACCGAATACAGGCGGACGGGAACGCTGGCGGGCGAGTCGCTCCCCACCGGGCTGCGCGAGAGCGACCGGTTGGAGCCACCACTCTTCTCCCCCGCCACCAAGGCGGACATCGGCCACGACGAGAACGTGACGTTCGACCGGATCGCGGCGGCGCTCGGGCGTCCCTTTGCGGCGCGGCTCCGCGACGCCAGCTTTGCCGTCTACCGGGCGGGCCGCGATCACGCCGCCACCCGCGGCATCATCATCGCGGACACCAAGTTCGAGTTCGGCACCGATCCCGACGGCACGCTTCGGCTCATCGACGAGGTGCTGACTCCCGACTCCTCGCGTTTCTGGCCGGCCGACCGCTACGAGCCAGGCCGAAGCCAGCCGAGCTTCGACAAGCAGCCGCTCCGCGACTACCTCGCCGCGCTGCGGGCCGACGGTCGGTGGAACGGCGAGGCCCCGCCTCCGACGCTCCCACCCGAGGTGGTCGAGGCGACGAGTCTCCGGTACCTCGAGGCGTATCGCCGCATCACCGGGGTCGAGCTCGGGGACGGCACGTGATCCGAACCGCGCCGGAGGGTCGGTGGTTTCTCTTTGGAGCATGGGTCATCGCAGGTGGGCTGCTGGCGGCCGCCACCCGATCGGGACAGGCCGGGTGGTGGATCGGGACCGGGCTGTGGACCCTGCTCGCGGTCTGGGTCGTCGCGTTCTTTCGCGATCCGGAGCGCCAATGGACCCGGGGCACCAGCCTGATCGTCGCGCCGGCGGACGGCAAGGTGGTGAGCGTCCTCGAGATCGATGAGCCGGCATTCTTCTGCGACCAGGCGGTCCGGGTCTCGATTTTCATGAACGTCCTCGATTGCCACGTGAACCGGTACCCGGCGGACGGCACCGTGGGCTACCGGCACTACAATCCCGGGGAGTTCGGACACGCCGCGGCCGAGAAGGCGAGCCTGAGCAACGAGCAGTGCTCGGTCGGCCTGAACACGGCGTACGGCAAGATGCTGATCCGCCAGATCGCCGGATTGGTGGCGCGTCGAATCGTCACCGACCACCAGGTCGGGGCGACGGTGCGGCAGGGCGAGCGGATGGGGATGATCCGCTTCGGCTCGCGGGTGGACCTCTTTCTCCCCCTGGGAGTCCGGGTGCTGGTGAGCCCCGGCGACACCACCAGGGTGGGAGTCACGGTGGTGGCCGAATGGAACTGATTCCCCGGCGGGACCGGTTGCGGCGCCCCACGATGCGCCAAGTGGTAGTCGTCATGCCCAGCGCGTTCACCCTCGGCAACCTCTTCTTCGGCTTCTGGGCCATCGTCTCGGCCTTCAACGGGAATTTCCGGTTGGCCGGATGGTTCATCGTGCTCTCCGGCATTCTGGACATGCTGGACGGGCGGGTGGCGCGACTGTCCAACACCGGCTCGCGGTTTGGCGCCGAGCTCGACTCGCTGGTCGACGTCATCTCCTTCGGCGTGGCGCCGGCCCTGCTCATCTACTTTCTCGACTTTGCCAGCGCCGGGCGGTTCGCCTGGGTGCTGTCCTACATCTACGTCACCGCGGTCGCGCTCCGCCTCGCGCGGTTCAACGTGGTCTCGGCGGGCAAGCCGTCCACCGGATGGTTCACCGGCATGCCCTCGCCCGCGGCCGGGATGACGCTGGCGGTCTACTATCCCTTCAGCCAGACCGAGTGGTACCGCGCGTCCATCGCCTACCTCGATCTCCAGCACCAGGGCCTCGTGGTGCTCGTGCTCCTGCTGGCGCTCCTGATGGTGAGCAACGTCCGCTACCCGAAGTTTCCGCCCATCGGGCTCCGGAGCGGCAAGGGCATCTTCGGGCTGGTGGTGCACCTCGCCATCCTGATCGGCGGAATCTTCTTCCCCGCGTATTTTCTCTTTCCCTTCGGGCTCTTCTACATGGCCTTCGGCGTATCACGCGCGCTCGTCCTCGGCCTCATGGAGCGGCCGGAGCTGGCGGCCCCCGCGCCCACTCCGGCGGAGGAGCCTTCTTCACCCGCCGCCGCCGAGCCGCTCGCCCAGGAGCGCCGCGCGGAGTGGCTCGACCGGCGCCAGTCGCCTGAGGACCGATGAGCTTTCGAGTGCACGTGCGGGTGATGCCGCGAGATGGCTTGCTCGATCCCCAGGGACAGGCGGTGGAGCACGCGCTCTCCGCCCTGGGCTTTGCCGAGGCGGGCGGCGTTCGCGTGGGCCGAGCCATCGAGCTCAGTATCAGCGCCCCATCGCGCGGCGACGCGGAAGCCCGGGTTCGCCAGATGTGCGACAAGCTCCTCGCCAACCCGGTGACGGAGGATTACCTGCTCGAGGTGGAGGAAGGCTGATGCTCCAGGTGGCCGTCGTCCGCTTTCCGGGGAGCAACTGCGACTTCGACTCGCTCCGGGCGGTCGAGCGCGTGGGGGCGCACGGATACTTCGTCTGGCACCGGGACACCCATCTCCAGGGGGCGGACGTCGTGATCCTCCCTGGAGGCTTCAGCTACGGCGACTACCTCCGCTCCGGCGCGATCGCCCGGTTCAGCCCCATCATGCAGGCGGTGCAGCGCCACGCGGCGGAGGGCGGGCCCGTCCTCGGCATCTGCAACGGGTTCCAGATTCTCTGCGAGGCCCACCTCCTCCCCGGCGCGCTGCTGCGCAACGCCGGGCTCACCTTCGTCTCGAAGCCGGTGGATGTGATCGTCGAGCGAACCTCGACCGGTTTCACGTCGGCGTACGCCGCCGGGGCGCGGCTGCGTCTCCCGGTGGCCCACGGCGACGGCCGCTTCGTCGCCTCGGACGACACCCTCCGCCTCCTCGAGGCCGAGGGCCGGGTGGTCCTCCGGTACGTCGAGAGTGCCGCGGGCTCCCCCTTGCAGCCCAACCCGAACGGGTCGGCCCACCACATCGCCGGGATCTGCAATCCGGCGGGCACCGTCGTCGGCATCATGCCCCACCCGGAGCGGGCCGCCGACCCGCTGCTCGGATCGTCCGACGGCCTCGGCTTCTTCACCTCCCTGGCTGCCCTGCAGCCCAAGGCCACCACGTCCACCGCCCAAGGCCGATGAGCACCGACAAGCCCAGCCGCAACGAGGACGAGTACTTCGTCAAACAGGACGCCGAGCTGATCAAACGCCAGCGCGAGCTCGCCGAGTCCGCGGCGATCGAGGCCGAGCGCAAGACGCATTACATGAAGTGCCCCAAGGACGGGTACGACCTGGTGAGCAGCCAGTATCACGGAGTCCAGATCGAGAGCTGTCCCCACTGCGGCGGGATGTGGCTGGATGCCGGTGAGATCGACGTCGTGGCACATGAGGAGCGTCCCGCGCTTTTCACCCGGGTGCTCTCCGACGCGTTCTCGAGCTTCCGGGGCCGTCCCCGAGGGACCTCGTGACCGGATTCGCCCTCGAGCGGGCAACCGAGGCCTTCTCCTTTGCCGGGGAGCGCGCGGTCACGCCCGAGGTAGTGCGAGAGCACAACCTCAACGAGCTGGAGTATGGCCGCATCGTCGAGATGCTCGGCCGGACGCCCACGCTCACCGAGCTGGGCGTCTTCTCCGCCCTCTGGTCGGAGCACTGCAGCTACAAGCATTCCAAGCCGGTGCTCAAGACCTTTCCCACAACCGGGGCGCAGGTGGTCCAGGGACCTGGAGAGAACGCCGGCGTGCTCCGGCTGCCCGAGGGGTGGGCGGTCGCGTTCAAGATCGAATCGCACAACCACCCGTCGGCCGTCGAGCCGTACCAGGGAGCGGCCACCGGGGTCGGGGGCATTCTCCGCGACGTGTTCACGATGGGCGCGCGTCCGGTGGCAGTGCTCAACAGCCTCCGGTTCGGGCCGCTGGAGGTGCCGAGGAACCGGTACCTCCTGGCCGGCGTGGTGCGCGGCGTCGGCGACTACGGCAATTGTGTCGGCATCCCGACGCTCGGCGGCGAGGTGGGCTTTGCCGACGGGTACACCGGCAATCCGCTGGTGAACGCCATGTGCGTCGGCGTGCTCAAGGAGTCCGATCTCATCCGCGCCGCCGCGCACGGGGTCGGCAACATCCTGCTCTGCGTCGGGGCGCGGACCGGGAGGGATGGCATTCACGGGGCCAGCTTCGCCTCGGAGGAGTTGTCCGAGAAGAGCGAGGCGCGGCGCCCACAGGTGCAGGTGGGTGATCCGTTCACCGAGAAGCTGCTGCTCGAAGCGAGTCTCGAGCTGATCACCTCGGGCCTGATCGTCGCCATTCAGGACATGGGGGCGGCCGGGCTCACCAGCTCGAGCGCCGAGATGGCCGCCCGCGGCGGGGTGGGCGTGGAAATCGATACCGCCCTGGTGCCGACGCGCGAGCCCGGAATGACCCCGTACGAGATCCTCCTCTCGGAGTCACAAGAGCGGATGCTCGTCGTCGCCGAGCCGGCGCGGGTGGCGGAGATCCAGGCGGTGTGCGCCCGCTGGGAGCTCGGCGCCACCCCGATCGGACGGGTCACCGACGACGGCATCTTCCGCGTGCGACACGAGGGGCTGGTGGTCGCCGCGATACCCGGACAGCGCCTGGTGGACGACTGCCCGATCTACCACCCCGAGGCGCGGGAATCGGATGAGGCGCGCGCCCGGCGGGCCGCCCAGCCCACGCAGCCACCGGCCGCCGACGTGAAGGACTCGCTGGAGCTGCTGCTGGACAGCCCGAACATCGCCAGCAAGCGATGGATGTACGAGCAGTTCGACTCGACCGTGCAGGCCTCGACCGTCCTCGGACCCGGCGGCGATGCGGGCGTCTTTCGAGTCCCGGGCACGGGGTTCGGGATCGCGGTGACGGTGGACTGCAACAATCGCCTCGTGGCCCTCGATCCGTACGAAGGCGGAAAGGCGACGGTGGCGGAGGCCGCGAGGAACCTGGCCTGCACCGGCGCCCGTCCGCTCGGCATCACCGACTGCCTCAACTTCGGCAACCCGGAGAAGCCCGAGATCTTCCATCAGTTCACGGAAGCATGCCGCGGCATTGCCGACGCCTGCCGCGCGTTCGACACGCCGGTGACGGGAGGCAACGTCTCGTTCTACAACGAGAGCCCCACCGGCGCGGTGGACCCGACGCCCACCGTCGGCATGGTCGGTCTCCTCGAGCGAGTCGCCGACCGCGTGCCCAGCCACTTCTCCGCGCCTGGCGACGAAATCATCGTGCTGGGCCGGACCCGCGGCGTCCTGGGAGGATCGGCCTACTGGGCGGAGGCCCGTCGCTTCGTCGGCGGGCAGCCTGCCGCGGTCGATCTCGACGCCGAGCTCCGGCTCCAACGCCTGCTGGTGGCGGCGGCCCAGCAGGGGATCCTCCGGTCGGCCCACGACTGCTCCGAGGGCGGCCTGCTGGTGACCCTCGCCGAGGCGGCGATCGGCGGCGCCTACGCCATGGAGGGGTTCGGTGCCGCGTGCGATTTCGGGGCGTACGCGCCGGGGGTCGCCGCGGAGGCACTGCTCTATGGTGAGGACGGCGCCCGGGCGGTAGTCTCCTGCGCCCCCGGCAGTGCCGAGCGGGTGGAGGCGCTGTGCCGCGCGCACGGCGTGCCGTCGTTTCGGGGGGGCCGGGTGGAACGGGCGTCGGGAGAGCTCACGGTCGTGGCGGCGGGCCAGACGTTCACCTGGAGCATTCCGACATTGCGCAAGATTTTCTTCGAGGCGATTCCCCGTCGGATGCGGCACCCCGACGTGGACCGATCGGTGGGGGCGTAACGATGTGCGGCATCATCGGCGTTTCGGGCATTCCTGACGCGGCCAGGCTCGCGTATCTCGGTCTCTACGCGCTTCAACACCGCGGGCAGGAGAGCGCCGGCATCGTCGCGGTCGATCGCGAGGGAGTGGCGCGGGGCCATCGGGGCATGGGCCTCGTCAGCGAGAACTTCGACGAGGCGGCGCTCTCCCAGCTGCCCGGCGACGTGGCGGTGGGCCATACCCGTTACAGCACCACCGGCAGCACCGTGTTGGCCAACGCCCAGCCCTGCAGCGCCAATACCCGCTGCGGCCCGCTCGCGATCGCGCACAACGGCAACCTGGTGAACGCCGCGGAGATCAAGCGCGAGCTGGTGGAGCGCGGGGCCATCTTCACCAGCTCCTCCGACACCGAGGTGCTGGTCCATCTCATCGCCCGCTCGGAAGCGGCGACCGTCGAAGGCCAGATCCGCGACGCGCTCGAGCAGATGGACGGCGCCTACAGCCTGGTCATCTCCGTCGGGCGGGCGCTGTACGCCGTCATCGACAGCCGCGGCTTCCGGCCGCTGGTGCTTGGCCGGCTCGGCAGCGGCATGGTGGTCGGGTCCGAGAGTTGCGCCCTCGATTTGCTCGGGGCCACCCCGGCGTGCGAGCTGCAGCCCGGCGAATTCATCCGGATCGACGACGGGAAGGTGACCGAGCTGCCACGCCTGACTCCCCGGCCGGTGAGCCGCTGCGTCTTCGAGCTCGTTTATTTCGCCCGCCCCGACAGCACCGTCTTCGGCGAGTCGGTGGACCGGGTCCGCCGCGAGCTGGGCCGCCAGCTGGCCCGCGAGCAGCCGGCGCCCCGCGGGGAGGTGGTGTTCAGCGTGCCGGACAGCTCGAACGCGATGGCGCTCGGGTTCTCGGAAGCGTCCGGCGTCAAGCTGGAGTACGGGCTCATTCGCAACCACTATGTGGGCCGGACCTTCATCAATCCGACGCAGAACCATCGCGTCGCCAAGGTGAAGATCAAGTTCAATCCGGTGCGGGATGTGATCGAAGGGAAGTCGGTGGTCGTCGTGGACGACAGTCTCGTGCGGGGCAACACGAGCAAGAGCCTCGTGCAGATGATCCGGGCGGCCGGCGCCAGCGAAGTCCATCTCCGCCTCGGCTCCCCCCCGATCACGGGCCCGTGCCTCTACGGGATCGATACCCCGACCCGCGAGGAGCTGATCGCGGCCACCCACTCCATCGAGGAGATCCGCGACTTTCTCGGCGTGGACTCTCTCGGGTATCTCTCCCTCCCCGGCATGTTGCGCGCGGCCGGGGGCGTCAACGGGTACTGCCACGCCTGCTTCTCGGGCCAGTATCCCACCCCGCTCCCCGAAGACCTGGTGCAGTTGCGGCACGCCTCGCCACTGGTGGCGACTCCCGCATGAGCGGCCGGTATACGCAGCCCCTCGTCTATTCCTTCGGCGGCGGGCACGCCGAGGGCACCGCGGCGATGAAGGACGTGCTCGGCGGGAAGGGCGCCGGGCTGGCGGAGATGACGACGATCGGCATCCCGGTGCCGCCCGGCTTCACCATCGCGAGCACCATCTGCCAGGCCTACCTCGAGAGCGGTCAGTTTCCCAAGCGCCTCCAACAGCAGGTCGAGAACGCCCTGCACCGGCTGGAGGCGGCCACCGGCAAGCATTTCGGCGACGGCGACAATCCGCTGCTCGTCTCGGTGCGCTCGGGCGCCGCGGTCTCGATGCCCGGCATGATGGAGACGATCCTCAATCTCGGCCTCAATGACGCGACCGTCGAAGGGCTGACCCGGCAGAGCCGGAACCCGCACTTCGCATGGGATTCCTACCGGCGGTTCGTCCAGATGTACGGCGTCGTGGTGTTCGATCTCTCCAAGAAGCCATTCGAGCAGATCCTCGAGGAGCACCGCCACGGCTGCGGGGTCGACCGCGACATCGACCTTCCCGTCACCGACATGCAGGCGATCGTCCGGCGCTTCAAGGAGCGGGTCCAGGCCGAGACCGGGCGCGACTTTCCCACCCACCCGCTCGACCAGCTCTGGGGCGCGATCGCGGCGGTCTTCGAGAGCTGGAACACCCGCCGCGCCATCGACTACCGCAAGCTCCACGACATCCCCGATTCGATGGGCACCGCCGTCAACGTGGTGGCGATGGTCTTCGGGAACCTCGGTGAGGATTCCGGCACCGGCGTTGCGTTCAGCCGCGACCCCTCCACCGGGGAGGGGGTGATGTACGGCGAGTATCTCCTCAATGCCCAGGGAGAGGACGTCGTCTCGGGCGCGCGAACGCCGCTCCCGATCATCACGCTCAAGGACCGGCTCCCGGCGTCGTTCCAGGAGTTGGAGCGAGTCGCGCGGACGCTCGAACGGCATTTCCGGGATCTCCAGGACATGGAGTTCACGATCGAGCGCGGCAAGCTCTACATGCTCCAGACCCGGCGGGGTCAGCGCTCCGGTCAGGCGGCGGTGCGGGTCGCGTGTGAAATGGTGGACGAGGAGCTGATCTCCGAGGAGGAGGCGGTCGCGCGGATTCCTCCCAACGATCTCGACCAGCTCCTGCATCCCACCATCGACTCGCAGAGCCGGCTCGACCTGCTCACCACCGGTCTGCCCGCCTCGCCCGGCGCCGCCTGCGGGACGGCGATCTTCGACGCCGATCGGGCGGAGCAGCTCGGCCGCGCCGGGCAGGCGGTCATCCTGGTGCGGCGGGAGACGTCGCCCGAGGATTTCCACGGGATGGTCATGGCCAAGGCGGTGCTGACCGCGCGCGGCGGCATGACGTCGCACGCTGCGGTGGTGGCGAGAGGGATGGGGAAGCCGTGCGTCGCCGGCGCCCAGGCGCTCCAGGTGGACGAGCTCGCCGGCCGCGTCTCCGTGAACGGCCGGCCCATCGCCGAGGGCGACTGGATCACGGTGGACGGGAGCACCGGGAAGGTCTTCGCCGGACAGGCCGCGCTGGTGACCCCCGAGCTGAGCGGCGACTTCCTCCGCCTGATGCAGTGGGCCGACCGGATCCGCCAGCTTCGCGTGCGGGTGAACGCCGACACGCCGGCGGACGCGCACCGAGGCCGCGATTTCGGCGCCGAGGGCATCGGCCTCTGTCGCACCGAGCACATGTTCTTCGACGGCGACCGGCTGACGGCGATGCGGGAGATGATCGTCGCGCAGGACGTTCCCGGACGCGAGCGCGCCCTGGCGCGCCTGCTCCCGATGCAGCGCTCGGACTTCGAGGCGATCTTCCGGGCGATGGAGGGATTCCCGGTCACCATCCGGCTCCTCGACCCCCCGCTGCACGAATTCCTGCCGAAGGAGCCGTCCGAGATCACCGCGCTCGCCCGCGAGCTGGGCATGGCCACGGAGGCCCTGCAGGCGGTGATCGACCGCCTGCACGAAGTGAACCCGATGCTCGGCCTGCGCGGCTGCCGACTCGGGATCATCTACCCCGAAATCACCGCGATGCAGGTGCGGGCCATCTTCGAGGCGGCCTGCACGGTGGCCGCGCGCAAGGGGCGGGTCATGCCCGAGGTCATGATCCCCCTCACCGCGAGCGTGGTCGAGTTTCGCAAGCAGGCGCTGATCGTCCGGCAGGTGGCCGAGGAGGTGTTCCGCGAGCGCCAGATCACCGTCCCGTTTCTCCTCGGCACCATGATCGAGCTGCCGCGGGCGGCGCTCACCGCCGACGAGCTCGCGCGCGAGGCGCAGTTCTTCTCGTTCGGCACCAACGATCTCACCCAGACCACCTGGGGCCTCTCCCGGGACGATGCGGGACACTTTCTGCCCTACTACCTCGAGCATGGCGTGATCGAGGCCGACCCCTTCCAGGTGCTCGACCAGGCCGGCGTCGGCAAGCTGATTCAGATGGCGTGCGAGCTCGGCCGGCGCACCCGGCCCGATCTCAAGCTCGGCCTCTGCGGCGAGCACGGCGGCGAGCCCGCGGCGGTGGCCTTCTGCGACCGGCTCGGCGTCAACTACGTCTCCTGCTCCCCCTTCCGGGTCCCCATCGCCCGCCTCGCGGCGGCCCAGGCGGCGCTCGCCACCCGGGGCACGATGGATCGGACGCGAGCGACGGTCTAGAAAGAGGAACTATGTCCGCACCGACGGTGGGAATCGTAATGGGGAGCGACTCCGACTGGGACGTGATGCAGCACGCCGCGGGCCGCCTGGCGGAATTCGGCGTCTCGCACGAGAGCCGGGTGGTGTCGGCGCACCGCACGCCGGAGCTGGCCTTCCGCTACGCGG
>Ga0326597_10012038_pt1 | contig 11414 bp, 9 predicted proteins | sample RVTome_12_FD_203789 | JGI IMG/M metagenome (GOLD analysis project Ga0326597, IMG submission 203789) | Soil microbial communities from uranium-contaminated site in the Upper Colorado River Basin, Wyoming, United States - RVT100D185 | ecosystem: Environmental > Terrestrial > Soil > Contaminated >...
CCACTTTGACCCCCTCTCGGCCCTTGCCCCCTCCGAGATCCCCTCCGCGGGCCACATCTACGAGTCGCTGATGGCCAAGAACGCGACGGTCGGCGTTGACCCCCGCAGCACTGAAGGCGGCACGGCGCGGCCGGGGCTGGCGGAGACGATGGAGATCTCCGCGGACGGCCTTACCGTCACCTTCACCCTGCGTCAGGGCGTCAAGTTCCACAACGTCGCGCCGGTCAGCGGTCGCGTCATGGACATGGACGACTGGAAGACGAGCCAGGAGCGCTTCCTCCAGTTCGGCTCCCTGAAAGTGCCGCTCGAGACGATCCTCGACAAGACCGAATACCCGGACGCCACCCATATGGTCTGGAAGCTGAAGGCGCCCTACGCCCCCCTCCAGGCTCTCGTCTGGAGCGAAAGAGGCCAGGCCTACCAGATCCTGCCGAAGGAGCTGAACGAGGACACCGCCCTCGCAGAGTCGACTCCGATCGGGACGGGCTTTAAGATGCTCGACGACCTCCAGCCCGGCAACATCATCAAGTACAAGAAGCACCCGGAGTACTGGGGCGGTGACCCTTTCATCGACGCCTGGAACGGCCCGATCATCCCCGAGTACGCCAACGCCTACGCCCAGTTCGTCAGCAAGAATATCACCGCCATGCTGACCACTCCACGCGACGTCCTCCAGATGCTAAAGGACGCTCCTGACGCACAAGTCATTGCGGAGGACATTCCGGTCGACCACATCTCCCGCATCCGGTTCGGGCGCGAGAACCAGCACACCCTGCCCTGGGAGGACAAGCGCGTACGCCAGGCGATCCGCCAGTCGATCGACTTCCAGTCCATCGGCCGCTTCGTCTCGAACGCGGAAAAGTTCGAGGCCGCCGGCCTCGAAGTCGACCAGCAGCCGCGCACTCACCTGCCCAACGACCCGGTCTACTGGCTCGACCCGCGCAAGGGCGAGTACGGCGGCGGGCTCGACAAGAACTTCCTCTTCGACCCGGCCGACGCACGGGCGAAGATCGAAGCGGCCGGCTTCTCGGTGCCGATCCCGATCGACTATCACGCTCAGTTCCAGTCGAGCGGCGACCAGACGGACGAGGAGCTGCTGATCATCGACAGCTTCAAGGCCTCGGGCAACTTCGACCCGACCGTCCACCGCTACAACAACCGCACGGAGCAGCGCAACTGCCGCTCCCTGGGGCAGTGCGACGGCATCGTCCAGAGCTCCTCGACCCGCGAGGCTGATTCGGTCGTCTTCCGCGACTACCACAGCGAGGGGAACACGGCCGGCGAGCAGGCTTACCCGCACGCGGAGATCGACCGCCTCGCCGTGGCTCAGCGAGAAGCCGGGAGTGTCGCCGAGCGGATCGGCTTCCTGCAGGACTTCCTGCGCTTCAACGCCGACTTCATGGCCCTGCTACCGTATTCCGACCAGTTCACCACTTTCGTCTTCCGTCACCCCTGGGTCCACAACTTGGGACACGGTCAGCCGTGGGCAGCCGGTGCGGAGACCCAGATACCAGAGGGCCAGCCGAACCTCGGTGCCCACCTCCAGTGGCTGGACGCGGACATGCCCGGACGCAACGGCTAGCATTCCGCTAGCGCCAAGCGCAGCAACGTTTCAGGCCGGACCCTTAGGGGCCCGGCCTGATCCTTTTCGCCACTGACGCGCACTAGGCCGCTAGCTCCAAGCTACGCCGCTAGCACGCCGCCGCGCCCTAGCGCAGCCTCGGAGCCACCCTGCTACTCGATGTCGACGAGGACGTCTGCACCCCTGGCCTCGGCCGCATACACCGGCAGCGGCGTCGTAGCCGGCGCCATCGTCGTCTCGCCGGTGGCGATGACGAAGCGGCTGCCGTGGCAGGAGCACTCCACCTCGGCCCCGTCCACGACTCCCTCCTCGCTCAGGAGGCAGCCCACGTGCGGGCACTCGTCATCGGTCGCGAAGACTGCCCCATCGACGAGATACAGGGCGACCTTGCGGCCCTCGATCTCGACCCCGAGGACCCTGTCCTCGACGACGTCTGCTCGGTTTGCGGCTTTACGAAGCATGGCTGCCTCCGATTTCTTGGTGAGGGAAGTCTACGCCCGCCGGCGCCGGCTCGCCAACGGTCGCCCCGTCGCGCCCTCGGCAAGCCGGGCAGGCGCGGCGTCGGCGACTCAGGCGACGGCTTGACAGTCTCAGGGGAGGGTGCTTCGATGTTGCCGTTCCGGGCGAGGGACGAAAGGAGCAGCCCTTAGGCTGACGACCCGCGCGGAAGGCAAGGAGAGGCAGATGACAAACGAGGTTGGCACGGCAGTCCCCACCTTCAAGTACCCGGGCCCGAACGGCGAAGGCGGCCGCGACCGAGGCCCCGAGCGCGGCCGGTCCTACCCAATGGTGACCAATGACATCTGCGTCAGCACGGTGCAGGTGTTCGACCAGAAGGGCGGCGGCACCAACCTTCACTACCACAAGAACGAAGACGGCTACTGGCTCGTGCTCGGCGGCCGCGCCAAGTTCTATAACGCGGACGGCGAGACGGTGGCGGACCTGGGCAAGCACGAGGGCATCTTCGTCCCTCGGTTCACTCGCTACCGCTTCGAGAGCTCCGATGACCGCGAGCCGCTGGAGATCCTCCGCGTCAGCCACCACTCGGAGGCGAAAGACGACCACGCGGCGGTGGGCGAGGAGGGCGCCAAAGAAGACTGAGGCGTCAACGAACGAGCGCCGCCCAAGAGCTCCCGGCGCCTGGCCTCGATGCGCCTAGCGCTCGTCGTTTGGCGCGGCTAGAAGCCCTCCGGGTTAAAGCGGCGCTGGTGCTCTTCGATGAAATCGATCAGACGCTGCCGCTCGAGCTCGCCCACCGGGAACTTGTCGAGGCGCGTCCAGGCGGTCAGGGCTATCGTCTCCGGCTCCATGCCCGCGTAGGCGCTCATAACGACGAGGCGGCCGCGCTCGAGCTCCTGGTTCACGATTGCCGCCAGCGCCGCGATCACGGCAGCGTCCTCCGTGTTGTACCAGACGACGACGCCGCTGTGCTCCATGTTGTGAACCAGGTTCTCCTTAGGCACGGCCCTCTCGAGGACCCGGAACGGGACGGGGCTGCCAGCGTGGGGACCCGACGTAGGCGGATTGCTCGTGTAGCAAAGCGGGAGCGAGACGTCGTTCGCGTCGATCTGCGCTTGCGTGCAGATCGGGACGAAGGTGTCTTCCGGGAGGTGGTCCCGGTCGTCGTCGCTGGGGAAGACGCCGTCCCGGCCGGGGTGAGGTGGGAAGTAAGTGCCCGGCAGGGCAGGATCGGCATCGAGCTCAGCCGCCTCGCCGTCTCCTCGAGGCGGTGGTGGCGTCGTTGCCGTGGCCGGCGACGGCTCGGTCGTTCCCGCGAGCGTCGGGGCGCTTGACGGCTGCGGCTTCGCGGCACCTTCGCCATCGCCGCCACAGGCAGCGACTACGAGCGCCGCGGCGCCGATCGCCGCCACGAGCCCCCCGCCTCGATGACGCGATGCTTTGGACGCGACGCTCGGCTGGCCCAGGACTCCAGGTAGCAAAAACGTTATCGATCAGCGGCGAGCGATTGAGACCGGGCCGCGACGCGGCCGCCTCGTTAGCCGTTGCCGCTAACCAGAGTCCTTCTTGTAAGTAACGCGCGGGTCCGCCCAGGCGTAGGAGAGGTCCGTGATCAGCTGAGTAGTCAGAATGATGATCGAGTAGAACATCGTCACGGTCATGACCACCGGGTAGTCGAGCGAAGCGGCGGCCGTGACGAGGTAGCGACCCATTCCCGGAAGGCTGAACAGGTTCTCGATGATCGCGCTGCTCGTCAGGAGCAGTGGAATCTGGGCGCCGAGAATCGTGATGAACGGCAGAGCGATGTTGCGAAGGGCGTGGCGCATGATCACCTTGCGCTCTTGCAGCCCCTTGGCGCGCGCCGTGCGGATGTAGTCCTGGCGCATGACCTCGAGCAGGAAGGTGCGCGTGTAGCGGATCAGGTTGCCGGCCGCGGTAACACCGATGACGATCGCCGGCAGGATCATGATCCTAATGTGGCGGACCGGCTCGTCCCAGATATAGGAGAAGTTCACAGGCGGCGACCACTGGAAGGAAACGGCCAGATAGGTAAGGAGAAGTATCCCGAGCACGAAGCTCGGTAGGGCATCCAGGGCGTAGGCGCCGGTCCTCAGGAAATAGTCGGCAAACTGGTCCTGCTTTATCGCCGCAAGCACGCCCAGCGGGAACGAGAACGTCCAGGTGACGAAGAGGCTGATGAAGCTCAGCTCAATGCTCACGGGGATGCGGTTCTTGAGCTCGTCGGTGATCGGTGCCTTGCTGACGAGTGACTTGCCGAGGTCGCCGGTGAAGAAGCCGCTTACCCACCTGACGTACTGCCTGGGCAAGCTGCCGGTCAGGCCAAGCTCCTCGCGCTTCTGCTGCGCGAACTCCGGGTTCTCGTCGGCCACCTGGGCGTCGACGCGGAGGTCGATGGCGTCGTCCGTCGGCAGCACTCGCAAGGAGAAAAAGAGGAGCATCGACCCCAGCAAGAGGGTCGGCACGAGAAGGATCAGCCGGCGGATCGTGTAATCTAACATGCCCCTGCCCCTAGTGAGTCAATAGCCTCCTACCGCCGTAGGCACACTCTCAGAATACACGGAACGGCTGGGGCAGTCCATTTCGATATGAACGCGCAGCGGGCTAAGACCCGGCCGCTCCTTGCAGGGCTAGCCGGAAGCGCTCACCCGCCGGGTGGCTCCGCCAGACGCCCGCCTCGAGCGTATGCGCCGCCCCCCGGCCTTCGACGCTCCAGTCGAGGCCGTCGCCGACGACGCCCGTCGATTCGTCCAGCGCCAGGAGGCGGCCCTTCGCGGGCACCGCTGCGATAACGGCGTCTCTGAGGCCCGGCAGATAGCGATCCAGGGCGTCCCAGTGCGGCCCGAAATGGATCTCAGAGAAGAGCGCCAGGCCCGGCTGCCAGGCCGCATCCGTCACCTCCGTGATGCTGCTATCGAAAGCGCGGGCGCCCAGGCTCATGGCGCCGGCGCTGCAGCCGGCGAGGGCGAGCCCTCCGCCTTCGACGGCCGCCCGGAGCTGGGCCCAGAAGAGGGTCCCGCGCAGCGTGTCGGCGAGATAGGCCGGGTTGCCGCCCGAGAGGAAGACCATGGACGCGCCGCTCAGGCCGGCGGCGATCGCCGGGTCGTCGGCGTCGGCTCTCGATTTCAGAGGGAGCACCGCCGCCCCGATGCCGCGGCGACGATAGTGATCGAGGCCGCGCTGCGCCCACGAATCGAACACGGCGTCGCCCTCGGCGGCGCTGGCGGTCGGGACGATCAGCACGTTTTCCTCGCGGCTACCCAAGCGCTGGTGGAGAGCCTCCTCGAGGTCGTCCGTCCAGGGCTCGAACTCGCCCGAGCCCAGCAGAGCGATCGCGACCGTGCTCACCCCGTCGTCCCTCCGAGGCTCGCCGGCCGCAGCGCCGCGTCCAGCCCGGCGCCGAGCTCCGCCGCCACGTCGAGAAGGGCGTCGACGTCCTCCGCCTCGGTGCGAAAGTTGACGATGCAGGCCCGCAAGACGAAGCGCGAGCCGAGCACCGCGTTGGAGCAGTAGACGCGCCCATCGAGGTGGATCGCCGTCATGAGCCGCTCGTTGAGCAGGCTCAGGTAGGCCTCGCGCTCCGGGCTCTCCGGCAGGCCGGGCGGCACGAAGCGGAAGCAGGCGATCGAGAGCGACGCCGGCGTCACCAGCTCGAATTCGGGGCGTCGCTGCGCCTGCGCCGCCAGGTAGCGGGCCAGCGCCGCGTCCTGGGAGATGCGCCGCGCGTAGGCGCGGCGGCCGTGAGCGAGGAGCGACAGCCAGATCTTCAGCGCCTGGAAGCCGCGGCTGAACTGAGGGCCGAGCATCGCCAGGTCGATGCCGTGGCCGGAGCGCTCCTTGTCCTCGTGAATATAGGTGGGGTGGACGGCGAAGGCGTCGGCGAGGTGCTGGAGGTCGCGGACGAGGACGCAGCCGCCGGAGTGCGGCGTGTAGAGCCACTTGTGAGGGTCGAAGGCGATCGAGTCCGCTCGCTCGATGCCGGCAAAGAGGGGCCGCAGGTCGTCGGCAAGCACGGCGGGGCCGCCGTAAGCGGCGTCGACGTGCAGCCAGAGCCCCTCCTCGGCGCAGAGCGCGGCGATCGTCGGTAGCGGGTCGATCGCACCAGTAGACACCGTGCCGGCCGTGGCAACGACTGCCAGGGGCTGCTTGCCGGCGGCTCTGTCCTCCCGGATCGCCTCGCGCAGCGCCGCCACGTCGATCCGGAAGTCGGCCGTGACCGGTATCTTGTGAACCGCGTCTGAGCCGAGGCCGAGCATGTCGGCGCCACGATCGGTAACGACGTGCACCTCGGTCGAGGCGTAGATCACGAGCGCCGGGCCGGCGGCGACGCCGCGGGAGCGCACGTCCCAGCCGGCGCCGTGGTCGCGCGCCGCCTTGAGGGCGACGAAGTTCGCCATGGCGCCGCCGGAGACGACGATGCCGCCGGCACCGGCGGGGAGGCCGAACTGGGCCGCGAACCAGCGCGTCAGGTGAAGCTCGATCTCCGTCGCCGAGGGCGAGAGACGCCAGCCACCGAGGTTCATGTTCAGGCCGGCGGCGAGGAGGTCGGCGGCGACGCCCGGCACGGTGCCGGCGCCGGTGATATAGGCCATGAAGCGCGGGTGGCCTGGAAAGGTCGAGGTGTCGAGGAGGGCTGCGCGCAGGTAGCCGAAGAGTTCGCTATCGGCCAGCGGCTCCTCGGGCACGGGCCGGGTCACCGCCGCCGCGACCTCGGCCTCGTTGGCGCTGGTGGCGACGGGCAGCTCCGGCAGGCGCTCGAGGAACTCCTGCCAGAGGTCGACCGCCTGGTCGGTGAACTCGCGCGCCCGCGCCGCGTCCCAGGCGAGCTCTCGAAAGGGCTCGGGCGGCTGTGCGACCGGATCCTCGCTCTCCGTTTTCCTGTTCATCGCTATGTCCTCACTCCTTCCACGCTCGGTCGATCAACTAATCGGTACGCGGCAGCTACTCGCGGAGGCCGGCGAAGAGATCGTCCTCACGCTCCCGGCCGCCGTTCACCGTGCTGAAAGCGCGGTAGAAGTTCTGGTTGCCCCAGAGGTTGGCGTGATGCTCCGGCGGCAGGCTCGCGAGCTTCTCGTAGACAACGAGCTGCGAGCGGTGACACTGCACCGCCTGCCAGACCTGCTCCCAGTAACCGGCCGTATCGAGACGGGTGGTGATCGCCCAGTCGGGCCAGCCCTGGGAGCGGCGCTCGACGCCGTCGATGTTCATCACCAGCTCCCCGAAGACGGCCTCGTACGCGTCGAGGTGGGCCTTGGGCGTGACCATGTAGTAGAGCTTGGCGGCGGCGTGGGGCTCGCCGGAGAGCGAGGCGTCGCTGCTCGCGGCCCGCACCACCGCTGCCGTCGTCAGCTGGCAGATCGCGATGTGGTCCGGGTGGCCGTAGATGCCGTCGTGGCCGAAGGTAGCGACGACGTGCGGCTTCAGCCGCCTGATCTCGGTCGCGATGCTCGCGACGACCTCGGAAGGCAGCGCCTGATCGAGATCGCCGTCCACGTAGTCGAGGAAGTGGGTCTCGCGGATGCCGAGGGCAGCGGCGGCGGCCTGGAGCTCACCCTCGCGCTGCCGGCCCAGCTCCTCCGGGCCCGGGTACTCCGCCGGGTCGCCGAACCAGCCCTTCTCGCCCCGGGTCGCTGTCAGCAGGTAAGTCTCGACGCCCTCCGCCGCGTAACGGGCGAGGGTCCCGCCCATGCCCAGCGTCTCGTCGTCCGGATGGGCGAATACGGCGAGTAATCTAAGGCTCATCGTCATTCCTCCTCGCAGTCTTCACTGCTTTCGTCTTCGTTTAGTCTGCGACTTTCTCGAGGCCTGGGCGAGTGGCGGTCCGTTGGGCTCTCGGCCTAGCTCGGGCTCCCGGCTGGCCGCGCCACCTCGATCGACTGCTACGGCACCATCGCCCTTGCTCAGAGGGGGTATCGCCTTTGGCCAGCGCTGCTCCCGAAGAGCATAGGAAGCCGCCTCGACACTGTAAATGCCCCTCGCCGCCGCGCTCGCGACGCAGGGCCGCTCCGGGCTGGCCTACGCCAGCCGGTCTTGCCCCCGCGCTAGCGGATGCGCGTCTTCAAGGCGAGGAAGGCGAGGCTGAGGCTTAAGCTGCCGAGGCCGGCGACGGCGAGCAGGGCGACGCCGATATCGCCGCCGTCCCAGCCCTCCATCGAGAGCGAGCGCATGCCCTGGAGCAGGTAGGTCATGGGGTTGAACGTCGCCGCCGTGCTCAGCCAGCCGGAGAGCGCCTCCTTGGGCGCAAACATCGTCGTCAGGAAGAGGAGGGGCATGAAGAGGAACCACATACTCTGCGTCGCCTGGGCGTTGCCCGTCTTCAGGGCGATGGCGAAGCCGATCCCGGAGTAGGCGAGGCCGAAGAGGCTGCTGATCAGGATCAAGAGGACGACACCGGGCGCGCCGGTCTCGAAGTGGAGGCCGGTAGCGAGGGCGACGAATACGACGATCGCCGCCTGCACCATGATCCGCAGCAGGTCAGCCCCCATCGCGCCGAGGAGGAGCGAGAGCCGGTTCGCCGGCGTCAGGAGCAGCTTGTCGAAGTAGCCGCTTTCGATGTCCGCAACCATGTTGAGGCCGGCGCTGCCGCCCTGGACAGCGAACATGATCGCCATCGGCAGCTGAAAGGCCTTCCAGTTGGCGAGGCCGGACTGGTTCGCGAACTCCTCCAGCGACCCGACCATGATGAAGTAGAAGAAGATCGGCACCAGGAGATTGGGGATCAGGTAGGCGGGCGTGCGCAGCGCCATGCGCGCCTCGCGCGCCCCGAGGAGGACGGTCGCGCGGGCCGCCTGACGCCAGGGGTGCCAGGCGGCCGGGCTCGCGGTCGCTACTTCTGTTGCTTCGATCATTCGCCGCCTCCCTGCTCCGGCGCGGCGCCCTCCAGGCGCGAGCCCGTAGCGCGCAGGAACACCTCGTCCAGCGTCGGCCGCGAGACCGCGACCGAGCCGACGCTGACGCCGCTTGAGTCCAGCGCCCGGATCACGCTCGCGACGATGCTGGAGCCGTCGTCGACAAAGAGCGTCAGGCTTTCGATCTCGAGCCGCACTTCCGCGACGCCATCGAGGCGGGCGAGGACGGTGTGCGCCTCATCGAGATGCTCCCGGCTCACGCTGATCGTGACGATGTCGCCGCTGACCGAGGCCTTCAGCGCCGACGGCGTGCCCTCGCTGACGATCCGGCCCCGATCGATGATCGCCACCCGGTCGGCGAGCCGATCCGCCTCCTCGAGATAGTGGGTCGTGAGGAAGACGGTTACGCCGAGAGTGCTGTTGAGCCGGCTGACCTCCTGCCAGAGGCTGTGGCGGCTCGCCGGGTCCAGCCCCTCCGTGGGCTCATCGAGAAAGAGGAGGCGCGGGCCGTGCACCAGGGCGCTGGCGAGGTCCAGCCGCCGCTTCATGCCCCCCGAGTAGGTCTTGATCTGGCGCTCGGCCGCGTCCACGAGGCCGACCAGCCCCAGGAGCTCGCCGGCGCGGCGGCGCGCCGCCGCCGCGGGTAGACCGAAGAGCTTCGCCTGGAGCTCGAGGAGCTCTCGACCGGTAGCGATCGCATCGAGGCCGGCCTCCTGCAGCGCAACGCCGATCGACTGCCGGATCTCGCGCTGCTCACGGTAGAGATCGAAGCCGGCAACCGTGGCGGTGCCGGCGGTCGGCCGGAGCAGGGTCGTCAGGATCCTCACAGTCGTCGTCTTACCGGCGCCGTTCGGGCCGAGGAAGGCGAAGATCTCGCCTTCCTCCACCTCCAGATCGATGCCGTCGACGGCAACGACCGCTCCCGGGTACTCCTTCCGCAGCCCTCGCGCCTCGATCGCGTGCACGTCCCGCCTCGCCTTCCTGACGCTGCCCGGCCGTGACCCAGCCAAACGGCGCGCTGCCGCCCAAATCAGGCTCCAGTTTAGCGCCTGTCAACGGCGCCACGACATCTTGCTTACCGCGGCGGCAGCCCCGCGACTGGACCGCCGCCGCCGCCGCGCCCGGACGAGCGCGCCCCGGCTCAGGAGTGGTAATGTTCGATCGATGGCTCCCTCGAAACACTCCTCCGACGCGCTCCTGCGCTCCGACATCCGCGAGATGGGCCGCATCCTGGGCGAGGTGATCCGCGAGCAGTGGGGCGACGGCTTCTTCGACCTGGTCGAGGAGGTGCGCCTGACGACGCGGGCGCTGCGGGAGACGCCGGAGTCGGAGCGCCTCGAGCGGCTGATGTCCCGTCTCGGCGGCGCATCGCTCTGGGAGATCGTCCGCCTCGTGCGGTCGTTCACCATCTACTTCCATCTCGCCAACACGGCGGAGCAGCATCACCGCATCAGCCCCGAGTTCGACGCGCCTCAACACGATACGGAGGCGGTGCTGAGACGGGCGATCGAGATGGGGACCACGGCCGCGCAGCTGGAGGAGTTCCGGAGCCGTCTTCAGATCCGGCCGGTCTTCACCGCCCACCCGACCGAGGCCGCGCGCCGGTCGATCCTCTCCAAGCTCCAGGCCATAGACGAGCTGCTCGCCGCCTGGCGGGCGCCGCCGGCGGACGAGCGCGCTCGCGCCGTGGCGGTGCGACGCATGGCGGAGCTGATCGAGAACATCGTCCAGACGGACGAGCTCCGTCTGGGCCGGCCGGACCCTCTGGACGAGGCGAGCAACGTCATGTTCTACCTGGAGCAGATGTTCAGTGACGGCACCGTAGCCGACGCCGTCGGCGCCTTCAGCGAGGCGCTCGCCGCCGTAGGCGGCGACGGCGACTCCGCGGCCGCGAGCCCGATCCGGTTCGGCAACTGGGTCGGCGGCGACCGCGACGGCAACCCTAACGTCACGGCCGCGGTCTCGCGCGACGTCCTCGGCCTCAACAACGAGCGAGCGCTGCGCCTCCTCCGCGACGCGGTGCGGGCGCTCTCAGCGGAGCTCAGCCAGTCCACGATGATCGTTTCCGTCTCCGAGGAGCTTCGCGAATCGCTCGCCGCCGAGGCCCGCCTGATGCCGGACGTCCAGCGGGAGTCCCAGCGCATCTACCCGGAGGAGCCCTATCGGCTCAAGTGCGCCTTCATCCTCCAGCGCCTCGAGAACCAGCTGGCCGCGGCGCGCACCTGGCAGGCGCCGGCCGGCCCCGGCTACGCGTCCTCCGGGGCGCTGCTTCGCGACCTGGCGATCATGCAGCGCTCGCTGAAAGCGAACGACGGCAGGCTCGCCGCCGAGGGCCGCCTGCGGCGGCTCATGACCAACGTCTCCACCTTCGGACTGACCCTCGCCCAGACCGACATCCGGGAGGACGCCGCCGTCACCAACGCGGCCGTCGCCGAGCTCCTGGCCCTCGCCGGCACGGGCGCGGCCGGCAGCGGCGAAGCGACGGAGGAAGCGTGGCTGGGCCTCCT
>Ga0326597_10012039_pt1 | contig 11413 bp, 8 predicted proteins | sample RVTome_12_FD_203789 | JGI IMG/M metagenome (GOLD analysis project Ga0326597, IMG submission 203789) | Soil microbial communities from uranium-contaminated site in the Upper Colorado River Basin, Wyoming, United States - RVT100D185 | ecosystem: Environmental > Terrestrial > Soil > Contaminated >...
AAGGCTCAGATGGAGGTGCAAGAACACCATAGGCGGATCATTGAAGCCTTCAAAAACAGAGATGCGGAAAAAGCGCGCGACGAAATGCGCCAGCATATTCTCTGGCTCCATAGCAGGCTCGACGATCGGCCTAAGTTGTAGGCTATGCGTCTGCGTACAAATGAACTCGGAGAAAGACCGATAAAGTCTAGCCAAAAGTATTTGAAATTTCTATTTGAGTTGCGGACTTCGGAACCGGAAAAGACATGACTCCCGCAAAGGCGCAAAGAGGCCAAGTGACGTGCCCTCGGCCCGTCATCCCGAGCGAACGCGAGGGATCTAAGAAAGATTTCTCCCTTCGGTCGAAATGACACGGAGTGTCACTTTGCGCCTTGGCGTCTTGGCGGGAGATATTTTCTTGCAGTCGTTTTGTTTAACATCCTGCAAGTGAGAATCTACGTAAGGGGGCATCGATGGGATACAAAAGCCTGGGTGAATATCTCCAGCGATTAGAAGAAGAGGGCGAACTGATCCGCGTCAAGCGAAGGATTAATAAGGATACAGAGCTTATGCCCTTGGTGCGCTGGCAGTTTCGAGGTTTGACCAAAGAGCAGCGCAAGGCGTTCTGGTTTGACAACGTCGTGGATGCGAAGGGCAGAAAATACGACATGCCACTGGTGGTCGGGATTCTCGGCGCCTCGCGAAGAATTTACGCCTTGGCTATGGGGACTACCGTAGACCAAATATCCAAGGTCTGGGAGCGGGCGCAGCTTCATCCGGTAGATCCGGTTCTGGTGCAAACAGGGAGCGTCAAAGAGGTCATTCACCGCGAGGCCGACCTATTGAAAGAAGGTGGAGGCATGGACCTTTTGCCGACCCCTATCTCTCTTCCGGGCTTCGATCCGGCGCCGTATCTTTCAGCTCCTTGCATGGTCAGCAAGGATCCCGACACGGGAATCCGTAACGTGGGCACGTACCGCGGTATGGTCAAGGCCCGCAATCGGCTGGGGATCTTGGCTTCCAGCACACAGCACATGGGTGTTCACATGGCGAAGTGCAAGAGGCGGGGACAGCCTCTGGAGGTGGCTATTGTTCTGGGTTATCCGCCTCAGGTAGGTCTGTGCAGCGTTAGCAAGATTCCTTACGGTGTCGACGAGTTCAAGATCGCGGGCGGGATCGCGGGGGAACCGATTCCTTTAGTGAAGTGCGAAACGATCGATATGGAGGTTCCGGCCGAAGCGGAAATTGTCCTGGAAGGAATCATTCCTACGGACTATCTGGAACCTGAAGCGCCGTTCGGAGAATTTACCGGTTACATTGGGGAGCGACTTCTGAATCCAGTATTCTACATTAAATGCATCACTCACCGCCGCAATCCCATCTATCACGCCTACATCAGCCAGTTTCCGCCGAGCGAGAGCAGCACGATCCGGGGGATCGGGCGAGAGGCAGTGCTTTATAAGCACCTCAAATACAATTGCAATACTCCGGGAATCCTGGACGTGGCGTGCCACGATTACTGCGGCTCCAATAACTATGTGGTTATTCAGATAGACAAGATTCACAACAGTCATGCCTGGCAAGCGCTCAACTCGGCGGCCGGGTACGATCCCGGTCTCGGGAAGATGATCGTGGTAGTGGACAAAGACATCGACCCGCACGACCCGGAAAGCGTCAACTGGGCCCTTTGCTATCGCATGCAGCCTCACCTGGACATGCGTGTGGTGCCGGGGAGAGTCTATGCCCTCGATCCCTCTACCGCTCCCCCCGGAACATCAGGGACTGAACGGCATTACCCATTCCCCACCGGATCTTCGTGTATGCTAATCGATGCCACTCGGAAGTGGGCCTATCCCCCTGTTTCGTTGCCGGAGAGGGAGTACATGGAACAGGCGCGCGCGATTTGGCAAGAGTTGGAACTACCTGCTTTGACCCCGAAAGTGCCGTGGTTTGGCTACTCACTCGGAGACTGGACACCGGAAAACGAGGAAGAAGCCCGGATGGCGGTGCGTGGGGACTACTATCAGACGGGGGAGAAGTTAGCGGGAAGAGGAGTGAAGGTCTGAGGGACAGAGGTGAGAGGTCGGAAGTCAGAGGTCAGCGTAGCGACAACGGCGTTCAAAGTTCCAGGTTCAAGGTTCAAGGTGGGGAAGCGGGGACTTTGAACATTGAACGTTGAACATTGAACTGAGAAAGCAACTAGCGTGGATCTTGGTTTTGCAAAAAAAGTCGCCGTAGTCACGGGGGGAACTCGCGGGATTGGCAAGGCTTGCGCTCGCCTTTTTGCCGACGAGGGAGCAAAGGTTGCCATCTGCGCTCGCAATCTAGAGCGCTTAAAATCAGTAGAGCGGGAGATTGAAAGTCTTGGAACCGAAGTGCTGGCTCTCCCCGCCGATGTAAGCGTTCGCGCCCAAGTGCGGGAGTTTATGACTGCGGTCAAATCGCGCTTTGGGCGAATTGACGTTTTGGTAAACAATGCGGGCGAGTCCGTGAGAGGAGAGGAGGCGCTCACGGACGAAGGATGGGAAGATCATTTCCGGCAGTACCTTCACAGCGCCCGCTGGTGCTGTGAGGAAGTATCTCCGGTAATGAAAGACCAGCGCTCGGGAGCCATCATTAATATCTCTTCCATTGCGGCAAAAAAGCCCCTGAACGTTTCTCCTCTGGGAGCGGCCAAGTCGGCCCTCAACAATTACACCCTGGGACTCGCGATTGAAATGTCCCCTTACAAGGTCCGGGTAAACGCAGTCTTACCTGGGATTATTATGTCGCCTCACCGAGTATTGGCGCGAGGAGGTGTGGGAGAGAGGATTGCGCAGAGCTATAACATGCAGTCCGCCGAAGAAGCGCTGGCACGTTACGCCAGGGAGAATACGCTGATCGGACGGTTTCCCGAGCCGGGAGAAGTGGCCAACGTTGTGGTTTTTCTTGCCTCGGAACGAGCCGGGGTTCTTACGGGAAGTTTTCTCATCGTCGATGGAGGGACAGTCCGATTTGTCCTATGAGGTGCTCCAGCCTGGATTAAACATGGTCCGAGGAAGAGACACGACACTGTGGCAATCAAGGGGTGAGCCTGGAGGAGCGAAGGCACAGAGGCGCAAAGTTTCAATGCTATGCACGGCGCTTGGCACGGCGCGCGGATTTTTCCCAGGCGTCCGCTTTACATACGCAGCTTGAAGGCCGCACCAAGGCACAGGTGCATTGCCTTCGCTCCGGAGGGCTCGCGCCTCGATTGCTGTCACGTGTGAATAATCCAGGTTAGGTTCACGAGATTCAACGAACGGTGTTACGAATGGAGGTCAAGACGATGTTGAATATGGCTCAGTTTGAGGGATTATCGCTGCAGGAACGCGACCGGCGCTACGCTCTCATACGCGCTTCCATGCGCGAGCGAAGATTGGAAGCGCTGATCATCTGGGGAAACAGCGCGAAGTGGGACTCGAAGAGCGCGAATATCCGCTACATCAGCCAGATCGGGGGAAACGGTGAAGAGGCCATGGCGATCTTCCCGTTGGAGGGTGAGCCCACAGTTTTCCTCTGGTCTCCGATTATGCGGGGCGAATGGCTGGAGTCACAGCAGTGGGTGAAAAACCTGCTGGCGCGGCGGCCGAAGTGGTCCGAAGTGGTGGTGCAGCGGCTTAAGGAAATGGCACTGGAGAGGAGTTCTATCGGTGTCGTGGGGCTTGAGGGAAGAGAGCCCGAGGGGGACATTCCCTACGTGACTTACAGCAAGATTCTTCAAGCATGCCCGGGTGCCCGCTTCGAAAACGCGACGGATGTGCTCGAAGAAGTCCGCCTGGTGAAAAGCGAGGAGGAAATCGATCTCATTCGGGAGGCTATGAGGATTGGGGATGCGGCCACAGAGGTCCTGTACCGCATGAGTCGCCCTGGCGCGAGAGAGAGGGAGATCTTTGCAGAAATGGTCGGGGCGATGCTCCGCGAGGGAGCTGAGCACCCGATCATGTTTTTGTGGGATTCCGGCGCTCCGGACCGCGCCCGGCGATTGACATACAACCGTAACCGGCTTCTCAAAGCCGGAGACGTGATCTGTACGGAGTTTGCTCCTAGAGTTCAGGGGTACTATGGCCACTTCCAGCGGGCGGTTGCGGTCGCGGACCCCTCGCCCCCTTATGGGGAGCTCCTGGAAACCTCGGCTTTGGCTTACGAACGCGGAATGAAGGCGGCTCGAGCGGGGATCACTGTCGGCGAGTTTTATGATGCCTGCGCCGAGCCTATTCTGTCCCGAGGCTTTGAAATTTATAAGGGGCCTCTATTTCACGGCATCGGCCTTGGTTGGGAAACTCCACTGGGCATGCCTGGTATGAGCGAGCAGGCGCGCGCGAGAAAACTTGTGGCAGGCATGACGCTCGCCATCGAGGTGGGCGCAGCAACAGAAGGAAAGGCAAAAGGAGTTCATCTGGGCGATGTGGTCGTGGTCAAGGATAAAGGCGTGGAAAGCTTGAGCCGCTTGCCTGTCGAGATGGTTTGCTGTGGCTGAGAGAGCATGGCGAGGAGCCAGGGGCAGGTTATCGTCAGGCGTGAGGCGTAAGGGGCGGAAAAGCATGGAGCAGGGGGCAACCCGGTTCAAAGTTCCAGGTTCAAGGTGGGGAAACGGGGACGTTGAACATTGAACCTTGAACATTGAACTGAGAAAGCCGGGGCAAGGAGAAATCTAGATCTCTCGCGCTCGCTCGGGATGACAATCCGAAGGGCGGCTCTGCTGATTGAAGGGGAGAAAAGTATGCATCAGGACTTGCGGGATTGGATCGAACAGGTCAGGCAACTCGGAGAGCTGGAAGTTATCCGGGGAGCTCATTGGGACTTGGAAATTGGCGCGCTGGTCGAAACCGTTCGCCGTGAATGCAAAAAAAACCCGGCGCTTCTGTTCGAAGCGATTGCCGATTATCCACCTGATTACCGTATCCTGGCTAACTCCCATTACAATCTGCGCCGCACTGCTCTTATCTTGAATCTTCCTACCAATCTCTCCCCTATGGATATGGTCCGTGCCTGGAAAGAACGGATACTTGCTTTAAAGCTCACTCCAACGCTGGAAGTAAAGACGGGGCCGTTGATGGAAAATGTCAAGCGCGGAAAGGAAATAAACCTGCTCGATTTCCCTGCTCCGCGATGGCATGAGCTGGACGGCGGTCGTTATCTCGCAACCGGCTGCCTGGTCATTACCAGGGATCCTGACACAGGGGACGTGAATCTTGGCACATACCGGGGCATGCTCCATGGCGAGAAAGCCATGGGCCTCTACATGTCACCTGGGCGTCACGGGTTGCTGCACATGAGCAAATATTTCGCCCGCAAGGAGCCATTCCCCGTGGCTGTCTCTCTAGGTCAGGACCCGGTGCTGTTCCTCTGCTCGGCTATGAGTCTTCCTGTCGGGATCTCTGAGTATGCTTATGCAGGTGCTATTCGGGGAGAGCCCGTCGAGGTCATTAACGGACCGGAGACAGGGCTGCCAATTCCTGCCCGCGCGGAAGTGGTATTGGAAGGAGAATGCGTTCCGGGAGATGTGCTGACGGAGGGTCCTTTTGGGGAATGGACCGGCTATTACGGCAGCGCGGCGCGCCCGGAACCTGTGATTCGTGTCAAGGCGGTCTATTACCGCAACGGCCCGATATTGGAAGGCGCTCTTCCTCCACGGCCCCCTTGGGGCGTCGCCCCTCCCATCGAGAAATCGGCGCAGATATGGCACCAGATGGAGCAGGCTGGGGTGCCGGATATCACAGGGGTGTGGTGCAGTGAGGTGGGAGGGCCTTTCCTCATGCAGGTTGTTTCGATCAAACAACGCTACGCCGGCCATGCACGACAGGCGGCTCTGGTGGCATCGCAATGCCGCGCGGGTGGTTACATGCGGCGGTACACAGTTGTCGTGGATGAGGACATCGATCCCTCGAACCTGGAAGAGGTCATGTGGGCTGTGACCACGCGTAGCGATCCGGAGCAGGATATCGAGATTATGAGACGCTGCTGGAGCGGCCCTCTCGATCCAGCAATTCCGTTCGATCGCAATGGGTTTAAGGGATTCCAGTCGCGGGCGATCATCGACGCCTGCCGTCCATATGAGTGGCGCACGGAGTTTTCGCCGGTTGTGGGGGCCACGCCGGAACTGCTTGCGCGCGTGAGGGAGCGATGGAAGGAGCGCCTGTCCAAGATGACGTGAAACGGGAGCATGGCATGACCACCGATTTAACAACACTCAAGAAGCTTGTCGCCGACGGCTCACGGGTTCTCGATGCAGCGGGAGTGGCCGATGTTTTCGGTCACTTGAGTATCCGGGTTCCGGATTCGGATCGCTTTCTTCTCCCAAGAGCGATGAGCCCCGGCCTGGTGACCGATGCGGACGTCTTGACCATGAACTGGGATTGCCAGGTCGTGGAGGGAGAGGGACGACCCTTTATCGAAACGGTGATTCACTCCTCGATTTACCGCGCCAGGCCGGATGTTCATTCAGTGGCTCATTTTCATTCGCCGATGGCAATCGTTTTGAGTATGGTCGGGCAAGGCATACGGCCGGTCGCAGGCTCCAACTCCACTCTCGCCTTTCTTAACGGCACGCCGGTCTACGACGAGATGACCCCCACAATGACCACACTGATCACAACGCGTGAGCAAGGGGAAAGTATGGCGAAGCTTCTGGGAGACTGCCGTGCGGTTCTCTTGAAGAGCCATGGCAGCGTCGTCGTGGGATCTGATGTCAAGGAGACATGTCTCCGGTCCTTTAATTTGGAGCGCCTTGCCCGTCTCCAGGTCTTTGCGGAAATGGTCGGCAACCCGCAGTATCTGTCGCCAGAAGAGGTGGAGAAGGTCCGTAAAGAACTGAAGCAAGGGAATCCGATGGCGCGCGGCAAGGGAGCGGAAAGATTCTGGGACTATTTTCTGAGCAAGAGTAGTTTGCGGGGAGAGCCGGTGACCTATGCGGAGCCGGCGATGTTTGATGAAATTTTATAGAGATGGAGGAGACAACGATGGCGGATCAGACTTTTAAGATAGGCTTTAATATTAATCCAAGAGCAACTCAGGGCGAGGGGATTGACGCCAAGCTCTACATCGAAATGGCCGAGCGCGCCGATCAGATGGGGATTGCTTACCTGTCCGTTCCCGACTTTATTTCCCGGCCCGTGCCGCGTTTTGACGCGCTCACCTATATTGCCGCTCTCTCCGTGCGCACCAAACGCATCAAGATTGGAACGGACGTGCTGGTCACTCCACTGCGTAGCCCAATCGAATTGGCGCGGCGTATCGTCACTATCGATAATCTTTCCGATGGGCGGTTTATTTTTGGGGCGGGGCTCGGCTGGTGGCCCAAGGAGTGTGAGGACATCGGCATTTCCTTTAAGCAGAGGGCGGGACGAACGGACGAGATCCTGCACATCCTGAAGCGGATCTGGACAGAGCCATCGGTGACGCATCAGGGCAAGTACTATCAGTTTCGCGACGTAGTCATCGAACCCAAGCCTGTGCAAAAACCTCACCCGCCGATCTGGATCGGCGGCTCTTCGGACGCTGCTCTACGCCGGGCCGCTCGCATCGGGGACGGCTGGCAAGGGCATCTGGAGACAGGCCATGTAGGCCAGGAACATATCGAAGGCGCGGTCAGGACCATGGAGCCTGAGGAACCGATTCAAAAGCTGCGGGAGTACGCCAAGGCTGAGGGCAGAGATCCAAATTCCATCGGATTCTCGTTCATCCTGCGTTGCAACATCAATCCTGATCCCAAGAAGGCCATCGAAGAGGGCAGAGTTTTCTGGGAAAGCCAGATGAACGCTATCGAGGGCGGGCGCCCGTTTGAGATCAAAAAGAATGTGGCGGTGTATGGGCCGGGGGAAGTGGTGGCGGCGAAAGTCAAGGAGTTACTTTCTTACGGCGCCGAGAGAATCGTTCTTTACTTCCACTCTCCAGACATCAGAACTCAAGTCGATCGTTTGGAGAAGACGGTTCTTCCGCACATGTAGAGGCAATCTGATTTGGCCCAAAGCTAATGCCAAGGAGAGAACATGGCTAGAAGAAACAGGGTCTTCCGGGATTACCGTGAAAGACTATTCACCACAGAGACACGGAGTACACAGAGTTCGGAGTATTTTTTAATCAAAAACTCTTTTCTCCGCGACCTCGGCGCCTGCCCGCCGCCAGGCAGGCGGGCCTCCGCGGTGCAATTTCCGAGTTCTTGCAATGAATCAGCGGTGGCAAGGTTAGCCACACAGAAGCCTGAATATCCAAGAAAAAGGACAACAATAACTGCCGGGGTGACAGTTGTAGGTGTCCTTCTGGCTACCCTTGCGCTGGCCCAACAACCGACGGCGTCAACTTCTAGCGCGGGCGCTCCAGCGGCTCTAAAGAAGACTATCGAAGCTGCGCGGCAAGAGGGGCAGGTGATTGCGCATGACCTCGACTTTTCACCGGCGGCCTATCGGAATGTGGAAGCGGCCTTCAACAAGCACTTCGGGCTCAACATCAAGATTACTTGGGCGCCTTTTGACAATTACCCGACGGATTCAGCCAAGGCGATTACGGAACACAAAAGCAGGGCCACCCCAAGCGTCGACCTGTTAAGAACGGGCGAAAGACAGGTGCCGCTACTGGTTGAAGCTGGAGCGATCCAGAAAGTCAACTGGACGCCGCTCCTGGCTCCGGGTACGCCTTCGGAGGCGGATCTTCATAAAGATCTGTCTCTTGTGTGGAAGAGCAATATCTACTGCACAGCATTCAATAGCAAAAAAATATCCGCCAAAGAGGTGCCGGGAAGCTGGTGGGACCTCGCGGATGCGAAGTGGAATGGCCAGATTGTAACGCCGCCTTGGGCGGGAAGTTACGTTGCCGATTTGGCAGTCTGGTTGGGAAAGATGAGTCAGGAAGAGCTTCTTAACCGGCTGCGTGCTGTCGTCAAAAACAAGCCCATTCTACAAAGCAATTCCGATATTCATAATCGGCTTCAGATTGGCGAGTTGCGGCTGGCCTTCTGGATTCCGAACGATTTTCAAGAGGAGCTTAGGAGAAAAGGACTGCCCATGGAATGCAAAGCGATGGATTATATTCCGGTTACGAATCACCTCGTGGTTGTTCGCGCCGGAGCGCGCCATCCCAATGCCGCGGCCCTCTTGGCAGCGTTCATGGCCGGGCCTCAGGGCTTCAAGTTGTTGGAGGCGGAGGCCAGAGGGAACTATTTGTACCCTGAGTCGTATCAGTCAATGGAGTTTCAGAAGCTTAAGGCGAGCGGCCTCCCGGCGCTGAATCGCGGCACGGACCTTAACTACGCAAAGTGGCTGGCAAGTAAAGAATATGAGGACCTCAACGCTGCGATCAGCCGGGCTCTGCGCGGCAGGTAGGCCGGAACGCCATGGGGAACAAAGGCGGCAACATCTTGCCCGTTTCTGTTTCAGTGGTGGCGGTCTTAGTCATCTTTGCAATTATGCTCGGTGTCTTTGCGCTCTCTTTTATCCAGGGGTTGCCGGGCGTGGAGTACTCCGTAGGTCTGGATAACTTCCGCGCAGTCCTGGCCGACGCGGCTGCGATCGATATTCTGCTGAATACTGTAGTCGTTGGAGTCGGTACTGTTCTCTTGAACCTATTTTTTGCTGTGCCCATGGCTTGGCTCTTTTTTCGCACGACCATGCCGTTCAAAACCGTGCTGCTGGGTTTTATCGGCACAGGGATCGCCATCCCAAGCTTCCTCAAAGCGATGGGCTGGATCATCCTGCTGAGTCCCCAGGTAGGCGTCATCAATGCGCTCCTCATGCGTCTCTTCAATCTGCATGAAGCTCCAATCAGTATTTACGGCCTCACGGGAGTTATTCTTGTCCAAGGGCTCATGCTGACGCCGGTGATGTTTTTCCTCATAGCCGGCGCCATGCAGCGCATTGATCCTTCCCTTGAGGAAGCGGCTGAATCATGCGGCACGCCAAGGCTCGGTATTATCAGACGCATCACCGGGCCATTACTGTTGCCGGCCATCTCCGGGGCAGCTCTTTACAATTTTATGCTAGCCGTACATATCTACGAGGTTCCCGCCATTCTTGCCGTCCCGGCCCATGTGGAGGTCATTTCAACGGTAATCTTTCAGACCGTAATGCAACCCGACGCGGGGTTGCCTCGTTATGGTGTCGCAGCGGTCTATGGTCTCATGCTGGTATTCCCATTGTTGGTCGCTCTGCGCGCCTATCTGCGGGTGATGCAAGAAGGGTTCAAGTACGGGGTAATCACCGGAAAAGGGTATCGTCCGAAATTGATCGATCTCGGTAGACTCAAGCATCTTGGCCTGGCTTTCGTACTGCTCTACGTTCTCCTCGCATTTCTACTTCCCTTTGCCGCCCTGGTCTGGTGCTCGCTTTTGCCGTTCCTGCGCGTGCCTTCTATGGAAGCGCTCTCAGCTCTCAATCTGGACTCCTATCGCCACCTTTATATGGCACTGGGCGGCTTTAAGCCCATTGTGAATTCCGCGCTCCTGATGGCCGGCGCTCCGGCACTGGCGTTGTTCATCAGCCTGATGATTTCCTGGGTGCTTGTGCGACTGCATCATCAAGGCGGGCAAATTCTCGATACGATCGTGATGTTACCGATGGCTGTGCCGGGTGTGGTCGTGGGTGTTGTTACGTTGTATTTAGTGCTTCAGTTCGTCCAGCCTTTGCACGGAACTTTGTGGTTACTGATTTTCGTGCAGGGGATCACCATGATCACGTACGGGACACGGATCATGAACGCTGCCCTTGTTCAAGTGCACAGAGAGCTGGAGGAAGCTGCCTACGTGAGCGGGGCAAAACCGACAAGGATTTTGCGCACTATTGTGGCGCCACTCATCGCGCCGTCGTTGCTTCTCGGCGGTTTTTGGATGTCGATGATGGCTTTCCGTAATGTGACTTTGGCCTTGCTCTTATACTCTCCTGAAAATGTAGTCGTGTCGGTCAGGATCTGGGTTTTGTGGCGGGAGCAAAGCTCTATGGGCGCGGCGCTGGGCGTTGTCGTGGTCGTTGCTCTTTTCGCCTACGTCGTGGCGCTTCAGAAATTAGCGGGGAAGCAGTCAGGTCTCTATGCGCTGACTGGAGCGTGAGATGTTGTTCAGCTGAGGAGCGGTGAGTCTCAGCAGATCCGCTCATGGTATCTCGATAGCGAGGTTCTTCACAAGATTTGAACGGGTTCAATGGGGGGTTGGAAATGGCCAGGAAAATTAAAATCGGGATCGAGATCACCGTGATGAATCGTGTGGGGGCGCCGTTTACCGAGCAGTTGGAGGTAGCGGTTTTAGCGGATGACATTGGGCTGGATTTTTTGGCCGTGCCGGACTCTATTGCGCGGCCGTTTCACAAGCTTGATGCGCTGATCCAGACGGCCGCGCTGTTCACAAAGACCAAGAGAATCCGGATCGGCACGGATGTTTTTCAGGTGCCGCTGCGTCATCCGATCGACATTGCGCGCCGGGTGACGACGC
>Ga0326597_10012040_pt1 | contig 11412 bp, 3 predicted proteins | sample RVTome_12_FD_203789 | JGI IMG/M metagenome (GOLD analysis project Ga0326597, IMG submission 203789) | Soil microbial communities from uranium-contaminated site in the Upper Colorado River Basin, Wyoming, United States - RVT100D185 | ecosystem: Environmental > Terrestrial > Soil > Contaminated >...
GCTGCGGGCTCGAGTGCGCGCGCTCGGGCATCGCCCACTCGATGGAGGACGCGCGCCGGGCGCTGTCCGAGATCGGGCTGCCGTGCGTCATCCGGCCCGGCTTCACGCTGGGCGGCACCGGCGGCGGGATCGCCTACAACGTCGAGGAGTTCGAGACCATCGTCGCCCGCGGGCTGGCCGCCTCCCTGAACAACGAGGTCCTGGTCGAGGAGAGCCTGCTCGGCTGGAAGGAGTTCGAGATGGAGGTGATGCGCGACAACGCCGACAACGTCGTCATCATCTGCTCGATCGAGAACCTCGACCCCATGGGCGTGCACACGGGCGACTCGATCACCGTCGCGCCGGCCCAGACCCTGACCGACCGCGAGTACCAGAATCTGCGCAACGCCTCGATCGCCATCATGCGCGAGATCGGCATCGAGTGCGGCGGATCGAACTGCCAGTTCGCGATCGACCCCGCGACCGGGCGCGTGCTCGTGATCGAGATGAACCCGCGCGTGTCGCGCTCGTCGGCGCTGGCCTCCAAGGCGACCGGCTTCCCGATCGCCAAGTTCGCCGCCAAGCTGGCGGTCGGGTACACGCTGGACGAGCTCTCGAACGACATCACGCGCAAGACCCCGGCCTGCTTCGAGCCCACGATCGACTACTGCGTCGTCAAGATCCCGCGCTTCGCCTTCGAGAAGTTCCGCGGCGCCGACCCCACGTTGACGACACAGATGAAGAGCGTGGGCGAGACGATGAGCATCGGGCGCACGTTCAAGGAGGCGCTGCAGAAGGCGCTACGCGGCCTCGAGACGGGGCGGCCGGGGCTCGGCCTCGACGCGCGCGACCCGGCCGAGGAGATGGCGACCGACCGCGAGTCGCTGACCCACGCGCTGCGCGTCCCCAATGAGCTGCGCGTGCTCGCGATCCGCATCGCCTACCGCGCCGGCTGGAGCACCGACGAGATCGCCGAGGCCACCGCGATCGACCCCTGGTTCCTCGAGAACATCCGCGAGCTGGTCGAGTTCGAGCAAGAGCTCGGCGGCGCGCTGCTGACGCCGGTGCTCCTGCGCGAGGCGAAGCAGCTCGGCTACAGCGACCGCCAGATCGCGCTCGCCAGCGGCTCGACGCCCGAGGCGATCTCCGCGCTGCGCGACGAGCACGGCCTGCACGTGACCTACAAGCTGGTCGACACCTGCGCGGCCGAGTTCGAGGCCGTCACGCCGTACTACTACTCGACCTGGGAGGACGAGTCCGAGCTGCGCCCCTCGAGCCGGCGCAAGATCATGATCCTGGGCGGCGGCCCGAACCGCATCGGCCAGGGCATCGAGTTCGACTACTGCTGCGTGCACGCCGCCTTCGCCGTGCGCGAGATTGGTTGCGAGGCGGTGATGGTCAACTCGAACCCCGAGACCGTCTCGACCGACTACGACACGAGCGACGACCTGTTCTTCGAGCCGCTGACGCACGAGGACGTGATGAGCATCGTGCGCGCGATCGAGCCGGCCGGGATCATCGTGCAGTTCGGCGGCCAGACCCCGCTCAACCTGGCCGCGGGCCTGCACGCCGCCGGCGCGCCGCTGATCGGCACCTCGGTCGAGTCGATCGACCGCGCCGAGGACCGCGAGCAGTTCACGGCCCTCCTGAAGAAGCTCGGCCTGCACCAGCCCGAGAACGGCATGGCCACGACCGTCGGCCAGGCCTTCGCCGTCGCGCGCCGCATCGGCTATCCGGTGCTCGTGCGCCCGAGCTACGTGCTCGGGGGGCGCGCGATGGAGATCGTCTACGACGACGAGGCGCTCGACCTCTACATGTCGAAGGCGGTGCAGGCCTCGCCCGACAAGCCGATCCTGGTCGACAAGTTCCTGGAGGAGGCGATCGAGATCGACGTCGACGCCATCTCCGACGGCGAGACGGTCGTGATCGGCGGGATCATGGAGCACATCGAGGAGGCCGGCATCCACTCCGGCGACTCGAGCTGCGTGCTTCCGACGCACACGCTGGCGCGCGAGCAGATCGACGAGATCACGCGCGCCACCAAGGCCATGGCGATGGAGCTGAACGTCATCGGCCTGATGAACGTGCAGTTCGCCGTGCGCGCCGAGACGGTGTACGTGATCGAGGTCAACCCGCGCGCGTCGCGCACCGTGCCGTTCGTGAGCAAGGCCATCGGCGTGCCGCTGGCGAAGCTGGCGGCCAAGGTGATGGTCGGCCACACCCTGGCCGAGCTGGGCTTCACCGAGGAGATCGTGCCGCCGTACTTCTCGGTCAAGACGCCGGTCTTCCCGTTCAGCCGCTTCCCGGGCGTCGACATCCTGCTCAGCCCCGAGATGCGCTCGACGGGCGAGGTGATGGGAATCGACACCGAGCTCGGCTACGCCTTCGTCAAGGCCTACCTGGCCGCCGGGCACCGGCTGCCGAAGAGCGGCCCGGTGTTCGTCTCGGTGCGCAACGCCGACAAGCGCGCGATCGCGTCCGAGGCGCGGCTGCTGGCAGCGCTCGGCTACGAGCTGCTGGCCACGGACGGCACGTACCGCGCGCTGAAGGCGGCCGGCATCCGGGTGCAGCGCGTCAACAAGGTGCACGAGGGCCGGCCGCACATCGTCGACATGATCAAGAACCGCGAGATCGACCTCGTCCTGAACACGCCCTACGGCAAGCAGCAGCGCGTGGACGACTCGAGCATCCGCGCCGCCGCGGTCGTGGCCGGCATCCCGTGCATCACGACCCTGGCCGGGATCCGCGCCGTGGTCAACGCCCTCGACGCGTTGCACCGCGGGGCGCTCGAGGTGTCGAGCCTGCAGGAGCACCACGCGCGGCTGGCGGCGCGGGGCGCTCGCGCGGGCTCGCTGGTGACATGACGGGTTCGTAACCCGGCTCGCCTGCGTTCCCCGTGCCATTGCGGTCATCCGAGGTCCCGTTCCGACGGACTCGGGTATGCTGGGGAAGTCCGGCTCCCCCTCATACCGGAGTGCCCCCATGTCCCGCATCGCGATCTGCACCGCCGCCTCCCTGCTCCCTGGCCTGCTCCTCGCACAAGGTGTCACCGTCGCCGTCGACGCCGGCGACGGCCGCTTCGACCTGTGGCAGGTCGACGACGGGAGCGGTGACGCGAGCCCGGCGCTCTCGGGCGTCGCGTTCCTCGACCTGCGCCTGGGCGGCTACGCGCGCATGGAACGCCTGCGCCTCGATCGGCCGCGGCGGGTCGCGAGCCCGCCGTCCGCGCCGCGCGTCGAGCTGCCGGGCGGCGGGAGCCTGTATCGCACGAGCCGCGCCGGCTCGACCGAGCTGCTGCACGTGCGCGCCGACGGCGGCGCGGCGACGCTGATCAGCGTGCCCGACACGGGCGGCGTGCCGGGCATGCTCGATCACGTCCACGTCTCCGGCGACGGCTCGTTGGCCCTGGTCGCCAGCCCGCTCGAGGCGGGCGGCGACGTCTTCGTGCTCGACCTCCTGGGCCAGGCGCCCCCCCTGTGCTTGACCGCGGAGGCCGCGCCGCTGGACGTGTCCCCGCGGTCGCTGCGAGTCTCGCAGGTCGGCGCCTGGTTCGTCGCGGGCGGCAGGCTCTTTCGTGCCTGGGACGTCTCGGGCTCGCCGGCGCAGCTCGTGCCGCTCGATCTCGATGCGGATGAGAGCGTGCACCCCGAGCTGGCGCTGTCCGAGTACGGCGACGTCGTGGTGGCCGTCATCGAGGTCACGCCGCTGCGGCGCCGCCTGGTCCACGTCGGTTGGAGCGAGTCCTACGTCGCAGTGACGTCCGTCGCGGGGGAGTACCAGACGCCCTGCTACGACGACCCGCTGGGACCCTGGCTGGTGGTCTCGCCCGACGGCAGCCTGGTGGCCTTTCGTGGCAGCCAGCCCGGTGACGTGCTGCTCGCGCGGCGGATGGGCGCGTCTGCCGGGCCGACGCCGCTCACGACGGCCAGCGCGGACTTCCTCGGCATCGACAACATCGGCGTTCTGGGCGTGGCGAACCTGGCGATGATGGCCTTCGTCGAGCCGCACACCTTGGCCTTCTTCGTCGGCGAGCTCGAGCTCGAGGAGGAGGGTCAGGAGCTCGAGGACGCCGAGATGTACGCGGCGGACTTCAGCGACCCCGAGTCGATCACGTTCACGAACCTGACCCGCACCAGCGGCGAGCTGGTCGCGCCCTTCGAGTCCTGCGGGACGCTCGAGCTCGAAGAGGTCGCCTTCGACCCCGCCGGCGAGCGCATGTTGTTCCACGGGGCGACCGGTGTCGAGGAGCATGTCCTGGCCGCGTTCCGCGTGCGCGGGCCAGACGCGGACGGGGTCCACGCCCTGCTCTCGGACCAGGAGGAGCCGCCGCTCCTGTACGCCGCCGGGCCGCACGTGCTGGTGGTGGCGGGGATCAGCGAGGAGCCCGAAGACGGCGACCTCGCGCAGTCGATCCACGTCCTGCGCGCGCTGCAGCCCGAACAGGACGACCAGCTCCAGCTCCTGTTCGAGCTCCCGGAGGGCAGCTTGGCCGAGCGCTTCGCGGCGCCGCGGCACGGCTCGCTGGCGAGCTTCGTGTCGAGCGCGGGTCAGGGGGCCGACGTGCCGTACCTCATCGACCTCGAGCACTCGCTGCTCGCGCGCATCACCAAGCCCGGACAATCGCTCGAGGTCTCGCCGGCCATGGCCTTCAGCACCGGCAGCACGCTCTACCTCGGCCTCGGCGCGCCGGGCGGCCCCTACCAGTTCTTCGCCGTCGACCAGGCCTTCGGCGGCCGCGCGGGCCTGCGTGCCGACCCCCGGGCGCTGGCGCTGCCGGCCGCCTTCGGCTTCCCGCTGGCGCCCTAGAAGCCCGGCTTCAATCGACGTAAGCGTTCACGGGTAGCTGTAGCCCCCGGATCCAGGAGTGTTCGCGCGCTTGTCAGCGGACGAAGGATGGAATGGCAGTGCCGTGCAGTGCGGCCTCGGTCGCGGCCGTGAGGTATTGAAGGACGTTGCCTTGCTGCTGTCGAAGAGTGGTTACACAACTCAGCAGGCGCTCTGCGAACCGGCTGCCTCGCTCGCTCTGCGTGCCGAGACTCGTCTTGCGCCAGATCACGGCCGGGCGCAGAGCCCGCTCCGCCAAGTTGTTGGTGAGCTCGACCCTTTCGTGCGTAACGAAAGTCCACATGGCTTCCTCAAGCTCGAGGATCCCACGGCACAGGCTCGGGGCTCGCCATCCATCGCCACGGGCTCCGATCTCGAGGAGCGAGCGGACACGCCGACGAATGCGCCCAGCGTGTCGGCGGAACGTCGAACGCCTCATCGTCCCGTCCCGAACCCGATACCAGTAGGCGAACAGTTCTTCGGCCCGCCGTTCCAGGCCCTCTCCGATCCACTTCCCCGATCCTCCCGATTCGGCGATTTTCCGGAAGTCTCGGATCAAGTGCGCCCAGCATACTTGCCGTCGCTCGATCCCGATCCAGTCGTAGCCCGACCATCGGTCCGAGACGTGAATGCCTTTGAACGTCTCGCCGATCAGCTCTTTCGCCACCTTGCTGCCGCGGCTGGGTCGTATCAGGAATGCGGTCACCGTGCCGGTCGCCGCCGTCCACAACCACGCCTTCTGGTTGGCCTCCCACCAACTCGTCTCGTCGCAGTGGACCCTCGACGCACGGCGGATCGCTCGCAGGGCGGCTTGATGCGGCCCGTGGAGTGTCCCGGCCAGCTTCCCCTCGATCTTCGAGATTGCGCCCAAGGACAACTCGATGCCGAAGGCATCCAGCATCAACTGTTGCACGTTGCGTCGGGAGATCCTGTACGCCCCACTCAAGAGAGCAACCATCGCCTGAAGCCGCGGCCCGAAGGCGCCGCGCGGGACTCCGTCCGGCAGCCTCGCACGCGTCAGATAGCCACAGGCCCGGCACTTCAGCCCTTGCAGCTGGTACTCGGAGGCTGTCGCTCGAACCGGCCGGATCTCCGTCACCTGATGCCGCTGCTGGCAGCGATCCTCGCCCGAAAGCGCCGCACCGCAATTCTCGCACGCCTTCGGTTTGCAGCAGCAAACCTCGTCGGGAGGCAGAAGCTCGCGATCGGATTTTTCGTGCCCCGGCTGGGCACCCCGTCGGCGATTTCTTGGAGCAACGCCGCCGGAGGGTTTCGACCAAGGCGGGTCGCTCGACGGCGGACGGTGGGAGTTCGAGGAGTCCTATCGCAGTCTGGACTCCAGCTGTCTGATCTTCCCTTCCAGACGCGACACCAGCGCCGAGAGCTGCTCGACTCGTTTCGACAGAGCCCGGCAGCCAGGGCAGTTTGGATTCGGACGCAGCTCGGTCATCCAGTGCGGTCAGCGGCACACTTCTTCAGCCGGCGGACATCGGAAGCGGATAAGTCACTACGGAGTCCGAAAATTAAGAAAGCGCGGCTATCCCGCGCGATCGCGGTTCAACCCGTGAACGGGTACACCGAAAGCTCTCAATCGATCATCCCAAGATTAGGAACCGTTCGACGCACCGTCCTCTCATCCCTCTCATCGAATCCCACTGACGACCCGTGAACGGCTACCACTCTGCCACCTCAGCTCTGAACACGGAAAGGGGAACGGCCTCATCCTGCGACCCATTGTCCCCGCCTCAGTCGTCATCCCCCACATTGCATTCAAAACGCAGGGTGCCTCTCCATGTTTCCCCTTTCTCAAATCGAACCTCACCGTTCGCCAGTGCCCCTGATGACTCGATTCTCATCGAGACGTCTGTATCGATCTTCGCCGTATGCAAGTGGCCCGCCCCCACGTTCCACTCGAGAACACCTTCCACATTGAGAGCAAAACGGGAAGTGCGTTCAATATCCGTCCTTCCTGATACAAAGACGAGAGCAACCTCAACATCGGATTGAGTAGTATGTGACTCGGATTCGAGTTCTCCCCTGAGGCCAACTCTGGCGATCGCTGCATGCTCATTCTCTTCGATACTCAAAAGCTCTGCTTGGAGAGTGCCCTCGAAATTACCATGAAGTTCGCCACAAGTGCCGGGTGGAACAAGGTCTCCACCCTTGTCGAAGAAGGACAAAGCCCCCCCAGGATTAATGGTTGAACGGATCTCAGCCGGATCCACTCGCCAAGAGTCGCCAATAGAGACACTGCCGCTGGGGAGGAATCCGCGCAAATCCGTGTCTTCCACTAGGACCTTCAAGTACACGGGGTCCACGTAGTTCTCTCCCTCGTGGATCGGCTCAAATCCAGCACATACTTTCTCACGCGAGAAGAGAACGCTCTCGTCTTCCAGGATCCCCACGCCCTCCCTGATGACGGGGCCTGGTCTTTCAGGGGTAGTCTCCTCAACTCGATTCCGGAGTTGCTCAAACGTCCGTCGAATCCTGAGGGGCTGCCCATTTTCTATCAAGATATACTCGTCAGACAGATGGACATTCAGTTTTTCGAAAGAAGTGGCCGTTGTGTTGTGTGAGGGAACAGTCACTCCTTCCTGATCCCCATAATAGGTGACGAGGGCAAGGTCCTCGAGTTCCAGGTGCAGTACACGCCTATATCCCTTCTCGAGGATGGTCCCTCTGGGAGGATCGAACTTGAGTACCGCCCGTGGGGGTCCAGGGCTCTGAGCCACTAGTAGACCTGCGGCCACCAAGGTGGCGACCTTCGGATGGGGCGCAACGCGTCGTAGGAGTCGCATCGTCAACTGTAGCTTCTACTTGCAGGGGCTCTTGACCGTGAATCCGCCATGGTCAGGCACTCGGAGTACTTCGTGACAATGCACGTGCCTGGCTGCGCAGAGCGAACTGAACATTGTTCGTAACAGGGAGTGAGCAATCCGGGTGGCTCCCGGGCTTGGCCGAGGTGCGACTGTAGCTGAGGGACCCAGGCAATGGTGGTAGTCACTCTTGGTTCCCACTCTGTGGAAAGGCATTTGTATCGGCAGTCGAGGAGTACTCAAATGGGTGATGCGGACAGCAGAAGGCCCACAAGATCGCCTGGATAATGTTTTCGGAGTCATCGTCCGTTGGGATGCAGCCTCGTGCTTCGAAACAAAGTAGCCAATCGCATTGGGCCTGCCCCGGTGGCCTGCTGTCACACGGTAACCAGATCTCGACCCCCGCGTCGTGCCAGCACTTGTCATGCCGTTGACAGGCGCGGTCCACGCAGTCAATTGGTTCTCCGCCGCCGGTCTTCCCATAATCCCCGTGCCCGGCTCCGCAGTGATTGCCGTACTTTGTGTCCAGCCCAAATGGGTCCCTTTCGCTCACCGGAGAGTTCCCAACATAGGCGTACAGATTCAATTCAACTCCTCTCGACTGCGATACATAACCCGCCGGGTCTCTCTCGGACCATCTCCCTAGGAGAGTGTGCAGCGCGCGATTCCGGACATGACGTTTATTCTGAATCGTCACCTCTGTTTCGTACCCCGCATACCCCCTTCGGCTGCCAACAGCACTCAGACTTCCCCTCCCAAGCGTCGTCCCCTGGAAGCTGCTCTGCACCGTCGACTTGTCCGTCGCATCCACGTCCCCGTCGAGGTCGATGTCGCCTCGCACGTCGTAGCTCGGCGCATCGATCCAGGTCTGGATCTGCGTGACGTCGGTCGCGTCGCAGTCCCCGTCCGAGTCCGTGTCCCCGCCGGGCAGGCCGAACGGCACCCCGTAGGCCGAGTACTTCGCCCACTCCGTGAGCTGGGCGCCCGGGCCGGCGAGGCGCTCGATGAGCGCCGACACGTCCGCCCGCCAGTTCTGGCAGTGGTACAGCCGCTCGTCGAGCGACCCGTTGGCGTCCGTGTCGCGCTCCCGCATGACCACGAGGTCGATGTAGGAGCTCCCGCCCATGCCGTCCAGCCCGGCGTTGTGGGGAAGGTACTGCTCGATCGGGTCGGTGTCGGAGTCCAGGAAGTGGGCCAGGATCCGCCAGCGCTCGTCGTACGCGAAGTAGCGCCAGGCGTCGTTGGCGTCCACGTCGTTGTCGGTGTCCGTGTCCACGTGCTCGCCGATGCGGAAGCCCAGCCCGTTGTAGCGGTTCTCCTCCACCAGGGCATCGCTCTGGTTCTTCACCTTGCGCAGCCGGTTGAAGGCGTCGTACTCGTACTTGTAGTCCTTGGCGTCGTCGGTCATGTTCCCGGCGGCGTCGTACGAGAGCGTGTAGTTGTCCCCGGTCGTGCCCGGCGTGCAGTCGAGGTCCCTGGCCGTCAGCTCGTTCACGTCGTTGTGCGTGCGGCAGTCGTGCCACTCGTCCGTGTCCGTGTAGTTCAGGTCGCCGTTCAGGTCGAGCTTGTCCTCGTCCCAGTTGCCGACCTGGTCGAGCGTCCACTGCTGGTCGCGGCTCCGGCTCGTGATGCTCGAGCCGTTCCAGGTCCCCTCTTCCGCCCGGGTCAGCCGGTCGATGTCGTCGATCGAGTAGCAGGCGTCGAATCCGCCGTGGACGTTGTCCTCGACCAGCGTGATGTTCGAGTTGCGGTCGTAGGTGATGTCCACGTCGTACAAGTCGACGTCCGTGGCGAGGTCCTTGGTCCAGCGGCTCGACGTCACCCGGTTGAAATGGTCGAGATCGGGGTAGGTCCCCGGCGTGGACCCGAACTGCCGGCACATCACCTCGATCTCGTTGTAGTCCTGCTCGACCACCTGACCCAGCCCGTTGTACTGGTAGCTCGCCACGACCACGGCCCCGGTGGTGAGCGTGGTCACGCGGCTGACGTCGTCGTCGTGGCGGCCGGCCACCGATCGATAATCGTAGGACACGGACGCGCTGCTGGGAAGCGTGATGCCCGTCCTGCGCACCGTGTTGCGGCCGGCGGTGGCCTTGGCGTAGGTGTAGCTCACCTCGTAGTCATCGACCGACCCCTCTGCGCCGACCGCGGAGTTGCGGTCCTGCTCGAGCTTCACGAGGTTTCCCCAGCCGTCGTAGGTGAGCTTCACCTCGTCCTGGACCGTGCCGCTGCCGACCGCGGCGTTGTCGTACTGCGTCACCGTCTGGCGCCGGCCGAGGCCGTCGTAGGCGGTGGCGATGCGCCGGACGGCCCCATCGAAGCCTCCGGCCAGCGTCGTCACCCGCTTCTGGGTCAGCCGGCCGGAGCCGTCGAAGTCCGTCTCCACGACGTTGCCGGCCTGGTCCTTCTTGAGGACATCCTGGCCCTGGGCATTGTAAGCGAAGCTCACCACGTCCGAGTCGTCCGAGTTGATGGCGCTCTCGGTCGTGCCCGCGTTGGTGGAGTCGGGGTAGACGACCGCCCTGAGCAGGTGGCCGGTCGTGATCTCCGAAGCCGATGGCGTGCCGTTGGTGGTCCCGTAGATGTAGAGCGTCTCCTGGTCGGTCGAGCCCGCCGGCAGGTCGGCCGTGATCTTCGTGCGCAGGCCGTCGGTGTAGCTGTAGCTCACCGTCACGTCGCTGTCCGCGCCGCTGGGCGTGCCGTCGCCGTAGTTGCGGATCTCCGAGGTGACCCGACCCGCGTCATCGCACGTGGTCCGGCGCACCAGGGCCCTGGGGTCGGTCACGTCCTGGACCGTGCCGTCGGTCGCGTAGCTGTAGGTCGTACGCAGGGTCGTGTCCGAGCGGGCCGGGGCGCTCATCCCGTCGCGGTCGAAGTCGCTCCCGCCGTAGGTCCCGAACGAGACTTGGTCCACCTGCCGGTCGAGCGAGTCGTACCACGTGCCCGTGATCTGGATGCGGCCCTTGACGTTGGCGGCCGTGTACTTCAGCGCGTCGCCGTCGGCGTTGGTGTCCAACGCGCCGGTGGTCTCGTTCGCGCCGCGGTCGTCGTGGAGACGGTCGATCCGGGCGCGCATGAGCACGTTGCCCGAGGAGGAGTCGTAGGTCGTCTGGTCCTCGACCAGCACGATGTCGCCGGTCACGTCGTCCGCGTTCGCGTAGACGGTGTCGTCATCCACCGCCAGGACGAAGGAGTGCGTGACCCTGCCCAGCCCGTCGTAGAAGGTCTTGGTGAGGCTGGTGCCTTTCTGCTTCACGACCTGCCCGTCGGCGTCGTACCAGGTGAGGCTCTCGAGATTGTCGTCGTCCGAGCCGTCCGCGGCGTCGATCTTGTGGCGCTTCGACTTCCAGACCCGCCCCAGCTCGTCGTACTCGGTCTGCGTGAGGGCCAGGCGGTTCGTGGTCTCGGTCGTCGGGTCGTCCGTGCCCACCGCGATGCTCGCCGTCGAGCTGAAGCTCCCCGTCGCCAGGCGCCTGCCCAGCCGGTCGACCTTGTGGAAGAGGTGCGGGGCGGTGGGGTTCGTCTCCAGGAGCACGTTTCCACGCACGTCGTGCGTGTAGCTGTACACCCGCGTGCTCGTCCCGCTGTCGTCCAGGTGCAGCGTGCGCTCGGTGAGGAGGCTGTTGCCGTCGTCCGCGTCGCCGTCGTACTCCAGCTCCTCGGTCTTGACCATGTTGTCGGTGCCCGAGGCCTCGCCGCCCGAGAAGGAAGAGTCGTTCGTGCCCAGCCAGCGCGCGTCCACCCGGCCCAGGGCGTCGAAGACGGTCCTCTGGATCGTGCCGCTCGCCTCCTT
>Ga0326597_10012041_pt1 | contig 11412 bp, 10 predicted proteins | sample RVTome_12_FD_203789 | JGI IMG/M metagenome (GOLD analysis project Ga0326597, IMG submission 203789) | Soil microbial communities from uranium-contaminated site in the Upper Colorado River Basin, Wyoming, United States - RVT100D185 | ecosystem: Environmental > Terrestrial > Soil > Contaminated >...
CCTGGTCCAGTTGGCGAGAAACGGGAGGCGCGCCCGGAGGATCGCGGCCTGCAGTTCGTCGAGGCGCGAGTTGACGCCCGCCTCGACGTGTCGATACCGGTCGGTCTGGCCTCCATTGCGCAGCCGGTGCAGCGAAGCCGCGAGCGCGCCATCGTTGGTGACAACCGCGCCGCCGTCGCCAAGTGCGCCCAGGTTCTTCGTCGGGTAGAAGCTGAACGCGCCGGCGGCGCCGATCGTGCCGACCGGGCGTCCCCCGGCGGTGCCGAGATGCGCTTGGCAGCAGTCCTCGACGATGGCGAGGCCGTGACGGGAGGCGACGCGTTCGATCGCCGCCATGTCGGCAGCCTGCCCGTACAGGTGGACGGGAAGGATCGCCCTCGTGCGAGCCGTCACCGCCCGATCGACGGCGTCGGGATCGAGCGTGAAACGGACCGGATCGATGTCGGCGAACACCGGGCGTGCGCCGGCCATGATCACGGCGAGCGCCGTGTAGGCGGCCGAGAGCGGGGTGGTGACGACCTCGTCGCCCGGGCCGATGCCGAGCGCGCGCAGCGTGAGCGCGATCGCATCGGTTCCCGTGCCCACGCCGACCGCGTGTGCGGCGCCCGAGGCCGCCGCGAATTCCGCCTCGAAGGCCTCGACCTCCGGCCCGAGGACGAACCACCCGCTTGCCAGGACGCGATCGATGGCCGTGCGGACCGCGGCGTCGTCCTCGTGGAGGCCCGGGGCCCCGAACGGGATGCGGTCGCTCACGCGCCGCCGCCGGCCGGCCCGTCCCGATCGACGTAACGATCGAGGTGCTGGCGGTAGAACGCGACGGTCGCCGCGAGTCCGTCCCGGAGCGGCATGGTGGGCGCCCATCCGGTCGTCCGGGTGAACTTCGACGAGTCAGCGTAGAAATCGCCGATGTCGATGGCCTTCTTGTCGGAAGGCCATTCGACGTACTCGACCCGCCCCGAGCCGGCCACCGAGACGAGGAGCGCCGCGAGGTCGCGGTGGCTCAGCGGCTCGGCGCCCCCGACGTTGAACACCTGTCCGTTGCACGCGTCGCTCGCGCCCGCCCGCAGGAACGCGTCCGCCGCATCGTCGACGTAGACGAAGTCGCGGAGCTGCGAGCCGTCGCCATAGATCTGGATCGTGCGGTCTTCAATCGCGAGGCGGATGAACCAGCCGATGAAGCCCTGCCGGCTGTGACGGACGAGCTGCCGTGGCCCGAACACGTTGGTCAGGCGCAGCGAGCAGGCGCGGACGCGGAACACGTTGTTGTAGACGAGGTGGTAGTACTCCCCAGCCGCCTTGTTGATGCCGTTGACATCGGTCGGCCGGACGAGATGGGTCTCATCGACCGGCAAGCGATCGGGGTGCCCGTACACCTGGCGCGTGCCCGCGAACACGACCTTCGCGTTGCGGTTGTTGTGGCGGCACGCTTCGAGAATCGTGAGCTGGCCGCGGCAGTTGATCTCGAGGTCGGCATACGGATCGCGCATGCTGTCGATGTGGCTCACCTGCCCGGCCAGGTTGAAGATGACGTCGCGCTGCTGGACCAGGTAGTTGAGGGTGCTCTGCTGCCGCACGTCGGCGATGTTCACGCGCACGCGGTCGGCGATGCCGTCGATGTTGAAGAGGTTGCCGCCGTAGTCGGAGATGAGCGAGTCGACGAGCAGCACGTCGGCCCCGAGGTCGACGAGGCGGCGCGCCAGGTTGCTGCCGATGAAGCCAAGGCCGCCGGTGACCATCACCCGGCGACCCCGGTAGAAGTCCTGGTAGTCCGCGGTCACTGGCGGGAGGGCGTCTCGCCGGCCGTGCGGTCGCCGGCGACGAGCGATCCGGCCGGTTCGCGCAGGTGCTGGCGCCGGACGACAAGCCGGAACCAGAGGGCCATGACGTCGACCGCGGTCCGGGCAATCCGGGGGAAGTTGAAGAACTGCGATCGGCCGAAAGCCCGATGGTAGTGGTGTACGGGCACTTCGGCGATGCGGAACCCGGCGTCCTCGATCTTCTTCATCATCTCGAGGCAGATCACGCCGCTCGCTTTCTCGAGGCGGATCTTCTCGAAGATCGACCGCCGCAACAGGCGGAAGTCGCAGTCGACGTCGCGGACCGTGAGGCCGAACAAGAGCGAGACGATGTGGTGATAGAGGCGCCCGATCACGATGCGGTGCATCGGATCGGACCGGCTGATCTTGTAGCCGTTCACCAGGTCCACGTCGGCTGACATCCGCGCCCAGAGGACGTCCATCTCGGCCGGGTCGTACTGCGCGTCGCCGTCGGTGTAGAAGACGAGATCCTTGGTGGCCGCCTGAAAACCGGACTGGAGCGCGCCGCCGTATCCGCGGTTCTTCGCGTGGTGCACGATCCGCACGTGCGGGTAGGTGCGGGCGAGCTCGTCGGCAATCTCGGCGGTCCCGTCCGCGCTCCCGTCATTGACCACGATGACCTCGTAGTCGGGCGTGAGGCGCGAAGCGGCCTGCACCGCGCGGATCACCATGCTGGCGATGGTGCCGCTGTCGTTGTAGGCCGGAAAGAAGACGCTCAGGCCTGTCGGCCTCGACGGGTCTCGACCTGCCATGGGGGAGAAAGCCCCCAAACCATAGCACGGAACGCGCGTCAGCCCGACGAGGCGCGCGGGGCCTTCCGTGCGAGGTCCGGATCCGCGATGAGGCGCCAGGGCGTGATGGCCGACTCGACCAGTACCGCGCGTGACACCTTGGATTCGCCTTCCCGCCGCTCGACGAACGTGATGGGCACCTCGGCGACCGTGCACCCGCGGCGCGCTGCAACGAACAGCATCTCGACGAGAAAGGAGTAGCCGTCGGAGAAGAATCGGTCGAGGGGCAGCGACGCGAGGGCGGTCCGACGCCAGCAGCGGTACCCGCTCGTGCAGTCGCGCACGCCGAGGCGCGTGACCGCGCGGATATAAACGTTCGCGGCGCGGCTGAGGATCATGCGACGGCGCGGCCAGTTCACGATGGCGCCGCCGGGTACGTAGCGCGAGCCGATGGCCACGTCCGCGTGCGTCGTGGCGGCGATGAGGTCGGGCAAGTGCCGGGGATCGTGGGAGAGATCGGCATCCATCTGACAGATAACGTCGACCGGCTCCCCGATCGCGCGCCTGATGCCGTCGATGTACGAGCGGCCGAGGCCGCGCGACCCGGTGCGGTGCATGACCTCGACGCGGCCCGGGTAGGACCGGGCGAGCCCGTCGGCAATCTCGCCCGTGCCATCGGGCGACTGATCGTCGACGACGAGCACGCGGACGTTCGGGTGCGCCAGGAGTGCTCCCACGAGCCTGGCAAGGTTCGGGCGTTCGTTGTAGGTCGGCAGGATGACGAGCGCCTGCGTCACGGTGATGGCCTCAGTTCCGCGTCGTCATGTCGCGAAGCGGAAGTTGATGATGTCACCGTCCTCGACCACGTATTCCTTGCCCTCGAGGCGCACTTCACCGTGGTCGCGGCAGGCGGCCATCGAGCCGCGGGAGACGAGGGCGTCGTAGTCCACGACCTCGGCGCGGATGAAGCCGCGCGCGATATCGCTGTGGATCTCGCCTGCGGCCAACTGGGCCGAAGTGCCCCGCGGGATCGACCAGGCCCGGCATTCGTCCTCTCCCACGGTGAAGAACGACAGATAGCCCAGCAGATCGTAGCTGGCGCGGATCACCCGGTCGAGGCCGGAGGCCGCCAGGCCGAGATCGGCGAGAAATGCCCCGGCGTCCGCAGGCTCGAGCTGCGCGATCTCGAGCTCGATCTTCGCGCACACCGCGACCGCCGCGGTCCCGGCCCTCGTCAGGAACGACTTGACGCCGGTGGACGCCGCGACGTCCTCGATGCGGCCGGCGGCGCCGGCCATGTCGGCCTCATCGAGGTTGATCACGACGAGCAGGGGCTTGGCGGACAGAAACTGGAAGCCGCGAAGCCGCCTGAGGTCGTCGCCCTCGAGGCCGAGCGCGCGGAGCGGACGCCCGTCCTCGAGCGCCGAACGGCACGCGGCGACGACGTCGCGCTCCCGCTCGAGATCGGTCGAACGCGTCTTCCGGAGGTCTTTGTCCAGCCGCTCGAGACGGCGTTCGGCGACCGCGAGGTCGGCGAGGATCAGCTCATCCTCCATGGCCTGCACGTCGCGCGCGGGATCGATCGAGCCGGACGGGTGAGGGACCGAGGGGTCGCGGAACGCGCGCACGACGTGGACGAGCGCATGCGCGTTCTTGTACGCGGCGACGTCGACGAGCGCCTGTGCTCCACCGCTCGACCCGGGCGCCGCGAAGTCGGCGAACTCGACCGTGGCCGGGACGCGCTTGCGCGGGTTGTACATCCCGGTCAGGCGGTCCAGCCTCGGGTCCGGCACGCGGGAGATGCCAATCGAGGCTTCGCCGCGACCGTGCGCCGCGCGCACGGTGTCGCGGGCGCTCGTCATCAGTTGAAAGAGCGTGGTCTTGCCGCTCGACCCGAAACCGATCAGGGCTGCTCTGAGCACAAATCCGGCATCCTAGCACGCCGGCCCGCAGAGACCCTCCCGGGAGACCAGCCTCTGGTAAATGACCGACAGGCGACAATAACGCGAAGATTAGGCGTAACTTGCTGACCAATGATGTTTTACGGTTGACATCCAACAGGGCGTTACCTACTATTTGGTGGATTTTATTGGACAAGAGTGGAGTAGTGTCGCGTGTTCAGGGGTAACTCCCCCGCCCGAATCGATGATAAGGGTCGGCTCAAGGTGCCGAACGCCTTCCGCCGTCTTCTGGAGGAGAAGTACGGCCGGGACCTTTTCCTCACGAGCCTGACGGGCGACTACGTCCGCATTTACCCGATGCCGGTCTGGGCGGCCATCGAAGAAAAGCTGGCGGCCATGCCGTCGACGCATCCGTCGAAGCTGCGGTTCCTCGACCGCGTGAACTACTTTGGCCAGATCGGCGAGCTGGACGTCCAGGGACGCGTGATCGTCCCGCTGCGGCTGCGCGAGGCTGCGACGATGAGCGGCGACGTCGACGTCCTCGGGCAGTTCGACTACCTCGACGTCTGGAATCACGACCGCTTCCTCGCCAGACTGCGGCACGAACCCTACACGGACGACGATGCACGCGCGCTGGCGGAGTTCGGGATTTGAGCAGCCACGTGCCCGTCCTCACCGTGGAAGTGCTCAAGTACCTCCAGGCCGAGCGCGGCGGCCTCTACGTGGACTGTACGGTCGGGCTCGGCGGGCACGCGCGAGCCCTGCTCGAGGCCGGCGCGACGCGGGTCATCGGCCTGGATCGCGACGTCCACGCGCTGGCGGAGGCGCGCACGGTGCTCGCGCCGTGGGCCGATCGCGTGGCGCTCGTCCATGCGGACTACCGCGACCTCGACGAGGTGCTCGACCGGCAGGGCGTCGGCCAGGTGGACGGCGCACTCGCCGATCTCGGCATGTCGTCGCTGCAGCTGGACATGCCGGGGCGCGGCTTCAGCTTCATGAGGGACGAGCCGCTCGACATGCGCATGGACACGACGCGCGGCGAGACGGCGGCCGATGTCATCGCGCAGTCGAGCGAGGCGGAGCTGGCGGACGTCATCCATGCCTACAGCGAGGAGCGCTTCTCGCGGCGCATCGCCCGACGCATCGCGGCCGCGCGCGCGGAGGCGCCCGTCGCGACCACCGGGCGGCTCGCCGAGCTGGTCCGCCGGTCCGTACCCCGGCGCGGCTCCTGGCGGATCGACCCGGCCACGCGGACCTTCCAGGCGCTCCGCATCCGGGTCAACCGCGAACTCGACGGCCTCGACCGTTTCCTTGAGACGGTCGCCCGGCGCCTGAAAGCCGCGGCCCGGATGGCCGTCATCACGTTTCACTCGCTCGAAGACCGGATCGTGAAACACACGCTGCGGGCGCTCGAGCAGAAGGCATCGATCGTGAAGGTCCTGACGAAGAAGCCGGTCGTGGCGACCGACGCGGAGACGGAGCGGAATCCCCGGGCCCGCAGCGCGAAGCTGCGGGTCGCGGAACGGCTGGCGTGATCGAACCGACGGACAGGGTGCATCATGACTGAACCCATCGAGTACGCCCTCAGGAAGGACGTCCGGAACAACCCGATCGTTCGCGAGGTCGACCAGTCGCGGCACCGCGAGCTCTGGAAGTCGGTCGCGGTCGCCGCCTTCTTCGTGACGGTCCTGCTCTTCTCGGCGTGGCAGCACTTCGAGCTCCTGCGCCACGGCTACAGCGTCGAGGAGATGCAGCGGGAGCGGACCGTCCTCGAGGAGGCCGCCCGCCACCTCCGCCTCGAGATTGAGGCCCTGCGATCGCCGCAGCGCATCGAGGCGCTGGCTCTCGAGCGCCTCCATCTCGTCTCGCCTTCGCACGCCGAGGCGCTCATCATCGAACGGGTCGTGCCGGCCGAGCTGCCGTCCCGGTCCATCGTCGCACGCCGGTAGCCGCTTCGATGTCTCGCATGTGGACTTCCCGCAGCCCGCGCGCCCGCCGCGTCGACGATCCGGGTGTCGACTGGCGGCGGACGATCACCCGCCGCGTGGCCGTGACCGCGACGGTCCTGGGGCTCTGGGCGGCCGGCATCCAGGCGCGGCTCGTCTACCTGCAGGTGTATGCGAACGCGGACCTCGTGGCGCGTGCCGAGCGCCAGCACATGCGCACGATCGCCGCGCCCGCCAAGCGAGGCGATATTCTCGATCGCGACGGCCGCGTGCTGGCCACGAGCGCGGATGTCGACACCATCTACGCGGTCCCCTCCGAGATCGAGGACGAGGTGGCCGCGGTGGCGCGCCTCTGCGGAGCCCTGCGCGACTGCACGAGCCGGGAACGGCAGGTCCTGCGCGACCGGCTGGGTCAGCGCCGGGCGTTTTCGTACGTGCGGCGTCAGGTGTCGCCCGAGGAAGCCAAGCGGGTCGCGGCCCTCGGCCTCGACGGCATCGGCTTTCTCAAGGAGAGCCGCCGTTTCTATCCCAAGAAGGAGCTGGCCGCGCACGTGCTCGGCTACGTCGGGGTCGACAACAAGGGGCTGGCCGGGCTCGAGGCCGCTTACGACGCGCGGATTCGCGGCAACGACGGCACCATCCTCATCCATACCGACGCCCGCCGCCGCGCGTTCAGCCGCTTCGAGCGACCGCCGACGACCGGCTCGTCCATCGAGCTGACGCTCGACGAGAACCTGCAGCACATCGCCGAGCGCGAGCTGCGCGCCGGCGTCGCGAAGTACCGCGCCGTCGGGGGCACCGTCGTCGTCATGAACCCGAAGACCGGTGAGATCCTCGCGATGGCCAACGAACCGACGTTCAACCCGAACGCGTACCGCGAGGCCAGCAACGGCGGGCGGCGCAACCGGGCCGTCCAGGATCTCTACGAGCCGGGCTCGACTTTCAAGATCATCACGGCATCGGCGGCCATCGAGGAGCGCATCATGCCGATCGACGCGCCCATCGACGTGAGCGGCGGGTCCATCCGCATGGGCTCGCGCGTGGTACGCGACGTGCGCGACTACGGCCAGCTCTCCTTCACCGACGTGATGGTGCGATCGAGCAATGTCGGGGCCATCAAGATCGGATTCAGGATCGGCACCGACCGCCTGAGCCAGTACGTCCGGCGATTCGGATTCGGCCAGCCGATCTCGCCCGATTTCCCCGGCGAGAGCCCGGGCATCGTCTGGGACGCCGAGAAGTGGACCGACAGCGCGCTCATGTCGGTGTCGATGGGATACCAGATCGGCGTCACTTCGCTGCAAATGACCGCGGCCGCGAGTGCGGTGGCGAACGGCGGGCAACTGATTGAGCCGCGGGTCGTGCGGGCGGTCTACGAGAACGATCGCCGCCACGCCGTCACGCCCCGCGTGATCCGCCGCGCCATCGACGCCCGTACGGCTGCGACGCTGACGGCGATCATGGAGGAGATTGTCGACCGCGGCACCGGACGTGCCGCGCAGGTGCCGGGGTACACCGTTGCCGGCAAGACCGGGACGTCGGCGAAGCTCGTCGGCGGTCGGTACTCCGACTCCGAGTACAACGCGTCGTTCGTCGGGTTCGTGCCGGCCCGGAATCCGGCCGTGACGATCCTCGTCGTCATCGACGCGCCCCATACGGGCATGGCCTATACGGGCGCCACCCACGGTGGCGGCGCGGTCGCGGCCCCGATCTTCCAGCGCATCGCCGAAGCCACCCTCCGCCACCTGGGCGTGCCGCCGACGGTCAATCCTACGCCGCCCGTCATCCTGGCGAGGCCGGACGAGGCGCCGCTTCACGTAGCGCCTGGCGAGGCGGCGATGGCGCTCGTGAGCTTCCTGTCGGACGTCTCGCCCGGGACGGTGCCGGATGTGAGAGGCATGAGCGCGCGCGAGGCGATGCGCACGCTCGCGGCCCTCGGTCTGTCGCCGCGGGTCTCGGGCGACGGGTTCGTCGTGTCGCAGGATCCCGTCCCTGGCTCACCTCTCGTGCAGGACGCTACGTGCCTGCTGGTGCTCGGCCGGCAGCCGGCCGTCATCGCGGATGGGGCTCTTCGATGAACTGGTCCGATCTGAGCGCCGCGCTTCGGGATCGCGTCGGCCTCACGACGGCAGAAACCGGGGCGCCTGAGGCGGCGGTCCCGATCACGGGAATCGCCTGGGATTCGCGGCAGGTCGAGCCGGGCCATCTCTTCGTCGCGCTCAAGGGCCGGCACGTGGACGGCGCGACATTCGCCCGCCAGGCGGTCGAGCGGGGCGCGGCGGCCATCGTGTCGGAGACGCCGGCGCCGGCCACGGCCGACCTGCACGTCCCCTGGGGCGTCGTGTCCGACGCGCGCCTCGCGCTGGCGCTCCTCGCGGCCGAGTTCCATCGCCATCCGAGCGCCGAAATGCAGGTCGTCGGGATCACCGGTACCAACGGCAAGACGACGACCGCGCACCTTGTCGCATCGATCTTCGATGCGGCCAGGGTTCCCTGCAGCGTGATTGGAACGGTCGGCTATCGCATCGCCGGCGAGATGCGGCCCGCCTCCCACACGACGCCCGAGGCGCCGACGCTCCAGGCTCTTCTGCGGGAAAGCGTGGACCGAGGGAGCCGGGCCTGCGCGATGGAAGTGTCCTCCCATGCCCTGGCGCTGCGCCGGGTGGAAGGCGTCACGTTCTCGGCAGCCGTCTTCACGAACCTGACCCGCGATCACCTCGACTTCCACGGCGACATGGAGTCGTACTTCCAGGCGAAGCGGCGGCTGTTCGAGATGCTTCCGCGCGACGCGCCCAGCCTGATCAATGCCGACGACCCGCGGGGCTCGGCACTGGCCGAGGCGGGGGGGCGGCCCGTGACTTACGGCATCAGCCGGCCGGCCGACATCAGTCCCGGGCCGCTCGTGTTCTCGATCGAGGGCCTCACGTTCGACGTCCGGACGCCGCGTGGCACGATCCACGTGCGGTCGACGCTTGTCGGCCGTCCGAATGTCTACAACATCCTGGCCGCGGTCTCCGCGGCGACCGCGCTCGGCGTCTCGTTCGACGCGATCGAGCGCGGCGTGAGCGCCCTCACCGCCGTCCCCGGGCGCTTCCAGATCGCCTCCGACGCCCGCGACGGCATCACCGTGGTCGTCGACTACGCGCACACCGACGATGCGCTGAGAAACCTTCTCGAGACGGCGCGGCCTCTCGCGCGCGGCCGGCTCATCACTGTCTTCGGGTGCGGCGGCGACCGGGATCGGACGAAGCGTCCGCTGATGGGCGCCGTGGCGGGCCGTCTGAGCGACGTCATCGTGATCACGTCGGACAACCCGAGGAGCGAAGACCCGCAACGGATCATCGAGGAAATCCAGCGCGGCATCACGGCCGACACGTGGCGAGGCAGCGACGGACGGCCGATCGTGATCGTCGACCGGCGCGAAGCCATCGCCCGGGCCATCGAACTGGCGCGGCCGGGCGATCTCGTGCTGATCGCAGGCAAGGGACACGAGAAGTACCAGGTCATCGGCGACCGCGTGCTTCCGTTTGACGATGTGGCGGTCGCGCATGAAGCGCTCGGCCGCCGGCGCAGTAACTCGGGTGTCGTCTAGAGCCGCCGCGTGGCGCAGAGGGCCGGGGTCGCCTGATGCTGTACCACCTGTTGTACCCGTTTCACACGGAGTTCTCCGTGCTGAACGTGACGCGCTACATCACGTTCCGCACGGCGGCGGCCAGCCTGTCGGCGCTCGCCATCAGCCTGGTGCTCGGGCCGTGGATGGTGCGGAAGCTCCGCGAGTTTCAGATCGGGCAGGTCATCCGTCACGAGGGACCGACGTCACACCGGCCGAAGGCCGGCACGCCGACCATGGGCGGATTGCTGATCCTCACGGCCGCGCTCGCGCCGACGCTGCTCTGGGGCGATCTCACGAACGTCTATCTGTGGGTCGCCATGCTGACGACCGCGGCGTTTGGCGCCATCGGGTTCCTCGACGACTATCTGAAGATCGTCCGTCGCGACCATCACGGGCTGCGGCCGCGTTACAAGATGGCGTGCCAGGTGGCGGTGGCGGCCGTCGTCGGCATCGTCCTGCTCGTGCTCGCGCAGCACGAGATGTACAACACGCGGCTCATCTTCCCGTTCTTCAAGAACCTGATTCCGGATCTGGGGTGGCTGTACCTGCCGTTCACCGTCTTCGTGCTGGTAGCCTGGTCGAATGCGGTCAACCTGACGGACGGCCTCGACGGGCTGGCGATCAGCACGTTCGCGATCGCCGCGACGACGTTCACCGCCCTGGCGTACGTGACGGGGCACCGCGTCCTCGCCGACTACCTGCTGCTCGTTCGATTCGGGCCGGCGGCGGAACTGACGATCTTCTGCGGCGCCCTCGTGGGCGCGGCCCTCGGGTTCCTTTGGTACAACGCCTACCCGGCCGAGATCTTCATGGGCGACGTGGGATCGCTGGCGCTCGGCGCGGCGCTCGCCACGGTGGCCATCCTGATCAAGCAGGAACTGCTGCTCGTGATCGTCGGCGGGGTCTTCGTGATCGAGGCGTTCTCGGTCGTTCTCCAGGTCGGCTCGTTCAAGCTGACGGGTCGGCGGATCTTCCGCATGGCGCCGCTGCACCATCATTTCGAGCTCATCGGGTGGAGCGAGCCGAAGGTATTCGCGCGGTTCGTCATCGTCGCGATTGTCTTCGCGCTGTGCAGCCTGACGACGCTGAAGCTGCGGTGATGGCGGGCGCGGGGCTGGAGGTGACCGGCAGGCGGGTCGTCGTGGCCGGTGCGGCACGGAGCGGGCTGGCGGCCGCGAAGCTGCTCGCGGGACGCGGCGCGAAGGTGACCGTTTCGGATGTGCGCCCGGAGGTGCCCGAGGCGCAGGCCCTGAGGGGAACGGGTGTCACGTTCGAGCTCGGCGGGCACCTGGCGGACACGTTTGCGGCGGCGGATCTCGTGGTCGTGAGCCCCGGGGTTCCCACGACGCAGCCGGCGATCAGGGTCGCGCGGGCGGCCGGTGTGCCCGTGGTCAGCGAGCTCGA
>Ga0326597_10012042_pt1 | contig 11412 bp, 8 predicted proteins | sample RVTome_12_FD_203789 | JGI IMG/M metagenome (GOLD analysis project Ga0326597, IMG submission 203789) | Soil microbial communities from uranium-contaminated site in the Upper Colorado River Basin, Wyoming, United States - RVT100D185 | ecosystem: Environmental > Terrestrial > Soil > Contaminated >...
CAGTTGAGGGTAAACAAGCCCAAGACGCGCGACGAGATATACGCCACCAGGATCACCGCCAGGCCGACGATCATCTGCATGGCGCGGCTGCCGCGCACGATTTGCAACAGCCGGTAGACCAGGAAGGTGATGATCCCGATATCGACGAAATCCTGCCAGCGCAGTTGACCGACCATTTCCTGCATGAGCGCGCCCTTGCTACTCCCCCGCGCCGAACCGAATCGCGTCGGCAACGCGCACGGCCTTCCAGGTCTCTTTCACGTCGTGCGCCCGGATGATGTTTGCGCCCGCCAGCACGGCCGCCGCCGCCACCGCCAGGCTCCCCTCCAGACGCTCGTCGGGTTCAGCTCCTAAAATCTTGCCGATGAATGACTTCCGCGATGCGCCCACGAGCAACGGCTGCCCGAGGCTGGCCAACTCCGGCAAGCCGCGCAACAGAGCCAGGTTGTGATCGAGCGTTTTGCCGAAGCCAATGCCTGGGTCGACAATGATGTTACCCCGCTCGACCCCCTGCTCCACCGCGTAGCGAATTTGGGCCGCCAAAAAATCTCCAACTTCCGGCACTACATCGTGATAGCGCGGCTCCGCTTGCATCGTGCGCGGCGTGCCCTGCATATGCATCAACACCACGGGCACTTTTTCGGCGGCAACGAGTCCGACCATTTCGGTATCGAAGCGCAAAGCGCCGATGTCGTTGACGATGTCCGCTCCTTCGCGCAAAGCCGCCCGCGCGACTGCGGATTTATAAGTATCGATGGAAATCGGCACCCGTATTTCTCGGCGCAGGCCGCGGATCACCGGGAGCACGCGCTCCAACTCCTCGTCCTCGGAAACGGGCCGCGCGCCGGGCCGCGTCGATTCGCCGCCGATGTCGATCACGTCCGCGCCGGCTTCCGCCATCTCGATCCCGTCGGCGATCGCCCTGCCCGGATCGAGCCGTCTCCCGCCGTCGTAAAAAGAATCCGGCGTCACGTTTAGAATGGCCATGATCGCCGTGCGTCGCGAAAAGTCGAGTCTCCCGTGGCGCGTTGGGAGATACCCGGTCGCTGTGCCGCTCGCGGCGGCGCGGCCACAAGCGAGACTCGAATCTGCCGGACTAATATCGATCATGAGCCAACCATCTCTTGAAAAAAGATCGGCGCCTCGGCAACGCTGGTTTGGAAGCGCACCGGAGCCTTCTCATCTCTAGGTGCGCGGGGTCCCTCGTGCGAGCAGAAACATTTTCAAATTGAGATCTTCAGGGTTCTATATGGCTCACCGCAGCGGCCCGCCTGCCTGGCGGCCTGCCTGTGCGACGGCAGACAGGCGGGCAGGCACTGAGGCAGCGGAGCCCTTCGACAGGCTCAGGGTGAGCGGCTTTCTTCCGCTCATGGTGAGCTTGTCGAACCATGCGAACTCTGCGTCTCTGTGGTGAATACTCCTTCACAGTAAATTCGGAAGAACCTTGAATTGGAACGCGGAGAGTGGAAGGACTAGCCAGACCCCGGTGAGCGTCAGCTTAGGCGATTGCCGCGGCGACCGACGGAGTCAGCGGATCTCCACCGTTTCCGCCATTCCCGCCAAAATCTCTTACGATCGCGTCGATCTCCGAGCCATCCAGGACTTCTTTTTCGAGCAACGTCCTCGCGACTTTGTGCAGCAGCCCGATATTGGCCTTCAGAAGATCCTTGGCTCGGTGATAGCTTTCTTGGATGATCCGTCTGACCTCAGCGTCGATTTCAATGGCCGTGTTTTCGGAATAGTCTACCTTCTGGGTAAAATCCCTACCGAGAAAGATCTCTTCTTCTTTCTTGCCGAAAGTCATCGGCCCAAGTTTTTCACTCATACCCCATTCGCACACCATGCGGCGCGCCAGATCCGTCGCTTTCTCAATGTCGTTCCCGGCGCCGGTCGTCATATGCTCCAGCACCAGTTCTTCCGCGACGCGGCCGCCGAACAGGATCACCAGATTATTGAGCAGATATCCCCTTGGATACGTGTGCTTCTCATCCATCGGCAACTGCTGCGTCAGGCCCAAGGCCATGCCGCGCGGGATGATCGTCACTTTATGGATCGGATCGGCTCCCGGCAACAGCTTGGCGACCAGCGCGTGCCCCGCCTCGTGGTAAGCGGTGTTGCGTTTTTCTTCATCGCTGATGATCATGCTGCGGCGCTCGGCGCCCATCATGACCTTGTCCTTGGCCAGCTCGAAATCCTGCATCTCGACTTTATCTTTATCGTTGCGCGCCGCCAAAAGCGCCGCTTCGTTCACGAGGTTTTCCAAATCGGCGCCGGCAAAGCCCGGCGTCGCACGCGCCAGCACGGCGACGTCCACACCCTGAGCCAACGGCACCTTGCGGGTGTGCACTTGCAAGATGCCTTCGCGCCCTTTGATATCAGGCCGCGGCACCACGACGCGCCGGTCGAAGCGCCCCGGCCGGAGCAGCGCCGGATCCAACACATCGGGCCGGTTGGTCGCCGCGATTAAAATGACTCCTTCGTTAGCCTCGAAGCCATCCATCTCGACCAGGAGCTGGTTGAGCGTCTGCTCCCGCTCGTCGTGACCGCCGCCCAGGCCCGCGCCGCGGTGGCGCCCCACGGCGTCGATTTCATCGATGAAGATGATACAAGGCGCGTTTTTCTTCCCTTGACCGAAAAGATCGCGCACCCGGGAAGCGCCGACGCCGACGAACATCTCGACGAAATCGGAACCGCTGATGCTGAAGAAGGGCACGCCGGCCTCGCCCGCGACGGCCCGCGCCAGCAGAGTCTTGCCGGTCCCCGGCGGCCCGACGAGCAGGCAGCCCTTGGGAATTCTGCCACCGAGTTTTGTGAACTTTTTTGGATCTTTCAGAAAGGCGATGATCTCCTGCAGATCATCCTTGGCTTCTTCCACGCCGGCGACGTCGCTGAACGTCACCCGATGTTGATTCTCGGTGAGCAGCTTCGCCCGGCTCTTGCCGAAGGACATCGCCTTGCCGCCGCCCACTTGCATTTGGCGCATGAAGAAAATCCACACGCCGATGAGGAGCAGCATCGGAAACCAGTTGAGCAGCAGCACCATGTACCAAGGAGAATCCTCTTCCGGTTTCGCGGCGATTTTAACGCGCTTCTCGCGCAGCGACTTCACCAGCTCGGGATCGTTCGGCGCGAAGGTCCGAAACCGCTCGCCATTCTTATACTTACCCTGGATGTTGTGGCCTTGGATGACGACTTCCTGCACGTCGCCACGGTCCACCGAGCTCATGAACTCGCTAAAAACGATTTCCGGATCACGGCCGTGTTGCTTGCTAAAGATGCTGAATATAACGAGGAAAACCAGCGCCAGAACAAGCCAGAGCGCGATATGTTTTGATGACTGACTCAACTAGATCCTCCCGATTCTGCGAACTTAAAAAGTCTAACACACACAATCACTTCGATCAACATCATAATCCACCCTAATAATCCCCAGGAATCCTTCGAAGCCGCAAGATCTCCGTCGTTTCCGGGCCGATCTTGGCTGCCTCGCTTCTTCCGTGACCGGGAATCCAAAGAATCTCGTCACCGGCCATCAGCAACGGCAACGTGGCGCGCACCGATAAGGGGACTTTTTTCTCGACAAAAAGGTCTTTTACCTTCTTATGCCCCACCATGCCCAACGGCCGGTACCGGTCACCACGGCGAAAATTGCGCAGGGTCAATGTCCGAGGCAACAGAGCGGCATCAAACACCGCCTCCGACAAACTGTCGGGCAAATTGCCAAGTGGCGCCCGCACCCTTTCGCTGTGGATCGTCACCCCGGCCTCGGGAACGCTCAGCGGAGTTCCGATCCGCAATTCATAGCTGTAACAAAGCGCCCGTTTCCACTTCCGATTGCGTTTCACGAGCCGCAGCACTTGGTACTCTTTGACCAATTCCAAGCCACCGGGAAGAGCAAGCCGGCCCTGCGGCGGCCCAGCTGCGATATGCTCCCGCATTGCCGCGATATGAGCGAAATCGACTCCGAGCAGATGGCTCCTAGCCCCCTCGATCCAAAGACGAAGAATCCGCCTTTGCAGCGCCGCCGGTTGTTCGAGAAACAATTCCCGGTGGAGCCCCACGGGCAAGCCCGTGGCGCTTTCCAGTACGCCCGCCGGGCGGAATCCTGAGCGAGAGCCCTCGGCCAAGGTCGAGGCTCGAGTCGAAGGGTCCAGACCATCGGCACGACGAATCCGGTCAAGCTCTCGCCTGGCGAGCCCCTCCAAAACCCATTCATCATCGCGCAGCAGCTCCGCCTGGTGAGCCAAGCGCGTGGAAAATCCCGGACCGCTCCGCGCCTCTAACTTGGGAATCAGCTCCAACCGAATCCAGTTGCGCAGCAGCCGGTCGTCTTGGTTGGTTCGATCGACGCGATACGCGAGCCTTCTTGCATTCAAGAAATCGATAATCTCCGCCTTGGAAACAGCGAGCAACGGACGCGCAACCACGATGCTCTCATCGGCAATACATCCCTCCGGTTGAAAGTGATGAATCGGCTCCATCCCTCCCAACCCCTTCATGCCGCTGCCGCGCATCAGCCACATCAACACCGTTTCCGCCTGATCGTTTAGGGTGTGCGCCGTCGCGACTTTGCCGAGGTTGCGTTCGCGGACGACCGCCGCAAAGAACCGATAGCGTTCTTTGCGCGCCAGCGCCTCCAGGTTGCCCCTGCCCGCTTCCGACTTCATCCGGGGAAGATCGATTTTCTTGAGATGGAACGGGACCGCCAATTGCTCCGCCAGCTTAGCCACGAACCGCGCGTCTTCCTCCGCCTCCGCACCACGGATTCCATGTTGTAAATGCGCGACTTCCAAATGCAAGCTAAACTCGTTCTGCAGTTCGTGCAGAACATGGAGCAACGCAACCGAATCCGGCCCGCCGGAAACGGCGACCAGGATACGATCGCCCTCGGAGAGCAGCCTGTGCTCCTTTGAATAGTCTCCAATCCTGTTTGCCAGACCCATGCCCATGTCGGAAATACTGATAGCTTTTCCCGCGCAAAGCAATATGGAGGGCCAATGACACAACTGGTAGCCGTTCAGTTGAAGCGATCCACCGGGCGCTGAAGGAAAAGTTTATGCTTGACAGAACCGTTCAGCTTTGAGAGCTTCGTCTCCTAGTGTAGTGTCTCTTAAATCTACGTAACTATTTCAAACGTCATTCCGGCCACGCTGGCGATAGCTAGCGCGAGCCGGAATCCAGGGAAGCTAGGTTCCCGCTTTCGCGGGAACGACGCAGGGGGCACTTTTCGGACGAACACAGTTCGTATTCTGAGAAAAGCCCCGGACGTAAGGCCGGGGAAATTTACTTCGCGATCAGAGGTGACGACGATGACAAAGATCAGTCGAGGCGCTTTTTCCTTGTTGGTTTTCCTGGCGTCGATCGTTACCACGTTCAAAAGCGCCACGGCGGCGGAAAAATCCGCCAAGCTCGCTCCCGTGCGCATCGCCTATGTTTCGCGCAGCATACTGGATATGCCTTTCATCATCGCCCGGGACCGCGGTTACTTTCGCGAAGAGGGATTGGAGCCGGAGCTTATTTTCATGAAGGCGATTCAGACCGTGCAAGCGATGCTCGCCGGCGGCGTCGATTTTGGCACCGCGACCGGAACCGCCATCAGCGCCGCGGTCAACGGCGCCGACGTGAGGGTCGTCTTTGCTTTGAGCGACAAGCCCTCCTTCGATATGCTCGCCCTGCCGACCATCGCCAGCGTGCAACAATTGCGCGGCAAAAAGATCGGCACTTCCGCGGTCGGATCGCTGACCGAAATTCTCGCTCGGCAGATTTTGATCGCCCATAAAGTTCCTCCGGAACAAGTGACCTTTCTACCGCTGGGCACGAGCGATGTGACTTTCTTAGCGTTGAAAGCCGGGATCATCGACGCCACGATGGTACAGATACCGCAAAACTTCCTCGCGGTGGATGAAGGGTTTCGAAAGATCGCATCCGGCGCCGACGTCTACCGCGCCGTGCAAGGCGGGCTGACGACGACCAAAGCGACCATTAATGAGCGGCCCGATCTCGTCATGAAAACCATTCGCGCGACGCAGCGAGCGCTGCGCTTGATCCGAAACGATAAAAGATTCGCCATCGAGTTTATTAAAGGGCCTTACCTCGACCTCGGCAAGGAGCGCGACAAATTCGCCGAACGCGTCTATGACGCGGCGGTGCAATACTACCTTGCGTCGGGCACCGTCGACGAAACACTGCGACGCGAGATGATCGAAACCGCGGCCCAGCGCATCAAACCGAAATCGCCGGTGCCACCGGAGCGGGTCTTCGATTTCAGCTTCGCGCAAAAAGTCGCGGACTCACTGCGGTGATCGATACGTTATCGGACGAAGCTCGACGCGAATATCTCGCTCCTTCCCCCTCGACGGGGGAAGGCTGGGATAGGGGTGATTCGTTCGCCAATGGTCGTCGCGTGCGCGTCACCCCCTCTTTCATTCTCCCCCCTCAAGGGGGAGAAAAGGACGTTTAAAGAAGTCTGTGAAACGAAGGCGCGCTGTGGACAGTTTTAACCAGGAGGAACAATGAAGTACAGCACTGATCATATATTGACCACCCACGCCGGCGCCCTACCCCAACCGCCGGACTTAAAGGAGATGCACAACGCGCAGGTCGCGGGCAAGCCGGTTGATCGAACTGCCTTTGCCAAACGCGTGCGCGAAGCGGTCGCCGAAGTGGTCAAGAAGCAAATCGACTGCGGCCTCGACATCATCAACGACGGCGAAGTCGGAAAGTCAAACTTCTCGCGCTACGCGCGCGAGCGTCTGAGCGGTTTCGTCGAGCGGGACGTCAAACCGGACGACCGGGTCTCGACGATCTTCGCCCGCGACATGGTCGAGTTCGGCGATTACTTCCGCAGCAAGTCAAGCAATCGCGGCGACAACGTCAAGCGCGTCTTCTGCAACGCGCCGCTTAAATATATCGGCCAGGCATCGCTGAAGGCGGAAATCGAGGATTTCAAGGCCGGTCTACAGGGACAGAAATATGAAGAGGCCTTTCTCCCCGCCATCGCGCCCGGCACCATCGAGCACTGGATGAAGAACGACCACTATCCGACCGATGAGGCGTACTTGATCGCCATCGCCGATGCGATGCATGAGGAATACAAAGCGATCGTCGACGCCGGCTTCCTCCTGCAGATCGACGATCCGGACTTGCCCGACGGCTGGCAGTTCATGTCGAAAATGAACGTAGCGGAATACCGCAAGTACGCCGAACTGCGCGTCGAGGCGCTGAATCACGGCCTTAGGGATATCCCCGCAGATCGCGTCCGCTTTCACACTTGCTGGGGCAGCTACCACGGCCCGCACAAATACGACATCCCGCTGCGCGACATTATCGACCTGATCTTGAAAGTGAAAGCCAACACGATTTCCATCGAAGCGGCCAATCCGCGCCACGAACACGAGTGGCGCGTGTGGGAAGAGGTGAAGCTTCCCGCCGGCAAAGTGCTTGTGCCCGGCGTCGTCGGCCACGCCACGGACATCGTCGAGCACCCGCAGGCGATCGCCGATCGCCTGGTGCGCTACGCCAAGATCGTCGGCAGAGAAAACGTCATGGGCGGCACCGACTGCGGCCTCGGACCGCGCGTCGGCGACGCGCAAATCGCCTGGGCGAAGTTCGAAGCGATGGCCGAAGGCGCGCGCCTCGCGACGAAGCAGCTTTGGGGCCGTTAGAAGCATCGCATTCCCCCACGATAGAAAAATTCTCTGGCGGCGCCGATGACATCTTGCTACAATCCGTCCCCACGATGACGACCGACCGGGTTTCAGCGAGCATCCTAGTCCTATTTTCGCTTTTCGTGATTTGGGAGAGCCGTCAGCTTCCGCTGGGAACGTTTCATCGCCCCGGGCCTGCCTACGTTCCCGTCCTTTTGGCCGCGTTGCTATTGATCTTCGGAGTTTTCCTCATATTCACAGCCGGCCGCGCGCCATCGTTATCGTCGCTCCGTTGGAGCGAGTGGCGCCACGCCCTGGCGATTTTGCTGATCTGCGTCTTCGCCGTCTTTGCCATCGAGCGTCTCGGCTACCGGCTCACGGTGCTGCTCGCGCTGGTCTTTCTCGTCAAAGGCGTGGAGAAGCGCAGATGGGTATCGTCATTAGCGTTTGCCTTCGGCATGGCATTCGGTTCCTTCTACCTTTTCTACACCATCCTGCGCGTGCCCTTGCCGCAAGGACCTTTGGGTTTCTGAAAAAAACCGAAGATGGAGAATGGAGGATGGAAGATAGCGATGACCGAATCTCGATCCTCCATCTTCGATCCTCCATCCTCGGCTCTTACCCGAAGCCATGACTGAGACCCTGCACAATCTCTATCTCGGCTTTTCCGTCGCGCTGGCGCCGAGTGTTCTGCTCTACGCTTTTATCGGCTGCGTGGTCGGCACGCTCGTTGGAGTGCTGCCGGGCATCGGTCCGCTGGCCGGCATCAGCTTGTTGCTACCCGCCTCATTCGGTCTCGATGCGACTTCCGCGATCGTTCTGTTGGCGGGGATTTACTACGGGGCTATGTACGGCGGTTCCACCACTTCAATATTGATGCGAATTCCCGGAGAAGCCGCTTCGGTCATGACGTGCATCGACGGCTACGAGATGACGCGCAAAGGCCGGGCCGGACCGGCTCTGGCCATCGCGGCAATCGGCTCGTATTTCGCCGGAACCGCCAGCGTCGTCGGCCTCATGCTCCTGGCGCCGCCCCTGGCAAGCTTCGCTCTGCGCTTTGGTCCGCCCGAGTATTTCGCCCTGCTGACTCTGGGCCTCCTGGTGCTCGCCTATATGAGCGGCGGCTCGATGCTCAAGTCTCTGGCGATGGCGGTGCTCGGTCTTCTCCTGGGCATGATCGGCATCGATCCCATGACGGGATTTTTCCGCTTCAGTTACGGCTTGGTCGAATTGGGCGACGGCATCGGCGTCGTTCCGGTGGCCGTCGGCCTGTTCGGTCTTTCTGAGATTCTACTCACCGCAGGGCAGCCCACTGCGACCGAGATTAAAAAACCCCGGCTGAAAGACTTCCTCCCTTCGCGCGAGGAATGGCGCGATTCAATATGGCCGATCGGGCGCGGGACCGTTCTCGGATTTTTGATCGGCATCATTCCCGGCTCGGCTCACATCATTTCGTCATTCGTTTCCTACGCGGTGGAGAAGCGGCTTTCGAAGCATCCGGAGCGCTTCGGCCACGGCGCCATCGAGGGGGTCGCCGGCCCGGAGTCGGCGAATAACTCCGCCACCTCCGGCGCCTTTGTTCCGATGCTCGCGCTGGGCGTTCCTTCCGGGCCGATTCCCGCCGTGATGATCGCCGCGATGATGGTCCATGGAATCTCGCCGGGGCCGCTCTTGATCTCCCAGCAGCCCGAGCTTTTTTGGGGCTTCATCGCCAGCATGTACGTCGGCAACCTGGTGCTGTTGATCCTCAACCTGCCGCTGGTCGGGATCTTCGTCAATGTGTTGCGCATTCCCTATCCGTTGCTCTATCCGGCGATCCTGGTCTTTTGCGTTCTCGGCGTTTACGCCGTCAACGGCAGCGCCGTCGATGTCGGCATCATGACGGCGACCGGCGCGCTCGGTTACCTGCTGCGCAAGTTTGAATTCGAGACCGCGCCGGTAGTATTGGGGCTTATACTCGCGCCGATGATGGAGATGAGCTTTCGCCAGTCATTGGCGATGTCCTCGGGCAGCTATGCCATCTTCGTCAACCGGCCCATCGCCTTGGTGATGCTGACGGTGGGGTTGGCGCTCCTGATCTTGAGTATCGTGCCATTCCTTATAAAGACGGTGGACTGGCGACAGCGGCTCGGACTCGAAGCAGGACAAGAAAAAGAAACTCTTTGACGGACTTATTCACGGGAGGTGAATCATGGGCTCATACAGAAGAAATATTTTGCTACCGGCTTTGCTGATTTTATTTTTTGGCTTGACGGCTGAATCTTCCGCGCAGGAGAAATACCCGGACCGGCCGATTACGATTGTCGCGCCGTTCCCGCCCGGCGGAGTCGCCGATCTCACCGCGCGACCGGTCGCCGCCGCGCTGGAGAAGGTGTTGAAAAATCCGGTCGTGGTCGTGAACAAGACGGGCGCGGCGGGCGCCGTGGGCATGTCATTTGTCGCCAACAGCAAGCCCGACGGCTACAACCTGCTGATGGCGCTTTCGAGCATCTCGATTATTCCCGAAGCGGACAAGCTCTTTGACCGCAAGCCCGCCTATACCATGGACCAGCTCATTCCCATCGCGCTGATCTCCGCCGATCCGACGATCTTCGTGATCAACGCGAGCCGCCCCTGGAAAAACCTCAAAGAGTTTGTCGACGAAGCCAAGAAGCGCCCGGGAGAAATTTCTTATTCTTCCTCCGGCGTCTATGGCACGCTGCACATGGCGATGGAGATGCTCACGCACGGCGCCGGCATCAATCTTAAGCATGTTCCCTACTCGGGAGCCGGGCCGGCGCTCACCGCGCTGCTCGGCGGCCACGTCGATACTCTGGCCTCCGGTCCGGCCGTGGTGATCCCACAGATCAAGGCGGGTAAAATCAGACCTCTGGCCGGATGGGGCGCCAAACGGGTCGCCGCCCTGCCGGATGTCGCCACGTTCAAGGAGCTCGGATACGACATCGAGTTTTACATTTGGGCCGGGCTGTTCGCCCCGCGCGGCACGTCGCCTGCCCTGATGAAAACCATACGCGAATCGGTGAAACAGGCGGTGGATACCGCCGAATTCAAAGCGGCCATGGAGAAGCTCCAGACGCCGATCGCCTATCTCGACGCGCCCGAGTTTCAGAAATTCTGGGACAAGGATGCCAAGATGCTCGCCGACGCCATCAAACGCGTCGGCAAGCTGGAGATACCGGAAGCGAAATAAGACGGGACTGTCTAATGAAGATGGAGGATAGAGGATCGACAATCGCGATCTTCGATCTTCCATCCTCGATCCTCGACCCTTCGACTCGAGCCCCGGACTGGCCGGGGGCTCTTGCTCAGGATTGCGCCCCACGGGCGTACTGGAAGGTGCCACGGGCTTGCCCGTGGGGCTACACTCGCTCACTGAAAGGTTCTAGAAAGAACAAGTCATTCAGGGCGCGACTCACGGCTACTCCCGAAAGGCAAGTTCTATCATTTATTACTAACCACAATGATGATTATCAACAACTATAGCAGCTCCGGCTGCGAATGGACGAGATGATGCCGAGCCGCCGTACAGACCGAAAGTTTATGATCCAGGCGATCGAGGCGATGCGCCTGTCAAGATCTGAACATATCAACAAGGCGGATCCTTTGGTCGGAGCCATTCTTGTCGATCGCGCCGGTCGAGTCCTGGCGCGCGCGCACCGCGGTAACTTCAGTGGCGGGAACCATGCCGAATTCTCGGTCCTTGAGAAGTTCGCGAGCCATGTCGACCCGGCAGGCCTCACGTTATACACAACCCTTGAGCCTTGCA
>Ga0326597_10012043_pt1 | contig 11412 bp, 9 predicted proteins | sample RVTome_12_FD_203789 | JGI IMG/M metagenome (GOLD analysis project Ga0326597, IMG submission 203789) | Soil microbial communities from uranium-contaminated site in the Upper Colorado River Basin, Wyoming, United States - RVT100D185 | ecosystem: Environmental > Terrestrial > Soil > Contaminated >...
CGGGGAGAAGGTCCCCGTGGCGGCTGAGCTGGAGTTGACATCTGTGGCCCGTCGTAGCCTCCATTGGGCTGCGGACCTCGAGGCGGGCGCGGTCGTGACTTTCGCCGATGTAGTTGCTCTCCGGCCCGGAACCGGTGTCCCGCCCCGCGAACTACCCTCTCTGGTCGGGCGACGACTGGCGCGGTCCGTCGCCACCGGCCACGCGGTCAAGGGCGACGACCTCTCCGACGATCCGGCATGAGCGTCGGCGCCCGCCGAATAGCTGTCCTCACCACGGGACGCCAGGATTGGGGGATCCTCCGGTCCACCTGCGAGGCCATCGCAGCGTCCCCGAGCCTGGATCTCGTCCTCCTCGCCGGAGGTATGCACCTCTCAGACCGTCACGGGCGAACGATCACCCACATTCGGGACGATGGCTTCATTCCCGCCGCCGAGCTCGCGTGGCTCGACGCGTCGCCGGACGAGGATCCTCCGGCCGCAGTCCAGGCTGGCCGCGCGGTCGAGCTCGTCGCCTGTGCCCTACGGGGGCGATCCGTCGATGCGCTGGTCCTTGCGGGCGACCGCTTTGAGACGGCCGCCGCCGCCCTGGCCGCAACACTTGAGCGCGTACCGATCGTCCACCTCCACGGTGGCGAGGTAACCGCGGGTGCCTTCGACGACCAGCTCCGGAACGCGATCACGAAGCTCGCCCACCTTCACCTTGCGAGCCACTCCGAGTACGCCCAGCGGATCGTGGCAATGGGCGAGGATCCGGCGACTGTCTACGTCGTCGGGGCGCCGGGGCTCGACGCCGTCTTCCGCGGCGACCTTCCGGACCGGGCGGCCCTCGAGAAGGATCTCGGGCGCTCGCTTCCGCCGCCCGTCGTGCTTGTTAGCGTCCACCCAGCCACGCTCGACCAAGACCCGGCGGCGGTCGTGTATCCCGTGATTGAGGCGATGTACGCCGTGCCCGCGACCTACATCGTGACGCTGCCCAATCCCGACCCGGGCGGTGAGCGGATTCGGCGCGCGTGGCTGGCCCTCGATCTCGAAGGACCAGGCGCCCCGCTCATTCTCGAGGCCCTCGGAGAGCGACGATACTGGGGTCTCATGCGGACCGCCGACGCGATGCTCGGGAACAGCTCGAGCGGGCTGGTCGAAGCTCCTGCGATCGACCTACCTGCCATCAACGTGGGCGACCGGCAGGCCGGCCGACGCCGAGAGGCCAACGTCACCGACGTCGCGGCGGAGCCCGAAGCAATCGCGGCGGCGCTCCGGCGTGTCCTCAGTCCTGGCTTTCGGGACACCGTCGCCGCGGCGCACCCTCCGACTGCCGATGGACGTGCTGGTGAGCGAATCGCTGGTATCGTCGCGGCATGGTCGCCGCCATCGCCGCCTCGCAAGACCATGTTCGGGAAGCCCCGGTGACACGCCGCCCACTCGTCGTGGTCGGAGGGGGCGAGCATGCTCGGGTCGTTATCGATGCCGCGCGGGCGAGCGGCGAATGGGAGGTGCTCGGGATCGTCGATGAGAGTCCGGCCGAGCGAACCCGGTCGTTGCTCGGCGTGGACCATCTCGGAAGCGATGCCTCGTACCTCGCCTCCGTTGTCGACGTTCCGCCGGACCGCCGCACAGCCGTCGTGCTGGGAATCGGCAGCGTCGGCGATCCCGCCGCCCGACGGGCCGCGGCCGCGCGGTACGACGTGGCTCGCGCCGGGCCCTGGGCTACCCTCGTACACCCGTCCGCGTGGGTCTCCCCTGCGGCCACGCTCGGCCCGGGTGTGGTCGTCCTTGCTTGCGCGGTCGTGAACGCCGGGGCGGAGATCGGGGCACATGCCATCGTCAACAGCCAGGCTGTCGTGGAGCATGACGCCGTGGTTGGCGCCTTCGCTCACGTCGGCCCGGGCGCGGTCCTCGGCGGTGCTGCGCACCTCGGCGACGGCGCCTTGGCGGGCATGGGCTGCCTGATACGGGACCACGTGACGGTCGGCCCGGAGGCCGTGGTCGGAATGGGTGCGGCCGTGACGACGGACGTCCCCCCGGGGGTCACCGTGATCGGCGCGCCGGCTCGACCGGTGGGCGCGCGGTGATGCCGCCGTTCGACAGCTGCATCGTACCCGCGAGCGGCACGCTCCGGGACGCGATGCGCGCGCTCGACGAAGGTGCTCGGCGAATCGCGCTCGCGGTCGAGCCCGACGGCCGCCTCGCCGGTGTCGCCACGGACGGCAACGTGCGACGAGCGCTGCTCGGAGGTGCCACCCTCGACGATCTCCTGGGCCCTCACCTAACGCGGGACTTCGTCGTCGTCTCCCCGCGCGAGGGGCGCGCCGAGGTCCTCGAACTGATGCGCGCCCGGCGCATCAGCGCCGTCCCAGTCGTCGACGCGGCCGGCCATGCCGTCGCGCTTCATCTACTCGACGAGGCCATCGCCCCGGTCAACCGTCCGAACTGGGCCGTCGTGATGGCCGGCGGGCGCGGCGTCCGCCTGCGGCCGCTTACCGAGACGATTCCCAAATCAATGCTCAGGGTCGCGGGCCGACCGATCCTCGAACGGATCGTGCTCCACCTTGTCGGCCACGGGATTCGCCACATCTACCTCGCGATCGGCTACCTCGGTCACGTCATAGAGGATCACTTCGGGGACGGCTGGCAGCTCGGGGCCCGAATCGAGTACCTGCGAGAGGACGTTGCGCTTGGCACGGGCGGAGCGCTCAGCCTTCTGCCGAAGCGTCCGGACGAGCCGATCCTCGTCATGAACGGCGACTTGGTCACCCAGGCGAACCTCAGTTCGCTATTGGACGCCCACGTTGCCGGCAACTGGGTGGCGACCATCGGGGTTCGCCGTTATGTGCACGCCGTCCCGTTCGGCTGCGTGGACCGCGACGGTGACCGAGTGCTGCGGCTCGAGGAGAAACCTGCGCTCACGAGGGACGTCAGCACAGGGATATACGCGCTCGCGCCCGCACTGGTCGCCCGCGTTCAGCCGGGGCAGCCCCTCGCGTTACCCGACCTGATCGGCGACGCCCTCGAGCGTGGCGAGCCGGTCGGGGCCTTCGAGATCGAGGACGACTGGATCGACGTGGGGCAGCGGGAGCAGCTCGACCGAGCCCGGGGAGGGAGCGACGCGTGACCCTGCGAAACGTCCAGGTGCTGGTGACCGGCGCGGACGGGTTCATCGGCAGCCACTTGGTCGAGCGGCTCGTCGCCGAGGGAGTCCAAGTGCGGGCCTTCTGCCTCTACAACTCGCGCGGGAGCTGGGGTTGGCTCGACGACTCGGCGCCGGATGTGCGCGCCGCGCTCGACGTTCGTCTCGGCGACATCCGCGATGCCCGGTTCGTGGCCGATGCGGCCGACGGCGTGGAGATCATCTTCCACCTCGCGGCGCTCATCGCGATCCCGTACTCGTACACCGCGCCCGAGTCGTTCGTGGACACGAACGTTCGGGGCACGCTGAACGTCCTCGAGGCCGCTCGACGTGCCGGGGTGCGACGCGTGATCGCCACGAGCACCAGCGAGGTCTACGGGACACCGGCGATCCTCCCGATCACGGAGGAGCACGCGCTCAACGCCCAGTCGCCGTACGCCGCCACCAAGGTGGCCGCAGATCAGTTGACCCTTGCCTACCACCGCAGCTATGGCCTGCCGGCGGTCATCCTCCGTCCGTTCAACACCTACGGGCCCCGCCAGTCGACGCGCGCTGTGCTACCGACGATCCTTCGGCAGCTGCTTGCCGGCTGCGCCGAGGTCCGCCTTGGCCGGCAGGATCCGCGCCGGGACCTGACCTATGTCGCCGACACGGTGGATGGCTTCGTCCGAGCGGCAACGTCGGCGGGGATCGACGGCGCAACCATCCAGCTGGGGACAGGCCGCAGCGAGTCGATCGGGGACTTGTTTGAGATTGCCCGGCGCCTCGTCGGCGTCGACGCGATTCCCGTCGAAGATCCTAGCCGCGTGCGCCCCGATGCGAGCGAGGTGCTCGTCCTTCAGTCCGACCCGACCCGAGCCCGGGACCTGCTCGGCTGGGAAGCGAAGACGAGCCTGGAGAACGGCCTCCTTCAGACCATCGCATGGCTGCGCGCCCACCCCGAGCCCGGTGACGTCGACCGTGTCCAGCTCTGAGCACCTTTCGCGGATCCCGCTTGCAGAGCCGACCCTCGGGGGGAACGCGGAACGGTACTTGGCGGAGTGCCTGGCCTCGGGCTACGTGTCATCAGTCGGGCCGTTCGTCGAACGATTCGAGCGTGAGTTCGCGGCGGCAATCGGCAGTCGCTACGCGGTTGCCTGCGCATCGGGCACGGCGGCGCTCCATCTCGCGATGCGGGTCCTGGACGTTGGCTCTGGCGACGAGGTCTTCGTCCCGACCCTTACCTTCGTCGCCTCCGCCAACCCGATCCGGTACGAGCGAGCTACGCCGGTCCTCGTCGATGTCGAAGACGTGACGCTCAACCTGGATCCGGGGCTCGTCGCGGACGAGCTTGATCGACGTGCCCGTCTGGGCATCAGACAGCCGAAGGCGATAGAGGTTGTGCATCTCGTCGGCCACCCGGCAGACATCGCGCCCGTCCTTGCCGCGGCCGAGCGACACGGGGTGCCCATCATCGAGGACGCATGCGAAGCCCTGGGCGCTTCCTACGGCGGGGGGCTCCTCGACGGGCGGATGGTGGGCACGATCGGACGCCTCGGCTGCTTCAGCTTCAACGGGAACAAACTCATCACGACAGGTGGCGGCGGGATGGTCACGACGGACGACGAGGCGCTCGCCCGTCGAGCCCGACATCTGTCGACCCAGGCGCGCCTCCCAGGCCGTGCCTACGACCACGACGAGATCGGCTACAACTACCGCCTCACCAACCTCGCGGCGGCCCTCGGGGTTGCCCAGCTCGAACAGATGCCCGCCCTACTGGCCGCCCGGCGAGCGGTGGCAGCTCGATATGACGCGGCGATCGTCGCCCTGCCCTCCATGCGGCCAGCCGCGCGCGCATCGTGGGCGGATCCCAGCTTCTGGCTCTACACCGCCCGCCTCGCAGTCCCCGACGTGGTCGAGCGAGACCGGGTGCTGAATGCCTTGGCCTCAGCCGCGATCGACGCCCGGCCCATCTGGACACCGATACACACCCTCGCTCCGTATGCCGATGCCCCGCGTCTCGGCGGTGCCGTCGCCGAGCGAGCCTATGCCACGGCGATCAGCCTGCCGTCGTCGTCCTCGCTCGGGCCCACTGACCAGGACCGGGTGATATCGACTCTCCGGTGCTCCTTCGCCTGACGCGGGGGCAACCAGCCCGCCCGGGGGAAACGGAGGGGCACGTGGCTGCGCCGGCGCGATGCTAGTGTCTTCAGATGCTGGGAGTTTCCGCCACTCCCGACCCTGGCGCTGGTCGCGTCGATGCTCACCAAGCATGGGCTGACTGGGCCCGAATCGCCGCGATCGTCGCGGTGGTCTCGATCCACGTCCTCGCGCCGGTCTCGTTTCAGGTGTCGCTCGCTTACCTCTGTCGCCTCCGGTGCCCCGTACGGTCACCTCTACTTCCTGTTTGCCCTCCTTGGGTGTTATCTCGTCATACCGATCCTTGACCGGCTCTCCAGCCCAGAACTTGGTGTCGCCGCCGCATGTGCCTTGGGGTGGGCGGTGGCACAGCGCGCCCTCCAACTGGTCATGCCGCACAGCGCGGCAAACGCCCTGGAGCTTTGGCTGTACTTCGTTGGCTTCTTCGTGGCCGGTGGGTGGCTTGCGCGGCGACCTCTTGGAGTGGCGGCGCGCTGGCTAGTGGTTGGTGGCGCGGCGGTCGCCGTGACAGCTGTCGGGACTCCTGCTCGGATCGCTCGGTCTCACCCGTGCATTGATGCGGATCCCATACATCCGCGCGATCGTCGGCGCTTGACCGCGCGGACCGGGCACAGATCCGCGAGATGGAACGCGGGGTGGGTGCTGGATCCTGGTATGTATGGGTACCGAATCAGCGCCCAGGCGACAGGCTCGGCGCCACGTAGTACCGGCTATCGGTCCCGAACAACTTGACGGACAGCTTGGCGATCAGGTCCATCTTCAAGCGCAGGATGTAGGTCCCGCCGGTGGTGTTCGTGGGCGGGTGGACGGCATACGGCGGTCCGAGCACATATCGCATGATCGACGCCTCATCGATGCCGCGGATCAGGGCGACCATGTCGGCGGCGCGATCCTGCGGGAAGTTCGTCCGCACGGTCCGCCCCGCGGCCTTCAACAGCGCCGGGATCTTCGGCAGCATCGACGGTCGGGTCAGCTCCTTGCGGAGCGCGATCAGCAGGATCTGTTGGCGCGCAGCCCGCGTGAAGTCGTTGTCCCCGGCGCCCTTGCGCGAGCGGACGAAGGCCAGGGCACGGCGGCCGTCGAGGTGGTGTTTCCCGGCCTTCAGGAAGAACCCGCTCGGGGCGCCGTCCTCCCAGTTGTAGGTCGGATCGAGGATGTCTCGATCGTAGGTGATGTCCACGCCACCGACGAGATCGACCATCTGCTTGAACCCGTCGAGGTTGATCGCCGCGTAGTAATCGATGGGCACACCCAGGAGGTAGCCGAGCTGCTTGGTGAGCGAGGTGACAGCCCCGTCGGGAAACTGCTTGGGATGGAGCCGGGCGTAGGTCATGAGCGAATTGAGCTTGCCCGAGAACGTCCCGCCGTTGTACAGCTTGAACTGCGCGATGTCGCGCGGAAAGCTGACCAGGGTGACCGTCTTCGTGTCCGGATCGATGCTGGCGACGAGCATCGTGTCGGTCAGGGCGTGATCTCGACCGTTGCCCGAATCGACACCGGTGAAGAGGACGTTGATCCGCGACGAGGCCGTCGGCGGGCTCGCCACCGGTCCCCCCTGGAAATCGACGCTGTTGTCACTGGGTTGTGGCGTTCCCGACGCATCCGGCGCGGTCGCGGAGCCACCGGGCTCTGGCGCGGTGATCGGCTCGACGTCGCCGACGAAGATCGAGCTGCCCGCATCGTAGAAGCTGTAGGCGTAGTAGGCGGCGGTGCCGTGGGTCGCCACCACGATCGCCGACAGGACGACCAGGAGGACGGTGGCCGGGCCTCGTCGCCACGAGCGAGGGCTCCCCGACGCCGTCATGGCGTCGGCCATCGAGACAAGTCGCCACGCACCAATGAACAGGACCAGGAGGAGCACGGCCAGTGCGAACGTCGGCGTGATCAACTCGACGGCGAGGACGTCCAGACCTCGCAGCGCCTGCGTGAGCAGGAAGCCCGCTGCGATCAGTGCCGGTGCGGCGAAGATGAGCGCCGCTCGGCCGCGCCGCTCGTAGGCCTGCCCGAGCCCGGGCCAGATGAACGAGAGGAAGGTGGCCAGGGACGGCGAGCGCGCCGGCCGGTCCTCCGCGGGCGTGTCAGTCGTCAAGGTGGCGGCACTCTATCACGGCATCTTTCAGCTGAGGTTATAGACTCCCTCCGTGCGCCTGACACAGTTCCGGATCGAAGGGCTCGGTCACCTGTCGACGCTCGTCGCCGACGAGGAGACCGGGGCCGCGGCCGTCGTCGACCCGCGCCGCGACGTGGACATCTACCTGGCGGCCGCGCGCGACGCCGACCTGCGGATCACCCACGTCGTGGAGACCCATCTCCACAACGACTACGTGTCCGGCGGCCGCGAACTCGCCGCGCTGACCGGCGCGACGCACGTCATCGGCGCCGGTGCGGAACTTCGTCACGCCTACCGCCCGGCGCGCGATGGCGACACCTTCGACGTCGGGTCGATCCGCTTCCGGACGCTCGATACGCCGGGGCACACGCCCGAGCACGTCAGCTACGCGGTGGCGGACACCACCCGTGCGGACGAGCCGTTCCTGCTGCTGACGGGTGGGTCGCTGCTGGTCGGTGCGGTCGGGCGGACCGACCTGCTCGGGGCGGAGAACGCGCTGCCGTTCGCGGCGGCGATGTACCGCTCGCTCCACGACGTCCTGCTGCGACACGAGGATTCCGTGATGGTCTACCCGACCCACGGGGCCGGCTCGCTGTGCTCGACCGGGATCGCCTCGACGCCTTGGTCGACCATCGGCTATGAGCGGCGGCACGACCCGCTGCTCGGCCCGCTCGAGGTAGACGCCTTCGCCCGCGCACTGCTCGCTGGACAGCCGACATTCCCGCGCTATTTCGCCCGGATGCGCCCGACCAACCAGGCCGGACCGCGGCTGCTTGGTGGTGCCGTGCCCGAACTCGAGCCGTTGGCGGGAGAGGACCTCGATGCGGTGCTCGGTCGCGGGGCCATCGTCGTGGACGCCCGGACGCCGGAGGCGCACGCCGCGCAGCGCATCCCGGGCTCGCTGTCGATCCCCGCCGGGTCGTCGTTCGGGACGTGGCTGGGCTGGGTCGTGGATGCGGACCGGGAGATCGTCCTGCTGGTGAACGATGTCGCCGACCTCGACGACATCGCCCGCCAGGCGCTGCGCATCGGCTTCGAATCGATGGTCGGCTACGTCGACGGTGGCCTCCGTGCCTGGCGTACGTCCGGGCGGACGGTCCAGGCCGGTGCCGCGCTCGATGTCGATCGGCTCGCGGCGCAGCTCGCCGGCGGCGGGGTCGACGGGCCCCTCGTCATCGATGTCCGCCAGGCGTCCGAATACGAGGCCGGTCACCTGCCGGGATCGCTCCACATCGGTACCGGCGAGCTGCCGGCGATGCTCGACCGACTCCCACGCGACCGGCCGATCGCCACGATCTGCGCCGGTGGCTACCGAGCCAGCGTCGCGGCGTCGATGCTCCGGGCGGCGGGCTTCGAGCGCGTCTCGTCGGTCAGCGGCGGGGTGTCGGATTGGCAGGCGCGCGGCTTCCCGGTCGAGTACGGCGCGGCCGACGGCGGGGAGTGGCCGGCTTCGGCGACCGTCCAGTCTGGCGAGGGTCACGCGCACTAGGGTCCCGCCTGCCAGAGGATGCCGTCTCCCGGCCATGCCGAGTTCGAGCTGGCGAGCGCCTGGGCGAGCGTGGCATCACGTGCCGGGAAGGCCGCAGCCACGATGCCCGGATGGGCGGCCACGAGCGCTCGGTGATGCCGAGTCGGCGGCAGGACCAGGACGACGTGGACTCGGTGACCGGTCGGGATCGTCGCGGCGACTGCCGCTCGCTTTGCCGCACCCTTACGAATGATCGCCTCGAGCGCGCGGACGTGCGTCTCGACCTCCATCAGGACGATCTCGTCGCCTCGCTCGAGCCTGACGTCGGTCGAGCGGCGGCCGAGCCCCGGAACCGGCGCCTCCAACGTGGGGTGCCAGCTCGGATGGCATCGGTGGAGGATCGCCTCGACGATGCGGGCGTGTGCTGCATCGTGGATAAGGGGAGCGCCGCCCGGATAGACCGCGATCCGGAAGTCGGCTCCAAGCGCGGCCGCGGAGCGCGCGCGGATCCTCGCAGAGACGTCCGGGTCGCCCTGCTCCATACGGCAGATCACGGAACGCGATACGCCGATCGCGCGAGCCAGGGCGGCCTGGCTGACGCCCGCGCGCAGACGGATCTCGCGGATCTCCTCGCCAAGCGGACGCAGGTGCGTCTGAGTTGGCGGTCGCCGTCGTTGATGGCGAGGCGGCTGAGTCCGGCGCTGGCCGAGACCATGACGTACCTCCGTGGCGGCACTCGTTCTGCACAGGAGAACAAACCGCGCTCATCCGGGGCTTATCAGGCCTCAGCGAGACGGATTGACGCTACTCGATGCCCTGGACGAGCGTGAATGGCGCCTTGGGATCCACACCTGGAGGGCTGATGACCCCGATTCCGCGAGATCGGGGGGCTCCGAAGGCCGTCCCGACGCGCTGGGTGAGGGTTTTGTTCTTCTGGGAAGGACATCGGCCGCGGGAGCGCCTTCCGGCCAGTCGGCGCCGTCGGCTCCGGGCTCCGGACGATGGTCACCCGCGCACCGTGACCGATGGCGCCTCGGCGAACGGTCGCCGCGGTGCGACGATCGGATCGTGCGTGCGCGCCCTGGCTTCGGTGACACCCAGCCCGTTCCGCCGGGGTCGTCGCCGGCCGTCCCGACGACCCACGGATCGGGGACGTCGGCGACCGGTTCGATCTTCCGGCGGATCGTCGGGGCCGACCGCCTGACCGCGCGGCCGGAGACGCTCCCCGCCCGACCGGTACCCACGAGTGACAGCCAGGAAGCCGAACTCGCAGAGCGCCTCGACGCCGTGCTCGCGATCGCGGGGCGGCTGGCGGCATCGCACGACCGCCTGGAGCTGTTCCGGATGATCGTCGATGAGACGAAGCGCGTCCTGACGGTGGACGCGACGACGATCCGGACCCTGCACGACGATCGGCTCGAGATCACCGCATGGGCGGGTCTCGGGGACGACGTCGCCCGACGCCTGCCGGTCTTCCGACGCGACGAGGGCTGGGTCGGCGAGGTCCTCCGCACAGGGCACGTCCTCGCGCTGCCGGACGTCAGGGCGGACCGTGCCTCCGGTGTCGAGCGCTACGACGACGTCCTTCGTATCGCCGGCCATCTCGCGGCCCCGCTCAGGCACCACGATCGGGTCATCGGCACCCTGTCCGCCGTCACGCGCGAGCCGCGGATCTGGACGAGCGGCGACATGGCGTTCATCTCGACCCTCGCCACGCACGCGGCGATCGCGCTCGCCAACGCCGAATTGTTCGAACAGACCGTGGCGCGCGCCGCCCAGCTCGAAGTGCTGCAGGCCGCATCGTCCCGGCTCAGTCGCGCCGTCTCCCTCGAGGAGATCGGCCGGACCATCGTCGAGGAGACCCACGGCATCATCGACTACCACAACGCGCGGGTCTACCTCATCGAGCCGCCAGACCAGGTCGTCCCCATCGCCTTCGAGGGGCGTGTCGGCGCGTACGACCAGGTCGATCTGACCCTGCTCATCTGCCGTCTCGGGGAGGGCTTCACCGGGTGGGTCGCGCAGCACGGCGAGCCGATCCTGGTGAATGACGCGAACCGCGACCCGCGCGGGGTGACGATCGACGGCACCGACGACGTCGACGAATCGATGCTCGTCGTCCCGATGCGCTACGACGACGTGACGATCGGGGTCATCACCCTGTCGAAGCTGGGGCTCGACGGGTTCGGCTCGGACGATCTGCGCCTCCTGACGATCCTGGCCGACCGGGCGGCGACGGCCGTCGGCTCGGCCCGCCTGCTGACCCGCACGCAGGACCTCGCGGGCGAGCTGCGCCGCCTCCTTGACATGAGCGCGGAGCTGTCCGGCAGCCTCGATCCTCGCCAGGTCGCCGATCTGATGGCGCGCCACCTGGTCCGGGCCACGGGCGTCGACGAGTGCGTCATCAGCTACTGGGATCGAGCCGCCGCTCGGGTCGAATCGCTCGGCTACTTCCCGACCCACCGGCTCACGGAGATCGAGCCGTACTTCGCCGTGTCGGGCTATCCGGAGACACTTCGCGTCCTCGAACGCCAGGAGACGGTGATCATCGAAGCGGACGATCCGAAGGCG
>Ga0326597_10012044_pt1 | contig 11412 bp, 7 predicted proteins | sample RVTome_12_FD_203789 | JGI IMG/M metagenome (GOLD analysis project Ga0326597, IMG submission 203789) | Soil microbial communities from uranium-contaminated site in the Upper Colorado River Basin, Wyoming, United States - RVT100D185 | ecosystem: Environmental > Terrestrial > Soil > Contaminated >...
GCCCGTTGCCGGCTCGTTGTCGCGCGACCCGCTAGTTGTCGTAATACATGTAGAACTCGTGCGGATGCGGCCGCAGGCGCAGCGGATCGAGCTCCTTTTCCCGCTTGTAGCTGACGTAGGTCTCGATCAGGTCCTCGGTGAACACGGCGCCCTTGGTGAGGAAGGCGTGATCCTGCTCGAGGGCATCGATGGCCTCCTCGAGCGAACCCGGGGTCGTGCGGATCTTCATCTTCGTCATCTCGGCGCGCGTCATCTCGTAGATGTCGCGGTCGAGCGGCGGGCCGGGATCGATCTTGTTCTGAATGCCATCGATCACGGCCATGAGCATGGCCGACCACGCGAGGTACCCGTTGCAGCTCGGGTCCGGACACCGGAACTCGAGCCGCTTGGACTTCGGGTTCTTCGAGTACATGGGAATCCGAATGGACGCGGAGCGATTCCGCGCCGAGAGCGCCAGGTTCACCGGCGCCTCGAAGCCCGGAACGAGCCGGCGGTAGGAGTTGGTCGTGGGCGCCGCGAACGCGAGGATGGCTGGCGCGTGCCTGAGCAGACCGCCCGCGGCATAGAGTCCCATCTGGCTCAAGCCGGCGTAGCCGTTTCCGGCAAAGAGCGGCTTGTCGCCCTTCCAGAGCGACAAGTGCGTGTGCATGCCGCTGCCGTTGTCCTCAAAGATCGGCTTCGGCATGAACGTCACGGTCTTCCCGTGACGTTTTGCGATGTTCTTACAGATGTACTTGTACCACATGAACTGGTCGGCCATCTTGAGGAGCGGCTGGAACTTCATGTCGATTTCGCTCTGCCCGGCCGTCGCCACCTCGTGATGGTGCGCCTCGACGACGATGCCGATCTTGCGCATCTCGTAGACCATCTCACCGCGCAGATCGTGGTACGTATCGGTTGGACTGACCGGGAAGTATCCGCCCTTGAAGCTGGGCTTGTACCCGAGATTCGGTTCCTCAATCCGGGCCGTGTTCCACGCGCCCTCCACCGAGTCGATCTGGTAGTAGCCGCGGTGCTGGTTCTGCTCGTAGCGCACCTCGTCGAAGATGAAGAACTCGGGCTCCGGTCCGACATAGCACGTGTCGGCGATCTTGGACTTGATAAGGTACTCCTCCGCCTTCCGCGCGACGTGGCGCGGGTCCCGCGTAAAATCCTGGCCCGTCACGGGGTCGACGATATCGGCGATGACGCTGACGGTGGGCCTGGCGAAGAACGGATCGAGACGCGTCGTATCGGGATCGGGCACCGCGAGCATGTCCGATTCATGGATGCGCATCCAGCCGCGGATCGACGAGCCGTCGAATCCCAGACCGTCCTTGAACGTGCTGGCATCCAGGTGTTCGATCGGGAACGAGCAGTGTTGCCAGCTGCCGAGCAGATCAACGAACTTCAGGTCGACCATCTCGGCCTGATTCTTCTTCGCGAAGCTGAAAAAATTGTCAGGGGTCATCGTGCACGCCTCCTCGCGCCCACATGGAAGTGGGCAAGACGGCTAAAGTACAACGAAAGATGGGCTTCCGTGAACGATTTTGGCCGATCGTGCCGCCGGGGCCACCGGTGCCAGCGGCGACGCCCGCGGCCGACCAGGCTGACCAGGACAGGTGCGAGGACCACGCATGACCTCGCGCGCCATTGCCGCGATCGAAGCCCTCCTCCGCGAGGCGCTTGCCGGTCCGCTGCCAGGACCCGCCGCGCAGCGGCGCTTCGCGCCGACGCCGGCCCTCGAGGGCTGGCGGCCGGACCTGCGGCCGGAGACGGCGCGCGTCGCGGCCGCGCTGCTGCTGGTCCATCCGGGTCCGGACGGCCCGACGGTCCCATTGACCGTCCGGCGCACCGACCTGCCGCACCACCCGGGACAGGTCAGCCTGCCTGGGGGATCGCTCGATCCGGGAGAGACAGTCGAAGCCGCGGCCCTGCGGGAAGCGCAGGAGGAGATTGGCATCGCGCCCGAGTCGGTGCGTCTGGTCGGCCCGCTCTCGACGGTCTGGATCGCCGTGAGCAACTTCATCGTGCATCCGATCATCGGGGTCACCGAGGCAACGCCGATCTTCCAGCCGCATCCCGGGGAAGTCGACCGGCTACTCGAGGTGCCGGTCAGCGACATTCGCGACCGCGGCCGGCTGCGGTGGACCCGGCGCACGCACGACGGGGTGGAGCTCGACTATCCGTATTTCGATCTCGGCCATCAGACGGTGTGGGGCGCGACCGCCATGATCCTCGGCGAATTCGCCTGCCTGTTCGATCGCGATCACGCGCCTCGTCTCCGAGACGAGGTCTGAGGTTCGTTGTCCCTACAGCAGTTCCCGCCCGTGGCGCCTGAGCCAGCGCTCCGAGGCGCGCCAGTCGGGGCAGACCGACGCGACCGCCTGCCAGAAGCGGAGTGAGTGGTTGGGATGCGGCAGGTGCGCCAACTCGTGCAGGATGACGTAGTCGGAGACCGATGGCGGCATCTGCACGAGCCGCCAGTTGAGTGCGATGGCACGCCTGGAGGAACAGGATCCCCACCGGGAGCGCTGGTTGCGCACACTCACGCGCGACGGATGCCAGCCGCACGTCGCCGCCAGCGTCAGACAGCGGGCCGGCAGCTCGCGGGCGGCCAGCGCGCGCAGGCCCGCGTGCACCGCGTCGCGGACCTCGGCGCCCGGCGTGCGCGGCAGGACCTGGTCGGCCACCCGGATGAGGCCGCCGGCCATCTGGAGCGGCACCCGTTCACCCCGCAGCCACACAGCGGTACCCGGGCCCCAGCACGATCGCTCACGCTGGGCCGTCCACTGGCCCGCGATCCAGCTCGCTTGTGACTGCGCGAAGCGGAGCCCGGCCGCAACCGACGCGCCCCGCGGCACCGTGAGCCGCAGCCCGCCGTCGTCGGTGACCCTGAGCAGGTAGCGGCGGGCCCGGCGATGCCGCGCGATGAACACCGGAAATGCGCGGTCGCCCGCCACGATGGCGGGCGCCGCCGCCGCGGACTGGACGCGCGGGCCCCTGGCTGGCTTGCCAGACATGCAGCCGATTGTAGTACAGGCGTCCGCGCACCGGGAACCGTCGCCATCGCGGTGTCGTCCAAGGACGTGTGCTCCGCCACCCGGAGCGGTGCAAGTAAGTAATTACTTGCATTTCCGGGCCGCCCGGCGGTAGGCTTCTTCCGGTATGGACGCGCGCGAGGCGATGCTCGAGGCCGCAATCAAAGTGTTCGCCCAGGGCGGCATGCGTGGGGCCACCACCCGCCGCATCGCGGAGGAAGCGGGCGTCAACGAGGTCACCCTCTTCCGTCACTTCCGGAGCAAGCGCGATCTGATCCAGGCAGCGCTGGCCCACTTCGCGGCCCACATCCAGTCCCGGCCCCTCCCGGCCACTCCGGTCAACCCCCGCGCCGAACTGCTCGACTGGTGCCGCGCCCATCATCGCGAGCTCCACAAGCGGCGCGGTCTGATTCGCAAGGCCATCGGCGAGTTCGAGGAGCATCCCACCTGCTGCTCGCACGGCATGCAGGCCTCCGTGCGGGTGGCGCAGGAACTGGCCGACTATCTGAGGCGATTGAAGGCCTCGGGTCTGGCGGCCAACGACCAGTGGGATGAGCGGGCCGCGACCAACCTGCTGATAGGCGCGATCTTCTCGGACGCCATGGTGCGCGACACCATGCCCAACCGCTACCCCTACTCCATGCGCGAAGGCGTGGAGCACTACGTCGACCTTCTCCTGGCCGCTATTGGAGCGGCCGGATCGATCCGCAAACAGGGAGCCGGAGCCGCGTTATGAGGATGCCATCCGCGATGAGGTGTGTGGCTGGACTGCTGACGGCCGTACTGGCTGGCCCGACCGCCATCGCCGCACAGACCCGACTGACCCTGACCGACGCGCTCGCGCGAGCCGCCGGCCAGAGCGAGGCGATCGAGATCGCACGCGCCGGCGAGCTGCGCGCGGCCGCCGACGCCGAGCGGGCGACCAGCCAGAAGCTGCCGCAGGTCGACTTCAGGGGTAGCTACAGCCGGACGCTCGCGTCCGAGTTCAGTGGCGCCTTCGACGCGGCGGGGCCTCCCTGTCCGCCCCTGACGGTCGACGCGTCCCAGCCCGTCGACGACCGGGTCGCCGAGCTCGAGCGCGCGGCCACGTGCGGTGCGCTCGGCGCGAGCGTCGACTTCGCCGAGCTGCCGTTCGGCCAGCGCAACATTTACAATCTCGGCCTCACTTTGTCGCAGGCGCTCTATGCCGGTGGACGGATCAGCGGGCAGCAGCGACAGGCCGAAGCGCTCGGCCGGGTGGCCGCGCTCACCACGTCGGCCACCGCGACCCAGCTTCAGCTCGAGGTCGCGCAGGCCTTCTACGACGCCGCGCTGGCCGACCGCCTGCTGGTGATCGCGCAGTCAACCTCCGATCAGGCGTCCGCGGCGCTCGAGCAGACGCGGCTCGCGTACGAAGCCGGTCGCCAGCCGGAGTTCGAGTTGCTGCGGGCCCAGGTGAGCCGCGACAACCAGCGCCCGGCGGTGATCCGGCGCCGGGCCGATCGCGACGTCGCCTACCTGCGGCTGCGACGCCTGCTCGAGATGCCCGCGAGCGAGCCGCTGGTCCTCGACGCCGACCTCGAGGATCCGAGCCTGCCTCCGCCGGCCCCGTTCGCCGAGGCGCTGGCTCGCGCCACCGAGGTGAACGAAGCCGGTCGGCTCGCGATTGAACAGTCCGAGGCGATCGTCGCCGCGCGAGCCGCTGGGCTGCACGTCGCGCGGGCTGCGCGCCTGCCCTCGCTCAGCCTGGTCTCGTCGTTGGCCGGCGTCGGGTATCCCCGCGACGGCGCGTTCCCGGTGGCCAGCGACTTTCGGACCAACTGGTCGGCTGGGCTCTCAATGCAGATGCCTGTCTTCAACGGCGCGCGCCTGCGCGCCGACGAACGCGCGGCCCAGGCCGACCTCGCTGTGGCCGAGGCCGAACTGCAGCAGACGCGCGAGCTGGCGGTGCTCGAGTACGAAACGGCACGGCAGGATCTCGCGTCGGCCGAGGCGGCCTGGGAGGCCACGGCCGGCACCGTCCAGCAGGCCGAACGCGCCTACCAGATCGCGGAGTTGCGCAACCGTGAGGGCCTCTCGACCCAGCTCGAACTGGCCGACTCGCGCCTCTCGCTCGAGATCGCCCAAGCGAACCGCGCCCAGGCCGCGCGCGACCTGCAGGTCGCCCGTGCCCGCGTGGCGCTGCTGCCCAATCTGCCGATGGTAACGCGATGACGTCGGCCACTTTCCAGGGAGTCGGTATGCGCCCGTTGACCCGTGTCCCATCCGCCGGTGCACTCGTGCTCCTGGGGGCCCTGCTCTCGGGCGCCTGTGGAGGCGCCTCGCCCGAGGCCGGCACGACGCCCGCCGCCGGCTCGTCGGTCGTCCAGCTCGCGCCCGAGCACGTCACCAAGGCGCGGCTCGGACGCCTGTCGTCGGGCCCGATCATCTCCGGCCAGCTCACGCCGGCCCGCCAGGCCACGGTGCGGGCGCAGGTGGGCGGCTCGCTCGTGGAGCTATCGGTCGACCGCGGGCACGCGGTCAGCGCCGGCCAGGTCGTGGCGCGGATCGCCGCGCGCGATCTGGAAGCCGGGCATGCGTCGGCCGAGGCCGCCGTCACGTCAGCCCAGACGGCGCTCAGCGTCGCCCGGAGCGAGGCCGATCGCACGCGTGCGCTCGTGACCGGCGGAGCCGTCGCCGCGCGCGAGCTCGAGCAGGCCCAGAACGCCGTCTCGGTGGCCGAGGCACAACTGGCCGCGGCCACGGCCGACGAGCGGTCCGCCTGGCAGCAGCTCGACGACACGTCCGTTCGCGCGCCGTTCGCCGGCGTCGTCAGCGCGCGCCCCGCGAGCATCGGTGACGTCGTCGCGCCTGGCTCGGAGATTTTGACCATCATCGATCCCTCGAGTATGCGCCTCGAGGCTCTTGTTCCCTCCGATCAGCTCGCGGACGTCACGAGAGGCGCGGCCGTGACGTTCACCATCCGTGGCGTGCCGGGCACGTTCACTGGCACCGTCGATCGGCTCGACTCGCAGGCCGACCCGGTCACCCGGCAGGTGGCGGTCTTCGTCAGCCTGCCCAACACCGGCGGCGCGCTCATCGCGGGTCTCTTCGGTGAGGGCCGCATCGAGACCGCCTCCCGAGAAGGGGTGATCGTCCCGGCCGGGGCCGTCAACGAGACGGGCGTCGCGCCCTTCGTCACCCGCATTCGGGGCGGCCTGGCCGAGCGGGTCGTCGTCAGCCTCGGCGTCCGCCAGACCGAGACGGAGGAAGTCGAAGTGCTCGACGGCGTGGCCGCGGGCGACGTGCTGATCGTGGGCTCGGCGATGGGCGTGGCCCCCGGCACCCGCGTGGCCGTCGTGGAGTAGGCGCCGGACGCCGCGATCATCAGCCTCAGGACTCGCCATGTTCATCTCCGATTTCGCCATCCGCCGGCCCGTCATCACCGTCGTCAGCATGCTGGGCCTTGTGCTGTTCGGGCTCGTGTCGCTCGTGCTGCTGCAGACCGACGAGTTTCCGGACGTCGCGGTGCCGATCGTCGTCACGGCCATTCCCTATCCGGGCGCGTCGCCCGACAGCGTGGAGCGGGAGATCGTCGAGCCGATCGAGGAGGCGATCTCCGGCATCAGCGGCGTCCGCCGCGTGCGATCGAACGCGCTCGATGGGTACGCGACGATCATGATCGAGTTCACCTACGAAAAGGATCTCCAGGAGGCGACGCAGGACATCCGGGACGAGATCAACGCGATTCGCAACGACCTGCCCGTCGAGATGGAGGAGCCGATCCTCACGAAGGTCAATCCCGTGGATTTCCCGATCGTCTCGGTCGCGCTGGCCTCCGACACGATGTCGGTGGGCCAGCTCACGCTGCTGGCCGACCCGGGCATCACCCGCCGCGTGCGCGCGCTGCCGGGCGTGGGCGAGGTCACCGTCTCGGGCGGCCAGACGCGCGAGATGACGATCGACGTGCGGCCCGAGGCGCTGAGGGCCGCCAACGTCAGCATCGGCGAGGTCGTCGGCGCGCTCTCGGTCCAGAATCTCGCGGCGCCCGTCGGCCGGCTGCTCGGCGTCCACGACGAGCGGACGATCCGCCTCGGCGGCCGGATCCTGCGTGCCGACGAGTTCTCGCGGGTCGTCATCGCCAGCCGTGACGGCCGCCTGATCCGGCTTGGGGATGTCGCCACGGTGCACGTGGGCATCGAGGAGCCGCGCTCATCCGCGTTCTTCTCCGGCCAGGAAGCGGTCGGCATCGACATCAAGAAATCGAAGGGGTACAGCACCACCGCGCTCGCCACGTCGGTGCTCGCCGAGATTGACGCCATTCGCGAGACGCTGCCTCCCGGCGTCACCCTCAACGTCGTGCGCGACGCCGGACAGCGCGTGACCAACTCGGTGAGCAACGTCGCCGAGGCCCTTGTCGAGGGCGCGATCCTCACGGTGCTCACCGTCTTCCTGTTCCTGAACTCCTGGCGCTCGACGGTCATCACCGGCCTGGCCCTTCCCGTGTCGGTGATCGCGTCGTTTCTGGCCGTCCTGGCGTTCGGGTTCACGCTGAACACGATGTCTCTGCTCGGCCTTTCGCTGGCGATCGGCATCCTCATCGACGACGCGATCGTGGTGCGCGAGAATATCGTGCGGCACGTCGAGCGTGGCAAGGACCACTACACGGCGGCGCGCGAGGGAACGGCCGAGATCGGCCTGGCCGTGGCCGCCACGACGTTCTCGATTGTGGTCGTGTTCATTCCCATCGCGTTCATGGGCGGTGTGGCGCAGCAGTGGATGGCGCCCTTCGCGCTGACGATTGCCTGCTCGGTGCTCGTCTCGCTGTTCGTCTCCTTCTCGCTCGATCCGATGCTGTCGGCCTACTGGCCGGATCCGCACCTGCCGGTCGAGCGGCGCTGGTGGTTCTCGCGCGTGCTGGCCCGCTTCAATCACTGGTTCAATCGGCAGGCCGACCGCTACAAGCGTGTGATCGGCTGGGCGCTCCGGCACCGACTCGCCATGGTGGTTCTGGCGCTCGGCACCTTCGTCGGGGCGCTGGCGATGCCGGCCGCGGGGCTGCTCGGCGCCGAGTTCTTCCCCGTCTCCGACAACTCCGAGTTCTTCGTCACCGTGGAAACACCCCCCGGCTCGAACCTCGACTACACCTCGCAGAAGGCCCAGGAAGTGGCGACCATCGCGCGCCGCGTGTCGGGCGTCGACCGCACCTACGTCACCGTGGGCAGCGTGACCGGCGCCGTCGACGAGGCGACGGTCTACGTGGGGCTCCTGCCGAAGGCGGATCGCGATCGGCACCAGGAGACGATCGTGCGCGACCTGCGCGAGCAGCTCCGCCACGTGGGCGGCGCCACGGCGGCCATTCAGTCGAGCGGCCTGGATAACCAGAAGCAGATTCAAATTCAGATCAGCGGTCCGGACGTCTCGGTGCTCAACGGACTGGCCGATCGGGCGCTGGCCATCGCGCGCCAGGTCCCCGGCGCGGTGGATTTGGGCCTGTCGACGCGCGGCCAGAAGCCGGAGCTCGACGTCCAGGTCGATCGGGTGCTGGCCGGTTCGCTCGGCGTCCGCGTCGGCGACGTCGCGCAGGCGCTTCGGCCGGCCTTCGCCGGCGTGGACGCGGGCGACTGGGTCGATCCGAGCGGCAAGACGCGCGACGTCACCGTCCGCCTCGCCCCCGAGTCCCGATCCCGCGCGGCCGACCTGGCCACGCTGCCGCTGCTCGTCACCGGCCCCGACGGTCCGACGATGATTCCGCTGGGGCAGATCGCGACGATCCGGCCAGCCATGGGGCCGGCGCGCATCGATCACCTCAATCGCACACGGGTCGTGGCCGTGCAGGCCAACACGGAAGGGCGGCCGCTCTCGGACGTGGTGGGCGCGATCGAAGCGCGGCTCGGGGCGGAGCTGGCCCTGCCGCCCGGCTACGCCATCACGCAGGGCGGGCAGGCCGAAGAGCAGCGCGAGGTGTTCACGCGCATCTTCACGGCGCTTGGCGTGGCCGTCGCACTGATGTATCTCGTGCTGGTCGTGCAGTTCGGTTCGTTTCTCGATCCGGTGGCCATCATGGTGTCACTGCCGCTGTCGCTCATCGGCGTGGTCGGCGCGCTGATGTTGACGGGCGACACGCTCAACATCATGAGCCTGATCGGCGTCATCCTGCTCATGGGGCTCGTCGCGAAGAACGCGATCCTGCTGATTGACTTCGCGAAGTGGTCGGAGGAAGCGGGCATGCCGCGCCACGAGGCGATTGTCGAAGCCGGCCGCGCGCGACTGCGGCCCATCTTGATGACGACCTTCGCGCTGGTCGCGGGCATGATTCCGGTGGCGCTCGGGCAGGGCGAGGGCGCGGACTTCCGCGCGCCGCTCGGCCGCGCGGTCATCGGCGGTGTCATCACGTCAACCGTGCTGACGCTACTGGTGATTCCGACGATCTACGACATCCTGTCGGGGTGGCGCGATGGCGTGCGGCGCCTGTTCAGCCGTGGCGTGCCACCGTCCGATGTCGAGGCGCACCCCGATCGCGACCGCCTGGAAGTCGCGGTCTGACAGGACGCCTGCCCACGTCTCCGCGGCGATCTACCCGACGTTGACCACCATCATCGTGGCGTCGTCGAACGGCTCCCGGCCGGCGCGAAACCGGGCAATCTCGGCTTCGGCCGCCGCCAACACGTCGGGCGATTCATGGGCGGCAGCCGACAGCACCAGCTGCTCGAGCCGCTCGACGCCGAACATCTCACCGGCGACATCCTCGGCCTCGACGCAGCCATCGGTGTAGAAGAACAGCACGTCACCCCGATCGAGCTGAAGCCGGCGCGCGGCATAACCTCGTCCGGCGAGCAGCCCGATCGGCAGGCCGGTCGACGACATGCGCTCCAGACCGCCCTGGCGACGGAGCACGTACTGCGGATTGTGCCCCGCGTTGACGTACTCGAGCTGCCGCGTCGCGGGATCGAGCAGACCCACGAACAGGGTGGCGTAGACCGGCCCTGGGGTGCTCGCCTCGAGGTCCCGATCGAGCTCGTGATCGAGCGCGCCCGCGATCGACGCGAGGTCCTGACCGAGGGCCAGTCGCGTGCGCAGGGACGCCTGAATGTTGGCCATGAGAAGCGCGGCGCCCACGCCCTTGCCGGAGACGTCGCCCACGAGCAGCGCGATCTTGCCGACATCGGTCTCGAAATAGTTGAAGAAGTCGCCACCGACTTCCCGGGCCGGCACCGACACGCCGCGCATCTCGGTCAGCCCGAGGCGCAGCGGCAGCGGCAGCATGTCGCTCTGGATCTGCCGGCCCAGCTCGAGCTCCCGGCGCAGGCGCTCCTGCTCGACGGCGGCACGCTGGTGGCGCTCGACGTCCTCGGCCATCCGGTTAAACGCCGCGGCCAGGGTGCCGATCTCATCGCTCGACCGCACCTCCACACGCGCGCGGTAATCGCCTTCCGAGATGCGGCTCACGCCCTCGCTGAGCCGATCGAGGTTGCGCGTGAGGCGTCCCGAGAGCGGCACGATCCCAATGAGCGCCAGCCCGATGAGCCCCAGGCCGAGACCGGCATTGCGGACCGACGTACGGCGGAGGTCATCGAGAGCCTCGCCGAGGGGCCGCGCGATACCAAACTTCACCTCCGACCCGGTGGGATCGGCGGTGGTCACGACGACCCAGTTGCCGGCGACCGTCGTCGCCGGCGGCGTGTCGGCCGCGATGATGGGCGAGCCGATCGACTCGATCCGCTCGCGATCCTCGAACGTCGGTGTGTAGAGCTGTCCGGCGCGGTCGATGGCAAACGGCACCTCTCCGCGCTCCCGGCGCGCCGCCGTGAAGACCGCCGCAAGCAGGTTGGGCACGTTGATCTCGGCGTTGACCTGGCCGAGCACCTCGCCGTTCTGCTCGAGGCGCACGTCAAGGCGGCTGCCCGTCAGCTCGGTGAGCCGCTGCACGCGGGACCCGGGCGTGGTGACGGTCTCGGCCGGTGCGACTGGCGCTGCGGGCAGGGGACCCGGCGGCTGCGGGACATCCGGAGCTCTTGGCGCCGGTGAACTCTTCGCGGCCGCGTCGGCTTGGGCACGCGCCTCGGCGGCCCGCTCGGCGGCCTCCTGCTGGACGATCTGAATGCCCTGCTCGATGCCGAGGACGCGCTCGTTGACCGCATCGATGATTCGACGGCGCTCTTCAGGGGAAAGCTGGTCCATCCGGTCTACGTCGGGCGCGACCTCCCGGAAGATCGCCCGCCTGACGGGCCCGAGGTCAATCTGAATCCGGGTGGGATCGTCATCCGCGGCGTCGGCGGGCGGGCCGCCCTGGCCGCGTCCGGACGCGCCGGACGAGGGCGGCCCGTCGCCCCGTCCTCGCCCCGAGGATCCGCGGGACGCTCCGGCGCGGCCGTTGGGCGCACCGACCCGGCCGCCCTCTGGCACCACACCCGGTGCGGCCTCGCCGGCCTCG
>Ga0326597_10012045_pt1 | contig 11411 bp, 8 predicted proteins | sample RVTome_12_FD_203789 | JGI IMG/M metagenome (GOLD analysis project Ga0326597, IMG submission 203789) | Soil microbial communities from uranium-contaminated site in the Upper Colorado River Basin, Wyoming, United States - RVT100D185 | ecosystem: Environmental > Terrestrial > Soil > Contaminated >...
TACCCGGCCCCGGCCGTGACGGTCGCCAGCCCGGCCACGGCTCCGCTGGCGATGCCGAGCACGGTCGGGGTGCCGCGATGCACCCATTCGATCGCCATCCATGCCAGGGCCGCAGCCGCGGCAGCCGTGTGCGTGGCCAAGAAGGCCCCGACCGCGATCGAATTGGCCCCCAATGCGCTTCCCGCATTGAACCCGAACCACCCCACCCAGAGCAGGCCGGTTCCCAGGAGCACCAGGGGAAGATTGTGGGGCGCCATATATTCCGTGCCGTACCCTTGACGCTTGCCCAGCACATAGGCGCAAACCAGGGCGCTGACCCCGGAACTGATGTGCACGACCGCTCCCCCCGCAAAATCCAACGCCCCCAGCCGTCCCAGCCATCCCCCGCCCCAGAGCCAATGGGCGACCGGGCAGTAAATGACGATCGACCAGAGGGCCGAAAACAGGAGCAGCGCGCTGAACTTCATCCGCTCGGCAAAGGCGCCGGTAATCAGGGCCGGCGTGATCGCGGCGAACATCATCTGAAAGATCATGAAGGCCTGATGCGGGATCGTCGGGCCGTACCTCGGATGGGGAGCCAGGCCCACATCGCGCAGGCTCGCCCATTCGAGCCCTCCGATGACCCCCCACTTGTCCGGCCCAAATGCCAGGCTGTAGCCGAACAGAATCCAGAGCAGGCTCACCATGCACAGAATGGCAAAACTCTGCATGATGGTGCCGAGCACGTTCTTGCTTCGAACCAATCCACCATAAAACAAGGCCAGCCCCGGCACGACCATCGCCAGCACCAGGGCCGATGCGATCAGCACCCAAGCCGTATCAGCCGGGTCGATTTGAGGCGTCATCACATGCTCCCACTGAGTGAACGATGCAGGCCCTTTGCGATGATGACCCCGTCCGCATTGTCACGGCCTGGCGGCCATAACTCCCACCACGTTCCATGCAACACTTTCATCGGATTCCCGCCGCGCTACTTGGTCTGCTCGATGTGGGGCAGGAATTTTCCGTTCCACGTCATCACGACACGATCCTCTCCCTGGCTTCCTTTTGTCTTGTGGATCGTGAACCGGAAGTCGATCGCGGACATGATTCCGTCGCCGAATTGCTCCTGAATGACGGCGAGAATCCCATCGCCATAATGCGCGCAGACCTCCGTCATCCGGTATACATGCGGCTCCTGCAGGATGGCCGGATCAAAGGAACGAACCGGGGGCTTCCTCATTTCTTTCAGGAGATCTTCGGTGAGACCCGGCAACAGCTTGACGAGCTTTTCTTCCGTTCCCTTCTTTAGTTGGGCCTGCCGGCGTAGAATCTGCGCGACGTAGACGTTGCACAGGCCCAACCCATCGGCCAGCTCGTCATAGGTTTTCCCCGACTTCTCTTTTAAGGCCAGTACTTTTGCCACAACCTCTTTCTTTTCCATCGCATCCTCCTTGTTGTAAGTAAGAGCCTCGCTCCGGCGGCTCCGTCAGCGCCGCGCGAGGGCGTCACCTTCAAAGTTCACCACGATCGGCCCCTTGTGCCCGTCGTGGTCATCCGCACTGCCCTCCTCGATCCCCTCATGCTTGGCATGCCGCACCAGAAAGTGAATAATATGGTTCCGAATCTTGTAATAATGGGGATGCTCGATGATCGTGATGCGGGCTCGGGGCCGGGGAATCGTCACGATGACGTTTTCGGCGATGCGCGCGCCGGGACCGTTGGTCATGAGCAGAATCCTGTCGGACAATAGGATTGCCTCATCCACGTCGTGCGTGACCATGAAGACCGTATTTCTGGTCGAGTTCCACATCTGAATCAGCTCTTCCTGAATCACCCCGCGCGTAAGCGCATCGATCTGCGCGAACGGCTCGTCCAGGAGCAGCACTTTGGGTTCGATCGCGAAGGCTCTGGCCAGGCCGACCCGTTGCTTCATGCCGCCCGACAGCGCCGTCGGCCGTTTGGTCTCGGCGCCTTTGAGGCCGACCAGCGAGATGTACTTGTGCACGTGGGCCGTCACCTGCTCCCTGGTCCACTCCGGGTACGCCGACCGGACCGCCAGCGCGATATTCTGGAACACGGTCATCCAGGGCATCAGCGCGAAATTCTGGAACACGACCATCCGGTCCAGCCCCGGACCGGCCGCTTCGCGCCCGTTCAAGATCACACCGCCCTCCGTGGCCGATTCCAGGCCCGCGATGATATTCAAGAGCGTGCTCTTGCCGCACCCGGAGTGTCCAATCGTCGTGACGAACTCGCCCTTCTCGATTTTGATTGTCACATCCCTGAAGACGCAGACATGTCCGTCGCCCGAATGGCTGGGAAAGAATTTGGTCATGTGGTCAATCTGCAGAAAGGCCATGTTTTACTCCTGATAGGTGACAAACCCAGCGAGCTTGTTGAATCCGGAATCCAGAATCACGCCCACGACCCCGACGACCAGGATCGCAAAAATCACCCCGGCGATGTCGAGATTGTTCCACTCAATCCAACTCAGGTACCCCACGCCCAGTTCGCCCAGCAGCATTTCGGCGGGTACGACCGCCACCAGCGCGCTGCCAAACGAAATCCGGAGGCCGTTGACGATCGTCGGCGCGGCTCCCGGCAGGATGACCGTGAACAGGCGCTTCCACCACGACAACTGGAGAATGGCCGCGACCTGTAAATATTCCTTGCGCAGCGAGTTCACGCCAAACGCCGTGGTGGCCAGCGTGGGCCACACCGATGCCATGAACACCACCAGCATCGCCGTCCACTTCGGGTCCTTCACCGTGTACAGCAGCAACGGCATCCAGGCAAGCGGTGAAATCGGTTTCAAGATCTGAATGAACGGGTTGACCGCGCGAAACAGCACCCGGTTGAGCCCGAGCAGCACGCCCAGCGCGATCGCCACCACCGACGCCGTCAGAAATCCGGCGGCAAACCTCTCCACCGTGTACAGCACGAGGTAGGCGATGCCGTGGTCGTTGGTTCCCTTGATGACAAACGCCTCACTAAGCTCGACCGCCGCCTTCTCGAACACCGCCAGCGGGCCCGGCACCCCCTTCACCTTTTCCTTCTCGGGATTCCATTCGTACCGCCCGTCCTCGGTCCGAATGATGTCGCCGTTGAACTCCATCATCTGCAACTGCTCGTCCGTCTTCCCCTTCGGGTCAAACGCCGGACGCAACGTGAACAGATGCCAGCCGATCAAGAAGATCGCCAGCAGAAATACCGAAATCAACCATGGTTTGCCTTGCGTACCCATCGTTTTTCCCTGTTCCTCCTTCCCCTTCTCGGCAGCGGCCGGGGTTGAGCTCATCTGTGCGCGTTATGCCAGCACAAGGCTCAACTCCGGCCACGCCCGTTTCTCCCTACGCCATGCTGTGGATCTTGAAGCTCTTCACATAGGCCTCCGGCTGCTCGGGATCGAACGCCTTGCCCATGATCACATGCTTGGCCATGGTGGATTTGTGCGTCGGATAGCCCAACTCCTTGGCGATCTTATCGCACTCTGCCGCCAGATAGACCTGTTCGGCGACCGCTTTGTAGTTCACCTCCTGCTTGAGATGTCCCCACCGCTTCATCTGGGTCAGGATCCAGATCGCCATGGAATGCCACGGATAGGGGTCGAAATCGATCCGGTCAGGCACCTTCTTGATTTTGCCGAGCCCGTCGGCATAGGTGCCGGTGAGCACCTGTTCCAGCACCGTGACCGGCTGGTTGAGATAGTTCGTCGGCGCAATGGCTGCCGCAATCTCTTTGCGGTGGGCCGGATTGGAGGCGTAATGGGTCGCGTCCACGATGGCGCGGAAGAGTGCTGTGAACGTGTTGGGATAGCGGGTGGCGAACTCCTTCGAGACGGTAAATGCGCAGCAGGGATGCCGGTCCCAGATATCCTTTGACAGTTTGTAGATGAACCCGACGTTTTCATAGACGGCGCGCTGATTGAACGGATCCGGCGCCAGGTAGCCATCGACGTTTCCGGCCTTTAGATTGGCCACCATCTCGGGCGGCGGCACCACGCGGATCTGGACATCCTTATCGGGATGGACGCCGCCTTCGGCGAGATAATAGCGCAACAGATAGTTGTGCATGGAGTAATCGAACGGGACGCAGAACCGGAACCCCTTCATGTCGGCGGCCGTCTTCACATTCTTGTGTTTGATGTGGAGCGTGATCGCCTGTCCATTGATATTTTCCACCGCCGGCATGTAAAACGGCACCGGAATCGATCCCGCACCCAATGTGATCGCCAGCGGCATCGGCGTGAGCATATGCGCGGCATCCACTTCCTTGTTGATCGCCCAATCCCGAACCATCGCCCAACCCGCTGCCCGCTTCACCGCCGCATTCAGGCCATGCTTTTTGTAGAATCCCAGCGGTTCTCCCATGATAATCGGGGTCGCACAGGTGATCGGAATAAATCCTATACTGAGATCCTTTTTCTCGATCTTCCCGACCGGATCGGCCGCCAATGCCGTCAGCGTGTTCCATGGCAAAACTTCGTTGATGAGTGCCGTCAGCGCGGCGCTCCCAAGCCCGGCCAGGAGCTGACGACGGGTCGGTCCGGCGGCCGTCATGACTGCCGCGACGACAGTTCGCTCGATCGCGCGTTCCAAATAGCGCTCCGAAGACACCTCCTCAGCGACGCTGACGTCGACATTGCCTGTTCTCTGCTCGTGTGATCGTGTCATGGGATCCCTCCCTGTTTGGATGTTACGCAACAAAAAAAGCCAGCCCCGTTGGAGCCATGATGCCGGCTCCAACAATGCTGGCGCCCTTGCCAGTCGTTCCGGCCTGACGACGCTGTCAGGCCATACGAAGAGGCGATGATGGGCTATAGGAGCAAAGAGCTATGGGGAATAACCCCCTTTCAGCCCTTTTGCCTATTGCCAATCGTCCATTGCCTGCTTCCTATACGTCGTAGTACAGGAAAAATTCATACGGATGTGGACGGAGTCGGATCGGATCCACCTCACGCGTCCGCTTATAGCCGATCCAGGCTTCTATCAGGTCCTCCGTGAATACCCCGCCCTTGAGGAGGAACTGATGGTCCTTCTCAAGATGCTTGAGCGCATCATCAAAGGTGCCTGGCATAGTCGGGATCCTGGCCGCTTCGCGCGCCTCCAGATCGTAGAGATCCTTCTCCATCGGCTCTCCCGGATCGATCTTGTTCTCAATACCGTCCAGCCCCGCCATCAGCATGGCGGCAAAGGCCAGATAGGGATTCGTCGAAGGATCCGGGAACCGGACTTCGATCCGTTTTGCCTTCGGATTGGGAGAATACATCGGAATCCGGATGCCGGCCGACCGGTTCCGGCTCGAATAGGCCAGCATGACCGGCGCTTCGAATCCCGGCGTCAGCCGCTTGTACGAATTGACGGTCGGGTTGGTGATCGCCGCCAGGGCCGGCGCATGCTTCAGGATGCCGCCGATGTAGTGGAGGCAGAGCTGGGAAATGCCGGCGTATTCCTTCCCCGCAAAGAGCGGCTTGCCGTCCTTCCAGATGCTCTGGTGCGTGTGCATGCCTGACCCATTGTCTCCAAAGAGCGGCTTCGGCATGAACGTCACCGTCTTGTGATGCCGTCGGGCCACGTTTTTGACGATGTATTTGTACATCATCATTTTATCGGCCATGGCGACCAACGAGTCGAACCGAAGGTCGATTTCGGCCTGCCCGGCCGTGGCTACTTCGTGATGGTGCTTCTCCACCGGAATGCCGACCTTTTGCATTTCCAGGATCATCTCGCTGCGGATGTCCTGCTGCGTGTCGATCGGAGGGACCGGGAAGTAGCCTTCCTTGTGCCGAATCTTGTTGCCAAGATTCACGCCGTCCTGGCCGGCATTCCACACGCCCTCTTCCGAATCGAGAAAATAGTAGCCGCTGTGGCTCGTTTGATCGAAGCGCGCCTGATCAAAAATGAAAAACTCGGCCTCAGGGCCCCAGTAGGAGATGTCACCGATCTTGGTGCTCTTGAGATGCTTTTCCGCCTTCTGCGCGATGAATCGCGGATCACGATCGTAGATTTCGCGCGTGATCGGATCCATGATGTTGCCGACCAGGCTGAGCGTGGGCACCACCGTAAAGGGATCCATGCAGGCCGTGGCCGGGTCCGGCACCACCAGCATGTCGCTGTTGTTGATGGCCTTCCAGCCCCGGATGGATGAGCCGTCCAGACCCGAACCGTCCTTGAACGTGCCCTCGTTAAGCTCTTCGATCGGAATCGTGAAATGCTGCCAGGTCCCCGGCAAATCCACGAATTTCAGATCGACGAGCAGAGCCCTATTCTTCTTCGCATACTCGAGTGCTTCACGCGGAGTCATCCACAGCCTCCTTTCAAGCCATTACCCTATGATGTTGATAATGAGACACCCGATGTCGATGCTATTCCCGCCTGCATCGCCATCTCGCCAGCCAGAAACCGGTCGACTTCACCCTTGATGGTCGCCCGGATCGCCTCCAATCGGGCCGGATCGGTCACTTTCCCCCCTTTTGAATCCGTGACATAAAACACGTCCGCCACCTGGTCCAGCCGCGTCGATATGCGCGCCGCCTGGACGGACAACCCAAGCGTGAAAATGACGCGCGTGATGACATACAGGAGGCCCTGGCGGTCCTCCGCGAAGATATCGATGATGGTGGCTCGTTCGGAGGTTTCGTTGTCCACCTTGACGTCCGTCGACTGCCGGCCGGCCGGGAGTCGTCGCTGATGGTCCAGGCGGCGATTGCGCCGCATGAGTTGCTCAACGAGTTCCTCGCCGAGCAGCACGCTCCGGATGGCCCGCGCCACATCCTCCCGCCGCGCGGCGGGAGGGACTCCCGCGTAGTCCGGGTCGCTCACCTGAAACGTATCCACGATCACATCGTCGCGGCGCGTGACGATCTGCGCATCGAGAATGTGCAGCCCCATCGCCGCCAGGACACCCGCGATCTTGTAGACAATTCCAGGGATGAGGTCATGTCGAGTGATGACCGCATAGTCGCAGGTCCCCAGCGACTCGTTAAACGCTGATTCCACCTTGACATCCCGAGCCGAGAGCCGGCGAATGGCTGCCAGATGCACGGCAATGCGTTCCGGAGCCGACCCATGCAGGTAGCGCGCAGGGAACTGCTCCAACTGCGCCTGCACCCAGCCCGCATCAGGCCGTTCCGGCATCCGCCCGATCACCTCGCGGACCAATTGCGCAATCCGGTCGCCTCCCCACGAAGCATCCTTCTCGCCCGACACTTCCGGCATCGTGCGCAGATACAATTCGATCAGCAGGGATTCCTTCCACTTGGTCAGGACGCCGGGCCCCACGGCCGCGATATCGGCCGCGGTCAGCACCAGGAACTTTTTCAGCACCGCCGGCGTACCGACCTCGCGCGCAAATGTCAGCAACACGTTGCCGTCATAGGGATCGCGCCGGAACGCCGTATGCGCCATGAGCAGATGCTTATGGACAAGAAAGACCAAGGTGCCGGTGTCCTGCTCGGTGAACCCGAGACGGGCGGCCGTCTCCTCCGCCAGACGCCTCCCCACTTCACTATGATCTTCTTCCCTGCCCTTGCCCAGATCATGCAGCAGGACCGACAGATGGAGCAGGTCTTTGCGTGGAATTTCCCGGTAGACCTGGCCGATCACGCTGGATTCCTGCTGGAACGCCTCCGCCTTGGCCACGGCAAGCAGGCTGTGCTCGTCCACCGTATACTTGTGATACTGGTTGAACTGCATCAGTCCGCGCACCGTGGCGAAGGGCGGAACCATTCGCTCCAGCAGATGCGCGCGGTGCATGGCGTCCAGCGTGCCGGCAGTCCGCGGGCCGGTCAGAATCCTCAGGAACTTCGCGCTGACCTCGGGCCCGTCAAAGGCGGTCGCCGGGAGGCTGTCGACATGCCGATGGATATCCTCGATCAATGTCGGCTCGATCTCCAACCCGCGTTCGCGCGCGGCATCGAACAGCGCCAGCAGCACCGCCGGGCTGTCGAGGACGCGCGTGCGTTCGTCGACCGGAATGGTGAGGACGTTCCCCTGCAACACAAAGTGCCGATCGATCCGCGGGGCCGGCAACAGCCTCGTCAGCCGGCTCCAGAACGGGACCGTCCGGCACCGTTTGACAAACCGCATCATGCGTTCATGCAGTCCCATCGTGTGCCGGTAATAGACCTGCATGAATTGCTCGACCGCCAGCAGATGCGGGCGATCCTGATACCCAAACCGTTGCGCGAGCCAGACCTGCTCATCGAACGTGAGAATTTCCTGGGCCGATCCCGCGTGTACGTGCATCAACGCCCGCACGCGCCAGAGAAACTCCCTGGCATCGGTCAGGGCCCGGTAGTCCTGCCGGGACAGAATGCCCCGGTCCGCCAGTTCGCGAATGGTGGCGGCATGGTAACGGGCCATCCCGATCCACTGCAGCACGTGCAGGTCGCGCAGCCCTCCCTTGCTCTTCTTCACGTTGGGCTCGAGCAGATACACGGTCTCTCCGAATTTTTCATATTCGCGGCGGCGCTCCTCCAGCTTCTGGTCGATGAAGCGGTCCACGCCCCTTCTGGCGATCCGCCTGGCATAGCGGTCGTGAAACTCCTGGAAGAGATCCGCGCTGCCGGTCAGGAACCGGGCTTCCATCATCGAGGTGCGGATGGTCAGATCCTCCGCCGCCAGGTCCAGGCATTCCTGAATCGTCCGGACGCTGTGCCCGACCTGGAACCCGGCATCCCACAGGGGGTGCAGCACGGTCTTGACCAGATCCGGAATCATCGCTTTGGCGTCAGGCGTGAACAGCACCATGAGATCGATATCCGAGCGCGGCGCCAGTTCGCGTCGCCCATAGCCCCCCAGCGCCACCAGGCAACAGGACCGACTGGCCGCGATGGACGCCGCCTCGCCCAACTGCCGGAGACCGTTCCGATACCGGCCGATGATCAAGCCATCGATCAATTCGGTGAGCGCATCCATCGCCTCGGCGCCGGATGCCCCGTCCAGCAGACGCTGCTGGATCAACTCCCGCCGCTCGGTCAGCGCCGAGCTCTGCATATCCACAGTGTCTCGCATAGTTCCTACAGCGCGCTCTCCCCTGCCTCGCCGGTGCGGATCCGCACGGCCGCGCTCAGATCCCGGACGAAGATTTTCCCGTCCCCGATGCTACCGGTCTTGGCCGCGCGGGTGATGGTTTCCAGCACCTTCGGCACCTGGGCATCCGTGACCGCCACCTCGATCTTGACCTTTGGCACGAACTCGATCGTATATTCCGTGCCGCGATAGGTTTCCTTGTGGCCCTTCTGCCGGCCGAATCCCTTGACCTCCGTGACCGTCATGCCTTGCACTCCGATTTCCAGCAGCGCGTCCTTGACCTCATCCAGCTTGAACGGCTTGATGATCGCTTCAACAAGTTTCATAGCAGTCTCCCTGATGGCTCCGTCGCGCCCTATGAGTACGCACGTTCGTTATGCTGGCTGAGATCCAGCCCCGTGGCTTCTTCTTCCGGCGACACGCGCAGTTCGATCATCCCATCAAGTACTTTCAGGATAAGATAGGTGCCGACGAACGCGAACACCACCGCCACGCCCACCGCCACCGCTTGGATGCCCAACTGCCCGGAGTTCCCGAACAACAGGCCGTTCGGGCCGGCTGGATTGACGCTCGTGGAAGCCAGCAGACCGACGCCGAGCATGCCGACGAACCCGCCAACGCCGTGCAATCCCACGACGTCGAGCGTATCATCATAGCCAAACTTTCCCTTCCACACAATGGCCAGATACGCGAGCACTCCGGCGGTGGCGCCGAGCAGCGCCGCAGACATAGGCCCGACAAACCCGGCGCCGGCCGTCACGGATGCCATGCCCGCCACCGCCCCGCTGGCGACGCCCAACACCGTCGGTTTGCCACGATGCGACCATTCGATCACCATCCACGCCAGGGCGGACGCGGCGGCGGCAAGGTGCGTGGCGGCAATCGCACCGGCTGCCACCCCGTTGGCCCCCCTCGCGCTCCCGCCGTTGAAACCGAACCAGCCGAACCACAACAACCCCGTTCCCACCAGCACGAACGGAAGATTGTGAGGGGCCATATAGTCGGTACGCCACCCGCGGCGGCGTCCCAACACCAGCGCACAGGCCAACGCCGAGGCACCCGCACTGAGATGCACCACCGTGCCGCCCGCGAAATCCACCGCGCCCAGCCGGCTCAGCCAGCCTCCTCCCCACATCCAGTGCGCCAGTGGCGCATACACGAACATGGACCACGCGACGATAAAACCCACCAGCGCGCTGAATCGGATCCGCTCTGCAAAGGCGCCGACGATCAACGCCGGCGTGAATGCCGCGAACAGCAACTGGAAGATCATGAACGACACATGCGGCACGGTCGGAGCATAGACGGGATGAGGCGCGGCTCCGACACCGCTCAATAAGATCCAGTCCAGCCCGCCGATGACGCCCCCCTTGTCCGGCGCGAACGCCAGACTGTATCCCCAGAGGGCCCAGACTACGCTGACGACACACAAGACCAGAAAACTGTGCATCATCGTGCCGAGGACATTTTTGCTGCGCACCATCCCGCCGTAGAACAGCGCCAGCCCGGGTATGATCATTGCTGTCACCAGGGCCGACGCGGCCAGCATCCATGCCGTATCCCCGCTGTCGATGCCGCCCGTGGCGGTCGGCACCGCCTCCTGCGCCCAGGCCGCCGTGCTCCACAACACCAGTCCGACCATCGACGCGAGCCCTGCTGTCTGTTTCCATGCCACCGTGCTCACCATGAAGCCTCCTGACGGTCAGATGTCCTGGTACCGGTTCGTAATCGGCATCCGGCGATCCTTGCCGAAGGCCCGGTGCGTGATCTTGATTCCGATCGGCGCCTGGCGGCGCTTGTACTCGCTCCGATCCACCATCACGATGACCCGCGCCACGGTCGGGCGGTCGAAACCCATCCCGGCAATTTCTTCCGGCGAACGATCCTCCTCCACGTAGGCTTTCAGGATCGGATCGAGCATTGCGTAGGGCGGCAGCGTGTCCTCGTCTTTCTGATCCGGCTTTAATTCCGCTGTCGGAGGCCGGTCGAAAATCCGCTTTGGAATCAAATCCAGCCGATCCCGGCGGTTCCGCAATCGCGCCAACTCGTAGACCATCGTCTTGGGCACATCCTTGATGACGGCAAACCCGCCTGCCATGTCGCCATAGAGCGTGGCGTACCCCACGCTCATCTCGCTCTTGTTGCCGGTGGTCAGGACCAGATGGCCAAACTTGTTGGAGAAAGCCATGAGCAGGTTGCCTCGAATTCTCGCCTGGAGGTTTTCCTCCGTGGTATCCGCCCGACGCCCCTTGAACGACGGGGCCAGCAAGCGCAGGTAGGATTCGAACGGTTCGGTAATCGGGAAGGTCTTGACCTCGATGCGCAAGCGCGACGCCAGTTCCGCCACATCCTCCCCGCTCTCCCGTGAAGTGTACGGCGACGGCATGAAGAGCCCCT
>Ga0326597_10012046_pt1 | contig 11411 bp, 9 predicted proteins | sample RVTome_12_FD_203789 | JGI IMG/M metagenome (GOLD analysis project Ga0326597, IMG submission 203789) | Soil microbial communities from uranium-contaminated site in the Upper Colorado River Basin, Wyoming, United States - RVT100D185 | ecosystem: Environmental > Terrestrial > Soil > Contaminated >...
GCGAATCATCCGAAGCGATGCGCACATCGCACACCACGGCGATGCCCAGGCCGCCGCCCATGCAGTAGCCGCGGATCATGGCAATGACCGGCTTGGGGCATTCGCGGATCGCCCTGTTGCAGCGCTCCGAGATGGCTTCGGCCGCCCGCACCTGCTCCGCGTTCGAGCGCTTGTCCTTGAATTGAGAAATGTCAGCGCCGGAGATAAACGCCTTGTCGCCCTCCCCCTTCAGGATCACGACGCGGATCGCAGGATCCCTCGCGTAATCCTCGAGCGCCGCTGCAGTCGCCTCGTACATGTCGAGCGACATCGCGTTCCGCTTCTGCGGGTTGTTGAAGATCACCCAGCCGATCGCGCCGTCCTTGCGCGCAATCAGTTTCTCCGTCGTAATCGGCAGGTCCATGCCGTCTCCTCGAGCAACGCCAGAGGCGTGATGAAAGAAAAGCGCCCCGGGGACACGAGGTCCGCGGGGCGCCGCTACTCGATTCAGGCAATCCGGCCTAACTGCGGTCGAACTTCCTCAGGTTGCGGGTTGATCCGCGGTTCGAGCCTTGCAGGTCGGTGTTGCCTTGATGGTCTCTCACGGGATCACCTCCTTTCAAAGTTGGCCAGCGCGCAGTCTAGTGCCGTTCCAACTATTTGTCACTCATCCGGTCGGTTCTGCCGGGACCGATCATCGCGGGCAGGCAAGCTATCGATGCTACGAGAATTAAGAACGCCTAACAAAATGAATTCCCCTCCTGCCCGAGGGTGAGGCGGGGTTTCGAAGAAGGTGCCTGCGCACCTTCGAGCCGCCGAACGCCAGCCGCCTCTGTGCGGCTGGCCGGGCGGGGTGCCCGCGCAAGCGGCCGGGGTGGTGGGAGTGACGGGTGACCACGCAACCACCCCGTCTGCTTCGCAGACACCCCGCCCGTCCCAACCCGCTGCATCGAGTTGGGCGTTCGCCGGCTCGGACACAAGGTCCTCGAAACCCCGGCTCACCCTTGAAAAGGAGGGGAGCAAAGCAGGGCCAGTCGTTCTGTTGGGTGCACTAAGTCGGAACGGCACCAGGGTTACCTCACTCCGGCCCCGTGCGCGGCAAAAAAGAGAACGCCGGTGAACCTGAGGCTCCCGGCGTTCGGCCGACATTTGCCCGTCATGCCGTTTACACCCGTATCGGGTACCAGCGCCCTTGTAAGGACACCGGCCGGCTAACGTATTGGCTGCTGCATGGCAGCCTTGCTTGACCGGCTTTGGAAGGAGACTGTTACCGGCCATCTTCCCCGCACCAGAGGGTCTCCCCGGGGTCGGCACCCGGACTCTCGTAAGCGGCGCGAGGCAGTTTTACTTTTACTCCTGCCCGATCGAAGGCATCTTGATCTGGGTCAAAACTTGTCTCAATCGCTGTGGGTCGTGGGCCGGTCGAAACGAGGGAAGGGCGTGAATCGTGATTCGTGAGCCGTGATTCGACTCCCTTCTCCCGCCCGAGGAGAAGAGTACTTCACAGCGTCACCCAGTCGCCCCCAGGTTCTTGGGGCCCCTGTTCGCCGCCGAGCAGCGCAGACCAGCCCGGGGTTTCGGTCGAGCACTGGGCGAGCCTCGCGTAGGCGTGCGTTCTCGCAGCAGTTTCCCGCCCGAAGTGTTTCGAATAGCGTGATCCGCGCGCGAGTTGCGCAGGCCGCCGGGCTGGTCGAGCAGCGCAGGGATACCGCACGAGGACACAAGGTAGCGGCGGCGAACCGGGGCGCCCTTTTTCTTTGGTGACTTTCTTTTATGGGCGAGCAAAAAGAAAGTCACCGGCGCCCGGGGCCGCCCCCCGGCAATGCGCGACACAGTCGCGCTAGACAAAACACTTCGGTAACGCGGTAGGACTTCCACCACCCCGGCGCTTCGCGCCACCCCTCCTCCGACAGGAGGGGAGTCACCGCGCGGCTTAACCGGCTAGAAGTAAGCTTGACCGGGTTTTATGGGCGGAGTCCATTCACATTTGCCCCATGGCCCGTCACCCTGCTCGCGGATGTAGGCGATGCGGCCGCGCTTGGTGGGCAGGCGCGTGCCCGAGAACAGCCCCTTCAGCCAGTCCAGAACGTAGTCATGGGTGTCCATGCCGCCCAGGTTGGAGATGGCCCAGAGCGGGTGATACTGGTTTTCGAACACCCACATCTCCTTTGGCACCTTGAGGTCGTGGAACGCCTCGACCGCATCCTCCAGCGGGCACAGGGGATCGAATTCTCCGGTGACGAGGAGCGTCGGGCACCTCACCTTGCCAAGGTAGCCGCGCACGGTCATGCCGCTCGCCACTTCCTTGTCGAACTTCGCCTCGTCCTCATAGCCCGCCATGTACATGAACATCTGCTTGAAGCGGGGCGATGACTGCGTGAAGATCGTGTTGTTCGGATTGAAGCACGCGACCGCGCTCACCACCGCCGCCGCGCGGTGGTCGTAGCTCGAGAGCCGCAGCGACCAGTAGCTGCCCATGCTGATGCCGTAGATCGCGATCTTCTCCGGGTCCACCTCGGGCCGCTTCAAAAGGTAGGAGATCACCGCCGCGCCTGCGCGCTCGTAGTTGTCCTTCACCGCGCGAATTTTCTGCAAGTTCGAGGCTCCCTGCCCTGGCCCGTCCATGGCGAGCACGTGGAAGCCGCGCGAGTGCGCGATGTTGTGGTACGCCTTGGGAAAGACTTCCTTGGTCTGGTCCATGCCCGGCACGTAGATGACGACCGGCGCCTTCCTGCGGTCCGGCAGCAGGTGCAGCAGGCAGGAGATCGTCTTGCCGGCGCCGAACGGGACCTCGACGCGCTCGATCGGATAAGCCGCGACTCTGGAGCGGCGGTCCACCATTTCGTCGAGCTTCCGGCACAGCGCGATCTTTACGGGATGGTCGTCGAAGAAAATCGGGTGCTGAGCCATGCGATAGGCTTCGATCGCGTGGTCGTAGTGGTAGGTCGCCGTTTCGTTCGCCCCCGCCGCGTGCGCGCGCATGGCGAGCCCCTCGTGCCGCTCCGCCGCCTCGCGCCAGACCTTGGGCAGCATGCGGTAGTTGCGCGCCCGCTTGCCCGCCGGCACCTCGAGATCGTCGCGCTCGAAGTTCTGCACCCGCCCGCGCATGTTGAGGGCGAGGTCGAGCATCCACTGCTGGTTGTCGCGTTGCGTCCGTAGCTTCCGCATCGTTTCCCCTGGAAAAGCGTGAATCGTGATTCGTCCCGTTCCAATGTTCGTCTTCCAGGCGTGTCACGGACCATCAATCATCGGGAGCTGGCGGAGGTCATTGGAACGGGATTCGTGGGTCGTGATTCGACTCCCACCACCCCGTCACCTTCGGTGCCACCCCGCCCGTCCAGCCGCACAGAGGCGGCTGGCGTTCGGCGGCTCGAAGGTGCGCAGGCACCTTCTTCGAAACCCCGCCTCACCCTCAGGCAGGAGGGGAATGCTTAGGTCATCCTTCATCCTTCCGCCTTCCGCCTTCACGAAGCAGCTCTGCTGCTTCGTGTGGCGCTCCATTCAGTAGTGCCGCTGCCGGCCTTGACGGTGCCCCGGATGCCGCTGGCGTCGACGCGCCCGCTGTACTGCGCGTTGCCGGCCTTGAAGCGGATCCGGTCGCCGCTGAGACGCCCCTTGATGGCGGTTTCCTTCCCGCCCGCCCTCAGCGTGCCCGTGATCATCTGGAAGCTCTGCTTGAGCGTCAGCTCGCCCTCCGCCAGCTTCCACAAGCCCTCGACCTTGGCCGGCACGATCCACAGATAGGCCGTGCAATAGGATTGGCAACCTTCGCTTTCGGTCGCATGGACGCTGCGGTCGTGCTGCCACTCACCCATCGTGAAGGAATTGGAGACGATGCGGGTGCCCGGCTTGAGGCCGAGGATCTTCGGGCGCAGTTTCAAGTTGATGTCGGGCAGCAGGAACATCGTGATCACCGTCGCCTGCGAAAAGTCGCTCTCGAAGAGGTCGGCCTTCATGAACGTCGCCTTGCCGGTGACGCCTTCCTTCGCCGCGTTGCGCTGCGACAGCACGACCATGTCCGGGTTGTATTCGATGCCGAGGGCGCGGGCGCCGCGCTTGGCGGCGGTGATGACGGTGCGCCCGTCTCCGGAACCGAGGTCGATCACGTAGTCGGCCGCCGTGACCTTGCCGAGATCGAGCATCCTGTCAACCAGCGCCTGGGGGGTAGGCACCCAGACCACGTCCTTGCCGGACTGGCCGACCTCCGGCTGGTAGTCCTGGCCCGCCGGCTTGTCCTGCGCGAGAACGGCGGTGGCTGCAAGGGACAGAAACAGCGTCAAAAAAGAACGACGCAAATAGCGCGATGCGATCATGCTTGTTCTCCGATGGTGGGGTGGAACGAAAGTGGGATCAGGAATATGACTGCCGCAGCATGATCATACCGGATAAACGGCTAGGATGAGGAATGAAGAAAATGCACTCCCACCACCCCGGCGCTGCGCGCCACCCCTCCTCGGGCAGGAAGGGAATACATTACTTCGTCACTTCGTCACTGCGTCACGCGGCTTCGCCCTCTGCGATAAATTGAAGGCGGGCAAGGTGCGCATAAAGGCCGTCGGCGCGCAGCAGATCGTCGTGGGTGCCCGCCGCGTGGATGCGCCCGCGGTCGAGCACGATGATGCGGTCGGCGTGGCGCACGGTCGCGAGCCGGTGCGCGATGACGAGCGTGGTGCGCCCGCGCGCCAAGCGCTCGAGCGCCTGCGCGACTTGCCGCTCGCTCTCGGCATCGAGCGAGCTGGTCGCCTCGTCTAGCAGCAGCACCGGCCGGTCGGCGAGGATGGCGCGCGCGATCGAGACGCGCTGGCGCTGCCCGCCGGAGAGCTTCACGCCGCGCTCGCCGAGATCGGTGTCGAACCCCTGGGGCAGGCGCTCGATGAACTCCAGCGCGTGCGCCGCGGCACACGCCTCCCGCACCGCCTCGAACGGCGCGTCCGGCCGGCCGAAGCGCACGTTCTCGGTTACGCTTGCGGCGAAGATGACCGGGTCCTGCGGCACCAGCGCCACCGCGCGGCGCAGATCGTCCAGCTCGCAATGGCGGATGTCGGCGCCGTCCACCAGGACGCGGCCCGAGGCCGGGTCGTAGAAACGCAGCAGCAATGCGAAGATGGTGGACTTGCCCGCGCCGGACGGACCGACCAGCGCCACCCGCTCGCCGGCGCCGACCGCGAACGACACGGGCCCGAGCGCGATGACCTCCGGCCGGCCAGGATAGGCGAACGCGACCTCGTCGAAGCGAATCGCGCCGGCCACGCGGGGCGGCAGCTTGATGACCGGCATGGCGGTGACGAGCGCGGGGCGGGTATCGATCAGCTCCATCAGCCGCTCGGTCGCGCCCGCGCCGCGCTGGATCTCGCCCCATACTTCCGACACCGTGCCCGCGCCGGTCGCGACGATTGCCGCGTAGAACACGAATGCCGACAGCTCTCCCGCCGTCATGCGCCCGGCGAGCACGTCGTGGCCGCCGATCCAGAGGATCACGCCCACGGCGCAGAAGCCGATCAGCATCACCAGCGAGATCAGCCACGCCTTGATTTGCACGCGATGCAGGCCGGCCCCCAGGGCCGCCCCGGTCGCCTGATTGAACCGCTCGCGCGTGCGGCCTTCGTGGCGGTAGGCCTGCACCGTGCGGATCTCGTGCAGCGACTCGTCGACGTGCGCGGACACGTCCGCCACCCGGTCCTGGTTGACGCGCGACAGCCGCCGCACGCGCCGCCCCATCAGCAGGATCGGCACCAGCGTCGCCGGCACGCCGAGCACGATCAGCGCGGCGAGCTTTGCGCTGGTGGCGAACAGCAGCACCAGCGCGCCCGCCATCATCAGGGCGTTGCGCAGGAGCATCGAGACGCCGAAGCCGATCACCTGCCGCAGCTGCTCCGAGTCGTTGGTGAGGCGCGAGGCGATCTCCCCGGTGCGCGCCGAATCGAAGAACGCGGGCGACAGCGTCAGGACGTGGGCGAACACGATCGTTCTCAAGTCGGCGATGATGCGCTCGCCGACGCTCATCATCAGGTAGAAGCGCGCCCAGGTCGCGCACGCCAGCACGACAGAGACGCCCACAATGGCGGCAAGCGCGGCGTTGAGCAGCCGCGGGTCGCCGCTGCCGAAGCCCGCGTCCACCACGTGGCGCAACCCCTGTCCCAGCACCAGCACGCAGCTCGCCGCGACCACCAGCGCCAGCAGCGCGCCGGCGATGCGCGCGCGGTACGGCACGAGAAAGCGGCCGAGACGCGTCAGGTGGGCGAGATCGCCCTTGGGCGGAGAAACGAAACCGGGAGCCTGAGCCACGCCGCTATCCTAACATCAAGGCGGAAGGAGGAAGCAGAAAGGAAAAACAGTCAGGTAGTGTTCCGTTCGCCTTTCGCCTTCACCTGGCGCCGGGAACGTTGCGGGTCTTGAGGAACTGCTCGAGCGTCTCGCCCCGGAACGCCGCCACCATTTCGGGATTGGAGACGCCTTTCACTCGCGCGAGCTTCTCGAGGCAGAAAAAGCTCGCGCCGTAGCGGATCAGCGCGGCCCAGTCGAGCCCGCGCACCATGCGGCGCTCCTCGGCGGCAAGACCCGCCTTCTCGAACGCGGATTCCGGGTCCTGCTTGAACAGCGCCCGCTTCTCCGGCTGGGTCAGCCCGTGCAGGAACCGGTTGAGCCGCAGCGCCCGCGCGCTGCGCTGCAGGTCGAAGAGGTAGGTGCCCTGCAGCGATTCGATACCCTTGAGTTGCGGATTCATATTACCTTCCGTGAATCGTGATTCGTGATCCGACAACCGAAGTTTGCAGTTTGCAGTGGGCAGTTTGCAGATACTGCCAACTTGTGACTTTAATTCATCCCTCCGCCCTCATCGCTCATCCCTCATCCCTCATCCCTCATCCCTCATCCCTGATCTCAGGGCTCCTCGAACAGGGCCACCGCCATGGCCGAGGTCATGGGCAGGTAGTAGTTCTGGTGGATCTTCCTCGCGCCCTCAGACAGCGCACCGCGCATCGCCAGCCACATCACCACCTCGGCCCCTTCCGTGCCCCCGAGCCGGATGTAGTCCGCGTGCGTCATCTCGGTCAGCGAGCGCGGGTCGCGCTCGATCAGATCGAGGAACTTCATGTCCCATTCCTCGTTGTTGAAGCCGGCGCGCTCGCCGTTCAGCTGGTGCGAAAGGCCGCCGGTGCCCACCACAACCACCGTCAGCGCCTCCGGATAAGACTCCACCGCGCGCCGCACCGCCTGGCCGAGCTTGTAGCACCTGAGCGGCGTCGGCAGCGGGTGCTGGAGCACATTGATCTCGACCGGCACCATGCGGCCAGGCCAGTCCGGCACCGGCGGCCAGAACATCGTGAGCGGAGAATGGCAGCCGTGGTCGATCGGCAAATCCTGGAACACGGAGATGTCGAATTCCTCGTTCACCAGCGACTCCGCCATGTGCCGGGCGAGCGCCGGGTGGCCCTTCAACGGCGGCACCGGGCGCGGGCCCAGGCCTTCGTCCGCGATCGGATATTCCGCACTTACGCCCAGCGCGAAAGTCGGATAGTGATCGAAGAAGAACGTCGTCGCATGGTCGTTGTAGAAGAACACCAGCACGTCGGGCCGGCGCTCGGCCATCCAGCGCGCGACCGGCTCATAGCCCTTGAACAGCGGCGCCCAGTCGGGGTCGTTGCGCTTGCCGCGGTCGTAGGCCATCGCGATCGTGGGAACGTGCGAGGTGCCGATGCCGCCGATGATTCTTGCCATGAGGATTCCCGCCTACGCGTGGTCTATCGCCGCCGCAATGGCAGTTTTCACAGTATGCCGCAAGCGCGCCCGGCGGGAATCCTTTGAGCGAGTGACTGGGTGACTGAGGGACTAAGTGACTAAGTGACTGAGCAAGCCTCTTCCGTATGCTGCTTGCAGTCTTTACTCAATCACCTAGTCACTTAGTCTCTTAGAGCCCCTAACAGAATGACCGACCCTGCTTTACTCCCCTCCTTTTCAAGGAGGGGTGGATGCGAAGCAGACGGGGTGGTTGCGTGGGCAGCCCGCGCTCCCACCACCCCGCCCGCTTGCGCGGGCACCCCTCCTCAGGCAGGAGGGGACTTCATTTTGTTAGGCGCTCTTAGTCACTGCTCGTCGGTGAACTCGAACTCGGCCACGACCACGTGATGGTCGGACGCGCGCGTCGGCTTCACGTCGTGACGCACCGAGCGCAGGTGGCGGTTGTAGAAGATGTGGTCGAGCACGAACGGATGGCGGCGCCAGGTGGCCTGGCCGGTCTGGACCGTCCGGTAGCCGGCGGCGGCAAATTGCCGGGTCAGCGCCTCGTGGCTGACAACGTTGAAATCGCCCGCCAGCACCGTCGGCCCGGTCGAGGCACGTGCCGCCTCTAGGACGAGCCGCAGCTGCACCGGGTAGTCCGCCGTATTCGAATTGATCATGAAGAATGCGAGCAGGTGCGTGTTGAACAGGCGCAGATCACGGCCGGCGACCGTGGTAGTCGCGCCAAGCAGCAGGCGGTCGGTAGGCGTATGCTTCTCGCCCCCGAACTCGAACTCCAGCGGGGGCGACGGAAGATCGCGTCGCAGGATGTCGCGCAACGGCATCTTCGAGAAAATCGCCAGCCCGATTCCGAACGGGAGCTCCCGCGGATCCGCCCTGGGGTAGGCAAAATAGCTGTCATAGCCATCGAGCCCTGCGCGCAGCCGGCTGTAATTCGGCGGAGGATCCGTCTGCGCACCCCCGTACTGCGCGCGTTCTACTTCCTGTAACAGAACGATGTCGGCGCTGTGGCTGCGGATCTCTTCCATCGTGAGGCCGAGGTTGATGGGCGCATGGTCGGGATCGGCGTCATCCCACGCCTGCCCGAACTGCATGTTGAACTGCAGGATCTTGAACGTCTTCATTGGCATTGCGGCGCGTCGGGCGCCGAACGCCAATATAACATCGCGGCGGGGGGAGACGGGGAAGCGTTCTCGAAAAGCGCCGAATCGCGCTATTGGAACAGTTGCTATGCAGCCGTGACGGGCGCCCCCGTCACTGCGCTCCGCTAACGCGCCCGCGCCGCGGCACGCAACCTGAGAATGACGAGCGTCACCACCGCAACCACCAGGAAAGCGGCGATCACGCCGAGCTGCCAGACCGGTCCGCAATCGGACATCCGCAGCGCGCCGGCCGTGCACGAGCGCACATACTCGATGATGATTCCCCCGTCTCCCATCTTCTGACTCCGGTGCTTCTGACGACGAGCTAGGAGTTTGTCGGACTTGGGTCCGACAAACTCCTTAGGCAAAACCGCCTGCAATAAAACAGCGGGAAAAGATCCTTAAGACATGACTTCGACACCGTTGCGGTCCCCAACAGTGGGCCCAGGAAGAGTCAATCGGTCCAGCTTCAGCTCAAATCCTCAGGCGGTTTTGCTTTAGCAGCCTGTCGCCACCTCAAGTCCGACAGGCTGCTAGGCTAACACCGGTCCGGCGCGATACCCACGGCACTCGGTCACGGGGTCGGGCAGGACCGGACGGCTCCGCGAGTTATCCGGACTCGATGCCGGCGCGTTCTATAGGCGAAACCTCCTGCGAAAAAAGTCCGGCAGGCTGCCAGCGGGAATTCATCCCTTGACGCTCTCGAGCACCAGCAAGAGACCACCCAGGATGGCGATGCCGTTGAGCAGGAGCAGGCGGATGAAGTTGCGCCGCGCCGGGTCCTGAACGATCCAGTAACGGTGGAACATCGCGTTCGCCACCACGGTGAACACGATCAGGAACCAGGCGCCGATCTCGGCGTGCCAGTCCGCCAGCAGCAGCGCACAGCCGGTGAACTGCAGCGTGATCCCCGCCCAGAAAACCGCTGCCGGCAACGGGACACCGAACCCCGCCAAGCGCTCGGTGTGCTCCCGGATCCGCTCCCCGGTCAGATTGAACAGGCCCGCGACCACGAAGGAGGAGATGAGGAGCAACCGTCCGGCCGCTTCGAGCCACGATGCGTCGCCGTACATGTTTCAGTCGGCCCGGAACGGGGAACGTGTTGCCGCTTGAGCCATGAGGTCTCCTCCTTACATCGATATTCTATTGCGCGCCGGGGTCAGGTCTTGCATTCATACATCGCGACGGACCGAAGTAGTCGAATTGTGGGATTGCAAGACCTGACCCCACGTACGTGAATTCGAACGCACCGAATTGTAACAATGCTGTTACCGGGCTAACACCTTGTTTCAACTTTGGCGTGCACGCTGGCCGTGGCATCGGCGTTCTAGGGGACAGGCAACCTTGAAAGGAGGACGCCATGAACGCAAGGACGGCAATTCTCACGTTGGCGGCAGGCACGCTGTTGGCGGCGGCGCCCGCATTCGCGGATCACCCGCGCCGGGCGCCGGCGCACGGCCAGCGTCACAAGCATGAGCAGGTGGTCGTGGTGAAGCATCGGTACGACTACCGGCCGGCGGTGCGCGAGGTGGTGGTCGTCAGGCAGCCGGTCGTCGTGAGGCGGACCGTGGTCGTGGAGCGTCCGGTTTACGTCCAGCGCCCCGTTTACTACGGCGTGCCGCCGGTGCAACCCGCGCCGGTCTATGCCGCGCCCGCGCCCAACCACGTGCTGGGCACGCTCGGCGGGGCGATCATCGGCGCTGCGATCGGCAGCCAGATCGGCAATGGCAACGGCCGCACCGCGGCGACCGCGATCGGCGCAGTGGTCGGCGGCGTGATCGGCAGCGGCATGTAGCTGCCGTCTGGCACGGTATCAAGCACAGGGCGGCCTCGGCCGCCCTGTGCTATGTACTTCGCAACTGCTTCGCAATTGTGGGGTCACGATCTCCGCCTTCTACCCGTGTCGCGGGCCGGTCTATAATTCCTCATGATCGGCGCTGGCGGGAGGACGAATGAAGATCGCGCGCGTTGAGTCGCTCGTCTACGGGGGCGCGTGACGAGGCTGGCTTTGCCAAAGTTTTCCGGCTCTGACCTTATCCGAACCATCTCCAAAGAAGATCTGGCGAACCTGCCCATCCGCCGCTACGAGGGCGAGGTGTCCCTGGTGGCGACGCTGCGGGAGCTGGAGCAGGCGCGGACGGACTTCCGTCAGGAGCGCGTCGTCGGCCTCGATACCGAGACGCGGCCGTCTTTCAGGAAAGGTGAGAGCCATTTGCCCTGCCTCGTCCAGGCGGCGACGGCCCGGGCCGTGTATCTGTTCCAGTTGAGCCGCCTGGATGTTTTCCCCGCTCTGGTGGAACTGTTGGCGCAACCCGGTATCGTCAAGGCCGGCGTCGGGCTGGCGCACGATCTGCGCCAGTTGAAACTGGTATTTCCGTTCACGGTGGAGAACGTGCTCGACCTGGGTGTGATCGCGCGCCGCCGCAGCCTCGGCCAGACCGGCGTGCGCAACCTCGCGGGGATGCTCCTGGGATTCCGGATTCCCAAAGGCAACCGCACATCGAACTGGGCCGCGCCGCGCCTGTCCCCGGCGCAGATCAACTACGCTGCCAC
>Ga0326597_10012047_pt1 | contig 11411 bp, 8 predicted proteins | sample RVTome_12_FD_203789 | JGI IMG/M metagenome (GOLD analysis project Ga0326597, IMG submission 203789) | Soil microbial communities from uranium-contaminated site in the Upper Colorado River Basin, Wyoming, United States - RVT100D185 | ecosystem: Environmental > Terrestrial > Soil > Contaminated >...
GCGAACTCAAAGGCGTGGGAATAATGCCAAGCTCATCGTGAAAGAAGAAGTAACTGGCGACCGAGAAAACTAATCCCAGCACGATGCCCGGAAGACTGATCACATCCGGAACGATGCGGACATCCAGGTCAATAAAAGAAATAACGATCAGCGCCGCAACGAAGACAAAGCTCACGGCGAAACTAAAGCTCAGACCGAACCAATGGAACAACGCCAAGGTCAACAATCCCATCATCAGCTCGACGACAAAATAGCGCGGCGAAATACGCTCGCGGCACCCGCGGCAGCGGCCGCCCAGAACAAGAAAGCTAAGCAGCGGCACATTGTCATAGAACGCGATCGGCGCCTGGCATTTCGGGCAATGGGACGGCGGCGTCACGATCGACTCGCCGTCGGGAATGCGGCCAATGCAGACATTGAGAAAGCTACCGACCAAGGCGCCGAAAATGAAGACTAAGACCGGCACAACAAGCATTGGAGCGTCATTCATGGAGGTCATCGTTCCATCGCCATTCTCTGCAGATTCAGTTTCACTATTACCCTCTTTGGCGAATTATCGCCGTTGAACCGCCAGCCTCTCATGGGCTCGCGTGGTTGATGCCGACAGGGAGAACCGAGGGTTATTTTTTTCGATTTACTTATAATACCAGTCATGGAACATGCTCCGATAACGGTATGCGGGAGTATCTTGGTAGCATTGTCGCAGCAAAGCTCTGAGCCATTTCCCCGGGTGGTGCCAGGGATGCCCGCCGTGGTTCGGCAGAGAATGGTAAGGCGGAACAAAGTTCCGATCGAGCCGGCGCGCTTTCCCGGGCAGCAGTAGACTATCACGAATGCGGTGTTCGAGCTGATAAACAAGCGACGGCCGCACGTGCGCCGCAGCAACCTCCTGTTTGACGAAATCCATGGCAATCGCCCCGAGGTCGATCGCCTCGATCAGATCTCCCATCCACAGATACCCGAGCGGATTTGCCTGCGACACCCAGGGTTGAGTGGTCATATCCGTGTAATGCACTAGCGCGGTTTCGCGCGGGGAAAAGCGCTCGAGAGCATTCCACTCCGGGGCGATATCGGCGCGGATATTGTTCGCCAGGCGCATCTCGTAGACGAGCTGTTCGTAGCTGAGTTCGCCGTCATCGAGGGCGCGCACGATCGCATCGATATCCCAGCGAAGGGTTTCGCAGTTCAGCACCATGACACTAAACTGGGGCCGCCGACTGCTCGGTTTCGGCTCGCCGACCGTCAGCAAATCTGCTCCTCGTAGCGGCAGCGTCCAAAGCGACCGAACATCCTTGAACACTTGCATATCGGAGTCCAGGTAGATGGCTCTGCCGCGGTATTCCGTTAGAGCGGGGATCAGAAAGCGCTGAAACGAAAACGGTGTGCGTGGCTGTCGGGACGGATCTCTGGGTAGCGGTATATGGATTCCCGATCGGTGTAATGGAGCGGCTGCGATCGTCATGCTCGCGTGCTTGCGAATCGAATATTCGAGAACTTTTACCGGCAGCATCTCTGATTCCGTGGCTCCGATGTAGACGCGAACCGGCGACGCTATATTCAGGGGCGCGTAATCGATGCCGGTAGTCGCGATGGTCCTGGCGATCTCCTCGAACTGCCGATCAAAGCTCGAACGGTTGTTGGCCAGCAATGTCTTATCTTTTAGATCATCAAATTCCTGGCTGTAGGTGGCTCCGCCATCGATTCCCAGCGAGCGAATCTTTTGGGCCCCGGCCAGGACAAGTAAATTCAGCGCCGCTACTGCACTAAAAAATCTTACCCGCACCACCGGAGAATCACCGTGCCGCTCCCGCACTTTGCTATGGTTGTACCATAACAGTCGACCCTGTTCATCGATCCGGCGCAGCAGCGGGTGACGCTGCGCCAGTTCAGCAAGATTCTGTCGACCTGGATGGTTACTCACGTGGGGAACCCATGGAAGGACCACGAACTGAGCGTTATGGAGCAGCGACTCTCCACAACCGTCCACGACATCGAAATCGATCATATGGGCCACCGTCACCTGCTGCTCCCGGACAACGTGATTGAGGGACATGGTATGATACGGCTTCAAGTCGACTTCATTTCGTTTGGCAAAACTCGGCCCCTTGCCCAAAATCAACCAGGGTTGACTTGGATCGATCCCTTTAGCAGCAAACCACTCAAAGAAACTTTGCATGATCTCGATCCGAAAGCGCTGCTTAACTGCGCTCGGCTAGCAGGAGAGCGCGCGCGCCATTGCGCTCTTTGCGGGTCTCGACAATCTCGACAGATTGGAACCCCTGATCGTTGAGGATCTGCACGATATCCGTCAATCGCAACCATTTGGCGTGATCGTAAACGCCAGCAAATACCGAGGCATTTTTTTCGCGATATTTCTTGTAGTGATAGACCTTGCCGTTCACCCCGTAAGTCTCTTGCGCCTCCTCCTCGGTGGCGTAGTGAGTGTCGAGCAAAATACCGTCCTTGACGCAATCGGCAAGATCCAACAAGTGCCGCACCGGGTCCTTTAAATGGTACAGAACACCGATGTGGCAGGCCACATCGGCTTCAATCCGCGCCGCGTCCCGCATCGTCTCTTCGACATTGCATCTAAATATTGTGGGATGAAACCCGAAGAAGGCGCAGCGAACCATCGTCTTCACAACGTTCTCGATTCGCGCATCGATGGCGGTTACTTTTTTTGCATACATGGATAAGCCGATGGTGTGAATGCCCTCGAAACAACCAAATTCCAAAACATGCTTCTCAACCAGATTGAAGCGCTCGTTCATTAAAAGAATACGGCGATCCAAAACCACCTGGGGCTCGGAGCGTTTGCCAGGCCAAGCCGAATTCCCGAATCTGCGCCCATGGCGATCCACTACGAAACAATTCCAGCGCAACATACCGTTCAATTTGATGAGCTCGTCGTCGCTCAACGAATCAACAAACTTGATCTCGTTCAAGTTGTCCTTATAGCCCTTTAACGGCAATTTCTGGGTGGCGAAGAGAGTTCGCATGGAGTGTCCTTCCGGCCAGTAATGTGTCAAAGAAATCGCGCCATTTTTCCGCCAGCCGTGCAATAGACCACTCTCTGGCGATGATGGCTTGCCCCTGCTCAACGTGACGTCGGCGCAGTTCGATATCCGAGAGATAACGCTCCAGGCCCGATTGCCAATCGCCCAGAAAGCAGACGTCCGTAAAATCTTGATAGCTTGGGATGGCGTCGGCCACCACCGCGAGTCCGGCATTCAGAGACAACGCCAGGCGGTTGTTGCTCTTGCAGCGCGTAAAAGGGTTCTCGGATACCGGTATGACGGCAATCGCATGGGACCGCAGTGCCGAAAACAACGAATCCGAGTGCCATTTTAGATAATAAGTCGGGAGCGACCAAGGTTTTATCGCTCGATCATATTTATTTTTGGAATTGCTGATTACGGTTAAACTCACGGGATGAGTGCGATTCAATTTTTCCAGCAACGACCTCAGCTTTAACAAATCGAGCATACCGTATCCCGCGTTCGGACCGCCGTGGATGCCGAACCACACCAGCGGAGTTCGTCCGGTTAGGTTCCCTTGCGCCAATCGCTGCTGGAGTTTGGCTAGCTGCTGCTGTTTCCACCAACGATCCCAAAATGGGGTCCTAACACCACGGATTTCCGTCTCAACGGCGTCCTCAATGACGGTGATGTTGCGCGGCGCCGAAAGTTCGGCGCGCATGACTTCTGACATGGCTGCGGTGGAAGCCACCAGTTCATCAGCCAATGCCATCATGCGTTTCAATTGCGCTCCGGCTTTGCGCAGAGATGCCAGGCCATAGGGATTGTAAAAATGATTGTCGCAGAGATCGAGGACGATCCGCACCCCTCGCTCTTGCAGAACGCTTGCCTCCGCATAAGTAGCATCATCGTAGAGCTTGGAATAGACGACCACAGCGTATTGGCCGATGTGGCGTCGATCGAACAGCTCGACCGGATAGCCGCGGGATTGCAGTTCGGCCAACGGATTCAAGCAGCGGATTCTTGTGCTCGCCACCCGTGGGTCGGAAAATCTCGGCTTCCAAGCGATGCGACCAACCATGTTTGACTATACTCGCCGCGCCCAAACCGTCATTCGTCCGCTTGCATGCATGAGGCCAAGCAATTTTCCCAACAAGCGATGCGGATGATGAAACCGGCGACCTCGCGCGACATCCAAAAAAAAACCGGCCAGCCCATGCCAACCGCGATCACAACAGCAATAACGCAAACTTTCCAAAAGATTGTTGGGATTGGCATGCCAGAAATACCGCTCGGCCCGCCATCCCGTTCGAGCCAGTAGCTCATTCAAGGTAGCGGGCTCGTAATGAAACAGGTGATTAGGAAGCTGCAATCCGAACCAGCGCTCCTTAAATACGGAAAGCTCCCACGAGCTGGCATCCGGCATCGACAAAGCAAGCCATCCTCCAGGCTTGGACCACTGCCAAAACTTCGTTAGGGCGCGCAGTGGTTCGTGGAGATGCTCAAAAACATGCCAGCCCACAATCAGGTCATATGGGGAACTGGGATCTGTGGCCGTTTCCAACTCACCGACGTAGACAGGGAGACCCTGAGACTTAGCGAGGCGAGCGGCGTTCTCGGACAGTTCTAGCCCATTCACTTGCCAGCCTCGCTCCGCCATCAGGTGAAGAAAGGTGCCAGCCGCACAACCGATTTCGAGCATTCGCCCAGCTGGTAGCGGTGGAACCGCTCGTGCATCCCACGCCTTGAGAAGACGCTGGATGGGGCGTTTCAAAAGCGAAGCGGACTCCGCTAGGGATTCGGGCGCGATACGCCGCGTGTCACGGTAGGGCGCATACTCACTCGGGTAGTAGTAGCGAATGCCGGCACGCGTGGGACGGGGATTCGTGCGCATCAGCCTGCACGAACGGCATCGGACTATGGTAAACTCACCGGGCTGGTCGTAGGAACGGTCTCGACCCGTGAAGACTGCATCATCACCCGCCGAACAGCCCAGTGGACAGGGCGCGTCCTCCAGCGCCGCTTCAGCGGGCAGTGGCATGGACCAGCTCCCTTTCTTGAATGACAAACAGCACCATCATGTTGAGGAAGTAATAAATGGTTGTCGCGGCAGCGATACCGACCAAGCCAAAATGGTAAAATCCCACCAGCTTTAGAGCGATGCCGATGGTAAAGCCAACGATCCCCACTAGGGTCGGCGTCGCGGTATCACCTTTGGCATAGAACGCAGCCGAGGTGATTTGTCCCATCGCCCCGGCGATTAGAAATCCGACCAACGCCACCATGATCAACCACAGGGAATGGACATCGGCCTCACGGACGCGCCCATAACCGACCATCAAGGTCAACAAACTCTCTCCGTGCAGGAAAAAAACTAAATATCCGCCAGCCGTGAGTAACCCTACCCAGCAAAGCCTTCCATGCAGAACCGAGCGAAACCTTAGCCACTCTGCAGTCTGCGCGTGACGGGTCAGAAGCGGCACCAGCGGCACCGTAAAAGCCTTGTAACTGATCTCGCTGGCCACGGTAAGGATTTGTTGACCGACGTAGAGCAACGAAAGCCCGCCTGTGGGCGTCATGGAAGAAAGAAAGCGATCAACTATCGGACCGAGCTTATAGTAGGTCGTTCCCAGTAACAAAGGCTTGAAACGGCCCCAAACCTCGGTGACTATGGGGCTGCGCCAATCCGGTTTGCGGTACCGTCCCAACCCAGGCAACAAAAAGCCGACCTGCAAACCCGTGCGCAAGACTATAGTCCACGCGGCTGCCATGACGCCGTAGCTTGGCAACGTCCAAAACAAAACCACGAAGCTCAGACTGGCAGAAACAAGACTCATCAGCTCAATCCGGATTAACCGTTTAGTCGCTTGATGAAAAGCTCCCAAAACGCTACAGAGCGCCGTCAACACCATGGCGGCGAGTTGGATTCGCGCCAGATCAACGGTGAGCAACCTGGTTTCCTCGGGAAAGCCTGGCACCACTGCGCGAACCCAAAACGGCGCCAGCACATTGAGTAAAACTGCTAAGACAGTAAACAGCAAACCGACCAGCAGAAACAGGCTCCAGCCGCTCTTACCGACCTCCTCGGGAGTTTGCACCGTGAGAACAGGTACGAGCACGTGCGTCAACGATCCGCTCATGACGGCCAATAGCAAGCGCGGTACCGCGACGGACGCGAACAGCGCATCGGTCTCGGGGCCGGGCCCGATCGCGACCAAAACATACCCGTACATCAGCGAAGAAAGAAGTATATTGGCCGCTGCAAGCCCGCCAAGCGAGACCGTAAGGACTGCGGTGGGCGTTGCGCGCTTGGCGCCGCGGCCGAGCGACTGCGAGATTGAGCTCACCCCTGGGCGAAGATTCCGCCAGTACCACACGAGATGTTTGGAAATTGAATTGTTGTTATTCAAGCTGCAACCCTGATGCATCGGCTCTCGACATGATCAGCCCCCCAAGCGATTCGAGCCGCCGCCCGCAAGCGTGCCACGACCGAGCGTTCGGAGTCGTGAGATAAAGGCGTGAAACGGTCGATAAAACAGCACCCGAAGGGGCTCGCGAAAATTCATGATCCCAAATAAATAGGCGTCACCAACCACGCGCCGACTTTGGATCTCGCGACGGCTCCGTAATAGCTGAGGGAGATACCGCCAAACATCCCTGCGGGCGGTAAAGTAAACCTTGATGTGCCTTAACCGAACGGCCTGCAGCAGTCCAAGAGCCTCATGGAGCAGGAACAGCGGTAAACAAAAGAAATAAAACTTTGCCGGCAAATTCTTGATCAAAACAAAATATTTATTTCGCTCCCTCAGATGCATCCAGAGACCGGCAACTTTTGACGCGGTCTTGTGATATTTATGGTAAACAACGGCAGCGGGGACGTAGAGACAGCGATAGCCCGCCAATTGCGACCGAAATCCAATATCTACGTCCTCCTGATAGGCAAAAAAGGACTCATCAAAGAGGCCGATCTTCTCGAACAAATCCCTTCGGTAGAGAGCTGCTGCGCCGCAGGCGCTGAAGACGTATCTTGCCTGGTTAAAAAGATCTGTGTCCCCTTGCATCAGACGTCTCTGATAGGCAACGCCAAAAAGACTAAATTCGTCACCGGCGCTATTGACGCTTTGCGGATCGGCAAAGAAAAGCACCTTAGAGGCGGCAGAACCCGCTTGGGAATCGGCCGCTAGAGCGTTCACCAGAGTCTCCAACCAGCGCCGATCAACCTCGGTGTCATTGTTGAGGAGACAGACATAAGGCGCGCTAGAGGCGTTAATCCCGGCGTTGACTGCGGCACTAAAGCCGCGATTCTCGTCGAGGCGCACGATCGCTACCTCGGGAAAGTTTCTCTCGACGAACGCAACCGATCCGTCGATCGAGCCGTTGTCGACAACAATTGTTTCAAAGTCGTCGAACTCTTGGCGATAGAGCGACTCCAGGCAGGGCCCGAGGAGCTCTTTACCATTCCAATTCGGGATGATGACACTGACGCGCTTCAATGCCCCTCCGGTTCATGGCGATCAAGCGCTTGCTCAACGAACTGGGCGAAATGCCAACCGAGCAATTTAGTGCTGCAACGTTTTTCGAACAACCTCCGACCCTCGCTACCGATACACTGGCGCAGCCGGGAATCCCCCTTCAGGCGAAGAATGGCATCCGCTAGGGCCCGAGGGTTTCCCATCTCACACAGAATGGCATTCTTGCGGTCCTCCAAGAGTTCCCGCGCCGCCAGGGAATCACCCGTAATGAGCGGTTTGCCCATTGCAAGAGCGAGAAACGCTTTCCCCGGAATGACCCTCCTGGCCTTGTCCGACGTGCCAAAGATACCGAGACAAACATCCGCCGCGCCGATCTTGGCGCGGAGTTCCTCAGGCGGCATCCAAGGAAAAAACTTCACGCGCTTGGGATTCGCTTCGCTCAACAAATTTTTCAGAAGCAAATCCTCACGATGAGTTTCGCCAATCAAGCAGAATTCGATGTCCTCTCCGTCGAGCAGTCGCGCGGCTTGCAAAATAACCGGGACGCCGTGCAGGGGGACGTAATTTCCGACGTAAAGCACACGCAGAGGTTGCGGCTGCGGAAGCCTGCTTCCGGGCTGATACACGGAATCATCGGCGCCCATGTAGAGCCAGCGGACCTTGTCCTTAGAAAGTCCGAATTCCCTGCAAAAAAAATTCCTTTGCTCCCGGGTGTCCACGAGTACAACCGTCGCTAGGCGGCAGGCGCTCCAATCCACGAAATGGCAAAACCGAGCCAACAGCGAATTCCTCGGCGCGAGCCCCCAATCAGAAATCGCCGTATCATAAAGCGAAAAAAAGGCGTCGAAGATTAACGGCGTTCGTTTCAACTTGGCGAAGGCCGCTAAAAAAAAGATGTCAATATGCCCCCAGTATCCGACAATGACAGCATCATGCGCGCGCGCGAACAGGTAGCGGCAAATGAGGATGGGGTAGGCTAACAACGCACGACCGAGGAAACGAAATTTATTGCCGAATCCCGACAGCAGGGCCAGCTTGTTGTAGCGAAAGCTTTGCTTCCACAATGGGAAATGGCATTCGATTACTTCAATGCCGTTCTGACGCAGACCGGCGATCAGTACCGCATTACGCGGATATTCGCGTTCAAACGTGCCCCAATAACAAATTCTCATGGAATCCACGCGCGAGGCGAAGCTAATCGGTGCCTATGCCGGCTTCAACGTCCCTATTCCCTCCCCGCCAGCGGCGCACCGCCGCCGTTTTATATGAGCGAGCCGCCCGGATTCCAAGCGGGGCTTGCAGATGAGGACTGCCGTGGTCAGCAAAAAAACCCGTCAGCTTGTGCAATGTTGATCTAAATTCTAAGGAACTTCTGGCTTGTTAAGTCCCTCGTCGTCCATCGGGACGATCGGGCTAGCACGCCCAGACCGCTCTTCGACAGCTGGCCGATAAGTTCTGTGCTTGGGCTCCAACCCGCAGACAGATTTTCCGACGCTTCTCAGCCATCGTGACAACGATCTTGTCTTTCATGATACGCTCTCAGGACGAGAAAGAGAAGAAAAATTTACGCGGACAACGGTGTGGCGACAGGCGCTAAGTCGGTCGAACACCACCCTACCCGTGAGTCTGCATGCGCAACCATGCAGGGGAGCCCGCCATCATAAAGCCACGGCTACGCTCCGAGCGATAAGACGGTGGATTGCAGGACCCGCGATATCCAATAGTAGGGGACCCGGTCGGGGGTTAAGAGCACCTCGCCAAGCGCCAATGGTGCAGCTTCTGAGTTTCACGCCGCAGTCCCGCTGGCAGACTCGATCGTCAGATTCGCGCCCGATTGAGCGATCCGGCGGGTCTCTTTATTCGCTTCGGAATGGCCAAGGTCATCCCTGTACACCATAACGGCGGGCGTGGAAACACCCAGCCGGATATCAATTTTCCCTCGCTTGGTAAATTACCCCGTCATCGGTCCGTGCAATAGCGAGCAATGGAATAATCGATTCGAGTTCTTTCGCCGTCGGCAGATACCAACGCCAATGAACTCTGTCGAAGATGATTAGCAAACCCTTGTGGACACGCAAGGCTTCCTGCATTTTTGTCACCTGCACATCGAACTCTGGGTTAGGCGCGCGGGTATCGGGGTGAACCCTATTGGGAATCATGCCGCTCGACCGGCCAAGCAATGTGTAGATAAGGTCTGGCGCGTTGGAAAAGAGCTTGGCAGCCGGATCCACGGCCCGCAAGCGATTCAGCAGCGCCGATTGTTCCCACGCGCGAGAATTATATCCAACGCCTTCGCGGCGAACGAAGCCTGACCATATCCAAGTGCGCGGCACTTGTAGAGCGATAACAAAGATAGCGATCCCGGTAGACGCCGCAAGAAGCTTTTTTCTTTGCGTTTGGTGCCCAACGAACGATGCCAGTGATATTCCCGTTAGCACCGCCATCGCATAGACCGGAGAAAGAATGCGTGAGTCGAGCGGCGTGTGGTAATCAAGAAAAGAAATTGACACAAAAAGCAGGCATAGATAGGTGACAATCGTCAGCGCCGACAGGCAGACGACCTGCCAGGATCGGCGACCAAGCTCGGCTGAACCCGCGGGCTCGGGATCCCGGCCCATTCGCCACCATGCGAAAGCCGCCAATATGCCAAGGCTAGCGGCGAGGACCTGCGCTTCCGCTGGCGCTTCCCAAAAAGCCGAGAACCAACTGGCCACCGCCCCAATGGCGCCGTTGAGATGCTCAAAGCCGAGAATATGAAATGCTAAGCGCCGATTAGTTCCACTACCCGTGTTCCACTGGTTCCGAACCAGCCAAAAACTGATCGGTGTTAGACTAACGATAAGGAAAACCACGCCCGCGCGAAATTTGCGCCTTGGCGGTTTTCCGTCCAGCCAAAGAATCGCGGCCAAACCGGCGACCACTGAGGCAAAGCCGGCGTAGCGACTCAAAATACCGAGTCCCGTGGTCATCGCCGCGGCGATCAGGTAGATCGCTTCAGGTTGCCGAAAGTATCGGAGCAAAAAGAATACTCCGGCAAGTTGATAAAACAGAAACAGCGGCTCCGACCAAGCCATCGTGTGGATCAGCATGACCGGATAAGCGCTAACAAGCAGCGCTGCCGCGCTCAGCGATAACGGCAAGGATGCGGTCGCCTGAAACGTGATCAGGCCGATGACGAACATACTCGCGCAGAGCAAGAGAACATTGACCCAACGGGCCGCGACCAAGGGATCCTGGCCAAGGACGCCGAGCATGGCAAGCGAGACAGAATAGAGCGGCGGGTAGTGTGCGATCGGCGCAAAACCGCCGCCGTCGCTAGGCATACTGAAGCCACGGCCTTGCAAGAGACTTCGCGCGGCGCCGACGTAAACCGCCGAGTCTGGGCTCAATCCAATGCCGCGCGGCGTCGAAAAGAGTAACCACGCTCCGCCTAAAATCGCCCAGATCGTAAGCACAACAGTCGCGCGGTAACGCTGGGGGGGCGAAATCACCGGACTAGGGCTCATGCGATCGCGCTCCCATCAGGCGGCCCTGGAAGCATTGGCGGCGCGCCACATCGGCTACCCGTCGTCGTAGCGCCGGCCGGATTGCTGCCGCTCCATGCGCAAGAGCGCGATCTGCTCCGAGATCAAGCCGAGCATGAAAATGACCACCCCGGTCGTCAGCGCGAAGACCGACATATTGGTGAAACGATTCTCGGCAAAGTAGGTATAAGCATAGTTCGTTATGCCGGCGAGGAAAAAGAACAGGCTCACCGGCAAAAACACTCGGAACGGTGAAAACAACGTGGCGATCTTGGTGATGATGAGCAAGAACCGGATGCCGTCGGTGATTAAGCTGATCTTGCTTTGACCTGAACGGTAAAGCGACTGAATCGGTACATACTTGACGGTGAGTCCTGAGCGTAAAAAAGCCAACGTTAGCGTGGTCGGATAAGAGAAAGTGTTGGGCAACAGATCGA
>Ga0326597_10012048_pt1 | contig 11411 bp, 11 predicted proteins | sample RVTome_12_FD_203789 | JGI IMG/M metagenome (GOLD analysis project Ga0326597, IMG submission 203789) | Soil microbial communities from uranium-contaminated site in the Upper Colorado River Basin, Wyoming, United States - RVT100D185 | ecosystem: Environmental > Terrestrial > Soil > Contaminated >...
AAGGATTTGAATAATGCATTTTCCCTCTGGGTCTTTTTCAATGGGTCTCATTCAATGCGTCTTCTTATATAGAAGGACCGGAAGCCCGCTTCCGGTCCGGAGCGGACGCGATCTTCCGGTCTTGGCCGGAAGTTTTCTTCCGCTCATGCCGCGGCGCTCAGATTCGCCTGGGCTTGAGATTGAGCTCATAGATATTGGTCTTGCCCTGGCCGCGCCGGCGGATGGCGAGCAGCCCGTGGGCTTCAAGCGACTTCAAGTGCGTGCGCACGCTGCGGTCGGAGAGACCGAGATCCTGCGCGAGCCGTTTCTGGCCCGGAAAGCAATAGTCGTTCTGCCACGCATAGCTGAGGAGCATGGCGAACGCCATCTTGTCGCCGGAGCTGAGCTTCTGTGACTTGAGGAGAAAATTCGGGACCTGGGTGAAGCCCTTGGCGGTCGCGGCGTCGGCGCCTTTGAGGATGATGTTGCGCTCTTTGAGAATGTCGCCGATATGCCGCTCGGTTGGGAATTCCATTGTCGCATTATAGTACGCGGTCAGGACGGCCCCCCGAGTTATCCCCTATTCGGCCGTATTGCCCATGTCGTCGGCGTCGTGGTGGTCGGCGGGTCGACTGAGCAACGGGGTAAGCATTTTCTGCAGCCCGGCGATCAGGTGGTTGGTCTCGCGCGCTCGCTCGGTGAGATCGCCAATCTGGTGGTCCTTGACGGCGACCTGATCGCGCAGGAATTGGTTCTCATCTTCGAGCCGCGCGACATAGCGCGACGGGACGTCGGGGGATGTCGCGGCCAGTCGCGGGCGGTCGTCGTCGGTCGGGGTTGGTGGTTGCTGCAATCGAGCTTGATCCATAGCGGCGCCATCGGCTGCGGCGGGCCGCGGCTGGTCGCGGTTGGCCGCGGCTCTTGTCGTCGCGCTAACCTCGTCCAGTTCGGCGATGTGCCGAGCGACAGACTCGGGCGACACCAAGAACATATCGCCGAGCCTGGTCGGCGTCTTGAGGCAGTCGAGGTGGCCGCTGACACAATAGCGTTGCAGCGTCCTGATCGTCCGCGGATGGTCGGCGTCGGCGTAGCGGCAGGCGACAGCCTCGATGGTGAGCGTGTGTCTGCTGTCGTCGCTGGTCGCGGTCGGTCGAGGCATGTCGTCGTTCATGTGCAAATGATAACCCGGCGGTTGCTGTGCGAGCCCGGTTATCCCCATGAGCGCTGCTTGCGCGGGCTGTCATATGGACTCGACAGAGCCGCGAAAATACGCTGGCCTTTGCCGTCAAGCTCAAGGTGGCGAAGTCGTATTCCAGTCACGATGCCGGCCGACTGCGAGAATTCAACCAGTGATGTGGTTGGCGTAATCGGAGAAGGCAGTGGGGACGACGATGTTTGTACGAACCTACGATCACAAGTCTCGCCTTGTGACCAGAGGCGAAGAATGACAGGCGTGGGCCGCAACGAGCCGAGCTTCGTGTCGATCGACGGCACCACGCTTGAACTGCGCGTTGATCCACATCTTGCACCGAGTGTGTTTCGGGCCTTCGCCGGCGTGACTCAGTTGGACGCGGAAGTTGATTCACTTGCAGTTCCACGGTGGCCCCTTTGGCTGAATCTGAGCATCCGCCTGTTGCGCTGGTATCGCAGCAAGCGGACGTTGAGCGTGGCGTGCCGGTGCGTCTTCGATCCGAGCTGCTCAAGATACTCGGAACTGGCATTTCGCCGACGCGGATTTGTCAGAGGCTTGTTGGCGACGGCGGGACGTCTCGCGCGATGCCGGCCAGGGGCCGGCGGAGTCGACTTGCCGCAAAGCAGAGGGGGGTGAAGTGCAGTACATGATCGAGCCGATCGGCGCTCAATTTTCGAGAAGGGACTTGTCCGCGCTGGCCCAAACGTTCACCGCGCACGCTCACAATGGGTACCTGCTGCATTCGGTGTTTCAGGTATCTCAGCCAGGTTGTCTCGGGTTTGGTCAACCGACCATTACCTATCTGGCCGTCTACCAGAAGGAGGACGGCTGAGCTTGCCGGGTGACAAAGAAAGAGCCCCGGCTTGGAAGCCGGGGCTCCGCACCCGATCTGAAGGAATGTCAGTGTACGGTGTCGCGCTTGGCGATCCGTTCGTCGATCCAGGCCTCTACCTCTTCGGCCAGCCACGCCACCCGGCAAGCCCCGATCCGTACCCTCTTGGGGAATTGGCCGGCAGCTTCGAGCCGCGCGATGTGAGCGAATGAGTAGGGCACTCCATAGACGATCCGCAGTTCCTTCTTCGTGACCAGTTTCTGTGTCATCGGACACTCCCTCGAAAGGGAGCATCGCGATGCTCGCCAGGAACCAGCTAGCGGGCAACGGAAATCATAGGCGCAAATGGGGAAACGCTCAACGTACGCATAGGTGCGCACGGAGCGACATACGCATCAGATTCCTGGGGACTTTGCTGTACCTGCGCACCGTTGCCGATGAAACCACACCCCGCGAGCTAGTGCACTGCCTGATTCAGGAGGCACAGGGATACGATCGGTCTTGGCGAGGATGGTATTGGCGGTTTTGGTCCAGACGAAGGGCTTGGGATCGTTGTGCTCGGCGATGTAGCGGTTGCCTGAGCTCGAATTCGCCTCGGCGACATGTGCGTCTATCGCGCATTGGGTTGCTCGTCTCCAACCAGGTTAATGAGTTTTCCTTCCCACGCTTCAATCGCTGCGCGCATTTCATCCATGTAGGTGTGGCGGTTGTAGATGGCAGCGACGCCGGAAACTGTTCCAGATACGTGGTTCAATAGCTTTTCAGTGACGTGGATGGGCGTGCGGAGGGCGGCGAGATTTGTGGCAAATGTTCGCCTGAGATCGTGCAACGTCCAGGCGGTGACGCCGGAAGCCTCATCGAGCTTTAGCTTCGGCTTGCCCTGATAGGTGCACGGATCGAGCTTCCCAAGAAGCTCGGCCGCAAGCGGCGTCACCGGGATGATGTGCTCGCGTTTGCCCTTCATGACGGACGCGGGAAAGACGACCGCATCGTTCTGAACCCATGCCTGTGAGAACGGTAGGTACTGTCCGACGCGCTGACCCGTCAGGATTAGGAGCCGCACCAGAACGCCGTAGTTGCCCATGGGCTCGGAGGCCTTCCACACGGCCTTCAGTTCCTCATCGGTGAGCACCCGCTCACGAGGAACGTATCGGGAAGGCGGGTCCAGGCCAGCCATTGGCGAGTGAGTGAGGTAGCGTGGGACGCACCAGTTGAAAAACGTCTTCAGGTCCTTGAAGGCATGGGCCGCTTCCGATGGTGCTGAAATCCGCTCGATTGCCTCCAGCACGTCGGTGTGAGTTATCTGATCAACGCGTTTGGTCCAATCGAAGTGACGGTGCAGCAAGCGTATGATCTCGCTCTTGGAGCGGGGGCGCCAGCGATCCTGGTCGAGGAACTCGTCTCGGGCGTCACGAAAGGTCGGTGCGGTTCTTTCCTGGAACGGTGTGCCAAGGGCAATGTGCGCTCGCCGGCGTGCGTCTGAAAGCGAGATGGCCGGGTAGTGACCGAGCCGGACCTTGGTACGGCCCTTGCCTTTGACGACGAGCCAGGTCTTGCGGTGCTTACCCACCCGAATGCCGAACGCAGGGAGCCTGGTGTCAAAGTACACGCCCTCGTCGAGCGAGCGGATGGCAAGGTCGGTGAGGGCGATTTTTGGCACGTTTTGGCACTCTTTTCGCGTGTGCTGTGGGGTACGGCTATGTGTCAGCATATCAGAATAATTGGCAGAATTCTGAGGAAATTTTGGACAGGTGAGCCAGGATGATTGACTATGAGGAGGGGCTAGAAAAGCTTGGGAAGCTGTCGTTCTGCCACTGAACTACACCCGCGGCGGCGCAAAGGGTACGCGAGCGCGCGGGCGAGTGACAAGCCGCATTCACGGGGCGCTCAGGGCCGCACAATTCGCCGTGATCGGCCCGCTCAGCCGGCGTGGAAGTGCTTCGACAGCTTCAGCCCCTGGGCCTGGTAGGTCGAGCCGACCTCGCTGCCGTAAAGCCTGGCGACCGGTTCGGCGAGGCGCTCGTATTTGAGCCGCGCCACCACCTGGCCGTCCTCCAGCATGAACGGGATGTCGAGGCTTCTCACCTCGAGAACGGCCCGGCTGCCGGCGCCGCCGGCCGGCGAGTGGCCGAAGCCGGGGTCGAAGAAGCCGGCGTAGTGGACGCGGAACTCGCCCATCGCCGGGTCGATCGGCACCATCTCGGCGGCATAGTCGGGCGGAATGTGCAGCGCCTCGCGCGAGGCCAGGATGTAGAACTCGTGCGGGTCGAGGATCAGCGATCGCGGGCTTTCCTCCCGGATCGGCTCCCAGTAGTCGGCGATCCGGTAGTGGCCGACCAGGTCGACATCGATCGGCGGGGCGTAGTGCCGGGCGCGGTAGCCGACGATGCGGTCCTCGCCCAGCGCGGCCAGCGAGACGCCGAGCTGCAGCCCGTCGCGGATGCTCGCCTGGCCGTCGACAAGGCCGCTCGGGCCATCGGCGCGCAGGGTGCGGTCGAGCTCGATCAGCTCGCGGTCGGAAAGCTGGAAGCGCTGCGAATGGAGCTGCGTCGGATTGCGGCGGATGAAGCGGAGCTGGCTCAGCCGCGAGCCCTCGCGCACCTTGATCGAGAACTTGCGCGGCGAAATCTCGGCGAACAGCGGGCCGCGATAGGCGACCGGAACCTGGTCGAACACCTCCGCGCCGTCCGCGATCAGCCGGGTGAACACGTCGATGCGCCCGGTCGTGCTCTTCGGGTTGGCGATCGCCGACAGGCTGTCGGTCAGGTTGAGGCACTCCTTGAGCTCGACCAGATAGACGCAGTCGCGCTCCAGCACCGCGCCCGCGGCGAGGTCGAACTCGTGGTCGATCAGCGCGCCGGCGCGCTGGCGCACCGACTGGCCCTCCCTGGGGATGAAGCTCGCGCGGATGCGGTAGCCGCGGCGCGCGAGCCGGAGGTCGAGGCTGGCGGGCTGGATCTGGGAGGCATCGATCGGATCGACCGCCTGCACCATCTTGCGCTGCACGAGGGTGCGGATCGAGCGGTCGGGCAGAATGCCGCTGGCGCCGGCGAGGCTCGGCGCGCCCTGCGCGCCGCGGTCGGGCGGGCTGTCGCCAAAAAGGCTGGTGTCGGCGAGATCGGCCATGCGGCGGTCCATCGAGCTCGGCGCCATCTTCCATGCCGCGCGGCGGGCTGTCCACGAATGACCGACTTTCCCGGCCCTGCCAACAGGCAATCCACCGCTCTCCCACAATTTCCATCCGCATGGCTGTGGACCGCCCTACCCTCTGCGCATCGGAAGCCATGGCAATGAACCACGGATGAGCAAGAGCATCGGGGAGCACGAAGGAGCAGCGATGATACGGCTATCGGAACTCACTTATGGTGGACTGGCCAAACTGGCAGCACTGCGATCCGGGCCAAAGCCAGTTCGCACTGAGGCTGTCGAGCTTGAGCTTGTTAGCTCTGGTTTGGCGGATCGCTGCGATCGGGGTTTGAAGATTACGGGCCTGGGGTGGCTCATAATCCAGGATGCCCAAAAGGCCGGCCTGTTGAAACCCGATCCAACCGCTTGACGCTCCGCGAAATTGGGGCCTAAGGTTCCGCACGTGGTCATTTGGGCCGGCCGGCTTGCAGCCACGTTAAACAAACTGCTAAAAGGCCGGGTGCGCGAAACCCGGCAGTTGGCCGGGTTTTTTCGTTGGAGGTTCCCATGGGAGCACGACCGCGCGACCGCGACGACTGGCGTCCGGCGACACGCCTCGTCCACGCCGGAGGACGGCGCTCGCAGTTCGGCGAGACGTCCGAGGCCATCTTCCTGACATCGGGCTTCGTCTATGACGGGCCGGAGGAGGCGGAGGCGCGCTTCAAGGGCGAGGCCGACGGCTTCGTCTACTCGCGCTACGCCAACCCGACGCTTGCCATGCTCGAGGACCGGCTGTGCGCGCTCGAGGGCGCGCAGGCGGCGCGGCTCACGGCGAGCGGCATGGCGGCGGTGGCGGCGGCGATCTTCTCAAACCTGCGCGCGGGCGACCACATCGTGGCCGGCGACGCGCTGTTCGGCTCCTCGCTATACATTCTGGAGGAGCTGATGCCGCGCTTCGGCATGAGCGCGACGCTGGTGCGCTGCACCGACACCAGGGCCTGGGCCGACGCGGTCAGGCCGGAAACCAGGATGCTGTTCTACGAAACGCCGACCAATCCGACGCTCGAGATCGTCGACATGGACGCGGTGGCCAGGATCGCCGCCGGCATCGGCGCCAAAGTGGTGGTCGACAATGTGTTCGCCACGCCGCTCAAGCAGCGTCCGCTCGAGCACGGCGCCGACATCGTGGTGTATTCCGCGACCAAGCACATCGACGGGCAGGGGCGCTGCCTCGGCGGCGCCATTCTGGGTGCGGGCGACTATGTCACCGGCCCGCTGCACGACTATCTCAAGCACACCGGCCCGGCGCTGAGCCCGTTCAACGCCTGGGTCATGCTCAAGGGCCTGGAGACGCTGGCGGCGCGCGCCGAGCGGCACATCGAGACCGCCGCGGCGGTCGCGGAGTTCCTCGCCACCCGCCCCGAGGTCACCCGCGTGCTCTATCCGGGGCGCGCCGACCATCCCCAGCACGAGGTCGCGCAACGCCAGATGGAAGGCGGCGGGCCGCTCGTCGCGTTCGAGATCGCCGGCGGCAAGGAGGCCGCGTTCCGCTTCCTCGCGGCGCTCGATCTGGTGCTGATCTCCAACAATCTCGGCGACGCCAAGAGCCTGATCACGCATCCCGCGACCACCACGCACCAGCGCGTCAAGCCGGAGCAGCGCCAGGTGCTGGGCATCACCGACGGGCTGGTGCGGCTCTCGGCGGGGCTCGAGGACGCCGCCGATCTGATCAGCGATCTCGGAAACGCGCTCGACGCGGTGAGGCGGCCCCTAGCGGCGGCGAGTGCGGTTGGATAAGGTGCGCGCCGCACAACCGCTGTCGGGGCAGTGGGAGCCCGGGATGTACAAGCACGTCACAAAGTCGGTCACGGTCAACGTCGAGCCCGTCTATCTGGAGGACGAGTCGGAGCCGGACCGCGACTATTTCCTGTGGGCCTACACGATCTCGATCGAGAACCAGGGCTGCGACGTGATCCGGCTGCGCTCGCGCCACTGGCGCATCACCGACCGCAACGGGCGGGTGCAGGAGGTGCGCGGCGAGGGCGTGGTGGGTGAGCAGCCGGTGCTGAGCCCCGGCGAGTCGTTCGAATATACGAGCGGCGTGCCGCTGTCGACGCCGTCCGGCATCATGGTCGGCGCCTATGTGATGGAGACGGAGGCGGGCGAGAGCTTCACCGTCGACATTCCCGCATTCTCGCTCGACAGTCCGTTCGACCAGCACCGCGTTCACTGACCCGCCACGGCGGGCGCCGCGGTGATCGATCTGCGCCCGATCGCGCTGGTTGCCGGCGTGCTCGTCGCCATGCTGGGCGCGATAATGCTGGTTCCGGCGCTGGTCGACCTCGCGCTCGACGCGCCCAACTGGTCGGTGTTCCTGATATCGGCGGTCATCACGCTTTTCGCCGGCGGAGCGATGACGGTGGCGACCTGGGGGTGGAGCGGCAGCCTCTCGATCCGGCAGGCGTTCCTGCTGACCAGCGTGGTCTGGCTGCTGATGGCCGGCTTCGGCGCGCTGCCGCTCTATCTCGCCGACGCCGGACTGGGCTTCACCGACGCCGCATTCGAGGCGATGTCGGGCATCACCACCACGGGCTCGACCGTGATCGTCGGGCTCGATTCGCTGTCGCGCGGCGTCCTCCTGTGGCGGGCGCTGCTGCAATGGATCGGCGGAATCGGCTTCATCGTCATGGCGCTGGCGGTGCTGCCGATGCTGCAGGTCGGCGGCATGCAGCTGTTCAGGATCGAGTCATCCGATACGTCGGAGAAGATCCTGCCGCGCGCGGCGCAGATCGCGGGGTCGATCGCGGGCGTCTATTTCGCGCTGAGCGTGGCGTGCATGGTGGCCTATCTGCTCGCCGGCATGGAAACGTTCGACGCCATCGTGCACGCCATGACGACGATCTCCACCGGTGGCTTCTCCAGCCACGACCGATCTTTCGGCTATTTCGAAAGCCATGCCACCGAAGTGGTCGCGGTCGTGTTCATGCTGGCGGGAAGCCTGCCGTTCATACTCTATCTGCAGGCGGTGCGCGGCCGGCCCGGCGCAATCGTGCGCGACAGCCAGGTGCAGTGGTTCCTCGGCGCGGCGGCCGTCTTCATTATCGTCGCCTTCGTCTACCAGCTCATCGAAGGCATCTACGCGGCGCCGCAGGCCCTGCGCCACGCCGCCTTCAACGTCGTCTCGGTCGTTACCACGACCGGCTACGCCAGCGACGATTACGGCACGTGGGGCGCGTTCGCGCCCGCGTTCTTCTTCTTCATCATGTTCACCGGCGGCTGCACGGGCGGGACCACCGGCAGCGTCAAGATCTTCCGCTTCCAGGTTCTGTTCCAGCACATGCGCGTGCAGCTCGCGCGCGTCAGCTATCCGCATGGCGTGTTCACGCCGCGCTTTAACGGCCGCCCGATACCCGACGAGGCGTCGCGGTCGGTGATGGCGTTCGTGCTGCTGCTGTTCGTCTGCTTCGCGGTGCTCGCCGCGGCGCTCGGCCTTCTCGGGCTCGACAGCATCACCGCGATGTCGGCGGCCGCGACCGCGATCACCAATGTCGGCCCCGGGCTTGGCGACATCATCGGCCCGGCCGGGACTTTCGCGAAGCTGCCGGATGCGGCGAAGTGGCTCTTGAGCTTCGGCATGCTGCTCGGCCGGCTCGAGGTGTTCACCGTGCTGGTGCTGTTCACGCCGGCCTTCTGGCGGAATTGATTGCCCCGGCGCTGGTCGCGCCGCGGCCCGGTTGGTAAGAGGATGGCATGGCCCGCGCACCCGGATCGGCCAAGGCGCTGCTCGAGCGTCTCGTCGCCTTCGACACGACGAGCGCGAAGTCGAATCTCGCGCTGGTCGGGTTCGTGCGCGACTATCTCGCGGGCTTCGGGCTCGAGCCGACACTGGTGCATGACGAGACCGGCGAGAAGGCCGCGATCTACGTCACGATCGGGCCCAGCGTCGAGGGCGGCGTCGTCCTGTCGGCGCATACCGACGTGGTGCCGACCGCCGGCCAGGCCTGGTCGAGCGACCCCTACCGCCTGACGGCGCGCAACGGGCGGCTCTACGGCCGCGGCAGCACCGACATGAAAGGCTTCGTGGCGACGGTGCTGGCGGCGGTGCCGGACTTCGTTGCTGCCGGCCTCGCACGCCCGGTGCATATCGCGCTTTCCTACGACGAGGAGGTGGGCTGCCTCGGCGTCAGGCCGCTGTCGCGGCACATGGCCGAGCGGGTGCCAACGCCGCAAGCCGTGATCGTCGGCGAGCCCACCGGCATGGCGCCGGTCAACGCGCACAAGAGCGGCTACCGGATCGAGACCGTGGTGACCGGGCGGGAGGCGCATTCCAGCGTGCCGGCCTGGGGGGTCAACGCGGTGGTCTATGCCGCGCGGTTCGTCGCCGAGATCGAGCGTCTCGGCGAGCGGCTGGCGGCGCTGCCGGCGACCGACCCGCGTTTCGAGCCGCCTTGCGCGACGGTCTCGGTCGGCGAGATCGCCGGCGGCACGGCGCACAATATCGTGCCCAGTCTGTGCCGCGTGGTCTGGGGCATTCGCGGACTGCCGCACATGGATGTGCCGGCGCTGGTGGACGAGATGCGCGACGGCGCCGAGGCCCGGCTTGGCGCCGAAATGCGCGCGCAGGGCGAGAGCTGCGGCCTCGACACGCGGATCGTCTCGTCGATCCTGCCGCTCAAGCCGCGCGAGAATTCCCCGGCCGAGCCGCTCATCGCCAGGCTCACCGGCAGCAGCGCCATGGCGGCCGTTTCGTACGGCACCGATGCCGGGTTCTTCGACGCGGTCGGCTGGCCGTCGGTGGTGTGCGGACCGGGCGATATCGCCCAGGCGCACAAGCCCGACGAGTTCATCGCCGAGGACGCGCTGACCGACTGCGCCGGCATGCTGGCGCGGCTTGCCGGAGAGCTTTCGGGCTGAGGCGCGGATGCGATCCGCAAAACCGGTGCGCGGTCAGAGCCTGCCTGCTGCGCCCGATCTTTTCCGCAAGGCCGCGCTTTCGGAACCGGCGCGCTACATGCCCCTCACGACGTTGCCGAGAAACAGGATCGCATAGCCGGCAATCGCCACCCAGAACGCCGGGAGGCCGTATGTCGGCACGGTTCCCAGCACCATCAGGGCGGCAACGACGACGAGGATCAGCGAGATCAGGAAGACCGGTACCGTCGGCGCACTGAGATTCATCGGACTGCCCCCAAAGAATGCGCGGCCACGCGGCCGGCGCGACACGAACATTGTACCACCGATCGGGCGCGCGCTGCCGGCTCAGTTGGCGCCGGAGCGGGCGCCGGTGAACTGGTCGGGATCGAATTCGTAGACGGTGCTGCAGAACTCGCAGGTGACCTTGATGCGGCCGTCCTCGGTCATGCCGGCGATCTCGTCCGGCGGAAAGCTGTACAGCAGGAGCTCGACGCGCTCGCGCGAGCAGTGGCAGCTGTCGGCGAGCGGGCGAGCCGGCGCGGCGCGCACGCCGTCCTCGTGATACAGCCGGTAGAGCAGGCGCTCTGGCGCCAGGGTCGGATCGAGCAGTTCGTCGTAGCTCACGGTGTCGAGCAGGTGGCGCGCGCGCTCCCAGCCGTCGCCGTCTCCCTTGGCGCCGTGCCCCCCTTCGCGCGGCAGGTGCTGGATCATGATGCCGCCGGCGCGCCAGGTCTGGCGGTTGCCGTCGAAAGGCGGCACGGACAGCTCCCCGGCGCTCAGATGCAGCCGCGTCGGGATCTGCTCGGACTGGCGGAAATAGATGTGCGCGGCATCGGCCAGCGCGCCGCCGTCGAGCGGCACGATGCCCTGGTAGCGCTCCATGTGCGGGCCCTGGTCGATGGTCATGGTGAGGTTGCCGGCGCCGAGCAGCGTGGCCTCGGCGGTGCCGCCATTGCCGAGCCGGTGACGGTCGAAATGGGCGTAGGCGCGCATCCGGCCGGGCGTGGCGAACTCGGCCACCAGCAGGTCGACCGGCCCGTCGGTGTTGGCCTGCAGGATAAAGCGGCCGCTGAACTTGAGGCCGCTGCCGAGCAGCGCCGTCAGCGCCACCGTCTCGCCGAGCAGCCGGCTCACCGGGGGCGGGTAGTCGTGGCGGGCGATGATGTCGGTGATCAGCGAGCCGAGCCGCACGATGCGGCCGCGCACCTGGCTGCCGACGATCGAGAATGGAATCACGATATCGTCGGTGGCGGTGTCGCTGCCGGTCGAACGCTCGGACACAGGTCTCAGCCTTTCGCCTCCAGGCACCAGACCAGAATACCCTTTTGCGCGTGCAGCCGGTTTTCGGCCTCGTCGAACACAACCGAG
>Ga0326597_10012049_pt1 | contig 11411 bp, 13 predicted proteins | sample RVTome_12_FD_203789 | JGI IMG/M metagenome (GOLD analysis project Ga0326597, IMG submission 203789) | Soil microbial communities from uranium-contaminated site in the Upper Colorado River Basin, Wyoming, United States - RVT100D185 | ecosystem: Environmental > Terrestrial > Soil > Contaminated >...
GGCCCCTCGGTTCGAAGGGCCTCAAGATGTGAATCACCGCGCGAAAGTCCGGTACCGGAGTTTTGCGGGAGGGATCGGATTACTTCAGGGCGCGACAAAGCGAAGCGGGGAGCGGCACGTCGCCATCCCGCCCCCAGTCAACCGGTCGCTGGTTGCCGCTACGACGCTTTGCGGATCCGGATACTGCCGTTCACGGTGGTGAGATTCAAGGTGCGCCCGCCGTTGCCGATGGTGCCGCGCAGGCGCCGCGGACCGAGTCGGCCGGTCACGGTGAGCGGAAAGTCGGTGTCGAGATCGCCGTTCACTGTTTCGGCGCGAACTTCCGTGTTGACACCCGCGGGCAGGGTCAGGGTGATGCCGCCGTTGACCGTCCTGAATTCGGCCTCGCCCACCCAGTCGGCGCGCCCGAGGGTCGCGCTGACCGATCCGTTCACCGTGCTCGCCTCGGCGAGTCCGGTGGTCGAGACGCGCACGCTGCCGTTCACCGAGCTGGCTTCCACGTCGCCTCGCAGGCCCTCGGCGTCCATGTCGCCGTTCACGGTCTGGCCGGCGAAGATGACCCCCGCTGGGACGCTCACGGTGAAGTCGACCTGGACGTCGTTGTTTTCGGTGCTCGAGGACCAGTGGCCGCCGGGCTCGCAGCTGTTCTCGCGGCGCGCGTCCCGCCCCGTAGGATAGACCGCGCAGATCGTCACCCCGTCCTCGAACGGAACGACCTCGATCCGCACAACGTCGGGATCGCTGCGCTGGCCCGTTTTGCGGGCGGTCACCTCGACCTGTGTGCCGGTGGCGAGCGTCGCGCGGATGTCGCCGCTCACGCCCTTGATCTCGAGCCGCTTTCCAGGCGCCAGCGCTCCGCTCCAGTGAAAGTCTTGAGCCGCGGCTGGGTTGGCGCCGAGCATCGCCGCCGCGAGCAGCGCGAGGCTGCCGTGCACAGGTAGACGCATCGCCTACTCCTATTGCTCTGGTTGGTGAATCTGCCCGGGCCGGCACAAGGTGATGGTGCCGTCGAATGACTCGAGCTCCAGTCGGGCGTTGCCTGAGCCGAGAGTAAAGGTGAAGCGGTGCTTCGTCTTGTGCTTCAGTGTGAGGGGGAAGCACGAGTCGAAGCTGCCGCTGAATGTGGCCACGGACACCGTCACGTTGGCCCGCTCCGGCACCGACACCGTGACGCTGCCATCGTGGGTCGTGAGCCGGTACCGGCCGCTGTCCTGGATCGTGCCGTCATACTCGATGCTGCCGTCGACGGTGCTGGCGTCCACGTTCGCCGATTCGATGCCGAGCATGGTGATGCCGCCGTCGACCGTCTCGATCGTAATGTCGCCGCTGCAGTCCCGCGCCTCGATGCTGCCGTCCACGCTGTTCAGCTCGATGTGGCCATTGGCGCCCACGAGCGTGATGTCTCCTTCGACGCTTTGCAGGGAGATGGTGCGGCTCCCACCAACGACGCGGATCGCCCCCTCGACGGTTTCAACCGACACTTCGGCCTGCGTCCCCTCGATCGTCACTTCGCTGGAGGGGGATCCCTGAACGGAGATGGCCATCCACGCCGGGACGAGGATGTCGTAGTCCACGAGCGCCGGCCCATGGCGCCCTCTGGCCTGGATGGTGACCGTCGGGCCGTCCGTCGAGACCTCGATACGGCTGCGGCTGGAGTGGCTGGCCCGTACTCGAATCGCGCTCTGGCGCCAGGTCTTCACCACGACCGAGCCGCCGAAGTTGCTGAAATCGAGCCGCTGGCCCTGACGGACCGCGAACGTGGTATCGGTTTCGCCCTGGAGCAGCGCCAGGGTCGCGACGGCTGCCAGTACGGGCAGCATGTAGGCTCCTCTCCTCTATGTCCGAGCGGAGGCGATGCGATTCGCCTGCCGCAGGAAGTTGAATTTGCGCCGATAGGTGTCGGCGAGATGATGGTTCAGATAGGCGCTGCCGGGGTCGGACTCGAGCGCCCGTGTGGCCTCGGCGATCGCCGAGTCGATCACCGCGAGACTGCGTTCCAGGCTTGCTACGGTGAGGGAGTCAAGCCGGCCGCTGCGCTTGCCCTCGGCGAGCGCGGCCCGCAGCTCGGCGACCGCGATGTCGGAGCTCTTCTCCACCTTTGGCATCCATTTGGCGAGCTGCGGCGTCGCCGGAGCGACCTGGGTCGGGCGAGCAACCGGTTCCGGCCGCGGGCCACCCGCCAGCCAAAACACCACTCCCGCAGACGCAGCGACCAGGACGATACTGGCCGCGATCAGCTGGGGCACGGTGAACGAGAAGCGACGCTCCCGCATCCGTCGCAGTTCGGAGAACTCGTCCGTCGACAGGCCGATGCGCCCGGCGATGCCGGGCCAGAGGTCGGTCGTCGGAGGCCGGTCCTCGAGCGCCCCCGCGCGCGTCACGACCCGCCGCAGTCCGGTGAGGGTCGTGGCGCACTCGGCGCAGGCGATGAGGTGCGCCTCGAGCTCGGCACGCTCGCGCTCGCCCAGCTCGCCGTCCAGGTAGTCGGACAGTCGGTCAGTCCACCGGTCGCTCATGATCCATTCCCCCTTCGTCCTCCCACACTCGCGTCTCCCGGCTTTCTATCGATCCAGGTACTTCCGCAACGCCATCCGTGCGTGATGCAGCTGCGACTTCGATGTCCCCGCGACGATGCCCAACAGCTTCGCGATTTCCTCGTGGCGGTACCCCGCCACGTCGTGCAGCAGGAATACCTGGCGCGAGCCATCGGGGAGCCGGCCGATGGCCTCCTCGAAATCCACGGTGTGCTCCGGCATCTCGTTGCGCGCCGCCACCGTCTCGAGCGGCGAGTCGTCCGTCGAGCGCCGGCCGCGCTCGATCCCGAGCGCCTTGCGCCGGGCCAGCACCACATTCACCGCGAGCCGGTGCAGCCAGGTTCCGAACGCCGACTCGCCACGAAACGTGTGCAGTTTCTCCCATGCCCGGACGAACACGTCCTGCGTGACATCATCCGCCTCGTTGGCGTCGAGCATCCGGCGGACGAGGCCGTGAATGCGGGCCGCGTGCCCGCGGTACAGCCGCTCGAACGCGCGGCCGTCGCCGCTCTGCGCGAGCGCCACGTCCGCCGTTTCCGCGTCCGTCGCCGCCGTCGTCCTGTCCGTCGTCAGAGTCGGCACTCCGCAGCCCGATCAGCCGGTTCGTAGCATTGGATAGATAAAGAAGGCACCAAGGTTGCAGGGTGAATAGGGCCCTTCACCCGGTCTTCATACACGGCCGTATATTCTCGCCTACCATGGTGCCGACCCTTCCCACCGTCGTCGGTATCGGCCTCGTGCTCGGTTTCCGACACGCGTTCGAGCCCGACCACCTCGCCGCCGTTTCGACCCTGGCGACACGCCAGGGGTCGGTGCTCGCCGCTTGCCGATTGGGGCTCGCCTGGGCGCTGGGCCACACCGCGAGCGTCGGCGCGGTGGTGTTCGCGATCATCGTGGCCGGTGTGCGCTTTCCCGGCTCGCTCCGGCCAGCGGCCGATGTCGTGGTTGGACTGCTGCTGGTCGGGCTCGGGGGGTCCATCATCTATCGCTATGCGCGCGGCCGCTGGCATCTGCACGCGCACAGTCACGGGTCCGAGGTGGAGACGCACCTGCATCTGCACAGCCATTCCCTCGGGCACACGCACGCGCACGGGCATCCGGGCGCCGATGCGCGTCGGTCGCTCGGTTTCGGCTTGTTGCACGGGTTCGCCGGGAGCGCGGCGATCCTCGTCTTGCTCGTCGCGTCCGCACCGACGCGCGGGGCACAGGTCGCCTACTTCTGCGCGTTCGGCGCCGGGACGCTGCTCGGCATGCTCGCGGTGTCCGCCACACTGGCGCTGGTGATCCGCGTCGCGTCGCGGCGGGGGGAACGGTGGGCGCGGGTGCTGCACCTGACTTCTGCGGCGGCGAGTCTCGTGGTGGGGGTGCTGCTCGCTGCGCGGACGATGGGAGAGCTTTGAGGCTTCTCAGGGTCGGTTAGCAGGGCGCTGAAAAAGTGAGAAACGAGCATGCAGTGGCCGAGTGGAGCAGGCGTGAGGACGCCGGGACGCAGGGGCGCACGGCGGGACACTGGCGGTCGCATCCGGCCACGCTCCTGTGGCTTGTCCCCGTCCGAGCGCCCCTGCGTCCAACGCGTCCGACGCCTGCTCCACTCGGCCACTGCGGCGGTCCCGTGCATCGCCCCTCTCGTTTTTCAGCACCCTGTCAGGCCCTGTAGAGGCGTCCGCGCCACTCCACTTTTCTGCCGCCGCGCCACGCCGACCGCAGCATGATGTACGCCACGATGCCCGCCCCAATGGGATACAGCAGCGCGTACCACCACGGCGCCTGCTCGCGTCGGTAGACCTCGAGCCAGGTACCGAGCGACGCGGCCATCGCGATGACGGTGAAATCCCAGCGCCCCAGCAGCCAGGCGAGCGGCGGGCCGATCCAGGCGAAGACCGGAAGCCACATCAGGTAGGGGAGCAGACGCCGGACGATCGCGATCGGCGGCGCCATCAGCGGCGCGCCGAGCGCCAGGTTTTTCGACCACCCGCCGATGATCTCGCGGAGCGAACGGTACATGCGCGTCGCCATGTAGTCCATCGCGTACACCAGGAAGATGTCCCGGCCGCCGCGCACGTACGCCTGGGCCAGCATCACGTCCTCGGCGATCGAGTCGCGGACCGCGGCGTGGGTGCCCACCGCTTCGTAGGCGATTCGCGTCGTGAGAACGAACTGCCCGTTGGCGATCGCGTTCCATACCGTGCGGGTGCGATTCACGTGACGCAGGTCGCCGACGCGCGACTGCAGCGCGAAGAACACGTGTGGCTGGACCAGCCGCTCCCAAAACGTTCCCATCTCCTGGCGCGGGATGACGGTAACGAGGTCCACATGCTCGGTCCGGAGCGCCGTCACGGCGCGGGGGATCAATTCGGGCTCGTGCTTCGTGTCCGCGTCGGCGAACAGCACCAGATCCCCGGTGGCGACGCGGTAGCCCTGCACCAAAGCCCACTGCTTCCCGAACCAGCCGGGAGGCAAGTCCGCGCCCCGCACGAGGCGGACCCTCCCCCCTGCTTCGGGTCCGACCGCAAGGCGCCCGACGATCTCCGCCGTGTTGTCGCTCGAACGGTCGTCTACCACGATGATCTCGAGCGGCGCATAGGCCGCCGCGAGCACCGAACGGACGCAGCGCGTGATGTTCAGCGCCTCGTTCCGGGCCGGAATGATGACGGACAGGGCGGGGCCGGTCGGCCGGGGCGCATAGCCCTGCAGCAGCGGGCCGCGCGTGGCGTAGCGGCGCACGACGATCCACAACACCGCGATCCATGGTGCCGCCAAGAGCAAGGACATTATTCCCCTTCTCCCTGCCCGTGGCCCCGGGTCATCCCCCGATCGGTGTGCACGCTAGATTCTCCGGGCCGGGCGAAGGACGGTCAAGTGTGGTCTGAGCGAGGCGTGACGGGGGAACCCAATGGCGACTCCCACGAAGACCAGCTTTCGACTCACCGGGGCCGACGGTGGCCCGCTGCGAGGAGACGTCCGCACGGCCGGGGGCGCGCGGCCGGCCGTCGTCATCTGCCACGGCTTCAAGGGATTCAAGGATTGGGGCTACTTCCCGGTCACCGCCGACCGCCTCGCGCGAGCCGGGTTCGCGGCGGTGTCGTTCAATTTCTCCGGCGCCGGCGTCGGTGACGATGGAGAGACGTTCGACGAGCGGGAGCGCTTCGGGCGGAATACCTACTCCGCCCAGGTGGCGGATCTCGACGCCGTCCTCCGGGCACTCGGTTCGGGCGCGCTCGGCTTCCAGCCGTCGGCCGTCGGCTTACTCGGGCATAGCATGGGTGGCGGGGTCGTCATCCTGCGGGCTGCGCGAGATCACGCGATCCAGGCACTCGTGACCTGGGCATCGGTGGCGCGGTTCGGGCGGCTGTGGCGGGATGATCAGATCTCCGATTGGCGCCGCACGGGCAGGCTCGAGGTGGTGAACCAGCGCACGGGCGACGTGTTGCCGCTCTATCCCGGCATCCTGGACGACCTTGAGCGGAACCCGGAGGCGCTTGACGTGTTGCGAGCGGCTGGCGACGTGCGTGCGCCGTGGCTCATCGCCCACGGGGGTGCTGACGAGACGGTTCCGGTGACCGATGCGCATGAGCTTTCCTCCCGAGCGCCGGGTGCCGCGCGGCTGATCCTGGAGCACGCCGGGCATACCTTCGGGATCAGGCACCCTTGGAGCGGCTCCACCGAAGCCTTCGATCGGCTGCTCGAGGCGACCGTGGACTGGTTCGCCCGTCACCTGCTCCGATGACGCTCCAGCGCGTGCGGCAAGCGCTGGCTCGCTACGCCGCCCAGGAAATCTCCGCGCCCGAAGCGCGTCCCGCCGCGGTGGCGCTGATCTTGGTCGAGCAATCAGGCGGGCTCGAAGCGCTGTTTATCAAGCGCGCGGCGCGCGCCGGTGACCCATGGTCTGGCCAGGTGGCCTTTCCCGGAGGGCGCCACGATCCGGCCGACAGTGATCTGCTGGCCACCGCGATCCGCGAGACCCGCGAGGAAACCGGTGTCGAACTCAGCGACGCCGAGCGCCTCGGTGTGCTGGACGACCTCTACCCCCGCACTCCGACGCTGCCGCCGGTCCGGGTGCGGCCGTTCGTATTCGCCCTCCCCGCGCGCCGGCCGCTGGTTGCGACCGCAGAGGTGGAGCGTGCGTTTTGGGTGGGGCTCGCGCGTATTGTGGAGCCGGACGTGCGACGCGACGTGAAGCTGTTGGTGGGCGGCGTCGAGCGCGTGTTCCCCGCCTACGATCTCGGCGAGGACGTCATCTGGGGAATGACGGAGCGCATCCTCACGCCGTTCCTGCAGCTGCTTGGCTACACGAGCTGACCGGGGGCTCCGGGTCTCGTCCACTGGCGCCTTGTCGTGCGAATTTCGCCTGCCAACGCGGCCCCGGTGTCCCAAGCCGCTGTGCTGCAATAGTTTTGACTAATCACCATATTCGCTTGCAAATATACTCATATTAGGCTACACTAATGCCTCAAATTACCATTGAGTTAAGCCGATGCGACATGGTGGCATGAGTACCGACATTCGCATGCGGATGTGGATTCTCCGGGGGTGAACTTGCCCGCCAGCGTCCAACAGCCGGCGCTCACTCGTTCAGTCGAGGATTACCTCAAGGCCATCTACCGGCTGTCGAGTCAGGGCGGCTTCGCGACCACGAGCGACATCGCCGGGCTGTTGACGCTGAGCGCGCCGTCGGTGAGCGGCATGGTCAAGCGCCTCTCGGAGATGGGGCTGATCGAGCACGTCCCCTACCGTGGAGTGCAGTTGACCAGCCAGGGGCGCCGCGCGGCGCTGAGAATGATCCGGCGGCACCGCGTGCTTGAGCTCTACCTCACGCGCAATCTCGGCTACGATTGGGACAACGTTCACAACGAGGCGGAGCGGCTCGAGCACGCCGTATCCGACGACCTCATCGAGCGCATGGCCGCGACCCTCAACGATCCGCGCTACGATCCGCACGGCGATCCGATCCCCACCGCGACGGGCGACATCGAGGAAACCGAGCTGTCTTCCCTCGCCGACGCCGAGGTCGGCGCCGAGCTCGAGCTGCGGCAGGTCGGGACGCAGGAGCCCGCGCGGCTGCGCTATTTCGCCGAGCAAGGCCTCGTGCCCGGCGTGCGGGTGACGGTGACCGATCGCCAACCCTTCAACGGCCCGACCACGGTGCACCTCAACGCGTCGGGCACGGCACGGATCGTCGGCCGCGAGCTGGCGCAGGTGCTGTGGTGCCAGGAGCTGTCCCCGTGAGCCGGCGCGTGTTGGTGGGGGTGGCGCTGCTCGGCCTCGGGCTCGCGGCTTGCGACGCGCTGCTTCCCGCGGCGCCGAGAGGTGAGGAGGTGCTCGATGGGCCCATCGGCGGCCTGAACGGCGCGCAGCTCGCGACCTTTGCCAAAGGGGACGAACAGTTCAATCGGGTGGTCAGTGCCGGGCAGGGGGCGGGGCCGCTGTTCGTCGCCCCTGCCTGCGGCGCATGTCACGTCGGCGATGGCAAGGGGCATCCGGTCTTCAACCTCACCCGATTCGGCCGCATCGGGGCCGGCGGATTCGATCCGATGCGGGCCCTTGGGGGCCCGCAGATCCAGAACCGCGCGGTGCCGGGCTACATCGCCGAAGTCGTACCGAGCGGCGCGACCGGCGTAGCGGTCTTCACCGCTCCCGCCGTAACGGGCCTGGGTCTGCTGGAGGCGGTGGACGACACCACGCTGCTGGCGCTCGCGGATTCCACGGATGCCGATGGCGACGGGATTTCCGGACGAGTCCAGCTCCTCGACGAGAACGACCTGCTGGCCCAGGTCACATCGCTCGAGGCGGTGGTCGCCGACGGGGGGCCTTCCCGCGGGGTGCCGATCGCGGGGAAATACATCGGAAGGTTTGGAAAGAAGGGGGTGAGCGTCAACCTGCTGCACCAGGCCGTCACCGCCTATCACGAGGACATGGGGCTGACGACCGAGCTGATTCCGACGGACCTGTTCAACCGGCAGGTGGGCAACTTCGCCAGCGACGACGTGCCCGACCCGGAGATCTCCTCGAGCACGGTGGGCGCCGTAGTGTTCTACCTCAAGACGCTACGGCCGCCCCCGCGCCGCAACAAAGACTCCCAGGAGGTGCTGGCCGGCGAAGCGCTCTTCGCGCAGGTCGGCTGCGGCGGCTGCCACGTCTCCACGCTCCGCACCGGAGCATCTACGATCGCGCCCCTCGATCGTGTCCAGTTTCACCCGTACACCGACCTGTTGCTCCACGACATGGGGCCGGAACTGGACGACGGGTACACCGAGGGGGTCGCGCTCACGTCGGAGTGGCGCACCGCCCCGCTTTGGGGAATCGGGCTCGCCGCGGCGTCGCAAGGTGGGCGCATGCACCTCCTGCACGACGGACGCGCGAAGACCCTGCGGGACGCGATCGGGTTCCACGGTGGCGAAAGCGCGGCAAGCCGCGCCGCGTTCAACGGCCTCACCCCGGTGGAGCAGGCACTCCTGATTCGTTTCCTGGAGTCGCTCTGATGGTCTCGCGCCGCGAGTTTGTCCAACAGATCTCGGTCGGCGTGGTGGGTGCACTGCCGCTGGCGACCGGCGCCTGCGCGAGGTTCCAGTACGTGGGCGGCGGACTCGAGAACGGCCGGCTCGTTGTGAGCCTGGCCGAGTTCGGCGCCGGACCGTTCGTGCTGGTCGACGCGCCCAATCTCCCCATGCCGATCTATCTGTACCAGCATGCGGACGGCGGGTTCACTGCGGTGCTGACCCGCTGTATGCACCAAGGGTGTCAGGTCGAACCCGCCGTCGGACACCTCGTCTGCCCCTGTCACGGGAGCGAGTACGACAACGCCGGCCGCATCCTCAAGGGCCCGACGCAGCTCCCCTTGATCCGTTTCCCGGTCGAGACGCAGGATGGCAACCTGTACATCGCGCTCACGCCCGTGGAGGAGGTGCGGCCGTGAGAAGATGCCTGATGGGCGTCGCGTGCCTCGCCCTGGCGGCGGTCCCGCTCGCCGCGCAGGAGCCCGCCGATTCGACCCCACGCCGCATTCGGGCTCGGATCGACAGCGTCCCGGTGCAGGGCGGAGTGTACAATCGGCCGTTTCTCGCCTCGGTGGGCCGCACCGCGGTCGGCGGGTATCTCGAGGGTAACACGAACTACTTCGGGGAGGACGGCATCTCCGACGGCTTCTCGACGGAGCTGCGGCGTTTCAACATCTTCCTCTTTTCGTCCATTGGCTCGCGCATCCGGATCATCTCCGAGCTCGAGTTCGAGCACGGCACGGAGGAGATCAAGCTCGAGACGGCGCTCTTCGACTTCCAGGTGAACCCGTCCTTCGTGTTGCGCGGCGGCATCATCCTCCCGCCCGTCGGCGCGTTCAACGTCAATCACGACTCCCCGCGCTGGGACGTTATCGACCGCCCGCTGGTTTCCACCGAGATCATCCCGGCGACGCTGTCGGAGGTCGGCTTCGGCGCCCACGGCAGGCTGTTTCCGCGCGCTTTCACGATCACCTACGACCTCTACCTCACCAACGGCCTCGGCGACGGGATCGTGCTCAACGAGCACGGCCGCACGCGTCTGGCGAGCGGGAAGGGCCACGGCCTGGTGGGGGAGGACAACAACGGACGGCCGAGCGTCTCGGGGCGGATCGGGTTCCGGCGCGGCGCGGGCGGGGAGTTCGGCCTCTCCTACTACGGCGGACCGTACAACAGCTATCGATCGGAGGGGGTGCAAGTCGACGAGCGGCGGGACGTCCACCTGGCGGCGCTCGATCTCACCACCGAGCTGGGGCCGGTCAGCCTCCGGGGCGAAATGGCGCTCGCCTGGATCGCCGTGCCGGCCGACCTCCGCGAGGTGTTCGGTGAGCGGCAGTGGGGGTTCCACCTCGACGCCGTGGTCCCTCTGTTTCGGCCGCGGATCCGCGGGCTCACGGACGCGGTGGTGAACGGGGTGCTGCGGGTCGAGCGGGTGGACTATAATCGTGGCACATTCAGCAGCACCGGAGACGCCATCGGCGACGAAGTCACCGCGGTCGTCACAGGCGTCAGCTTCCGCCCGGTCGCCGGCACCGCCCTGAAAGCGAACTACCGCCACGAGTGGATTCGCGACCTGCAGGGCAACGCCATCGCCAGGCGCGCCGGGTTCCAGTTCGGCCTGGCGACCTACTTCTAAAGGACACGGAATCCGTGAGAGCGCCCTACCGTGTCTGAGCCCCGGGACGCGGCCCCCGACGGCGGTCCGCCGACGGCGGCGGTGCCCGAGGCGGGCTGGCGGCGGCCGCGCTTCGCGCCGAGCCTCGTTGAAGTCTATCGCACCGTTCCCGTCCAGTATGCGAGCTGGTGGCGCAAGGCGCTGGCGTTCGCGGGGCCAGGCTACCTCGTGGCCGTCGGCTACATGGACCCCGGCAACTGGGCCACCGATCTCGCTGGCGGGTCGCGCTTCGGCTACACCCTCCTCAGCGTCATTCTGCTCTCCAACTTGATGGCGATCCTGCTGCAGGGGCTCGCCGCGAAGCTCGGCATCGTCACGGGTCGGGACCTCGCGCAGGCGTGCCGCGACCATTACTCGCGGCCGGTATCGCTGGGGCTGTGGGTCTTGTGCGAAATCGCGATCGCCGCCTGCGACCTGGCGGAGGTGATCGGCTCGGCGATCGGGCTGAATCTGCTGTTTGGCATCCCCCTGCCGTGGGGGATCGGGATCACCGCGCTCGACGTGCTGCTGGTGCTATATCTTCAAAACAAGGGCTTCCGCATGGTCGAAGCGCTGGTGGTGACGTTGATCGCGACCATCGCCGCCTGCTTCCTGTTCGAGATCATCATCTCGCGCCCCGACCTGGCGGGAATCGCCGCGGGGTTTGTGCCGCGTCCGTCGATCCTCGCCAACCCCGACCAGCTCTACATTGCGATCGGCATCCTGGGGGCC
>Ga0326597_10012050_pt1 | contig 11411 bp, 14 predicted proteins | sample RVTome_12_FD_203789 | JGI IMG/M metagenome (GOLD analysis project Ga0326597, IMG submission 203789) | Soil microbial communities from uranium-contaminated site in the Upper Colorado River Basin, Wyoming, United States - RVT100D185 | ecosystem: Environmental > Terrestrial > Soil > Contaminated >...
TGGGCCATATCCAAAGTAGGATGCATGAATTATTACGCATCTCCTTGGGAAAGTCCAGACAATTCACATGCCTATCCCGCCTATGTCAGGAGTCCTGAAGTTAGGCCGCCGTAAGCCTGACTTTGCTGACATTGCCTAGATCCACGTGCTGTTTGGCCTGCCACAGATCATGGTTGTATTGCATGGCCAGCCAACTCTCCGGAGAACGACCAAGAGCTTTGGAAAGACGCAACGCCATTTCAGGGCTGATGCCACTGGCTCCGGTGAGAACGCGATTCAGGGTAGACGCAGCAACTCCGAGCTTTGCGGCCAATTCACGGCCGCTGAGCCCATTCGGCTCCAAATAAACCTCGGTAATGAATTCGCCGGGATGAGGCGGATTGTGCATAGTCATTAGTGGTAGTCCTCATATTGCAATACGAAAGCGTGCCCGTCTTTGAACTCGAACGTCAAGCGCCAGTTCCCATTCACCCACACGGACCAACGACGAGGTTCAAACCCCTTCAGTGGGTGCAAGCGAAACCCTGCGATGTCCATGTCCTCTACGGACAGAGCAGTATCCAAAGCCGCCAAAAGCATGCGAAGTCGCTTGGCATGGTGTGGTTGGATTCCCGCGGTGCTTCCCGATGCAAAGAACTTTCCCAGGCCTTTGTGCCGGAACGATTGAATCATGAGCCGATTATAGCGTGTTGCGCAGCACGCAACAAGGCTTAACGTTCCGCTTCAGGGGCGGGAAGGCAGCGGCAACGCCGCTGAAAGCACGTCCCCTGCAACCGGTTGTGTACGCCCGACATGGGCATGATCTGATGGGGTGGAAGTCCCCTGTGGGAGTATCTGAAAGGGAAACATAACCACTAGCCGAAGGCAAGGGCGATTCAACGCGTGCGCAACAAGTTGATCAAGCGGCAAACCCGATGGAGTTCGATGCGCCAATGAATCCATGACCAACCTCCTCGAAAGAGGCGACCACGATGGCCGCCGGGAGGTTGATCTTGAAACTTTATGTGCAGTAATCCAACGCTAAGGCCTTGTTCGACAGGCACTCGCACGCGCTGCTCTACATAACGGATTACTTCCCACAATAGATCAAATGTGCAGCTGCACATTTGGTCTATACGCACGTGCTCAACAAGGGCGGGCGGGGCGTGAAGAGCCCGCTCGATGCGGCGGCAGGCGGCGGCTAATCGATCAGCCGTTTCACCCGCCGCGCCGCGGCGATCTCGCCGCTCTGCGCGAAGCGCTCGTGGTTGTCGTCGACTTCGCGCAGGTCGTAGCGGTAGCTCGCCATCAACCCGCACGACTGCTTCATGCCGCGCGGCGAGGTGTCGGCAAGCCACAGGATGCGGTTCACGCGAGCGCCGTTGCTGACGTGGAAGGCGGCCACGGGATCGATCGGGCGCGTGCCCGATTTCTCCTTCAGCAGGTAGCGCGCGCACAATTTTTCGAGCGGCGCGCGCAACGCGTCGCGCAAACGCTCGTCGTTCGCCCAGTCCTCGCGGGCGAGTGCGCGGGCGAGCGCACCCTCGGGCACCTTGTCACTGAGTGCGGCGGCGATTTTCGCCACTTCTGATTTGCTGACCGGGTCCGGCGTGTCCGAGAGGACGTCCTCCAGCCACTCGCGGAATCCGGGAACGGGCGAGAGCGTCGCGAACACCTTGAGGCCCGGCAGATCGCGCTGCAGGTCTTCGGTCACGCGCTTGAGCAGGAGATTCCCCATACTCACCCCGTGCAGGCCGTTCTGGGTGTTGGAAATGGAGTAGAAGACCGCAGTGTCGGCCGATTTCGGATCTTGCGCCGGGGCGTTGACCTCAAGCAGCGCCTGCACGCTTGCCGGAAAGCCCTTCACCAGAGCGATCTCGACAAAAATCAGTGGCTCGTCCGGCATGCGCACGTGGAAGAAAGCGTAACACCGGCGGTCGGTATCGAGGCGATGGCGCAGGTCCTTCCACGATTCGATGGCGTGCACCGCTTCGTAGGTCATGAGTTTCTCGAGGATCAGAGCGGGCGACTCCCAGGTGATGCGGCGCAGTTCCAGGAACCCGGGATCGAACCAGATCGTAATCAGCGCGTCGAGCTCGATCTTCAGCACCTCGAGCGCGGGCGCCTCCGGCAGGAGCCGCAGCACATCGGCCCGAAGACTCACCAGGAACTTGACGCCGTCGGGCAACAGGTTGAACTGCGCTAAGAAATGCGCGCGCGGTGCCGCAAGCGCCAGGCGCAGACGGGCCTCGGCGCGGCTCAGATCGGCGTCGGTCGCCGCGCCCTGCATCGCGACGATCGCGCTCTCCAGCTCGGGCCGGTCGGGCGCGAACTCGCTGCTGATCAGGTTGAGGATCTCGGCCCGCCGTGGCAGGTCGGCAGCGCGGTAGATTTCCCTGATCTGGTCGGCGCGGCGGCGGGCCGACAGTTCTCCGCCGCGCTGCGCGCGGCATTCCGCGATCAACGCCCCGATCTCGGCGAGGATGTGCCCGGTCGCGCGGTCGGCCCCGGGCTCGCCGCGCGGCGCAAGCACCGTCGCGGCGAGCCTGCGCCACCAGTGGCGGATGCGCTCGAAAGCGGTGGGCTGGCTTACGGTGTCTGCTGCGCGGTTCATCGTTCAGGGCATGCCATGGTGCGCGTCAAATACCATTTTCGTGCCGCCTTGGTCTCAAATCAAGGCATTCCGCGCATCAGCGCCACGCTGTTGGTGCGGGGGCTGCGGAGATCTTCGCGCCGGAGAGGGGAGCGGCTTCACCTCGTTATAATGAGGACCTGTCGCACGAGCAGAAGATGACAATGCGTCTCAGTATTCTCGACCAGTCCCCGATCATCAGCGGGCACACGGCCGCGCAGGCGGTACACGAAACGATACGGCTCGCGCAGGCCGCGGAAACGCTCGGTTATCACCGCTACTGGCTGGCGGAACATCATTCGGTCGCTGCGCTCGCCGATCCCTGCCCGGAGATCCTGGTCACGCGCGTGGCTGCGGCGACATCGGTGATGCGCGTCGGCACCGGGGGCGTCCTGCTGCCGTATTACAGCCCGTTCAAGGTGGCCGAGCAGTTCCGCATGCTCGAGGCGCTCTACCCCGGGCGCATTGATCTGGGGATCGGCCGCGCGCCGGGCGGCGACCAGACGACCGCGCTGGCGATGGGGGAGGGGCGTTATTCCGGCGCGGAGCACTTTCCCGAGCAGGTGCAGTACCTCGTCGCCTACCTCGATTACGCATTGCCCGCCGATCACCCGTTCGCTGGCGTGAAGGCCATGCCGGCGGGCACGACTTCGCCGCCGGTGTGGCTGCTCGGCTCGTCGGATTACAGCGGCGCGCTGGCGGCACAACTCGGTCTTCGTTTCGCTTTCGCTCATTTCATCAACCCGCAGGGCGGCGACGCGGTGATGCGCGAGTACAGGCGCCGCTACCGGCCCTCGGCGCGCGAGCCCGAGCCGCACGCGCTGCTCACCGTATTCGTGATCTGCGCCGAGACCGACGCGGAAGCCGGGCGGCTCGCTGCCAGCATCGACTTGCGCCGCCTGAACATGGAGTACGGCGTCGATGCGCCGGTTCCGACCTGCGAGGAAGCGGCGCGCTACCCCTATACCGAGGCCGACCGCCAGCGCATCGCCCGCCAGCGCCGGCGGCTGGTGCTGGGCGCGCCCGGCACGGTGCGCGCGCGGCTGACCGAGCTTCAGGTCGCTTACGAAGCCGACGAGCTGATGGTGATCACCATCACCGGGGATTACGCAAGCCGGCTCAAGTCCTACGAGCTGATCGCGGAAGCGCTCGGTTCGTGTCAGCGCGCGTGACCGTCCCTGCGTTATAGCAGCCATCCGGCGCGGTTGCCGGTTGGGGGTCCGCCGGACGGCGGGCCACGGTCGATAATATTTTCGGGAGTAGATCATGAAAATGCTCGTAGCGGCAGCGTGTTTCATGCTGGTGGCCTCACCTTATGCGTTTGCGCAGGAGCAGGCGAAGGACGCCGGGAAGAGGTTGCCTATGGCAGCGGAGATGTCGGCGAAGAAGGAACCGAGCGAGAAGCAGAAGGCGCACCAGGCGCGGATGAAGGAGTGCGCCGGCAAGGCCGCCGGGCGCAAGGGCGAAGAGCGCAAGTCGTTCATGAGCACGTGCCTGAAAAGCTGATCTCGGCCGGATCGGGCGGCCGGTTTGCATTGGCGGAGGCGGAAGGGGCATACTCGAAATGCCGGGTACGCCTTTCTTCTTGCCGATGAATGCGCCGCGCCGCCGCCTTCTCGTTCTGATCGCCGGCTTCGGTTTGTGGGGAGGACACGTGACGACCGCCGAAGCACGGGACGCCTACGCCATCCAGCGCAAGCAGATGGTGGACGATATCGTGCGGATCACGCATTCGACTCGACGGGAAACCGGCCGGGAGACCCTGAGCGATGGGGTGCTGGCGGCGATGACCAAGGTTCCCCGCCACCGCTTCGTGGCGGCGAGCCAGGAATACGCCGCTTACCAGGACCGGCCGCTGGCGATCGGCAGCGGCCAGACGATCTCCCAGCCGTTTATCGTGGCGCTGATGACCGACTTGATCGACACAAAGGCCGGCGACCGGGTGCTCGAGGTCGGCACGGGATCGGGCTACCAGGCGGCGATCCTGTCGGAGCTCGTGGCCGAGGTCTACACGATCGAGATCATCGAGTCGCTGGGCCGCGAATCCGCCGCGCGCTTCGCGGCGATGGGCTACCGTAACATCCGTGCGAAGGTCGGCGACGGCTACCAAGGCTGGGTGGAGCACGCGCCGTTCGACGCGATCGTGGTGACGGCGGCTGCGCGCGACGTGCCGCCAGCGCTTACCGAGCAGCTGAAGCCCGGCGGCCGGCTGGTGATCCCGGTGGGTTCCCAGTCGGGCTCGCAGACGCTCTACGTTATCGAGAAGCAGGCCGACGGCAGCACGACGAAGCGCTCGGTGCTGGGGGTGCGGTTCGTGCCGCTCACTGACAAGTCGGGGAGACAGCAGTAAGCTGGGTGAAGCGCGACCCGTGACCGGCGAGCAGTGACCGGTGAACGGTGGCCGGTAACCAGTGGCCGGGCGGTGAGCGGCGCGCCGCGTCCGTTCGGCCGCCCGGAAATAAGGCGGCGGCGTGAGCCGTCCGCTCCTATTGGGGTTTAATGTTGCGCTCGTCCACGACCTTCACCCACCGATCGTAATCCTTGCGGATGCGCTGCCCGAACCGCTGCGGCGTGCCGCCCGACGGCGTCATGCCCTGCTTCTCCAGGCTCGATTTCATGTCGGCGTCCTGGAGGCTCTGGTTCACAGCCGCGTTCAACCGGTCGATGACGGCCGCCTGCGCCGCCGCGGTTGTCGACCAGGAACTGCTGGCCGAGCTTCTGCGCGAGCTTGGTCGAGCCCCGGCGTTGACCCCGAGGCCCAGATCAACCTCACCGACGCCGATTCGCGCATCATGGGATATACGCAAAATGCGGTCCGGCCGGAATCCAGGTGCAGGTTGCCGCGGCCTTCGCGGAGTGCGCGGGTAACCTCAGAAGCGGTAACGCAGGCCGAGCCCGAATCCCGGCGATTGCAGAAGAGCGGCCGGATCGGAGGCGTAGATGTCGTAACTCATCGACCAGTTCGGAGTGAGCCATTGCTGGCCGGTCAGCGCGAACGAGCGTAATCCAGGCGTCGATCCATAAGGCGCGTAGAAATGGCCGGCTATGCTCTGCTGGTAGGTCATGCCGACGCTGTAGCGCTTGCCATACAGATAATTCACGTTGAGCTTATAGCTCGAGTTGCCAGACGGGCGGTCGGCAAGCAGCCCATCCGGTGCCCCGGGGGGGTCGAGGCGGCCCGTGAGATCGGCCCCGGGCGCCGCGCGTTCAGCGCCGCTCAATTTCAGCCCCAAGTTCAGCCCGTGTCCCGGCAGGAATGCGGTGTGCAATTGGCCGCCGAGCGAATAACGCGGGGCGCCGATCGGTGAATCGCGCGAGACGCCGATTTCGAGCGAGGATCCCCATCTGCCGGACAGCGGCTGAAAAACGCCGCTATAGGACTCGACGGAGTACGGGCCGAGGCGCGGGATTTCGCGCACCCCGCCATAAGAGACACCGTGGCCGCGCAACTGCAGCCGGTCTGTGTCTTCGCCAACGCGCCACACGGAATCTGGCGCCGGCGCCGTCAGGCCGAGCGCGACCTTCTGGCCGCCGGGCTCGCCCGCGGGCGCTGCCAGCGCAGTGGTGCTGGCGATTGCCGCGATCAACATAATTGGCAACAATGCACGCATCGAGATTCAGGAGCGCGGGCGGGAAAGCCGCCATGCCTGCTCCACTGCTGTTAAGTTTACTCCACTCTTCTCCGCACCAGAACCCCCGTTTGCGAGGTAAATCCGCGCCACCGCGTCGGTCTCCAAGTTGCACCGGGTTCGGGCACCGTCGCGCCAGACCTGGGCGTAGTTTCGCATCCAGCTACCGGGTAATTTTCTATCATATTGATATTTTTATGAATAGGCGGATCGTCGGCGCAGGTGCCGGGTCGGGCGAGTTTGACGAGCAGGACGCCTAGCTGCTCTTTGCTGCCACGCTCGATAACGGCGTGACGGACCTGGAACTGGGCGCCATCCTCGCCGGCCTGCAGGCGAATGACCTGTCGCCTGCGTAACTGCTCGGCTTTCACCGTGCGCTCATGGAGCGCTGCTTCAGACTCGTCGAGCCCTTCGGCGGCGTCTCACTCCTGGTCGCCGCCGCGAACGGCGCTCGCGAGCGCCGCTTGCTGGGAGATTTCTTGGAGTCTGCTCGCGTCGACGCGCAGCTGCTCGACGGCGCCGGGGGCGAAGCCTTCACCCATCCGTTGTGCCGCCCGGCGTTGCAGCATTTCCGCGGGGGCGAGCGGCGACTGCTGTTCGAGCGGGAGGCCACGCCGCTCAGGAATCTCGCCACGCTGCCGCGTGCGACGGACGCGGCGGGCACTGCGTCCTGGATCCGGCGCGTGGTGGCGGGCGAGGTGCCGCTGTCGCTGCCCTTGGCGAACCAGATCGCGTGCTGCCCCCACGCCGCTGACTACACGGACGACTTGAACCTGGCGAAGGCGATCGCTGCGATCGGGACCGGCAGCCTGGTCGCGGCGTGATTGTCCCGCACGCGCCGCGCGCGAAACACGCGCTTGAACGGGCGGATCGCCGAGATGCCCCTCGTAGCATGTCGAGTAATGGGTGCGATGCTGGTGTGCTAGACTCCCGCGAGTCGTTGTCATCAAAAAACCAAAGAAAGGAGCCGACACATGGGGGCTATTCTTCAATCTCTCGGACGTACTGTCACTGCCGGTGTCGTACTGCTGATCATCATCATCGCGATCGCCGGCGGCGCCCGCCTGGGCGATCACAGCTGGTGGACGTTCTTCATGCGCTGGCTGCACGTGCTATCGGGCGTGATGTGGATCGGGCTGCTGTGGTACTTCAACTTCGTGCAGATCCCCAACATGCCGAGGATCCCGGACGAGCAGAAGCCGGCGATCGGCAAGGTGATTGCGCCCGCCGCGCTGTTCTGGTTCCGCTGGGCGGCGCTCGCCACCATGGTGACCGGGCTCGTCCTGGCCGGCATGAGCGGCTATCTCGTTCCAGCGCTGTCGCTTACCAAGGGCGTGCATGCTATCGGACTCGGCATGTGGATGGGCCTGATCATGGCGTTCAACGTGTGGTTCGTCATTTGGCCGAATCAGAAGATAGCGCTCGGCATGGTCGAAGTGAACGCGGAGCAGAAAGCCGCCGCGGGGCGCAAGGCGATGCTGTTCTCGCGCACCAACACGCTGCTCTCGATCCCGATGCTCTACTGCATGGTGGCGCAGCAGAACGCCGGGCTGTAAGCCGCACCGGCAGCGGTCGCACAACGAAAAAGCGCGCGGGGTTCCCGCGCGCTTTTTTCTTTGGTGGCGCCGTCAGCGCGGGCGCGGCGCGCGGTCGAGCCCCCCGACTTTCGCGCCCGGCTGGATGCCGCGCTGCGCGAACCAGCCGCGGTTGGCTTCGAGCGCGTAGCGGGCGGGGCGCTGCGCCGCGTGAACGTCCTGGCTGTGCGGCGTCATGTCGGCGATGTTGATGATCACGCCCTCGGCGTCGAGAAACGCGACCGACAGCGGGATGTAGGTGTTCATCATCCACATGCCGTGCTGCTCGATGCGCGGAAACACGAACAGCATGCCGCGATTCTCCGGCAGCATGCGCCGGTGCATGAGGCCCTGCGAGCGCTGCGGCTCCGTGCTCGCGATTTCCGTGGTGAGCGCGTGTCCGCCGATGTTGAGCGTGATGACCGGGAGCTCGGCCTGCGCGCTGCAGGCGAAGAGCCATAGCGCGGCGAGGGCGGCGCCGGTGAAGAACCGTCGATGACGCGCGCAGCGCGTCATCCTTGTGCCTTTCGGGCCAGCCAGTCGGCGGCGGCGTCGAGCACGGTGTCGATCTCGCCGAACGGCGGCTGCATGATCTCGAGGCACGCGAGCTCGACGCGCCGCGCCGGCCTCGCCGCGATGGGGCCGCGGATCCGGTGCAGCGGCGCTGCCCATTCAGGGCCGCGGATGCCGTGTGCGAACAACACCAGCGCCGTTGTCATCTTTCTGTACTGCGGTGGTGATACCACATTCGAAACGAGCACAGATGCATAGGACGAAGGCGGGAGGAGGAAGGATGAAGGAAGCACGCGCGGGCCGGGCAGGTTCGTTGCATCCTTCATCCTTTTCCTGTGCTGCCAAACCCGCCCACACCCCGGTGCGATGCACCGAAATCCTCGACGACGTTGAAGCCTACCTGCACCACGGGCACTACCACGAGCTGGGCCAGGCGCTCCATCGGGGTGACGACGAAGGGCTCAGTCCCGCGGTTCCACGTCGAGACGAAGATCTCGCCCTGGTAATCGGAGTCGATGAGGCCCACCAGGTTCCCGAGCACGATGCCGTGCTTGTGCCCGAGGCCCGAGCGCGGCAGCACGATGGCGGCGAGTCCCGGATCGGCAAGATGGATGGCGATGCCCGCCGGAATCAGCTCGGTGCGGCCGGGGGCGAGCGTGAGCGGCTGCTCGATGCAGGCTCGCAGGTCGAGCCCGGCCGAGCCTGGCGTCGCATAGTGCGGCAACTGATCGCGCAGCCGCCGGTCGAGAATCCTGACATCGATGGTTTTCATCAAAGGACGGTAAGTGGCGAGTCGTGAGCGGGCGCGTAGTGCGCGCGAAGTTCCCCGCTTACCGCTTACGGGCTCGAGGTTTGTAGAGCGTCGCGACGTGCGCGATGATGTTCTCCGCCACGATGTCCTTCGGCGCGCGGCGCAGGCGGTGAAGTCCCTTGTCGTCGAGCAGCGAGACCTCGTTCTCGTCCGACCCGATTGCCTCCTGCGCGAGGTTGGCGACCATCACGTTGACCTTCTTGCGCCGTCGCTTCTGGTCGGCGTAGGTATCGAGGTTGCGGCTCTCGGCGGCGAAGCCGACGCAGAACGGGGCCTTGGGCCGCGCGGCGACCCAGCCCAGGATGTCGGGGTTGGGCACGAGCTTCAGCGCGAGCTGCGACTCGTCGGTCTTCTTGATCTTGTGCTTGCGCGGTTTGTCCACCCGGTAGTCGGCCACGGCGGCCACACTGATAAAAATGTCCGCGCGCGCGACGTGGCGCTTGACCGCGTCGAACATCTGGGCGGCGGTCTCCACGCGCTCGAGTCTCGCCCCGACCGGCGCGGTCAGCGTGACGGGTCCGGAGATGAGGGTGACCTCGGCGCCCGCAGCCAGCGCCGCGCGCGCGACGGCGTAGCCCATTTTCCCCGAGCTCAGGTTGGTGATGCCGCGCACCGCGTCGATCGGCTCGAAGGTGGGGCCGGCGGTGACCAGCGCGCGCACGCCTTGCAGGAGCTTGGGCGCGATGAGCGCGTGAATCGCTTCGGCTATTTCCTCGGCCTCGAGCATGCGGCCCATGCCGGTCTCGCCGCACGCCTGGTCGCCGCTGGCTGGGCCGACGATGGTGGCGCCGTCCTTTTCGAGCTGTGCCAGGTTGCGTCGGGTCGCCGGGTGCTCCCACATCTGCCGGTTCATCGCCGGCGCCACCAGCAGCGGGCATTCGCGCGCAAGGCACAGCGCGGAAAGCAGGTCGTCCGCCAGGCCGTGCACGAGCTTGGCGAGAAAATCCGCAGTGGCCGGGGCAACCACGATCGCATTCCTGCCGCGCGAGAGCTCGATGTGCGCCATCGAATTGGGCACGCTGGCGTCCCACATGTCAATGTAGACCGGCCGGCCCGACAGCGCCTGCAGGGTCGCCGGCGTGATGAAGCCGCACGCTGCCCGGGTCATCACCACGTCGACCTGCACGTCGGTTAGCACCAGCAGGCGCACGAGCTCCGCTGCCTTGTACGCGGCGATCCCGCCAGTGATTCCGAGCACGATCTTTTTACGCGGAATTTCAGTCATATAGCATGCTTTCGCGACGATTGTGGAGGAGTGTAACTGCAAAGCCCCGCCCCGTAAATCGTGAGGCCGGTAAAGCGTGAGAAGAAAGAGGTGAGGCAGGAAGCGTGAGGCACGTCAACGCGGTGCCGGGAGGGGCCGTTAAGGCATTTACGAGTCACGAGTCACGAGCTATGGCGATAACGGACTGGCCGCTTGCCGAGCGGCCGCGCGAGAGGTTGCTCACGATAGGCTCCGAGGCGCTGTCGGACGCGGAGCTGGTGGCGATTTTTCTGCGCACCGGCGCGAGAGGGAAAAGCGCGGTCGATCTCGGGCGCGAGATCCTCGCGCGCTTCGGCTCGTTTACGGCGCTGTTCGCGGCAGGGCGCGCGGAGGTGTGCGCCGTGCCGGGGCTCGGCGCAGCGAAATATGCGCAGCTGCAGGCGGTGCTGGAAATGGCGCGGCGCGCGCTGCGCGAGCAGGTTTCGCGCGGCAGCGCGCTCAACTCTCCGCCGGCAGTGCGCGATTACCTGCGATTGAAGCTCCAGGGGCTCCCGCACGAGGTCTTCATCGGCGTGTTTCTCGATGCCCAGAATCGCGTGCTGGCAATCGAGGAGCTCAACCGCGGCACGCTCACCCAGACCAGTGTTTACCCGCGCGAGGTGGTGAAGCGCGCGCTCGCCCACAACGCGGCCGCACTCATCTTCGCCCACAACCACCCGTCGGGCATCGCCGAGCCGAGCCGGGCGGACGAGATGCTCACCGCGGCGCTGAAGCAGACGTTGGCGCTCGTCGACGTGAAGGTGCTCGACCATTTCGTCGTGGGCGGCGACAGCGCCATCTCGTTTGCCGCCCGGGGGCTCATCTAGCCCCTAAGCAAGCGCGATTGATTGACTTTGTGGAACTTGAAGTACCTCGACACACTCGTAGATAGAAGGTTTCGCGGCCGGCGCGAACAATCAACAAAGGAGTGTTTCGAGTGAAGCCATGCTACCGGAATATTCTGCACAATCGCAAGCGGCGCATCGAACGGCGCTTGGATCCCGAACGGGCGTGGAGCGATCAGCCCTCG
>Ga0326597_10012051_pt1 | contig 11411 bp, 9 predicted proteins | sample RVTome_12_FD_203789 | JGI IMG/M metagenome (GOLD analysis project Ga0326597, IMG submission 203789) | Soil microbial communities from uranium-contaminated site in the Upper Colorado River Basin, Wyoming, United States - RVT100D185 | ecosystem: Environmental > Terrestrial > Soil > Contaminated >...
CGTCGTACGGGCCGCACACGGACGTGCTCCACTTGGTGAACAGCACCGGCTCGGGCGGCACCGGCAGGTTGGCTTCCTTGCAGTGGTCGATGTAGTTGAGACCGACCGCGAGCACCTTGCCGGGACTCCGGATCGGCGGGAGCACCTTGACCTCCGATAGCGCGTACGACTTCGCCGATGCGTCGTTCAGCACCTTGCGGGCGCGCTCGAGCATGGCGTCGCCGCCGCGCGCGATCGCGAGGAGCCCCCCGTTGGGGCCGGCCGGCAGGCCCGCCGCCGCGAGATCGATCACGCGATCGCCCTTCAGCACGCCGGGGCGCGCCTTGCCTTCCACCGAAAACGTCAGCAGCTTCATCGTCTCTCCTTGTAGAAAAACGTCAACGCAACCGCAGATAAACGCAGATACACGCAGATACACGCAGATAGTACCGAACCCATCAATCACGAATGAAAGCACGCAACAAGATGATCCGTTTCTGCCCCCTCACCCCACCCTCTCCACCGCAAGCGGCGGAGAGGGTGATTCATCTTATTGGGCGTTCTTACGACGAAATTCCAGTGCCGGCATAGTCCCCGTGATGCGCGAGCCCGCATTATTTGGAATTGTCATCTGCGTTTATCTGCGTTTATCTGCGGTTCCATTCGACTTTCAGCGCTTGCGCGACTGGATATACCATTTGTAGATCTGCTCGCCGGTCCAGAACAGCACGCCTTTCTGCTTCCTCAGGCGCCGGAACACGTTGTCGAAGTACTGGATCCGGTGCGGCACGCCGGTGATGTACGGGTGCACCGCGATCGCCATCACTTTCGGGCGCTCCCGTCCCTCGCGGTAGAGCCGGGCAAACTGGTCCATGCAGCGCGTCTCGAACTCGCGCGCCGGATGGCGCTGCACGACCATCATCGCAATATCGTTCAACTCCAGCGTATACGGAATCGTCACCAGGCTGCCGCCACGGGTGCGTATCGTGCACGGCTCGTCGTCCACTACCCAGTCGGCGGTGTACTGGATGCCGGCGGCCGCCAGCATCTCAGGGGTCTCGAGCGTCTCGGTGAGACCCGGCCCCATCCAGCCCAGCGGCCGCTTGCCGGTGAATTCCCGGATCACCTTCACCGAGCGGCGGATCATCGACGCGGGGTCGGGCTCGCTGTGCATCGGGCGCTGGTCGTAGGAGTGCCCCATGAATTCCCAACCGCCATCGCGGCACGCCCGCGCGATGCGGGGATAGTCGAGGCAGACGCGCGCGTTGACCGAGAGCGACGGCACGATCTTCAGCTCGTCGAGCAGCGCCTTGATGCGCCAGAACCCGACCCGCATGCCGTATTCGTGCCAGCCCCAGTTGGCCACGTCCGGCAGCTGCGTGATGCCGGTGGGGGGCGGCAGGCCCTGGCGCGGCATGGCGCGGCCGATGTCCCACACTTCGACGTTGACGACCGGCCACACCACGACGCGCGCCTTGCCGGGCAGCGCGAGCGGCGGCCGGTCGACGACGGCCGAATACTTCAGTCGTTTGGCAGGCAGCACGGAATTCGTATTTCTCTGTTGCTATCGGGGTCTGCCCCGCGCGTTGAATGGCGATCGATTCGTCCATTCGAACGCGCGACGCCAGACCGGCGCGCAGCGTCCGGATTTGGCGGTAATTATAGCGGCTGGCGCCGCCCTTATTTTGCTATAGTTCACCCCGCCCGAACCGCCGGAAAATGTCATGGATGCCCCCTGCCTGCCGCCCGTGAACGAGCCGAAGGCACCCGAGCTCGAGACGCCGCGGCTCGCCTGCGACTCGCACTTCCACCTGTTCGGCCCGGTGAGCCGCTTCCCCTACGCGCCGGAACGTGCCTACACCCCGGCCGAGGCGCCCCTCGAAAAGCTCCTCGCGATGCACGCGCGTCTCGGCTTCGATCGCGGCGTCGTGATCCAGGGAAACGCCCACGGCACCGACAATGCCGCGCTGCTCGACGCGCTCGGGCGCGAGCCGGCGAGGCTGCGCGGCGTCTCCATCGTCGGGGAAAACACCTCCCGCGGGGAAATCCGGCGCATGGCCGAAGCCGGCGTCCGGGCGTTGCGCTTTCATGTCGCGCCGCGCCAGCCCGGGCGGTTCAGCAGCCTCGGCCTCGACGCTTTCGAGGCCCTCGCCCCCCACATGGTCGAATTCGGCCTGCACGTGCAGTTCTTCATGGACGCGCGCGAGCTCCCGAATATCCTGCCGCGGCTCGAGAACTGGACGCTTCCGATCGTGCTCGACCACTTCGGGTCGGCAAAGGGTGCCGAAGGGCCGCAGGCGCCCGGCTTTGAGATCCTGAAGCGCTGCCTGGGAGAGGGCCGCATCTGGGTCAAGCTCTCCGGCGCCTATCGAGCCTCCGAGCAGTACCCCGACTATCCCGATGCCCGGCCCCTCCACGAGGCGCTGGTCAAGACCAACCCGGACCAATTGCTGTGGGGCACGGACTGGCCGCATCCCCGTCTCGAGAAGAACATGCCCGACACCGGGCACCTGCTGGACCTGTTCAACGCCTGGACGCCGAGCGCCGCGGACCGGCGGAAGATACTGGTGGAGAATCCGGCCCGGCTTTTTGGATTTTCGTGACTTCGTGACGTTATGCCGCGTGACATGATGCGTCGTGACATGACGAAGCGTGCGACGAGCCAGCGCTAGCAACGCCGCATCACGTCACGACGCATCATGTCACACAACACCACGTCACGATCTCTCACGCCACGCTCCAGCGGTCGCTAGGCCAGGCCGAGCCATCCCTGCAGCAGTCCCGCGGGAAACGGCAGGTGCAGCAGCCGGTCGAACACCCCGTAGAAAACCACCCACAGCACCGCGGAGAACGCCACCGAGAACAGCCACCCTTCGCGCCCCTGCAGCCGGAGGTAGAGAAAAACGAACAGCGGGATGGCGATCGGGAAACCCAGCAAGGCGACCACGCCGAAAAAGCCGAGCATCCACGCGACCGCCTGCAGGGAGCGCCTGATCGCGACCGGGCGCGGCGTCTGGTCGGACAGCTGAAAATCCATCGCTTCGCCGCGCTGCCCGCTGCCGAACAGCCCCCACGCCACTTCCGCGGCGGCCATGCAGAACACCGGGATGCCGATCACGAGCGGGAACAGCTTGGCCTTCAACGGCCAGTCCATCGCGATGACGACGGCTGCCCCCGAGACCAGCATGATGGCAGCGCTGAGGATGAGCGATGCGTACTTATGCATGCCCCGCGCCCTTCGCGCGCGATCGCCGCGCCTGGATCAGGGGATACAGGATCGCCGCGACCGCAAGCGCCATGAGCACCAGCACGATCGGGCGCGTCAGCCAGGCTGTGTCGTAGCGCGCCACGGAAATATAAAGGTTGTTCTCGACGATCTTCCCCAGCACCAGGCCGAGCACGAACGGCGCCCGCGGCCAGCCGCCGGCCACCATCAGGTAGCCGACCGCGCCGAAGAAGAGCATCAGGACCACGTCGCCGTAATGATTGTTGGTCGTGTAGCTGCCGATGAAGATCAGCACCATGATCACGGGAATCAGCAGGTGGCCGCGCACGACGGTGAGGCGGGCGAGGTAGCCCAGGAACGCAAAGCACACGACGACCGTGATGATGTTCGCCAGCGCGATCGTCCAGACCATCGAGAAGGTGACGGTCAGGTGCGTGGTCAGCATGTCGGGGCCCGGGACGAGCCCCAGCAGAAAGAATCCGCCGAGCAGGATCGCCATGGACGAGCTGCCCGGCACGCCGAATGCCACCGTCGGGATGAGCGCGCCGCCCTCCTTGGAGTTGTTGGCGGCGCCCGGCCCCAGCACGCCCCGCACGTCGCCTTTGCCGAAGCCCTGCCGCTCTTCCAGCGTGCGCGCGCTCTGGGCGGCGTGGCCGTACGCGAGCCACTGGGCCACCGCCCCCCCGAGCCCGGGCATGATGCCGATGAAGGTGCCAATGAGGCTGCAGCGGATCGTCAGCCAGAAGTGCCGGAACGTGTCCTTGACGCCCTCCATGGCGCCCTGGTTCAGCCGGCCCCTCGGCAGATCGCCCGCGATGGAAGTCCCGCGAACCACGAGGTCGACAATCTCGGGAATGGCGAAGATGCCGATCAGCACCGGCACCAGGTCGAGCCCGTTCCACAGGTACAGCGAATCGAAGGTGTAGCGCGCGATGCCGGCCTGGGGATCCTGCCCGACCGTGGCGACCAGCAGGCCGAGCCCGCCCGCGAGGAAGCCGCGCAGCATGCCGCGCGCGCCCTGCGAGCTCAGCGAGGCAATGAAGGCGATGCCCACGATGGCAATCATGAACAGCTCGGGCGAGCCGAACGCCAGCACCAGGGGCCGCACCACCGGTATCGCGATCGCCAGCGCCAGCGCGCCCACCAGCGCCCCGACGAGAGAGCTGGCCAGCACGGCGCCGAGCGCGCGCCCAGCCTCTCCCTTTTTCGCCATCGCGTGCCCGTCGAGAATCGTCGCCGCGCTGGTTCCCTCTCCGGGCACGCCGAAGAGCACCGACGTGATGTCGCCGGTCGTGGCGACCACCGAATGCATGCCCAGCAGGAAAGCGAAGCCCTCCACCGGCTTCATCGCGTAGATGAAGGGCAGCATCAGCGCCAATGTGGTGACGCCGCCCAGGCCGGGGAGGAGCCCGACCCAGAAGCCGAGCCCGATCCCGAGCAGCATGAAGGCAAACGCCTTCCACTGCAGGACGAGGAGGAGGCCCTCGAATAGCGCGTCGATCACGGATCCGCCAGGTAGCAAAAAAGGGGGCCTGGCCCCCTTTTCCGCGCTGCGTTAGGCCGCTATTCCCCGAACTTGATGTACTTGCGGAACTCGTCCACGGTTTCCTTCGGCTGGGTCAGCACGTCCTTCACGATCCTGAGCGCCTCGTCTCCCGGCATGAACTCGAGATGCATCTTTCCCTTCTTCGCTTCCGCCATGAGTTCCGGGTCCTGGATCGCCTTGGCGAACGCCTCGCGCATGGCATTGACGATGTCGTCGGGCGTGCCCGGCGCCAGCACGTAGGGGCGGCCGACCACTTCGGGCGCCGAGCGCAGCGCCATCACGGCCTTGGCGCGCGCATTCGGCGCCAGCAATTCGTCGACTGGAAGGTTTTCGATGCCCTTCTCGGTCGCGCGCGCCCGAATCACCGGACGGACGAGGCCGCGGTCGATGAAGCGGCGCAGCGAGGAATACGACCCGGCCCGCGCATCCACTTCCTTGCGCTCGACGGCAAGCATGATGTCGGAGCTGCTGGAATAGCCGCTCACGATCTTGATGTCGACGCCCAGCAGCTCCTTCAACAGCAGCGGGAAGTCGTAGGTGTTGGCGCCCGGCCCGGTCGCGCCGATGATCAGCGTCTTGCCCGATTTCTTCAGCTCGTCGAACGTCTTGTACGGCAGATCGCTGCGGATCGCGAGTATCGTGGATTCGCTTGCCGCGGACCCGATCCACGCAAACTTGGTCTGGTCGAACTTCACGCCGCTCACGTTGGTGAGCTGCGCGAGCACCAGGTTGCGGTTGAACGTGCCGATGGTCAAGCCGTCCGGCTTCGCGACGTTATAGACGTGGTTGGCCGCGGTGATGCTGTTGGCGCCCGGCATGTTCTGCACGATCACGTTCGGCGTTCCGGGCAGGTACTTTGGAATGTGCCGGGCCAGTATCCGGGCCGTGCGGTCGTAACCGCCGCCCGCCTTGAACCCGACCACGATCGTGACCGTCTTGCCCTCGAACGAGGCGGCCCAGGCGGCGCCGTGGGACAGCGCCATGGCACAGGCGGTCAATCCCGCCATCAATGCGAGCTTCATTCTCATGGTATTCCTCCTTGTGGTGTCTTCGCCCCGCCGTCGTCGACCGTGCGCTAGCGCCGCCCGGTCCGGACCCCGCCTGCACGAACGGGTACGGGCTGCGGCGCCATGATATCAAAGGCCGGTCCCGATGCCACGCCCTGCCGCGGATGCGGCCTAGCGGCCGGGCGCGTCGAGCCAGGGCCGCTCGGCACGATAGCGTTCCTCGAACGAATGGAACTCGCCCGCGTACTGCTGTGTCCGCGCGACGTCGTCCAGGCCCTCGAGCAGGCACTTCTTGCGTACCGGGTGCACGTCGAAGCGATGCACGCGGCCGGCGGGATCCGTCACCGTCTGCGCGGCGAGATCGACGGTCACGGTCGCGCCAGGCCGCTCGCGCAATTGCGCGCGAATCGACGCGGCATCCGCATCGGGAAGTGCAATGGTCAGCAACCCGTTTTTCGCGCAGTTGTTCGCGTGTATGTCGGCGAAGCTCGGCGCGATCACGCAGCGGATGCCGAACTCGTAGAGCGCGTAGACCGCGCTCTCGCGCGACGAGCCGCAGCCCCAATTTCGGTCGGCCACGATGATCCGCGCGCGCCGGAACGGCTCGGAGTTCAGTATGTGCTCCCGCTCGGTGCCGTCCGGATAGAAGCGCCGGTCGTGGAACAGGATGTCGCGGTGCTTCGGCCCGCGCGGGACCTTGTTGAAGCGCGTGGGGCACAACTGGTTGGTGTCGACGTTCGGCTCGTCGATCGGCACGGCTATCGCGGTCAGCGTGGTGAATGGTTCCATGATTTCCTCAAAAGCCTTGGTGTCTGTGCTTTTCGAGCGGGTTAGAGCAAGAGATCCCGGACGTCGGCGATGCGGCCCTTGAGCGCCGCCGCCGCCGCCATCGCGGGACTGGCCAGATGCGTGCGGCCGCCCGTCCCCTGCCGGCCGCGGAAGTTGCGATTGGAGGTCGACACGCATCGCTCCCCGGGTTTCAGCTGGTCGCCGTTTATCGCCGTGCAAAGCGAGCAGCCCGGGTCCCGCCACTCGAAGCCGGCGGCGAGGAAGATGCGGTCCAGCCCCTCCTTCTCCGCCTCGCGCTTGACGGTTCCGGAGCCGGGGACGACCCAGGCCGGGACCACCGCTCGTCCCCGCTTCGCCACTTCCGCCGCCGCGCGCAGGTCTTCGATCCGGGAATTGGTGCAGGAGCCGATGAACACGCGGTCGATGGCGATTTCCTGCAACGGCGTCCCGGGCTCGAGCCCCATGTAATCGAGCGCGGCCGCGTACTCGTCGCGCTTGCGATCGTCCGGCGCCTCGCGCGCGGCCGGCACCCGGCCCGTTACCGGCAGCACCTGCTCCGGATTCGTGCCCCAGGTGACCATCGGCGCGATTGCCGCCGCATCGAGCGAGACGTCGCGGTCGAACGCCGCGCCCGGGTCCGACGGAAGCGCCCGCCAGCAGTCGAGCGCCTGCTCCCACGACACGCCCTTCGGGGCGTACGGCCGGCCCTTCAGGTAAGCGTAGGTCGTCTCGTCCGGCGCCACCATCCCGGCGCGCGCGCCCGCCTCGATCGACATGTTGCATACCGTCATGCGCGCTTCCATGCTCATCTGCGCGATCGCGGTGCCCGAGTATTCGATCACGTGCCCGACCCCGCCCCCGACGCCGATCTCCCGGATGACGGCAAGTATCACGTCCTTGGCCGAGACGCCGAACCCCGGTTTGCCGTCCACCGTGATGCGCAGCGTGGCGGGCTTGCGCTGCCACAGCAGCTGCGTGGCCATCACGTGCATCACCTCGGATGCGCCCGCACCGAACGCGAGGCTTCCGAACGCGCCATGCGTGGAGGTATGCGAGTCCGCGCCCACGATCAGGAGCCCCGGCTGCGTGATGCCCTGCTCCGGCGGCACGATGTGCAGGATCCCCTGTCGCGGATCGTCCATCCCGAACAGGGTGACGCCGTGCCGCGCGGTGTTTTCCTGCAGCTTCAGCACCATGTTGCGGATCTCGGGGTTTGCGATGCCGGCGACGCCCAACTCCCGGCCCGTTGTCGGGACGTAGTGGTCCGAAAACGCGAATATCTGGCCGGGCCGCGCGACCCGGCGAGCGCGAGCGTCGAGCGCGGCAAACGCGTGGGACGATCCCTCGTGGATGAAGGCGCGGTCCACGTACAGCAGGATCTCTCCCGCCTCCTCCGCGACCACGTGGCGCGACCAGATCTTCTCGAACATTGTCCGGGCGGTCATATCCGCGGATTCCCCGTTGCGCTGCGCGCGCATGCCAGGATCTCAAATTCCCCTGATGACATCGGGGCTCGGCTTGAGCTCGCCCCGCTCCACGCGCCGCACCACCGCATTCATCTTATCGTGGGTGGGCGCCGGCACGCCAATCTCCGCGCCGCGCGCGGCGACGTAGCCGTTGATGAAATCGGTCTCGGTGCGACGGCCCTTGGCGATGTCCTGCGCCATGGACGGCCGCTGGTCGTCGGCGCGCTTTTTCGCGCCCTCCAGCAGGATGTCGATGATGCCCGCAAGAGCGTCCTTGTGCCCCTCGCCCGCCCGTGCCAGCATCTCCGGCTCCATGCCGAGCATGCGCTCGAGCTGGAAGCCCAGCGCCTGGCCGACGCGCACGCATTCCGAACCGAGCCGAATCGAGAGCCAGCGGGGGCCCTCCGCGGTGTCGCGCTGGTTGCCAAAGAGCCCGGTCGCCGCGGAGAGGCCGTTTCTCATCGAGTTGATCACCAGCTTCGACCAGCGCTCTCCCCACAGGTTGGTCGTCACCTTCGCGCTGTCCACCGAGCGCAGCAGGTCCGCCACTTCCTCGGCGCGGCGCGTGACGCGGCCATGCGGCTCGCCCACCCGGAACACGGTGTGCTTTTCGCCTCCCATCGGCACGGTCCGCTTGACGTGGCCTGGCTGATAGAGCTCCACCGCGATCAGGCTCGCGATGCAGCCCAGGGTCCGGCCCCAGCCGACATGCTGGGCAATGCGCTCCTCGTTGATGCAGTTCTGCAGCGACACCACGAAACCGTCCGGCGCGAGGTACTGGCGAATCAGCATCGTCGCCCACTCCGTGTCGAAGGACTTCACGCTCACGAACGCAATGTCCGCGGGCTTCTGCCGAATCAGGTCCTGCACGTCGGTGAGGTGGATGGCATTGACCGGCACGGTATGCTTTTCGGCCGCGGTCGTCCCCGACAGCTGGATGCCGTCGCGGCGCATCGCCTCCACATGCTCCGGCCAGGGGTCGATCAGCGTCACGTCGTGCCCCGCGCGGGTCATGTGGCCGCCGACGTAGCCGCCCAATGCCCCCGCTCCTACGAAAACAATGCGTTTACCCATTCGCCTCTCCGGTCACCTGCGTTAATGGTTAGTAGTTAGTGGATGTTGGTGAGCGGCAGGATTCGGGGTCGCGCCCGCGCAACGCGCGAAGGGGCAGGTTCCACTCACCGCTAACCACTCACTACTCACGCTCCAAGCCTTTCGATAATCGCTCCGGTCATCGCCCGCGTTCCCGCGGTGCCGCCCAGGTCCCGCGTCACCGAGTGCTTCTCGCGCAAGACCGCCGTGAGCGCCGCCTCGATCCGGTCCGCCGCCGCGGCCTCTTCCATGTAGCGCAGCAGCATGACCGCCGACAGGATCATGGCCATCGGGTTGGCGGCGTCCTTGCCCGCGATGTCCGGCGCCGACCCGTGCACGGCCTCGAATATCGCGCATGCCGGCCCGATGTTGGCTCCCGGCGTCACGCCCAGGCCGCCCACCAGCCCGGCCGCCAGGTCGGAAACGATATCTCCGTAGAGGTTGGGCAGCAGCAGGCAGTCGAATTCCTCGGGCCGCATCACCAGTTCCATGCACAGCGCGTCGACCACGCGCTGGTTGACCGTGAATTCGGGATGCGCCTTCGCCACGTCCTCGGCCGTCCTGAGGAACAGGCCATCCGTCATCTTGAGCACGTTTGCCTTGTGCACGATGGTGAGCTTGCGGCGCCCGAGCCGCTTCATGCAATCCAGCGCGAATTGCGTCACGCGCTCCGTGGCGTCCACCGAGATGATCTTGATCGCCTCGGCCGTGCGCGCGTCAACCATCCGCTCCCGGCCGAGATAGAGGTCCTCGGAGTTCTCGCGGAAGATGATGAGGTCGACGTGCTCGAAGCGCGTGGCGACGCCCGGGTAATTGCGCACCGGCCGCATGGCGGCGAACAGGTTCAGTTCCTTGCGCAGCGCGATGGCGATGCTGGGGTAGCTGCGCTTGCCGGATTTTCCGTCGGGGCCCGCGCACTCGATCACGACGCGGTAATCGCCCCCGAACGGCGTCTGTGTCGGTCCCTTCAGCGCGAGCTTCGTGCGCTCGATCGACTCGAACACCGCCTGCGGCAGCGGCGTGCCCTGCTCGCGCTCCGCGCGCTGCCCCGCGACGACTTCCTCGAACCGGACCGGCGCCCCCGCGGCGACCAGGATCTCGCGTGCCGCCGCCGTCACTTCCGGGCCGATGCCATCGCCCGCAATCAGGGTTACCGCGCGCACCGACCGCGCCCCCGTTTCGCGCCGACAGGACGCCGGCCTCCGGTTCCCGCCATCCCTACGCTTCGGACTCCGAAGTGCCCTCGCGCCAGGCCTTCAGTTTCGGCAGGAGGAAAGGCAGCAGCACCGAGATCAAGGACAGCGCCAGCAGCACGACGCAGATCGTGCTGCCGACGAAGATCTTGGGATTGGCTCCCGAAATCGTCATCGCCTGCCGGAAGGACTGCTCCATGATGCCCCCCAGCACGAGCGACAGCACCAGCGGCGCGACCGGGATGTCCACTTTCCGGAATACGTACCCCATGATCCCGAACAACAGGCCGAAGTAGAGCTCGACCGGGTTGCCGTTGATCGCAAACAGGCCGATGGTGGATATCGCCATGATGAGCGGCATCAGCATGCCGCCGGGAATGTAGAGCAGCCGCACGAACAGGCCGATCAGCGGCAGGTTCAGGATCAACAGCATGATGTTGCCGATGTACATGCTGTCCACCAGGCCCCATACCAGGTCCGGCCGGCTCTGGAACAGCAGGGGCCCCGGCTGAATGCCGTACATGATGAACGCGCCGAGCATCACCGCCGTCGCTCCGCCGCCCGGAATGCCCAGCGTCAGGAGCGGCACCAGCGCGCCCGCCGTGTCGGAGTTGTTCGCCGCCTCCGGGCCGGCCACGCCCTCGATCGCGCCGTGGCCGAAGCGCTCTGGGTGCTTGGACAAGCGCTTCTCCCACACGTAGCTCATGATCGAGGCGATCGTGCCGCCCGCCCCTGGCAGCACGCCGATCACGAAACCGATGACGCCGCCGCGCATAATCGGGCCCACCGAGAGGTTCCACTCCTCCCGCGTGAACCAGAGCTTGCCTTCGAGCTTGATGATCTTGGGCCGTTCGCCCTTGGTTATGGCCTCCATCTGCGTAAAGACCTCGGATATCGCGAACAGGCCCACCACCGCGATCACGAATCCGACCCCGTCCTGCAGCTCCGGGATGCCCATCGTGTAGCGTGGCTGCCCGCTCTGGAGGTCGATGCCGATGGTCGAGATGATCAGGCCGAGTATGGTGGCGATCATCGCCTTCGCCGGTGACTTGCCGGCGAGCGTGGAAACCGCCGTCATCGCGAAGAACATGAGCATGAAATATTCGGCGGGGC
>Ga0326597_10012052_pt1 | contig 11411 bp, 8 predicted proteins | sample RVTome_12_FD_203789 | JGI IMG/M metagenome (GOLD analysis project Ga0326597, IMG submission 203789) | Soil microbial communities from uranium-contaminated site in the Upper Colorado River Basin, Wyoming, United States - RVT100D185 | ecosystem: Environmental > Terrestrial > Soil > Contaminated >...
CAGGTGGATCGGCCGCGCGCCGTCCATCCGGCGCGCGTTGATGTCCGCGCCGCGCGCCAGCAGCTCGTCAATCACCTTCGGCTGCCTCGTCATCGTCGCCCAGTGGATGGGGTGGGGGGAGCGGCGGTCACCTTTGGTCAGCAGTCCGGGATCGGCGTCGAGCCGCGCGCGCATCGTCTTCCGATCGCGGCGTCGGATCGCGTCGGCCACGGGCTCGCCCGTGGGCGAGGCGTTGAACCTCGTCTCCAGCACCTCGGCCAGCATGCGCTCCATCTCCGCGCAGCCGCGGTCGTGCGCAATTTCGATCGGGCTGTCGTCCACCCACAGGTCGAGCGGATTGGGGTCCCGTTCGAGCAGGAACCGGGCGACCGCCACGTGGTTCTCGCGCACCGCGAAGTAGAGGGGCTTGCGGTACTCGTAGTGCGCGCGCACGAGCGACGGATCCTTCGCAAGGAGCGTCAGGACGACGCCGAGGTCGCCGGCATGGCAGGCCTCGAAGAGCGCCCACACGTCGGTCCCCCGCCCGGCGGACCAGAGCAGCGGCTGGTCGGATTTCAGATCCTCGGGCTGCAGCATCCGCTGCGAGGGCCGCACGGACTCCACGTGATGGACGAGCTTCGGCCAACTGTCGAAGCCGTACTCCCGGGCGAGCGCATGCTGCGCGGCGGCCAGCATCGCGGAGGGATCCGTGGCGCGGCGCGTCCTCAGAAGGTCTTTCGCCTGTTTGCGGAGCTGTTCGAGCGACGGACGGTCAGGCAGATGGCGAGACGGATCGGCGGACATGACGATCTCCTTTCGGATATCGCCCGTGTCCGCTTCTCGGGCTGAAAGAAGATCGCGAATTGTACGAACGGTCGAGCTCAGGTGGGCTCAGCCCTGCCCGCGGACGGGGTGCGTCCTGTAACGCGAGGAGGATTGTAGGGCACCCCGGCCGGCCACGCAAATGGCCGGCGCGTGGGAACGCTCGCCAGTCCGGGCATCGGGCATAATGACACGCCCATGCCTCGCCGACTGCTCGTGTGCTGTTGTCTGGCGCTCTCCGCCTTCGCGCAGGACAAACCACCGGTGCCGTTCGACGCCGTCCTCGCCTGCGTGACGGTGCAGAAGTGCGCGAACATGAAGGCCTCCGGCATCCACTGGTTCGATCAGGTCAACATTCCCGTCGTCACGTTCAAGGACGGCGACTACGCGTACGCGCTCCGCGCGTCGCGGGACGGGATCAGTATCTGGATCACGCCACCGAACTGGAGCCGCCCTGAAGGTCTCGTCACGATCGGATCCAATGAAAAGGTGGTCAGTGGAGAGCTCGGCCCGCAGCCCGGCGATCGTGGACCGCAGCGGATGACGCCGCAGGAGTTCGAACAATGGCGGAAGGTCCATCGAGTGTTCTCGACCCGCGGACCGGGCGGAGACGTGTGGGGCGAAGAGAATCGCGCGTACTGGCAGGGCGAGGCCGATCGGGCGCTGGCAGCGATTCGACGGCAGTTGGCGAAATAGAAGGCGGCCGCGCTCAGCGCCACGTCAGCGACACGGCGATGCCTTTGCGCGTGGACGACAGGATCGGCACCACGGACGCCGTCATCGTCCGCTGCTTGTCGTAGACGACATCCGTCTCCCGGTAATGCGCGTTGACGACGCCGCCGACGAGCGCGCCGAGGCCGGCCCCGATCCCACCCCCGATCGGCGGCAACATGAAAGAGAGGTTGCCCCTGTCTCGGGAAATCAGCGCCGCACCAACGCCGGCGCCGGCGGCCAGGCCGATGAACGTCCATTTGCGCAGGTGGTGCGACACCCGTTCCACTCTGACGATCTGGTCGTACGGCACCATGACGCCCGCCATTCTGCCGGTGCCTGCCAAGGCGGTCGGGGCGATGGTGAACACGCCCTCCAGTTCGCGGCCGTCTAACATCAGCACGATCACTGGCTTCCGGGCGATGAGACGCTCGAATGCCGCGCTTCCGAGGGCGGGTTGAGCGCTGGTGCTCGCGGCCTGAGGGGACTGCCGGGTTTGGGCCGCCGCGACGGATGTGCTCACCACAGTGAAGGCGATCGCCACACACGTCGCCTTGCGGAGAATCCTGAATGGGACCATCGCACCCGCCCTTGGACCCTTGGAGCCTTGCACCCTCGGACCTCAATAATTATGGGGCCGAACGGCCGACGTCTTCACCAAATGGTAGGAGACCGCTAGGACCAAGTGTCGTCGGCTTGTAGGATCCTCGATGCATCCCGACCCTCGCTGGCCGCGCGGCCACCGCGGTCACGGGCGTTCGGAAAAGTGGACATGGGGGTTGCGGTCCACGCACAGACGCAGCGCGTACTCCGCGGCGAACAGTAGCACATCGCGATCCTTCGCGTCCTTGACGATGGTCACGCCTGAGAACGGCAGGTCGAGGGTCGCCAGATTGAGCGAATCACCGGCGCGGGCCGGCACGGCCCAGCGCGGAGTCGTGTATGGCAGCGGTTCGATGACGCACGCGATGCCGTACTCCGAGGCCAGCCGCGCCTGGATCACATCGAACTGCAGTGCGCCGACGACGCCGACAATCGGATAACGCGGCCCGCTCGCCGGAAAGAAGACCTGTAGCAGCCCTTCCTCGGCGAGTTGGTGAACCGCCTCGTTGAAGCGCTTGTGGCGCGCCTCCACAGGCTTCACTGCCGCGAAACGTTCGGGCGGAAACGGCGGCATGTCGGGAAACCGGACGGGTCTGCCAGCGTAGAGCGTGTCACCGATGGCGAGGTGGCCGGGATTCACCAATCCGACGACATCACCCGGATACGCCTCCGGAATCGTCTCGCGCTCGCGGCCGAAGAACCGGTAGACCCGCGAAAGCCGCATCGCCGTGCCGAGCCGCGCATGCTGCACGAGCATGTCCTTGCGCAGCACGCCGGAGCAGACCCGGACGAACGCCACGCGATCCCGGTGTCGCGGGTTCATGTTGGCTTGAATCTTGAACACGAATCCGGAGAAATCCGCATCAGTTGGGCGGACGGTCGCCCCATCCACGCTCGTCCTGGGCCCGGGCGCCGGTGCGAGGTGGATCAGCGCCTTGAGAAACGGCTCGACGCCGAAGTCATGCAAGGCGCTGCCGAAGAATACGGGCGTCTGGGCGGCGGCCCGGTACGCGCCTTCATCGAATGGCGTGCCGGCGCCGGCGATCATCTCAATCGCGTCGACCAGATGCCGTTGGGGCGCCTCGCCGATCAACTCGGTCACGGATGGATCTGCCGGATGCGTGACGGCGACGGGAGCCATCCGCTTGCCCCCCCCCTTCCGCTCGTAGAGCAGCACGGATCGCGCCCGCAGATCGTAGACGCCGCGAAACTCGGCGCCGTCCCCCACCGGCCAGAGCAGTGGCGCGGCGGCGATCCCGAGCACGCGCTCGATCTCGTCGATGAGCGCGAAGGGATCCCGCGAGGGCTGGTCCAGCTTGTTGACGAACGTGAGTACCGGAATCCGGCGCGCGCGGCAGACGTCGAACAGCTTGCGCGTCTGCGCTTCAATGCCCTTCGCGGCGTCGATCACCATCACGACACTGTCGACCGCCAGCAGGGTGCGGTAGGTATCTTCACTGAAGTCCTGGTGGCCGGGCGTGTCGAGCAGCGTCAGATGGTGCCCGTCCAATTCGAATTCGAGCGCGGTTGCGCTGATCGAGATGCCTCGCTGCTGTTCGATGTCCATCCAGTCGGACGTAGCGTGTCGCCGGTTCTTGCGGCCGCGCACCGCGCCGGCCAGCTCGATGGCGCCGGCATAGAGCAGCAGCTTCTCGGTCAGCGTCGTCTTGCCGGCGTCGGGATGCGAGATGATGGCAAACGTCCGGCGGCGGCCGACCTCCCGGGCGAGCAGTTCGTGGCCGGCCTTGGAGTCGACGTCGGTCTCCTCGCTGAAATTGTCCACACCGGCATCCATTGTGGGCATGTCTCGGCGGCGCATCTTCAGGAGTGTACAGGGTGACGTGCGCGGACCACGGGCGACTGGGCGGCAGCGGTCCCCATCGGGAGACAAGCCGCCGCAACCATCATCGCAAGGACTCTCATGCCTCGAATGGTAGATCAGGGTCCCGGCACGGCGACCGTCTAGAATGACCCTGCGTTTCAGTCAGCCGGGAGGCCACATGTCCAGACCGACACTCGTTGCGATCGCCGGGATCCTCGCCGCCGCCGTGCTCACGATGGGCGCCGCCGCCCAACAGCGGCGCGCGGCCGATGGCGTGCCCATCAATGACGAGGGGCTGCCGCAGTATTCGACGTTCTCGCTTTGCGCCATCGACCCGGTCACGGGCCAGTCGGGCGCGGCGGTGACGACGCGTGTGCCGTTCGTGGGGCGGGCGGTGCCGCACGTGCGCGCGGGCGTGGGCGCGGTCTGCACGCAAGCCTCCACGCGCGTCGAGTACGGTCCGCAAGGACTTGACCTGCTCGCGAAAGGCGTGGCGCCAGCCGACGTGCTGCAGCAGCTCATGGCGAACGATACCGGACGCGAGTCGCGGCAGGTCGGCGTCATCGACATGAAGGGCCAGTCGGCCGCGCACACCGGCAAGTCGAACGGCGCGTGGGCCGGCAGCAAGCAGGGGAAGCACTACACCGTGCAGGCCAACATCATGGTGGGACCGGAGGTCATTGACGCAGTCGCCGCGAGCTTCGAGGCGACGGACGGCAGCGGCTGGCCGCTGGCCGAACGCATGATTCTCGCGCTCGAGGCCGGCCAGGCGAAGGGCGGCGACCGCCGCTGGGGCAGCCTGCAATCGGCGGCGATCAAGATCGCGGATCCGAAGAATCCCGGCCGCGGCGGCGACCACATCGCGCTCGCGATTGAAGTCGGCGAGCACGCCGAGCCGGTCGGCGAGATGAAGCGCATCTACTACACGACCGCGCGCCGCCTTGGCTACCGCGCGTTCTCACGCATCGAGGGGCCGGACGTCGTCGAACTCAAGCGGATGCTGCACGCGCTCGGCTTCTGGCGGCCGGCGCTCACGGCGTTCCCCGATCGCGCGCCGCGCGACTTCAATCTCTATGACGAGGAAGCGGTCGCCGCGGTGGACAAGTTCCGGTCCGCCCACGCGCTCGCGTTCCAGGGCAATCCGCCCGGCCTCGTCGACGCGCGCTTCATCGACGCGCTGCGCGCGGCGTATCTGACGGCGAAGAAGAAATAGACAACGGACAAGGGTCCGGGGTCCAGGGGACAAGGGACCACGCACGGTTTCGCTCCACCCCCCGTCCACGCCCACCCACAGCTGCATCGTCGAGAGCTCGTGGCGGCCGGAGGCTTTGAGATGCAGGAAGATCTGCGCGCGATATGCCGCGTAGCCGGACAGGACGTCAGTTTCCTGATTGAAAAACGGGATCGGCAGAATACCATGGAGGCTCCATGAACCCCCTGACCCGATCGGTTCGCGCCATGACCCTGACCGTCGCGCTCGTGCTCGCGGTGTCCTCGCTGGGCCTCGCGGCCCGCGCCGGAGTCGCGCCGGCCCGTGCCGCCGGCAGCGGCCTGCAGACGCCGGCGCCGGCCGCGCAGGAGGTTCCGCGCGATCTGACGCCGCTCCTCGCCGCGCCGGCCAGCGAAATGCGGCTCGTCGTGCAGCGGTACGGTCAGGACCGGTCGACGATCGCCGGCAACTACTTCGGCAACGTGGCGGGAGGCGGCGGACGCGGCCGGGGTGCCGGCCGGGGCGGCGGCCGAGGCGGCGCCGGCGCCGCGGCGCCGGCCGCACCGGCCGCAAGTTCGCGCCTGTTGTCCGCGGCACGCATCGCGCGCCTGAAGCGATTCGACCTCGAGTGGCAGTCGGCGCTGAACAGTCTGGCGACAACCCGCGCGACGTCGCTGTCCGCGGCGGCGCGGACCGAGCTCGAGACGCTGCGCGGCACGGTGTCGTCGAATCTCGCGGCGCTCGAGACGGAAGGCGCGGCCCGCGCGCGGGTAATGCCGCTGCTCCCCTTCGCGCAGGCGATCATCGATCTCTACGAAGCGCGCGTCCGCATGGCCGACATGGACGCGAAGGCCGCCGCCGGCGAGGTGACCGCGGCCACGCGCGCGCTCACCGGCATCCGTGCGTCGATCGAATCCGGCCTGGATCCGGCCGCCACCGGCCGGTTCATCCGTGTCGACCCGGCCCTGGCCAACGAGACCGCCGACAGCGTGGCCCATCTCCGCGCGCATCTCACGGCCTGGTTCAACCACTACGACGGCTACGACCCGCTGTTCATGTGGTGGGTGGATCGGCCGTATCGCCAGGCGGATGACGCGCTCGGCGCCTTCGTGACCCTGCTGCGCGACCGCGTGGCGCCCGCGAATCTCACCGCGCAGAACGTGCCGGCCGCGCCCGCCGCGACGATCCCGCCGTCGGCCGCGCCCGCGATCAGTTCGGTGCCGAACCTCGCCGAGATCATCGCGCTGCCCCAGGACGAGATGCGCGAGGTGGTGCAGCGGTTCCGCAGCGGCAGGGGCGGCGGCGGCCGCGGCCGTGGTGGCGCCGCGACGCCGCCCAATCCCCAGTACTTCCGCGACTGGCTCGCGGCGCTGAACTCGCTCAACTTCGCCGCTCTCAGCCGCAACGCGCAAGTGGACTATCTCTATATCCGGAAGACCAGCGAGCTCGCGATCGGCCAGGCGAGTGCCGTGCCGCAGCAGAACATTCCGCGGAAGGCGGACAACAGCGGCATCGGCGGCGCCGCGCGCGGGCGCGACGGCCTGCTCATCGATCTGGCCAACGAACTGATTCCCTACACGCCGGAGCAGCTCATCGAGCTCGGCAATCGCGAGTACGTCTACACCGTCGAGGAGATGAAGAAGGCGTCACGCGCGATGGGCCTGGGTGACGACTGGAAGCGCGCGGTCGAGCGCGTGAAGGACATGCACGTCGAGCCCGGCCGCCAGCCGGAGATGGTGCGCGGCCTCCTGCATGACGCCATCGACTATCTGCGCACGCACGACCTCATCACCGTTCCGGAGGTCGCGCGCGAGTCGCTCCGCATGCGCATGCTCTCGCCGCAGGAACAGCTCACGGCGCCGTTCTTTCTGGGCGGTGCGCAGATTCTCGTCGCCTATCCGACGAACACGATGGACTACGACACGCGCATCCAGGCCATGCGCGGCAACAACATCTATTTCTCCAACGCCGTCGCGCACCACGAGATGATCCCGGGCCACAACCTCGTCGGCTTCATCGGCTCCCGATTCAACGGGTATCGACCGACGCTCGGCGGCACGCCGTTCCTCGGGGAAGGCTGGCCGCTCTACTGGGAGACGATCCTCTACGACAAGGGCTTCCACGATACGCCGGAAAAGAAAGTCGGTGCGCTCTTCTGGCGGATGCACCGCGCCGCGCGCATCGTCTTTTCCATGAACTTCCATATGGGACGCTGGTCGCCGCAGGACTGCATCGACTTCCTGGTCAACGAGGTCGGACACGAGCGCGACAACGCGATTGCCGAGGTCCGCCGGTCCTTCGCCACCAACTACGGCCCGCTCTATCAGATGGCGTATCTGGTCGGCGGCCTCCAGATTCGCGGGATCCGGAAGGAACTGGTGGACTCGGGCCGAATGACCGAGAAAGCCTTCCATGACGAGATCCTGCGCCAGGGCAGCATGCCGATTGCCTATCTCCGGCTCGCGCTGCCGGGCGATCCGCTCACCCCGAAGACCGTGGTGGACTGGCCGTTCTACGGCACGCTGCCGGCCGCGCGTTAGACGATCATCCGCGCGGATGCCGGCACCGCCTCATGCGACAATGGTCGCCTGATGAAAATCCGGGCGATGCACCTGGTCGCCGTCCTCAGCGGCATGGCGATGGGATGGGCCGTGACGGCACAGCCGATCGTGGCGTTCTTCGCGCCAACGCCGGTCACCTGGGAGGCGTCGGCCTGCGCCGCCGGGGTGTACAACATTACGTCGACGGCCCGGTCCCTCGACGGCCCTGGCACCTACCACGTGACGTCGCCCAAAGTGGCCCTTCCGCGGCCGGTGGTTATTCAGGAGTTTCCGGACCTGCCCTCGGGCCTGTACTCGGTGACCGCGCGCGCCACGCGCAGTGATGGGCATGTGCTCGATTCCGCCATCCAGACCTTACGCAGTCTCGGCGCAGGGAGCGCGATTGGCGCCGGCCGGAGCCGGCCTCCGACCGTTGAACCGACCGGCGTCGCCCGACCCCGGCGGCCGCGCGACACGTCGTCGCCTCCCGCGCCAACCTCGGCCAGCCGCCAGTCCGTGCGCGTCCAGGCCACGACGACGACCGTCGTCCCGGCGGCGAAACTGGTCGCGCCGAAACCGATCGCGCCGAAACCGATCGACGTGCTCGGGCCTGATGCCGACTGGCGCCGCATTGAGATGGTGGACTACGACCTTGACGGCATCGCCGACGAAATTCGGATCGAGCTCGGCGACGGCAGCATCTGGGTCTGGCGCGCGAATCGCTGACGCCGGCCCCGAGGGAGGTGCCCCATGACGCGCCCCGAGATCGTTGCCTTCTTCCACGATCGAAACGCCCACTGGAACGCCCGAAACGCCGACGCCCTGGCCGCCGGTCACGCCCTGGAATGCACGGTGCAGAGCCCGATGCACGGCACGCCGCGTGGTCGCGCCGCAATCGCCGTGTCGTATCAGGCGCTGTTCTCGATTTTTCCCGACTGGCAGTTCACCGGCGACGATCTGATCATCGACGGCCATCGCGTGGCGCAGGTCTTCGCAGCCGAGGCGACGCACGTCGGCGAGTTCATGGGCCTGTCGGGCACGAACCGGCGGTTCCGCATCCAGGGCGTGCGGCTGTACGACATGGCCGACGGCCTGATTCAGTCGGAGCGGCGGCTGTACGACTTCACCGGCCTGCTGATCCAGGTCGGCGTCCTGCGCGGCAAGCCGGCGAAGGACTTCTGAGCTTAACCGTTCCCTGACAGAGATCCTGCTAGGCTGAGCGCGGCTTTCCCATGCCGCGGCCCCGGCTTCTGTCCCGCAACGCGCGCCGGCTGACCTGGTTGCTGGTCGCCGTGTCCGTGCCCCCGGTCCTCGCCCTCCTGTGGCTCGGCGGCCAGTTGATCAAACAGGACCGGGACCTCATTGCGCAGTGGGATTTCGACCGCCGCCAGATCGCCGCGCCGCTCGTCGCGAAGGCGCTCCACGCCACGCTGGAGGAACTCGAACGCTCGATCGCGACGACGGCCTTGCCGGCGAACGCCGTTCGCCTGACGGTGGCGTCCGATCGGGTGACGGTCGAGCCGCGCGGAGCCGCGGCGTGGCTGCCGGTGATGCCTCCCCTTCCAGAGGCCGGGCGCGAGGTCTTTGCGGCGATCGAGGCCGACGAAACCCGCGACCCGCGCGCGGCGCTGGCGGCCTACCAGGCCCTTGCGCGTTCCCGGAATCGCGCCGTCCGCGCGGGCGCCCTGATGCGTGTGGCGCGGCGGCACCTCCGCGACGGGCGCGCAGACGCGGCGGCAGTCGCCTACCGTCAACTGGCGCAGATCAAGGACGCAGCCATTCAGGGAGTGCCGGCGGATCTCCAGGCCCGACGATGGCTGTTCGACGTGCTGTTGGGGGCGGGACGGCGTGACGCGGGCGCGGAAGCGGCCGCGGCGCTCGAGCGCGATCTGCTCAACGGCACGTGGGCGCTCGACCGCGAGACGTGGCACTTCGTCGTGATCTCCACACCCTTCGGCCTGGAGGCTGGCCTCGGACGACCGGTCGTCGTGACGCCTCGGCAACGCGCCGTCTCCGAACTTGCAGACGAACTCTGGCGGCAGGATCGCGCGCCGGCGAGGCAGGCGCGGCGACGACTGGTGCAGAGCGAGGGCTTGTCCGGCCTGGTCCTGGTCGGCGTCGAGGACGATCGCGCGACGGCGCTCGTGATTCCCGCGACGACCGTCGAGCCGTGGCTGCGCGCGGCCATCGCATCCGCGGGCACCAGTGCGCCGGTCAGCCTGCTGTCGCCGGCTGGCGAGGCGACGATCGGCCCGGCGCCGATCACCGGCGCCGCCACGGTCTTCGCACCCGGCGGCGAGACCGGCCTGCCGTGGACGCTGGCGCTGGGCCCGGGAGACACGGGCGATCTCGAAGCGGCGGCGTCCACGCGCCGCGGTCTGCTGGGTGCCGGGCTCGCGGCCGTGCTCGCGCTCGTGGCCGGCAGCTCCATCCTGGTCTGGCGCGTCATGCAGCGCGAACTGGCCGTGGCACGCCTGCAGACGGAGTTCGTCGCCGCCGTCTCGCACGAGTTCCGCACGCCGCTCACCGCGCTGCGCCACGTCACGGATCTGCTCGAGGAATCGGACGATGTGCCGGTGGAGCGGCGGCGGCAGTTCTATCAGACGCTCGGCCGCAACACGGACCGACTGCAGCGGCTGGTGGAATCGCTTCTCGACTTCTCGCGGATGGAGAGCGGCCGGCAGCCGTACGACCTGCGGATCATCGACGTCGTCGCACTCGTGGAGCCGGTGGTGGCGGACTTCCAGCGGGATGCGGCCGGCGCCGCGGTCGTCGTTCTCCGCGTCGCGCCCGATGCGCCGCGACGCGTCCGCGCCGATCCCGTCTCGTTGTCCACGGCGATCTGGAACCTGCTCGACAACGCCGTCAAGTATTCGCCCGCCGGTGCGGTCGTCGAGGTGGATGTCGTGCCCCATTCGTCGGGCGTCGCGATCATGGTGCGCGACCGCGGCATCGGCATTCCCGACGGCGAACAGCATGACGTGTTCGAGCGATTCGTCCGCGGCGCCGACGCCGGCGTGCGCGGTGTGCCGGGCACCGGACTCGGCCTCGCGCTGGTCCGGCACATCGTCGCCGCGCACGGCGGATCGATCGCGCTCGAATCCGTACACGGCGCGGGCAGCACGTTCACGATCGCGCTGCCGGAGGCCTCGTGCCGCGAATCCTGATTGTCGAGGACGAGCCGGACCTGGCGATGAGCCTGGAGGAGGACTTCCGCCGGCAGGGGCATGACGTCGCGATCGAGGCCAATGGCCGGCGCGCGCTCGAGCGCGGCCGCGAGACCGGCTGGGATCTGATCGTGCTGGACGTCATGCTGCCCGGCATGGACGGATTCGACGTGTGCACCGGTCTTCGAAGGGCCGGCGTGTTGACGCCCATCATCATGCTGACGGCGCGCACGCAGGAGGCGGACAAGGAACTCGGTCTGGATGCCGGCGCGGACGACTACGTCACGAAACCGTTCAGTATCCGCGAATTGCGGGCGCGCGTCCGCGCGCAGCTCCGCCGTGCCGAGCGCGGCCGGGCCCGCGTCCATCGGTTCGGTGACTGCGAGGTGGATCTCGATCGCGCGGAGCTCCGGCGAGCGGGCCGCCTCGTGGAGATCACGGCGCAGGAACTGAAGCTACTCGGCGCGTTGCTGACTCATCGCGGGCGCGTGCTCAGCCGCGATCAGATCATTGCGGCCGCCTGGGGGCACGGCATCGCGATCACCGACCGCGCGGTG
>Ga0326597_10012054_pt1 | contig 11409 bp, 8 predicted proteins | sample RVTome_12_FD_203789 | JGI IMG/M metagenome (GOLD analysis project Ga0326597, IMG submission 203789) | Soil microbial communities from uranium-contaminated site in the Upper Colorado River Basin, Wyoming, United States - RVT100D185 | ecosystem: Environmental > Terrestrial > Soil > Contaminated >...
GTCGCGTAATATGTGCTTGAAATAGCGGTAAAATGCGTTTCCGCGGGGTGCCCGGCGCAGCACCCACGAATCACGGGGAGGTCGCCGATTTCCAAGACATCGGACAGAGCCGCGACGGCAGTCATAGGCACGACCGAGCCGCCGGCGCAGGTGCCGCGGCGGCAGCGGCTGTCGAGCCAGGACCGTTTCATCGACTGGTTCCAGTCGGTCGCGCCCTACATCCACGCCTTCCGCGGCAAGACTTTCGTCATCGCGTTCGGCGGCGATGTGGTGGCTGACGGCCGGTTCTTCGACCTCACCCACGACTTGAACCTGCTCGCGGCCCTCGGCGTGCGGCTGGTGCTGGTGCACGGCGCGCGCCCCCAGATCGAGGCGAAACTGAAGGAACGCCGGCGCCGCGCCCGCTTTCACCACGGCCTGCGCGTGACCGACGAGGTGGCGCTTACCTGCGCCAAGGAGGCGAGCGGGCGGCTGCGCGTGGAGATCGAGGCGGCGCTCTCCATGGGGCTGCCCAACTCGCCGATGGCGGGCGCCGACATCCGGGTGGCGAGTGGCAACTTCATCATCGCCAAGCCGATGGGGGTGGTGGACGGCGTGGATTTCATGCACACCGGCGAAGTGCGCAGGATAGACGCCGCCGCGATCCACAAGCGGCTCGAGGACAACGAGCTGGTGCTGCTCTCGCCGCTCGGCTACTCGCCCAGCGGCGAAGTGTTCAACCTGGCGCTGGAGGATGTCGCCGCCGCAACCGCGGTCGCGCTCAAGGCGGAAAAACTGATCTTCCTCATGGACGCGATCGGAGTCACGGGCCACCGCGGCGAGCTGTTGCGGGACTTGACCGTGCGCCAGGCGCAGGCGCTGCTCGCGAAAGCGGAAACGGCCGACACCGACGCGCGCCTCTATCTCCCGCGCGCGGTGCGGGCCTGCGAAAGCGGCGTGAAGCGCGCGCACCTCATCTCGGGGCACGTCGACGATGGCCTGCTGCTCGAGCTTTTCACCCACAAGGGCGTCGGCACCATGCTGACGCCCGACCCGATCGAGACGCTGCGGCCGGCCGGCATCGAGGACATCGGCGGCATCCTGAGATTGATCGAGCCGCTCGAGGCCGAGGGCATCCTCGTCAAGCGCGGGCGCGACCGGCTGGAGCGGGAAATCGGGCGATTTGTGGTGCTGGAGCACGACAAGCTGGCGGTCGGCTGCGCCGCGCTCTACCCCTTCCCCGGCGAGCGCGCGGGTGAGCTTGCCTGCCTCGTCGTGCATCCCGAGTTCCGCAACGCGGGGGCCGGCGAGCGGCTGCTGACCGAGATCGAAGCGCGCGCGCGTCGCGCGAAGTTGAAGCGCCTGTTCGTCCTCACCACGCGCGCCGAGCACTGGTTCGTGGAGCGCGGCTTCAACGAAGTGGGCGTGCGCGAGCTGCCGCGCCAGAAGCGCTCGCTCTACAACTACCAGCGGCGCTCGGTCGTGCTGGTGAAGCGGATCTAGATAACATGACCCTGCTGCCCGTCACGCTGTCGTTGCGCGCGCGCCTCCTGCTGGCAGGCGTGCTGGTGAACGTCGTGATGCTGGCATTGCTGATTGTCGATGGCATCAGCGTCATGGACAAGAAGCTCGACGAACGGGCGCGTGTCCACCTCGAGGAGCAGAAACAGCTGCTCAACGCGGCGCTCTCGGTTCCCCTCGCCGGGCGCCAGTATCGGACCCTGGCCCAGATACTCGAACGGGTGCGCACCGACAGCGGCATCACCTACCTGGTGCTGTTCGACCACAATGAGAAGCTGGTGGCAAGCGTTGGCTGGGAGCGCGACAGCCCTCTGCCGCCGGTTGCGACCTCGCCGAAGGCGTCGATTTCCGGGAGGGACCAGCGCTTTCACACCTCCATGGAAATCGAGTCGGCCGGTATCATCATCGGGCGCCTGCATTTCGGCCTGTCCACGGCGTTCATGCGCACCGCGCGCGCCGAGCTGATCCGGGAGAACCTCGCTATCGGCGGCTTCGCGCTGATCCTGTCGATCCTGTTGATGGTCGCGCTCGCGTTCTGGCTCACCCGCAACCTCGCGCAGCTCACCAAGGCGAGCGAGAATCTGGCGGCGGGCGATCTCAACGTGCGGCTGCCGGTGGAGGGCGGCGATGAGGTGGGCAAACTCACCCACGCCTTCAACGCGATGGCGTCCACCCTCCAGGGCCGTATCAAGGCGCTGGCCGAGAACGAGGCCAAATTCAGCGCGATCGCCGATTACAGCTACGACTGCGAGCTGTGGATCAGCCCCGAAGGGAAGTTGATCTGGATCAACCCGCGTGTGCTCGACATGTTCGGCTACACGCCCGAGGAATGCCTGGCCACCGAGAACTTCCCCGCGCCGTTCATCGACGAGCAGGACGCCGCGCGCACGGTCAGGCAGATCCGGCGCGCGCTGCGCGGCAACACCGGGCAGGACTACGAATTCCGCGGCAAGCGCAAGGACGGCTCCGAATTCTGGGCCGCCGCCGACTGGCGCCCGATCTACGACAGCCATGGCGGCTACCTTGGCATCCGCATCAGCATCCGCGACATCACCCAGCGCAAGGAAGCCGAGCAGCGCCTGGAGGCGACGGTGGTCGAGTTGCGCGACTCGCATGTCGTGCAGCAGGAGTACCTCACGCGCGCGCAGGACGAACACGCGCGGCTCTCCGCGCTGCTGGGCGTGATGGACACCGGCATCCTGTTCGTATCCCCCGAAAACAAGGTGGTCTACACCAACCCTGCCTTCACCCGCATCTGGATGATCGCGCCGGGCACCCGCCTGATCGGCAGGAGCTCGCAGGAAGTGCTCGCCACCTCCGCGTGCGCGCTGGCGCGCCCCGAGGAGCAGGGCAAGCGCGTCCTGCTCCTGCCGCGCGAGGGCGAGCTCCTGGGAACGCTGGAGATCCTGATGGCGGACGGCCGGCTCCTCACCCAGCAGTTGCATTCCGTGGAGGACGTCTACGGCCGGCCGGTCGGCCACCTCTGGCTGTTCCAGGACGTCACGCGCGAGCGCCAGACCGCGGACCAGCTGATCTACCTGGCCGAGCGCGACGCGCTGACCGGTCTCTACAACCGCCACCGCTTCAACGAGGAGCTCGCGCGCATGATCGCGGACGCCGAGCGCCACAGCTCGCGGGTGGCGCTGCTGTTCTTCGACCTCGACGATTTCAAGTACATCAACGACACCTTCGGTCACCGCGCCGGCGACGCGATGCTGATCCGCGTGGCCGGGGAGGTGGCGGGGCAGGTGCGGCGCAATGAAATGTTCTCGCGGCTGGGAGGCGACGAGTTCGCGATCCTGGTGCCGGAGATCTCGGAGGAGATGCTGCGCGTGCTTGCCGAGCGCATCACGCGCTCGATCGCGATGGTCCGCTTCCAGTTCGAGGGCCAGAGCCTGCGGCTCACCAGCTCGCTCGGCATCGCCGTCTATCCGGCGCACGCCGACAACGTGGAGGACCTGATCGCGCGGGCGGACACCGCGATGTACCAGGCGAAGGAAGCCGGCAAGAACGCCTGGCGCATCTACCGCAGCGACCTCGATACCACGTCCCAGATGGTGAAGCGCATGTCGTGGAACGACCGCATCCTGCACGCGCTCGAGAACAACCTGATGGAGCTGCAGTTCCAGGGGGTCTATACCGCGTCCAACCGCGCGCTCTCGCATTTCGAGGTGCTGGTGCGCATGCGCGACAAGGACGACTCGACGGCGCTCCTCATGCCCGGCCAGTTCATCCCGGTGGCGGAGAAATCGGGCAAGATCCTCGACATCGACCGCTGGGTGCTGCGCGAGTCGATCCAGCTGCTGGCGGACGTGGACTCCATTCCGGCGCTCGCGGTCAATATCTCCGGGCGCTCGTTCGACGAGCCGTTGCTGCCGCAGTTCATCGCCGAGCAGCTGAAGCGCTGCGGCGTTGCGCCGCGGCGGCTCATCGTGGAGCTCACCGAAACCTCCGCGGTCTCGGACCTGCACGACGCCCAGCGCTTCATCGAGGCGCTGCACCAGGCCGGCTGCGGAGTCTCCCTCGACGACTTCGGCACGGGCTTCTCATCGTTCGCCTACCTGAAGCACCTGCAGGTGGATTCGGTGAAGATCGACGGCCTGTTCATCCGCAACCTCCCCAAGGAGCACGACAACCAGCTGTTCGTGAGGGCGATGGTGACGGTCGCGCGGGGGCTGCACCGCACCACCATCGCCGAGTGCGTCGAGGACGAGGAGACGATCGTCATGCTCCGCGGTTTCGGCGTGGATTGCGTGCAGGGCTACTACCTGGAGAAGCCGCGCGCCGACCACCCGCTGATGCTCTCCGCCACGAGGCGGCGAGATTCCAGTATGGAGCTGCGATTTACTTGAGCCTAGCAGCCTGTCGGAGGGGGTGCTTCGACAGGCTGCTAAAAGTAAGACCACCCGAGGATTGGGGATGAAACTGGACCAAAGGACCCCTTTGGCTCACTATAAGTTGGAACGGCACAAGTCTGAAACCGCCATGCCTAGAATGGTCAATTGCATCAAGTTGGGGCGCGAAGCGGAAGGCCTCGATTTCCCGCCCTATCCGGGCGAGCTCGGCAAACGGATTTTCGACCGCGTGTCGAAGGAAGCCTGGAAGCAGTGGCTGGAACAGCAGAAGATGCTGGTCAATGAAAACCGTCTCAACCTCGCGGACAAGAAGGCGCGCGACTACCTCACGCAGCAGATGGAAAAGCACTTCTTCGGTGGCGGTGCGGACGTTGCCTCCGGCTACGTTCCGCCCGCCAAGAAGTAAGAATCACGCCGCTGCCGGCAGCGCCGGGGGAATCTCGCAGGGGAGCTCGTGTGGTGTTCGATGCTCTTCGTTCAAGGTTCCGGGCTCCAATTTCAAGGTTGTTGGATCCAACCTTGATCCTTGATCCTTGATCCTTGATCCTTGAACCTTGATCCCGGGGCCCGGAACGTGGAATTGATCCTGTGGCGTCACGCCGATGCCGAGAACGCTGCGCCCGGCGTGCCCGAAGCATCGCGCAAGCTCACCGCCAGCGGCGGGAACCAGGCGCGGCGCATGGCGGCCTGGCTCAAGAAGCAGCTGCCCGGGGGCGTCGTGGTCCTGGCGAGCCCGGCGCGGCGGGCGCAGCAAACCGCGCGGGCACTGACCAGGCGATTCACGACCAGCCCCGAGGTCGGCACGGCCGCGAGCCCTCAGTCCGTGTTGAAAGCCGCCGGCTGGCCGGATGCGGAGGGAGCGGTGCTGGTGGTCGGCCACCAGCCGACGCTGGGTCAGGCGGCGGCGCTTGCCGTGACCGGCAAGGTGCAGGACTGGAGCATCCAAAAAGGCGCGATCTGGTGGCTCGAGAGCCGGGGGCGCGATGAGGCCATCGTGCGCGCGGTGGTCGCGCCGGATCTGATCTAGGAAAATTAGCCACGGAATCACACGGAATGACACGGACAAGAACCCGGCCCGGCTAGCGGCCCCGCAATCGTTTAAGAATTTCTGTGTGGTTCCGTGTGTTTCCGTGGTTAGAACGGTTTATGGAGCGGCGCTTCAGCGCTTGAAGGTCTGCACGCCCTCGGCGGTTCCGAGCAGCAGCACGTCCGCGCCGCGCCGCGCAAACAACCCGTTGGCGACCACGCCCGCGATCTGGTTGAGCGCGCCCTCGAGCTCGGCGGGGTTCAGGATCGACAGCCCGTGCACGTCGAGGATCGCGTTGCCGTTGTCGGTGACGAAGTTCTGCCGCCACTCCGGGTGGCCCCCGAGCTTCACCAGCTCGCGCGCGACGTAGGAGCGCGCCATCGGGATCACCTCCACCGGCAGCGGAAATTTTCCAAGAACGTCCACCCGCTTCGATGCGTCGGCGATGCATATGAACTTGCCGGCGACCGCCGCCACGATCTTCTCGCGCGTCAACGCCCCGCCGCCGCCCTTGATCATGGCGAGATGGCGCGTCACTTCGTCCGCGCCGTCCACGTAGACCGGCAGCTCGTTCACGGCGTTCAGGTCCATCACGCGGATGCCGAGGTCCCGCAACCGCTTCGCCGTGGCCTCCGAGCTCGCCACCGCGCCCTCGATGCGGCGCTTGATCCCGGCGAGCTCCGCGATGAAGAAGTTGGCGGTGGAGCCGCTGCCCACGCCCAGCACGCAGTCATCGGGAACGAGCGCGATCGCGGCCTTCGCGGCGGCTCGCTTCATATCATCCTGCGTCATGACGATCATGGTAAACGGTGAACGGTAAACGGTAAACAGTAGTAAACCGCCGTTGCCGTCCGTTCACTGTTCACTCCTCGCAATGGCTGAAATCGCGCGTTCCTGCTACGCTTGATCACCTGGTCTATGAAGAAGAACGACTACCTGGAGCAAATCCTGAGCGCCCGCGTCTACGACGTGGCGGTCGAGACGCCGCTCGAACCCGCGCCCGGGCTCTCGGCGCGCACCGGCAACCGCGTGCTGCTCAAGCGCGAGGACCTGCAGCCGGTGTTCTCGTTCAAGCTGCGGGGGGCTTACAACAAGATGGTGCGGCTGCCGCCGGCGGTGTTGAGGCGCGGCGTGATCGCCGCCTCCGCCGGCAACCACGCGCAGGGCGTCGCGCTCGCGGCGCAGCGGCTGCGCTGCCGCGCCATCATCGCGATGCCGGTCACGACGCCGCAAATCAAGATTGCGGCCGTCAAGGCGCGCGGCGCACACGTTGTGCTGCATGGCGATTCCTATGACGAGGCCTACCTCTACGCGCGCGCGCTCGGACGGCGGCGCGGGCTCGCGTTCGTGCATCCCTACGACGACCCGGACGTGATCGCCGGTCAGGGCACCATCGCGATGGAGATGCTGCGCCAGCATCCCGGGGTCATCCACGCGATTTTCGTCGCGATCGGTGGCGGCGGGCTGATTTCCGGCATCGCCGCGTACGTGAAGCGCTTGCGTCCCGGGGTCAAGGTGATCGGCGTGGAGCCGGAGGACGCCGACGCGATGTATCGCTCGCTCAAGGCCGGCCGGCGCGTGAAGCTCGAGCAGGTCGGGCTGTTCGCCGAGGGCGTGGCGGTGAAGCAGGTCGGGCGCGAGACTTTCCGCCTGTGCCGCGAGCTGGTGGACGACGTGATCCGGGTCGACACCGACGCCATCTGCGCCGCGATCAAGGACGTGTTCGAGGACACGCGAGTGGTTCTCGAGCCTGCCGGAGCGCTCGCGATCGCGGGCGCCAAGGCCTGGGTCGAGCACACCGGCGCGCGCGGCAGGACGCTGGTCGCGGTCGCCAGCGGCGCCAATGTCAACTTCGACCGGCTGCGCTTCATCGCGGAGGAAGCCGAGCTCGGCGAGAAGCGCGAGGCGATCCTTGCCGTGACCATCCCCGAGCGGCCCGGCAGCTTCCGCGCGTTCTGCTCGTTGATCGGGACGCGCAACATCACCGAGTTCAACTACCGCTATGCCGACCCCCGGGAGGCCCACGTTTTCGTCGGCGTGCAGGTGCGCGACAGCGAGGAGACCCGGAGGCTGGTGCGCAGGCTGCGCCGGCGCGGGTTGAAGACCCTCGACTTCAGCGACAACGAGCTCGCCAAGCTCCACATCCGGCATACGGTGGGCGGTCACGCGCCGAGCGTGGATAACGAGATCCTCTACCGCTTTGAATTCCCCGAGCGGCCCGGCGCGCTGATGAAATTCCTCTCGGCCATGAGGGGCGATTGGAACATCAGCCTGTTCCACTACCGTAACCATGGCGCCGACTACGGACGCGTGCTGGTCGGCATGCAGGTGCCGCCGGAGGACAAGCGGAAATTCCGCGCCTTCCTCGCCAAAGTCGGCTACCCCTGCCAGGAGGAAACCCGCAATCCCGCTTACAAGCTGTTTCTTGGGTGATGTCGCGGGCGGATCGGAGCCCGGGCATCGGCAATCCAAAGGCGTGAGTCGTGATTCGTGATTCGTGGGTCGTGAGTCGACTCGTTCTGACCTACCCTAGCCCCCGTCCCGCTCGCTGCGTCAACGGCGGGGCCCGCGGTGCGTTTTAGACCGTATGGCCGGACGGATAAACCGGCTAGAATTAAGAGCCTATAACACGATGAGACGCCCGTGCGTTACGCCGTGCTATGGGCTCCAGGCAGACAGGGGATTTCGTGCCGCATATAAGAACGCATTGGCTTGGTTTGCTGTTGCTGGTCGCAGCGGGCGCACAGGGTGCCGCACTGGATGAGGATTTTCTCGCCGCGCGCGAGGCGTTCCTGTCCAACAACGCAGCCCGGCTCGAAACGCACGCCCGGCGCCTGCACGGCCACCTGCTCGAGCCCTATGCCGCCTACTGGCTGCTGAGCCTCAAGCTCGAGGAGGCTTCCCTCGAGGAAGTGCGCGGCTTTCTCGCCGCCAACCGCGACGGGCCCCTCGCGGAGCGGTTGCGCAGCGAGTGGCTCAAGTTGCTTGGCGAGCGCGGGGAGTGGGAACTGTTCAACGCCGAGTTGCCGCTGCTCGCCAGCCGCGACGTCGAGGTCACCTGTTACGCGCTGCAGTACCGGATGCAGACGAAGCCGGAGGAAACCGTGCCCGAGGCTCGGTCGCTCTGGTTCGTGACGCGCGACCTTCCCGACAGTTGCACGCCGCTGCTTAACGCGCTCGTCGAGGCGGGCGTCATCTCCGGCGACGACTTGTGGACGCGGATCCGGGTGGCGCTGGAAGCCGGCCGGGTGAGCCGGGCGCGCTGGATCGCGGAGTGGCTGCCTACGGACCAGGCGCCGGAGCCGCGTTCGCTCGAGCAGGCCGCCTCTAACCCCGCGGGTTATCTCGAGCGGCGGAGCCACAACCTCAAGACCCGCGCCGGTCGCGAGACCGCCATGTTCGCCGTGCATCGACTCGCGCGCGTCGCGCCTCCGCAGGCGGCGCGCCACTGGACCAAGGTTGAGGAGCGCTTTTCGAGGGAGGAACGCGCCTACGTCTGGGGCATGATCGGGTACCTGGGCGCGATGCGCCACGATCCCGACGCCCTTGCCTGGTACGCGCGCGCCGGCGATCTCTCCGACCTGCAGCTCGCCTGGAAAGTGCGTGCCGCGCTGCGCGCCCGCAACTGGCGGGAAGTGCTTTCGGCGGTCGACGCCATGACCGAAAGGGAACGATCGGTGTCCGCCTGGCGTTACTGGAAGGCGCGGGCCCTGAGAGCGATGGGCCGCGGGGAAGAGGCGAACGAGCTGCTCCAGTCGCTGGCGAGCGAATTCGGCTTTTACGGACAGCTCGCGCTGGAGGAAATGGGCGCCAGGATCGCGGCGCCGTCCACCTCTTACCAGCCGAGCGCGGAGGACACGCGCGCCATGGGCCAGCACGCCGGCTTGCGGCGCGCGCTCGAGCTCTACCGCCTCAACCTGCGCCCGGAGGCGAACGGGGAGTGGCTGTGGGCCATACGTGGCTTCGACGACCGGAAGCTTCTTGCGGCAGCGGAGGTTGCGCGCCGCCACGAGGTCTACGACCGCGCCATCAACACCGCGGAGCGCACCGTCGGGCTGCACGACTTCGGGTTGCGCTATCTCGCGCCCTACCGCGATGTGCTCAAGTCCCACACCGCGCAGCTGGCGCTGGACGAGGCCTGGGTCTACGGATTGATCCGCCAGGAAAGCCGCTTCATCCCGGATGCGAGATCGGTGGCGGGCGCGAGCGGTCTGATGCAGCTCATGCCGGGTACCGCGAGCTGGGTGGCGAAGCGGATGGGGCTCAAGAACTGGCGTTGGTCGCAGGTCACGGAGGTCGGCACCAATGTGGGCCTCGGAACCTACTATCTTCGCCACGTGCTCGACGCGTTCGACGGCCAGCCGGTGCTCGCTTCAGCCGCCTACAACGCCGGCCCGACCCGGGCGCGCGCCTGGCGACCGGAGGCCGCGATAGAGGGCGCGGTGTTCGCCGAGACCATTCCGTTCACCGAGACGCGCATTTACGTGAAGAACGTGATGGCGAACGCGACCTACTACGCCCACAGCTTCAGCCAGCAAGTGCAGTCCCTCAAGCTGCGCTTGGGCATGGTCGGGCCCCGGCAGGAGGACAATGGAGCGCCGACGGCAGACCCGCTTGATCTGGTGATGAGCAGGCGGTTATCCGTGGACGGTGAACGGTAACAGCGGGAATGGAGATCACGACCGTCTGCGTACTCGGCGGGAGCGGCTTCATTGGCCGGCACGTCTGCCACGCGCTGGCCGCGGCAGGCTACCGCATCCGCGTGGCGACGCACGACCGCGAGCGTGCCAAGGAGCAGCTGATCCTGCTGCCGACGGTGGACGTCGCCGCCGCCAACATCCACGATCCTGCGCAGCTCGCGACGTTCGTGCGCGGAGCGGATGCGGTGATCAATCTGGTAGGCGTATTGCACGACGGCCGCGGCAACCGGAGCTTCCAGGCCGCCCACGTCGAGCTCGCGCGCAAGGTCGTTGCGGCGTGCCGCGAGCGCGGCATCGGGCGGCTGCTGCACATGAGCGCGCTCGCCTCCGCCCGCGATGCGCCCAGCCGCTACCTCCGCACCAAGGGCGAGGCCGAGGCGATCGTACGAGAATCGGGGCTCGCATGGACGCTCTACCGCCCGTCAGTCGTGTTCGGCCCCGGGGATAGCTTTCTCAACCTGTTCGCGACGGTGCTGAGGTTCTCGCCCGTGTTGGCGCTGGCCTGCCCGGGCGCGCGCTTCCAGCCGGTGTTCGTCGAGGACGTGGCGGCGGCGTTCGTGAAGGGCCTCGCCGATCTCGGCAGCTTCGGCAGGAGCTACGACCTGTGCGGCCCCCGCGTCTATACCTTGCGCGAGCTGGTCGAGTACGTCGGGATGGTGACCGGCCGGCGGCGGCCGGTGGTGGGATTGAACGACGCGCTCTCCTACTGCCAGGCCCTTGCCATGGAGCTCCTGCCGGTGAAACTCATGACGCGCGACAACTATTATTCGATGAAGGTGGATAACGTCTGCAGTTGCAACTTTCCTTTTGGCATCGCCCCGGTGGCGCTGGAGGCCGTGGCGTCATCCTATCTGGGCCAGCGCACCCCGCGCGCGCGCTACCAGGCGTTTCGCGAACGCGGACACCGCAGTGAACCGGTGAATGGTGAATAGTGAATGGTGAACGAATTGGGGCGGGAGGAGGATGATCTACGGGAGGGCGTCAGAGCGTGAGAGCGCGAGAGCGGGGAATTCCGTGAGAGCGTTGGCGCGTGAGCGCGGGAGAGGGAAATACACCTCCCTACGATCTCCCGATCTCCCGATCTCCCGACCTCACGATCCCGCGACCCTCGACCGGCGCCGACCTACGATTCGCGCCCCACTACTCACGATTTCATGAAGATCTACTGCGTCGGCGGGGCGGTGCGCGACGAGCTGCTGGGCCTGCCGGTCAAGGACCGCGATTACGTCGTCGTCGGCGCGACCCCGGAGGAAATGGCGGGCCAGGGCTACAAGCCGGTCGGGAAGGACTTCCCGGTGTTCCTGCACCCCCGGACCCACGAGGAATA
>Ga0326597_10012056_pt1 | contig 11407 bp, 10 predicted proteins | sample RVTome_12_FD_203789 | JGI IMG/M metagenome (GOLD analysis project Ga0326597, IMG submission 203789) | Soil microbial communities from uranium-contaminated site in the Upper Colorado River Basin, Wyoming, United States - RVT100D185 | ecosystem: Environmental > Terrestrial > Soil > Contaminated >...
GCGGCAAGTCCGGGTCAAGCACCCGGAGCGTTACATGGAGAGCGCGGAAGGAGGCGACCCGATCCAGGAGCAGCACGAGGTGCTGCCGGAGGAGGTCCCGCTCGAGTTCATGATGAACGCGTTGCGGCTCAACGCCGGCTTCGCGGCAGCGCTGTTCGAGGAGCGCGCCGGCCTGCCGCTGACCGCCATCCTGCGCGAGCTGGACGAAGCCGAGCGCCGCGGCTTGATCGGGCGCGACCCTGCGCGCATCGCGCCGACATTGCTCGGGCGGCGGTTTCTGAACGACCTGCTGCAGATTTTCCTGCGGGAGAAGTCGGCGGTCTAACGTTGTGCTGTGCGGCGGGCTGGCACTGACGGTTGATGTGGCGCGACGTTTGCGGGTCCGCACCAGCTATAGGTTAGGTGTTGCCGCTTCACGTTTTCGACTTTCGATAGCCAGCGGCCTTTGCGGCCCCCTCGGTCGGGAAGCAGTCCCGATTGTCTCCGCGTTTGTTCTCCTGAAGCATCTGGCGGTAATGCCTTCCTCCGGGGATGTGATAAATCCTGCTGTTCTTGTTACCTACCACAGGACATTCTTGCGGTGTGTAGTCTCGCGCGGACGCAAGAAATGGTGGAAGCAGTGACAACAATAAGACAGCGGTTATCAAGTTTCCGCGCATGAGGAACCGGTGCGAGCCCATGGCAACACCTAACGTCCGCAATGACGCGCACGAGCGAGCGCGCGGAGCGCGGCTCGCCAAGTGTCGCTGTCGATCGCGTTGTTAGCCGTCAGATCTCGCTCACTTCTTGTCAGACTTGCTCGCAGAAACGTCTCTTAACAAACCCTTTAGCTGCATTAGCTGCCCCTTCTGCTTTGACGTCACTGCGAGTCCAAGACCTGACCCCAACTGATGTTCCAATTTCAGTTTTCCATATTGTTTTGTGAGTACGAAGCCATCTCTTATCTCGGTTGTTTCGAGCGGAATGTCTCGCCCTTCACATTTGAGCCCACTCACCGTTCCCGCAATCTTGCCTTTCGACGAGACGCTGATACTTTGACCCTTCGGCAGAGTTAAAGAGCAATCTAGGTCTTTCGGATCCAATGACTTGTAATCGTCTGCCAAAGAGAGCGGAACAACGAGAACAGCCGCAGCAAGCGTCAGGGGTCTCTTAACCATGGTTCCTCCTGTATGTGCGGAATGTCTGCTACGCCTACTTTTTTCGTTTGTTAAGTCGATCAACCACATCTACTCTTTCGAGCGGTGACAGAATGTTCCCCAACTGGATTGGTCCTCGTGTCGGGGCCATGATAACCGGAGCGCTCAACAACTCACCGTCTACAACTATACCTATCTGCTGTCGGACACGCGTAGATGTGAGGCGGTGAAGCGCGGTGGAGCCTTCGCTCGTGAGGTTTATCGTTACCTCAGCCTGCATAAACTCACCGCGCTTAGCATAAGCCGAAACAACGTGTGTCGCGTTGATCGAAGGCTCTTTCCTAAGGCGCAATACCGTGTTTGAGCGTCGCTCCTTCATTTCAATACCGTCGTTTCCGTCTGACTGGACGTGAATCCCAAACGCTATATTGCCGTTCCCGACGTGGCGAGCACCCGGAGTTACAAAATTAAGCAAGGTGCTCTGCGTGTCAACCGTAAAGCCGGGACCCGAGCGCTCGCGCGCAACCTCATATTGCACTGTCCACCGCGCTTCTGAGTGAATGAGACGCGAATCGAGAGAAATATCTGTAAATGCAATTGCGACGTGTATGACCCTAAAGAACTCCCGTTCGCGTATGAACGACGCCAATTCTTTACCCAAATACACTTGGTGCGCAGCCGCCCTCGCGGACGGCTGAAGAGTGACCTCTTTGATCGTGCACGGTCGGTCACAGAAGATCCGCCAGCCGAACCGAACTTTTTCACCAGAGCGTGGCGCAGCAACGCTCGCGCTTACTTCGGCGACATCGTTCCTTGCCAACGCATAGGGCAGGGCCGATTCTGCGTGAGCACATTCGAGAAAGAGTACGGCGAATAAGAACGCGGCACAGCGCATCGAGTTGATGCCGAGTGCGCTTTTCTCGGTCATCTACAGTCCCTCCGCTGAGAAACGACCAATCGATATGACGGCTAACGAGTCTGTAGGAAAAGTCCGCTACGGCATTTTCGGGGGGTGCCTTGACCCCTCCCGGGCCTGCGATCGTTGAATGTAGCGCGTTCTGAGCGGTCGCATTTTGGCGGATTTCTCCAAAAACACCCCTCTAGGGCTTTTCCTACAGACTCAACGTCCGCGTTCAGGTGCGCGCGGCTTCTCGCGCGTCGCCTGCAACGCGTTGTTAGACAGCGCTTTCAATTTTGACCGACCAATAGCAAACGGCCTCGATCTGCGACTGGACGCCTCCACGTCTCCCGATCCGTCGCAAACACCTGTGCCAACCCGCGTTGAACGTGGTGAGCGAGGCGATCATGATTCCCCCAGCGCGCGTGAAGTCCCCGCCTCTCAATTTCTTGGAGTAAAGTTTGTGGGGGTGGCACGGCGTCACGGTCTTGAAGATTGACGAGCGGTCCAGCCCAAGCGTAGTACACGTTTTCGATCTGAACCCCCTCCCACGCTTGTTCGTTCTCGCCAGCGCGGACCACTTCAGCCGCTTCGGCTGCAAGTCGAGCCACGATGTCACGCAAGCCGTTCCTCGGTAGGCGCAACGCATCGAGGACTGCTCCGAACTGTTCAACCTCATCGAGCGCGTAGACCTGCCTTGACGAGATTGGCAGTGGAATGTCTCCGGCTGCAAGCGCTTGAACTCGAAGAAAGAGAAGCTGCTTGTCGGAGAACCAAGCCGCCCCCGCTTCGAAGTTGACCCAAGGCCGGAGCGTGCTTTCTGGCGTCAGAAGAACAATGTACGCATCTGCCTCCTGCAGGGCGCGTTCGATTCCCCTTAACCAGTTTTCATCCGCTCTAATGTCCCCCGCGCGGGACGCCAAAAAAGTCGTGGCACCAAGGTGCTCCAATGCCTCGGCAAGCGTCCTCGCGAGCCGAGCGTTCGAGGTTGCGTGAGAGATGAAAATGTGCATTGCCGGGATTGGCCCTAGCGCTGTCTAACGTCGCGCTTGAGCAGCGGCCGAGGCGCACGGGCCGAGGAAACCGCAAGCTGCGCTTTCGGCCGTCTGCTCCAAGCGCTGGTTAGCGAGCGTGCGCGGCACGATCGCCAAAATAACCACGGAAATCGGGGTGGGCGACAAGTACATTTGTGGCGAAGTAGGAGGCATCGGCGCAAAGCGCGAAAAGACCTGCGGGGCCAAACGCACGCGTCCCAGTGAGATTACAAGTGTAAGCGCCAGACTCGAATACCAGAGCCGCGTCGGGGCGCTTTTTTTCCGCAGTTGACTGAAGACGCGAATCAAGACTCTCCACAGTTGCGTAACCACGATACCCGACCGCTACGAAAGGTATTCGTGATGTAGTTGCATCTTCGAGCGAAAGGCCTCCATCCTGACTATATTGAAGCGAAGCGCGCCACAAGCGACGCAACGGACGCAGCTTTTCCACGGAACGCCCAACATCGTCCCACTGTGAGGACAAGTCAGATTTCACTTCAATAACGAATGCGATTGACTCAGCTAGATAAAGGCGCTCTGGTGCGCCCGGTGTCGGGAAACTCGGGAAAAAAGGGAATTCAACAACGACGTCGAGCTGGCCAGACATTGCGCCAGTGCTATCAATTACGGCGCCAGTGCCGAAACGAAACGGTGACGGAAATACTTTCGCCAAGAACTCGCGAATTAGCGCTTCTCGTTCGGTGCCCTTCGCAGCACTAGGTAGGCGCGAGCCAGCGGCATGATGAGCCATCATGATCTCGCGAATTGCCGCTAACCTACTCATCAACGGATCGGCACGAGATTCTTTGGCCATCGCTCGCTAACGTATAGTGAACTTCCGATAAGTCGTTTATTAGACACCCGAGCTGAGCCTGATGTCATCCGTGTCCAGGAATCAAGCGTTTATCGAGGTAAGTGCGTGCCCGGCGGTCAAGATAGGCGGAGTTGAGTCAGAAATATCCAGAATAGGCGGACTCGGGGGAACAGACGGCAGAAGAATCAAAGGGCTCTGGCGCAGGGGCGGTGGAAGCGGCCGGGCAAGGGCGGGCGCGGAGTGAAAAGCCCCTTCGATTCCGGCGGCGGGGCCGTTCAACCGCCAGTAGCGCGTGACGTCACGGCGGAGTACAGGGTGTGAACGGTAGCTCGCCAGTCGACTCACGACTCACGAATCACGACTCACGCATCATCGGAAAGTCGTCGGAAGACGACGTCCCACACCCGGTGACCGAGCCGTAACCCGCGCGACTCGAACTTGGTCTGCGGCCGCCATGCTGGGCGCGGCGCGAAGCCGCCGCAGGTGTTCGCGAGCAGGGGCTCCGTGGACAGCACTTCCAGAATCTGGTTCGCGTAGTCTTCCCAGTCGGTGGCCACGTGGAGGTAACCGCGGGGTTTCATGCGGGATGCCAGCAGCGCGATGAACGGCGGCTGGACCAGCCGCCGTTTGTGATGGCGCTTTTTCGGCCACGGGTCCGGAAAGAAGACATGCACGCCGTCGAGTGCGGCGGGCGCGATCATGTCGCGCAGTACCTCGACCGCGTCGTGCTGGATGACGCGGACATTGGCGAGGCCGAGCTCGACGATGCGGTTGAGCAGGCTGCCCACGCCAGGCGCATGGACTTCGGTGCCGAGATAGTCGATCTCGGGGTGCTGTGCAGCGATGCGGGCGGTGGTTTCGCCCATGCCGAATCCGATCTCGAGAATCCTCGGCGCCGCGCGCCCGAAGACGCGGTCCAGGTCGAGCGGCGCGCGCGAATAGGGCATGCCGAAGCGCGGCAGCAGCGACTCGCAGGCCCGCCGCTGCGCGTCCGTGACGCGCCCCTGGCGCAAGACGTAGCTGCGGATCGGGCGGCGGGGCGTGTTCATAAGGGGCGGCCGGCGCCTGAATAGCAAAGGACGTGAGAGCGTCAGAGCGTGAGGGCGCGAGAGCGACAGAATCCGTGAGAGCGGGAGGGCGTGAGTGCGTGAGAGGGAAATAAATTACTCTTCGATCTCCCGATTTCCCGATCTCCCGATCTCCCGTCTTCCGGCCGTTGGAGCCGGCTGCCGGTTACTTTGAGGCGGACGGCGTTATAAGGCCGGCGGTGGGAGAACTGGGCGCGGCGGAGTAGAGCTTTTTCGGCATGCGACCTGCGAGGAAGGCGGCGCGCCCTGCTTCCACGGCCTTCTTCATGGCCGAGGCCATGAGGACCGGGTTCTTCGCCGCGGCCACCGCGGTGTTCATCAGCACGCCGTCGCAGCCAAGCTCCATCGCGATCGCGGCATCGGAGGCGGTCCCCACGCCGGCGTCCACCAGCACCGGGACTTTCGCCTGCTCGATGATGATTCCCAGGTTCCAGGGATTGAGGATGCCCATGCCCGAGCCGATCAGGGAAGCAAGTGGCATCACCGCCACGCAGCCGGCCTCCTCGAGCTGCCTGGCGATGATGGGGTCGTCCGAGGTATAGACCATAACCTTGAAGCCTTCCTTCACCAGCGTCTTCGCCGCGGCCAGCGTGTCCACCACGTTGGGGTACAGCGACTTCGGGTCGCCCAGCACCTCCAGCTTGACCAGTTCGTGGCCGTCGAGCAGCTCCCGCGCCAGCCGCAACGTGCGCACGGCATCGTCCGCCGTGTAGCAGCCGGCGGTGTTCGGCAACAGGGTGTACTTCGACGGCGGGAGGAATTCGAGCAGGCTCGGCTGCTTCGGGTCCTGGCCGATATTGGTGCGGCGGATCGCGACCGTGACGATCTCGGCGCCGCTCGCCTCCACCGCCGCCCGCGTCTCCGCGAAGTCCCTGTATTTGCCGGTGCCGATCAGCAGCCGCGAGCCGTACGGCTTGCCGGCGATTACCAGCGGATCGAGGTTCTCATGGGGCTTCATGATTTAGCCGATAAGAAAATCAAGAAATGTACAGGATTTGCAAGATTTCACAGGACTAAAAAACCAAGGTCAAAGGCAATTGACAGGATTTACAAGATTAACAAGATAAATCCAAAACCAAACTGGATCATGTTACGGTCTTGTTTTTCGATCTAATCCTGTAAATCTTGTTAATCCTGTCTATTCTGGTCTTGATCTTATCTGCGTTAATCTGCGTTCATCGGCGGCTTCAACCGCCGCCGACCGCGACCACGATCTCGAGCCGGTCGCCCTCGGCGAGCCGCTGCTCGGCGAGCCGGCCGCGCGGCACGATTTCGCCGTTGCGCTCGAGCGCGACGCGCCTGCCCGCAAGATCGAGCCGCGCCAGCAGCTCGGCGCAGTTGAGCGGCGCATCGAAGCGCTTGGGTTCGCCATTGATCGTGACCGAAATCATTCTTGAAGCTCGCAAGGTGTGTGACGTGCGGACGCCCATTCTCACGCGTTGTGCCGCCTTTGGCAACCCGCGTTTACTGACCGCCCAGGCCGGAAAGATAGTCGGCGAGGATTTCGATATCCTTGTCTGACAACGGCTGCGCCGCCGAGGACATCTGGCCGTCCATGTCGAAGCGCGTGGACGCCTTGAAGCCGCGCAACTGCGCTTTCAGATATGCGAACTGCTGGCCGGCGAGGCGCGGAATGTGCTGGAGGCCGAGCAGCGCCGGGCCATGGCACTGCACGCAGTGATGCTGCTCGGCAAGGCGCCGCCCGGCGGCGGCGTTCTCCGCCGCGGTCCGGTGCGATGGGGCCGCCGGTTTCTGCCTGGAAAAATACGATGCGAGCTCGTTCATGTCGGCGTTCGAGAGCGCGGAGGCGATCGGCGTCATCTGCGGATCCTTGCGATTGCCCTCGCGGAACATGTAGAGCTGCATGGAAATGAACTGCGCAGGCTGGCCCGCGAGAGACGGCATCCCCGGGTCGGTCGAATTTCCGCCGGGGCCGTGACAGGCAATGCAGGTCTCCGCTTTCCGCGGGATGTCATCGGTGGCGAGCGCGGCACAGGCAATAAAAAAAGAAAGCGCGGCGGCAACGATCGCCGCCGCGCCGTTGTTGCTGCGCGCCCCCCTCACTTCTTGCCGTAACTGACGCGGTAGATGATCCCGTTGTGGTCATCCGAAACGAGGAGCGACCCGTCGCGCATCACCATCACGTCCGACGGCCGGCCCCACATCGGCGGGTCGGCCTTCTCGTCGACGAGGAAGCCCGTCAGGAAGGGCTGCGCCTTGGGGCTGCCCTTTTCGTCGAAGGTGACTCGCGTGACGTTGTAGCCTTGCTTGATGGTGCGATTCCACGAGCCGCGCAGTGCGATGAAGATGTTGTTCTGGTACTCGGCCGGGAACATCTTGCCCGTGTAGAAGCGCATGCCTATCGGCGCGACGTGGGCACCGAGCTTCAGCGCGGGCGGCGTGAACTCCTTGCAGTCGCGGCCCTTGCCATACACGGGATCGAGGGTGTCGCCCTGATGGCAGAACGGATAGCCGAAATGAAGTCCCTTTCTCGTAACCCGGTGCAGCGTGTCGTTCGGCAAATCGTCGCTCAGCCAGTCGCGGGCGTGGTTGGTGAACCACAGCTCCTTGGTCTTCGGGTGCCAGTCGAAACCGACCGAGTTGCGCACGCCCATGGCGACGTTCTCCATGATGCCGGACTTCGGGTCCACGCGCGAGATCGACCCCTCCCTGTAGCTCGGCATGACGATGTTGCCGGGGGCGCCGATGTTGAAGTACAGCTTGCCGTCGGGTCCCATCGCGAGGAACTTCCAGAAGTGGCCGGGTGCCTTGTTCGGATCGAGGTTGTCGATCACGACCTTGCCCTCGGGCGGGTTGTCGAGCCGGTCCTCGATGCCGTCGTAGCGCGTGATGCGGTGGCGCTCGGCGACGTAGAGCGTGCCCTTGCGGAAGGCAACCCCGTTCGGCGTGTCGAGACCCTTGAGAACGGTCTTCACTTCGCGCTTGCCGCCGCGGTTGACGACCGCATACACGTTCTTCGCCTGGCGGTTGCCGACGAATACCGTGCCTTTGTCGCCCAGCGCCATGGACCGTGCCGCAGGGACACCGTCGACCCAGACTTCGACCTTGAAGCCGGCCGGAACCTTGAGCTTGTCCACCGGGAGTTCCTTCGCCGGCTTGCCGGTGACGTGAATCGCGAACGGATGCAGCGTCGATTTCTCCTGTTCCGCTGACCGCCCCTGCTGCCAGGACGGCGGCGGCGTCGGAGCAGCCGCCGGTTTCGCCTGCTGTTGCGCATGGGCTGCGAAACCGCCCAGCGCGAGAAGCGCGGCGGCGGCATGCGACATCGCGCGGGTGAGCGAGACGGTGCTGGCTGATGAAATAGACATGGTCATCCTCCTTGATTCGGTGTACTTGAAGCCGCGTCCTTCCTCGCACCCGGCGCCGTTGCGGCGCCGGTCGTTATTGTAGAGGGCAGTCTAGCAAGAGGATCACGGCTTGGAAAGACGCCGGAGCCCGGCGCCTGGGGCGGGCGGCATCCGGCGGGCAGGGCGGCGGCGGCCGCTGTGCGCAGTCGATTGCGGCGGCGAGTACTCTCCCCGTAGAATTAGCGCCTTACGCGGGTGTAGTTCAATGGTAGAACATCAGCTTCCCAAGCTGAATACGTGGGTTCGATTCCCATCACCCGCTCCAGATCACCCGTCGCTCCCGCGGAGGCGGGAGTCCAGGAATCCGGCTGCAGACTGAACGAATCGCTTACTGGATTCCCGCCTGCGCGAGACGTTGGCGTGCCAGACGTCAGTTGCGCTCGATCCCGGCTTCGCGGATGACTGCGGCCCACTTTTCGGTTTCGGCGCGGAAGTGCGCCGCGAACGCTTCTGGCGTACCGCCAACCGCTTCCGCGCCGTCCTGCAGCAGCAGGGGCTGCAGGTCCTTCAGGCTTTTGTTCATCTCGGCATTGAGACGGTCGATGATCGGGCGCGGCGTGCCCGCGGGCGCCATCACCCCGTACCAGCCGACCGACTCGAATCCGGGCAGCGTTTCGGCCACCGTGGGCACGTCGGGCAGAACCGGCGAGCGCGTGAGGCCCCCGGTCGCGATGACGCGCATCCTGCCCGAGCGGATGTGCGGAATCGAGGTGAGGAAAGTGCCGAACATCCACGAAATCTGGCCGCCCACGAGATCCACGGTTGCCGGCGCCCCGCCCTTGTAGGGCACGTGGATCATCTTCACCCCGGCCATCGAACGCAGCAGCTCTCCCGACAGATGCGTCGAAGTTCCCGTTCCGCCGGAACCGAAGACCACCTCCCCGGGCTTGGATCTCGCCAGCGCAACGAGGTCCTTGACCGACCGCACCGGCACGGAAGGATGCACCACCAGGAGATTGGGCGCTTTCGCGAGCAGGATCACGTAGGTGAAGTCCCGAAGCTGGTCGAACGGCAGCGAGCGCTTGAGCGTCGGGTTGACCGTGTGGCTGGTCGAGGCCATCAGCAGCGTATAGCCGTCCGCGGGGGCGCGCGCCGCCGCTTCGGTCCCGATCACCGTTCCGCCGCCGGGACGGTTGTCGGCGATGACCTGCTGCCCGAGGCTCTCGGACAGCTTCCTGCCGACGGCCCGCGCCAGGATGTCATTGGGACCGCCGGGCGCAAACGGGACGATGATCCGGATCGGCTTGACGGGATAGCTCTGGGCGCCGGCGGTCCCGGCTGCCAGGCACGCCAGCAAGCCCGCCATTGCACCCATCAATCCTGCGCCAACTCCCGATCGGGCGCGGTTTTGCTGCATGGCATCCTCCTCACGCGAACATTCTAGCAATTTCGGAAACTGACGCGGCCCGCTGCCGCCGGTAGAATTGGACTCATGAAGATCCTCAAGTACGCATTGCTGGCCATCGCCGGGCTCGTGATCGTGATCGGCGCGGTCCTTGCCTACATCGCCGCGACCTTCGATCCCAACCAGTACAAGCCGCAGATGGTGCAAGCGGTCAAGGAGCGGACCCAGCGCAACCTCAAGCTCGAGGGCGACATCGGGCTCTCGTTCTGGCCCAGCATCGGAGCAAAGATCGGCAAGGCCTCGCTGTCCGAGCGCGCGAGCGACCGGGAATTCGCGGCGGTGGAAGAAGTGCGCGTCGCGCTGAAACTGATGCCGCTACTATCGAAGCGGGTGGTCGTGGACACGGTGCGGGTCAAAGGGTTGCGCGCCAGCGTCGTGAAGGCGAAGGATGGAAGGACCAACGTGGACGATCTTGCCGGCCCGCCGCCCCCGAAAGGAGCGCCGGCGACGAAGGACGCCGGGGCAGACTTCAAGGTGGATATCGCGGGGATCGAGATTACCGATGCCGCGGTCAGCTATACCGACGCCGCGGCGGGGACGAAATACAGGCTGTCGAAGCTGAACCTCAAGACCGGACGGCTTGCGCCGGGCATCCCGACCAGCGTCGAGTTCTCAGCCCACGTCCAGGGCGACACGCCCAAGCTCGACATGGCGGTCGCGCTGAAGACCCGGTTAACGTTCGACCCGGAGAAGCAGTCGTTGGCGCTGGCCGATCTCGCGCTGGAGGCGAAGGGAGTGGCGGCGGGCGTCACGAACCTCGTGGTCAAACTGACGGGCAGCGCGGACGTGGACAGCGCGAAGGAGCGCGCCCGCGCCAGTCTCGCCGGCAAGGTCGCCGACAGCAGCGTGAAGGCGCGCCTCGACGTCGCTGGTTTTGAGGCGCCGGCCGTCAATTTCGACGTCGAAATCGACCAGCTCGACGTGGACCGCTACCTCGCGCCCGCGCCTGCCGTTGCGAAGCAGAAACCGGCGGCAAGCGGGCCGGAACAGCGCTTCGACCTGACCGGGCTACGCGCGCTGCGCGCCGCGGGCACGCTGAAGATCGGCTCGTTCAAGGCGAATAACGTCAAGGGCTCCAATGTCCGCCTCGCGGTCAAGGCAAACGGCGGGCGGGTGGTTCTCGACCCCGTCACGGCGGACTTCTACCAGGGCAAGCTCGCGAGCGCGATCACCATCAATGCCGCGCCGGCGACGCCGACGTTCGCCGTGCGGCACCGGTTCAACGGCATCAGCATCGGGCCTCTCGTGAAGGACCTCGCGGACAGCGACATCCTGGAGGGCAAGGGTGACGTGGCGGCCGATGTCACTTCGCAGGGCAATACCGTGAGCGCGCTGAAGAAGGCGCTGAATGGCAGCGCGTCGCTCAAGCTCGCCGACGGCGCGCTGAAGGGCATAGACATCGCCGGCTCGATCCGGGGCGCCAAGGCAAAGCTCGGCGCCCTCCGTGGCGAGCAGACCCAGGCGGCCGACAGCAAGCAGCGGACGGACTTCTCCGAGCTCACCGCGACGTTCCGGATCGCGAACGGCGTCGCGCGCAACAACGACCTGGACATGAAGTCGCCGCTGCTGCGCGTGGGCGGCGAGGGCGAGATCAACATCGGCGCGGACAGCCTCAACTACCTGGTCAAAGCGTCCATCGTCGGCACCGGCAAGGGGCAGGG
>Ga0326597_10012057_pt1 | contig 11407 bp, 5 predicted proteins | sample RVTome_12_FD_203789 | JGI IMG/M metagenome (GOLD analysis project Ga0326597, IMG submission 203789) | Soil microbial communities from uranium-contaminated site in the Upper Colorado River Basin, Wyoming, United States - RVT100D185 | ecosystem: Environmental > Terrestrial > Soil > Contaminated >...
ATGCACTTGTTGAGATCGAACACGGCGGCAAACTGCCGCGTCGGCCGGCTCTCGGGGTACCAATAGGCCATCTCGCGGCCAAGGTGCCAGTTGTAGACCTGTGCCATGACCTATCGCTCCCTTCCGCCGGCGGCTGTACCGAAGAAACCGCCCTGGAGGTACTTCCGCATGGCGGGCGACTCATTACTTGGCCGGATGCCCAGCGTCACGGGGCGCCAGTCGCCGTTGCGGTCGATCCCGCCCGGCTCGGCCCGAGTGATCTTGACGATGGCCTCACGGGGTGCGCCTGTCGGACAGTGCACGTCCGGCAAAAAGCCCTTGCCAATCGACTGCCCGAAGATGTCCTTCCGCACGAGCGAATCGGTCATCCACGTCGGCTTCAGCCACCCGCGTGTCGCCGACTGGTGGGATCCGGACCGGAACATGGCCTGGTAGCCACTCCGAGGGTTGCGCGCCAGGCCGTCGGCACGCGTCTCCTGCCCTTCGACCGATCCGGGCGTGGCGCCGTACATGTTGAACCACATGCGGGTCACGCCGCGCGGCGTGCCCGGGTAGTAGCGCGCCCGACAGATGAGACGTGCGAACCCATAGTCGCGCGCGTTCTCCTTCCAGCCGCGGAACGGGCGATCCTCGGGGTCGGGATCGATCCAGGTGTAGTCGCCGTCCTGGATTCCGAGCTCTTTGGCGTCCGAGGGATTCATGTCCACGTAGCCTTCGTTGACAAACGGCATGCGCTTGTCGCGCCGGTGCAGGTCTCCGAACGGGCCAAAGAGCACCGCGATCATGTCGGTGTCGACCGGCATCGTGTGTGACCCGTGGCGGTACTTCGGCGTGTGGAAGATGAACCGAAAGCCCTCGGCCGCGTGCGGATGGGTGGTCGTGCGGCATTGCTGCCAGGTCATGACAACGTTGCGCCCCGAGCGAATCTCGCACGACAGGTCGGTACTCTCGGCGCCGTACGCCTCCGGCCCCTCGGGACGAATCGCCTCGTGCGGCGGGGCCACGATGACGTTGGGCTCGTAGAAGGTCGAGTCCACGGGTTCACGGTGGACCGGCAGGTTCTCACCGGCGGCGATGAACTCGTCCTCCTCCCGATAGAACTCGAGACGCCCGGTCTTGGTATACCAGGGCACCGAGTCGGTCACCTGCTCGTAGCCCACCACCTTTGGTGAGGTGCGGCTGTTCATCAGTGCCGGCACGCCCTCCAGGGCCTTGGCCTCGAGATCCGCGAATTGGTACCCCTTGGTGTTGCTCGAATTGTCGAGCATGCGTTGGAGATACACCTCGGTCCGCCCGTCACGAACAAACTGCCAGCAGTCGCTGAACCGCCGGTCGCCGGTCAGCGCCGCCAACTTCTCGCCGGCGAGCGCCAGGACTTCGATATCGCCGCGCGTCTCGAAGATCCGTGTGATCGGCGTCCGCGGGAACACCGACAAGAACGGGTTGGTGACCGACGCCGTCATGTCCGGCTGCTTCAGCTCGGCCCACGAATCCACGCCGAACACGATGTCCGCCCATTCGCAGGAGGCGGTCCACCACCACTCGTTCACCGCGATCATCTCGATGCGCGGCAACACGTTGACGACGGTGTTGTAGTGCCACTTGACGTTGCCGAGGATGGAGTTCGCATTGGCAAACCACATCGATTTGGTCGGCACGGGCATGTGCGTAGTCCCGGTGAGGAGCTTCTTGCCCACGCGCAGCGGATGATCCTCATGGTTGTAGTAGTGCGCTGATTCAGCCCGCCAGTACTGGCGGGGCCGGGCTGGCACCTCGGGGTCGAGCTCGAGGTCGAATGGGTTCTCGTTGATGTACTGCGGAGCGCCGTTGAACAGGGACACGCGGTAGTTGCCCGCGTAGGACCCGACGTTGCCGCCGACGCGGCCGAGGTTGCCGGTGAGGGCGCCGAGCAGCAGCACATCCCGGTCCTTGTTGTCGCTGTTGAAAAACTGATTCGGGCCCATGCCCAGCGCGAACAGCGTCGTCCCCGGCTGCGCCGCCACGTGCCTGGCGAGCGCTTCCACCGCCGCCGCCGGAGCCCACGTCAACTCCTCCACCACTTGCGGCGTGAAATGCGCCGCGTACTCCTTCACCAAGTCAAACGTCGGACGACAGCGAACACGGCTGCCATCTGCCAAGGTGACCTCGACCGCACCCTCGAGCCGTGGATTCTGCACGGTGGAGTGTCGGCCGACCTCGTCACGGGTGATCGGCTTGGGCCCATTCGACGCCTCGTCCCACCAGACGCAGTCGTCCCACTCTCGGCGCAGAGCCTCCGGCACTATCTGTACCGTCTGCGCTGCCGGTGGCGGAACGCGCGCCCCGGCCGCCAGCACGTCCGTCCGCGTGAGCGTCGCCGGCGATCCACCGAAGACGTCTGTGGCCCGCAGATGCTTCAGCGTGTCCATCCGCACGAGGAGTGGCAAGTCCGTCCACTCCTTGACGAACGTCTCGTCGTACAGCCGATCGCGCAGGATCACATGCGAGAGCCCGAGCGCCAGCGCGGGCGTGGTACCCGGCCGTACGACCATCACCTCGTCGCCCTTTGACGCCGTCGCCGAGTACTCGCAGGCGATGACGATGACCTTGACCCCTTTGAGGCGGGCCTCGGTCAGCCAGTGCGCGTCCGGCATCTTGGTGCAGATCCAGTTCATGCCCCAGACCACGACGGTCTGGCAGTGTTCGACCGCCGACAGGTCGAACTCCACCGTCTGCTGCCCGGTCACCATGGGATGTCCAGGCGGCAGGTCCGTGTGCCAGGAGTAGTTGTCGAAGCCGGTCGCCCCGGCCGCCGCCTCGGGTCCCACCTGGCGGATGTGCGCGTCAAGCAACGCCAGGGAATTAGCGAAGCGATAGAAGCCGAAAACGCGCGTCATGCCGAGCAGCGGCATGCCCCCTCTGAACTTGAGCACGCGCGTGCCGATGCCCTGAGCCGCGGCAACGACCTCCTCGTCGTACTGCTGTGCACGCAGCCGACGACTCCCTTCCTCCCCGGTGTAGGTCTCGGCGATGTTCTTGAGCGCGGCAGCCGCTATGGTGGCCGCCTCGTCGTGCGACACGCGGACCCACTCATCACGGGCCCTCTGAAAGAAGCCTGCACCCGGCCGACCGTCAGCCCCACGCGGAAAACCAGCGTCCACCCACCGCCGGAACCCCACGCGCACCATGCAGCCATTGATCCGGCGGTCGCCGTAGAATCGTCGCGTGAGCGCGAGCCCCTTCTGGCAGACACGTGGATCCCAGCGGCTCGTCGTCCGGTTTCCCGCCAGGTCGGTCGCCTCGCCGTACCGCATCGTGGGGCCGATCCGCGTGATGACACCTTGACGCACGTAGGCGCGAAGCAGGCAGTTGTGCGTGTCGTTGGGCGCGCACGTGAAGGTGTACTGCGAGTCGTAGTTCCACAGGTCCCGATACACCCGCTCCCATCCGCGATCGGGATACGACGCAAGCGGGTTCGTGACCTGCTCGAGCCCCCACGCCGTGGTCGTGGACGAGACCAGCGCGCCAAACCCTGCCGCCGACACCAGGGCCAGGAAGTCGCGTCGAGAGATGTCGTCTGTCATGGTACGGTCTCCTGCCAGGTTCGAAGAAACGCGACGATCGACTCGATCTCGCTGGGCGCGAGCGTCGGACGCGCCGGAGAGGGGGTCAGAAAGCCGGGCATGGCCGTGCCGCGTCGACCGGTGCCGATCGTCTCGACCAAATAGGTGTCGGTCGCCGAGTCGAGCAACACCTGATTGTTGAGCGCTGGGCCTTCGCCACCCTCACCCATCGCCCCGTGGCAGCCGGAACAGGTGCTTTCAAACAACCGTTCCCCCGTGCGCGCGTCGCCGGCGACCCACCGCTCCGGTCCGGACTCTGACGGCGCCGCGATGCCGCTTCGCGTCCTGAGGTAACCCACCACGGCTGCGATCTCGTCGGGTCGCAGGCCACCCGCGATCTGGCCCCACGCCGGCATCCGACGACCCGGACGCCCGAGACGAACGGTCGTCGTCAGAAAGTCATCCGACACCCGTGAAAGGAAGTCGGGGTTGGCCACCGATGGAAACGCGGGCATGCCGGGCGAACGTCGTCCCATGCCGTCGAGGCCGTGGCAACCAGCGCAGAAGGCGCCGAAGATCGTCGCGCCGTCTGGTGCGAACTCGCGCTCCCCGAAGCGTTCCACGCGCAGGCGATCCTCGGGCTGGTAGCTTCCTGGCAGGTCGAGACGTCGGAGCGACAGTACGTAGAACGTCAGCTTCCGAATCTGATCCTCGGTGAGGCCGAGCGCCGGCATCATCGACCCGACCGATACTGCACCGGGCGACCTGAAGTGCTCGAGGTTCCAGCTGGCGAGCGACCTGGCGCCGGGCACTTGCGCAAAGTCCACCTGCCCAGGGTCCTTGTCACCCACGCGCGTCAGGTCGGGACCCTCGTCTCCTCCCACGCCGCTCACCTTGTGGCACCCGAGACATCCGGTCGACAGAAACACGGCCTTGGCCTCGACCAGATCCGGAGCGGCGACGCGGGCGGCCAGGTAGCTTCCGAGCGCCGACCGCTCGGCGTCGGAGATCGGGCCGAACAGCGTCGTCCACGGCGCCGCGTTCGCACCGCCGCCGGTGGCCGTGGCCTGCGCCAGGTGACTCTCGTACCATCGCGGGTCGTACCCGGTCGTCCCGACGCGCGACAGGTCCGGTCCGTCCAGCACCTGGACCTGAGTCGGCACCCCACCACCACGCCGCGCCAGCGTACCAGCGCGGCGCTGCACTCCACCCCGGCCATCGACCCCGTGGCACGCCAGGCAATTGCCCCGCTCGAACACCGCTCGACCGCTCGCGAGCCGTTCGGTGCTGGGAACTCCCGTGTGCGCGTGGCAGGTGCCACACCCCGCCTGGCTCATGTCGGGCGGCAGCATCGGCCGTGGCCAGAAGTCCACGTCACCATGGGCGTCGGCCCTCTCGGTGGCCAGGCCCTGCCCGCCGTGGCATACCGTGCAACCGAACTCGGCAGTGTCGTGGGCGATGGGTTCGTGCCTCTGCAGCACCGGAGATCCGGTCACCCTCTCCTCGCCCGGCGCCATCGCCACATGGCACGACACGCACCGGTCACTGATGCCGAGCGCGGGATTCACGATCTGGCGAAGCTGCACGGGAATCGGAGCCCCTGCCTCATCGAGCCCCTGCGCCTGGATGGCGCGCCACTCCTTGCCCAGATGTTCCTGGCTCGCCGCCGCCGCCAGCAAGAGCAGCGTCGTGAAGCTCGAGAGGAGCAGCAGATACTTGTTCTTCTTCACGGCCGGCGATCTCCGCTCAGTGGCGCGGCCAGTCGGCCGGCGACCAATAGAACACCCAGTTCGGTCCTCGGAAGTACGTCCCGATGACGGTGAGCACGAGAAATCCGCACAGGAAACAGGTGAACAACCCCAGCGCCCCGGCGCGCGCCGAGGCATGCCGTCGCACGAGCCAGACCGAATACGCGCCGTACACCAGTGTCAGAATCGTTGCCGGGTTGACGAACGTGATCACCAGTTGCGGGATATCAGGAAACCACTCGCGCAACCAGCCGAATCGGATCGCGAACGCCTCGATCGCCAGCACCGAACCCAGCCCGACGACCAGAGAACGGCGCACCAGTCGCCACCCACCTGGTCCGCCGAACCACTCGCCGGTCTGCGACTGCTCGCGATCGAGATACGGAATGAGGGCAAGACCGATGATCACGATCGCCGGGATGCCGATGCCGCCCATGAACGCCGAGAACGACACCAGCTCCTGAAGGCCGAGGAAGTACCATGGGGCCTTGGCAGGGTTCTCGGGCACGAGTGGATTCGCCAACTCCTTCAGGGGCGCGTCCCAGACGAGCGCGAGCGCCAGGCACACCGCGACCGTGAGCATCGAGACCGCCAGCTCCGCATAGAAGAGGTGCGGCACCGAGGGCACCGTGTTCTCGGGGCCTCGATTGACGACTTCAGTCCGTCCCCTCACGACGGCGGCGAGTTGATAGGTCTTCGCGGGTGCCTCGGTAAACACCGGATACGTGTGCACCGGCGGGCCAAGCCGGTCATCGGCGTCCACGGGTTTGGTCAATCCGCCATCCTTGCGGATCCGCCAGACATGTACCCCGAGGAGTGCCGTCAGTACAAGCGGCAACAACATGACGTGCAGCAGATAGAAGCGAATGAGGGCTTCGGGACCCACGGTGTCAGAACCCAGGAGCAGCAGGCGCTGGAGGCCACCCGGATCGAAGGACTCGGTGACACCCAGCGAGTCGGTCAGCTCGCGGGGAGATTGCGCAATGTTGGCGCCGATCGTGATCGCCCAGTAGGCGAGCTGGTCCCAAGGGAGCAAGTACCCGGTGAACGACAGACCGAGCGTGGTCACCAGGAGCATGAGCCCCACCACCCAGTTGAACTCGCGAGGCTGCCGATAGGCGGCGGTGTAGAAGACCCGCGCCATGTGCAGGATCACGGTCACCACCATGACGTTGGCGGCCCAACGGTGAATGTTCCGCATGAACCGGCCCACCGGCACCACGAAGTGGATGTCCTTGATGGAGTCGTACGCCACGTCGGGGTACGGCTTGTAGTAGAACATCAGCAACACGCCGGTCACCACGGTGATGAGAAACGCGGCCACCGACGCGATGCCCAGACCGGCGGTCGTCAGCCAGCGCAGGCTCCAGCGGTGCGTCCGGACCGAATGGAAGTGCAAGAAGACGTTGCCGAACACAAAGGTCGACCGCGTTCGGTCCGAGGTCGGCGCACCGCCGCGAAACGCTGTCTCGCGAACGCGCCGCGGCACGGCGCGAAGGTTGGCGGCGAAATCGCGCATGGCCGACCGAGACGACGTCTCACCTGTCACGCGTTGACCTTGGTGCCGGTCGGGACGACGGCAGCCTCATCGACGACCCATGCTCCGTTGGCGGCCGAGACCTTCAGCCACCGCAGCCCCTGCGGAGCCGGTCCTTGTGTCACAGATCCGTCTGCCGTGAAGAGCGAGCCGTGACACGGGCACTCGAACCCCCCGGGGGTTGGTCTCACAATGCAGCCCAGATGCGTGCAGACCGTCGAGATCGCGAATACGCCCTCCGCGTCTCTGAACACCGCCATCGAGCGTCCAGGCGGTACGAATGCCACGCCCTCAGCGAGCGTCTCTGGGAGGGTGACGCGCACCCGCTTGCTGGGCGAGTCGAGCACAGCCGCCCTGGGCAACCTGAGCGCACCGACGAACGCGAAGAGCAACGAGGCGGCCGTCATCCACAGCGAACTGAGTCCCAGAAGATCGCGCCTTGTGATCGGCTCAGGGTCCAGACGGGAAGGCGGTTCCTGCACAGGTGTCGTCATACCGATCTCCAGCTCGTTCGAAACGTCAACCTCTCCATCGACACGGCGTCAGTGGGACACCGGATGGCGCACAGCCCGCACCGGATACACCGGTCTTCATCCTTGAGAATGGCCGAGTGCTCCGCCGGCGCGGCGTCGGGGCCGAGCGCGCTGTCGCTGACCGCCCGCAGCTCGGGGCTCTCTTCAATGCGATCGATCGAAACGATCTTCAGACAGAGCGTCGGGCACACATCGACACACCCGCCGCACAGCACGCACCGGCTGCCGTCGAAGACCGGTGTGACGCCGCAGTCCAGGCATCGAGACGCCTCACGCATGGCCAGGGCCGGGGTGTATCCAAGGTCTACCTGAAGGTCCGCCTGCGCGACGCGGTCCTGGGGCCGCGTCGTCGGCATCGGCTGACGACGAATCGACTCGTACCCTCGCTCGCGTTGGTACCCCGGGAGCGGCAGGTGAGCCGTCATCTGGCTCGCATGGAGCGCCCGTCCTGTCACGAATTGATAGACCGAGCGCGCCGCCGCCTTGCCCGATGCCACCGCGTCGATGAGGAGCCGGGTGCCATGGGCGAGGTCACCGGCGACAAACACGCCGGGGGCCGTGGTCGAGAGGTTTGCGTCCACCTGCGGCCACCCGGGCCTGGCAAACGCGACGCCCGAGTCGTCTCCCTCCAGAAAATCCAGCCGCGGGGCCTGCCCCACCGCCAGCAGGACGGTGTCGCAGGGCACCACCCGCTCGAACGTGTCGTCGTACTCGGGCGCAAAGCGCCGCTCGGCGTCGTACACCCGCAGACACTTGCGAAACCGCACCCCGGTAACGCCGCCGTCCCTGTCGCGCTCGATCGCCAGCGGTCCCCACCCGTTGAGGCGCAGAATGCCCTCCTCGTCTCCCTCGCGTATCTCCACGGTGTCGGCCGGCATATCCTCGAGGCTTTCGAGCGAAACCAGATGGACCTCGGCGGTGCCCGGCAGGCTCGCCGCCGCGCGGGCGGTGTCGTGCGCAATCTGCCGCAAGACCGTGCGCGCCACGTCATAGGCGACATTGCCGCCCCCAATGACCACCACCTCGCGTCCGATATCGAGAGGCTGGCCGAGCGCCACCGCGCGCAGCAGGTCGACACCGCCGAACACGCGCGGACCCCGCTCACCAGGCAGGTTGAGCGCCCGTGACGATTTCGCCCCCACCGCGAGGATGACCGCCGCGAAGTCCCGCCTGAGTTCCGCGAATCCCACGTCCGACCCGACCGTGATGCCGCAGCGGATCTCGACGCCCAGCGCCTCGATCACGGCGACTTCCTTGGCAATCACGTCCTTTGGAAGGCGATATCCGGGCACCCCGAGGGCCAGCATGCCAGCCGGAATCGGCTCGGCCTCGAACACGACTGGGCGAAAACCCAGCAACGCAAGGTCGTGCGCCGCCGAGAGCCCTGCGGGCCCGGCGCCGACGATCGCAATCCGCTCACCAGATCCTCTGACAACGTGCTGGTCGAGAGAGGCCTGCAGCAACGACGCCATCTCCTCGGCCCCCGCCACGATCGGCGGTGGCGCGTGGCGCATCCGATCGAGGGCGTCTGCCGGCGTGGACGCCTCCGGACCGGCGTGCTCGCACGCGAACCGCTTCAGCCCGCGGATCGCGATCGGTCGATCGTTGGCGACAAACCGCCCATCGTCATCGACGCGCGGGATCGTGCCGCGACGGCACGCCACCTCGCACGGAGCACCACAGATGCGACCACAGATGGAAGCGAACGGGTTTGGCCCACGCGCAATGCGATACGCATCCTCGAACCGTCCATCCGCAATGGCGCGCACATAACCGCGCGCATCGGTGTGCACCGGGCACGCGGCCTGGCAGGCGATCAACTTCTCGTAGTGGTCTTCACCAGGCACGTGTACGCGAAGCATCACGACTGGCGAGTTAGCAGGAATCCTGCCGCGTCAACGGAACCGCGATGCGTGCGAGCCGCGGCCTGAAACGCGCTGGGTCGGGGAAATATTCCGCATCTTCGCGAAAGATTCCCCTCATCGCGACTTGACGCGGATCGCACGCGTAACGTGCGCCTGACGGCTGCTCAAGCCGGACGCGAGGTCGTCAGTGTCGCCCGACGGCACGACCGTTACCCAACGCGCGTACCCTGCGTGCAGGACGTCGATAATGCCGCCGGTGCTGGCTCCCTCGAGAGACGTATCCGGAGCGCAGGTCATGTGAGTTCTTGCGCGAGGGTCCCGCCACGTCAGGCCGCCATTGGCTCGCCGCGCTTTGGCGGTTACGTGAGAGATCAGCACGTCAGGCCCGGCGTTACGCTCCCCGTCGTGAGGGGCGCCACAGATCGCCGCTGCTGTGGATCGCCATTTGCTCGTTGACCGGGCATGCCACTCGAAAGTGCGGACGCCCGTCGCGAATCCAGGATGCCTGTCCCGTCTCGGCGCCAGACGCGGTGGGCCATCTGCATCGGCGCGGTCTTGGCGATATTCATGGACGCGTCGAGCGTCCAGGCGCAGTATTTTGGGCGCAACAAGATCCAGCACAAGGAACTGGCCTTCGAAGTTCTGGCCACCGAGCACTTCGACATCTACTTCTACCCCGAAGAGCTGGCGGCCACCGCCGACGTCGCACGGATGGCCGAACGATGGTACGCGCGGCTTTCCGCGATCCTTCGCCATTCGCTTCCGCGTCGGCAGCCCATCGTGCTGTACGCCTCTCACCCCGACTTCCAGCAAACCAACGTCGTCACAGGCGAGATCGGCGAGGGCACCGGCGGCGTTACCGAAGGACTGAAGAACCGCGTCGTCTTGCCGTTGACAGGTGCGCTCGCCGAAACAGACCACGTGCTCGGTCACGAACTCGTGCATGCCTTTCAGTACGATCTCGCGCGTCGGCGCACCGAGTCGAGCGAGGGCGGCCAAGGCGGCTCCTCGTTGGAACGGCTGCCCTTGTGGTTCGTCGAAGGGATGGCCGAATACCTCTCGGTCGGGCCCGTGGATTCGCACACGGCGATGTGGCTCCGTGACGCGGCCAGGGACGAAGCGCTCCCCGAGATCAGGAAGCTCAACGATCCCCGCTACTTTCCCTACCGGTGGGGACAGGCGCTGTGGGCGTACGCTGCAGGCCGAACGGGCGACCATCTTGTGCGAGACATCTTCGATGCAGCCCTGCAGTTGGGTCCGGAAGGTGCGCTGGAGCGGGTGACGGGTCTGAAGACCGAAGACCTCTCGACCGCATGGCACCAGGCCATTCTGGCCCAGTACAACAACGTGTTCGAGACCTCACGTCGCGCAGGCACCTACGGCCGCCCCCTCGTGCGACAACAGGAAGGGGAGCGTCCGCTGTATGCCTCGCCCGCGCTCAGTCCGGATGGCCGGATGATCGTCTTCTTCTCCGAACGTGACCTCCTGTCGGTAGACCTGTATCTGGCCGATGCCGACACCGGGCGCGTGATCCGCAAGCTGGTGAACACCGCCGTCGATACCCACTTCAGTAGCTTGCAGTTCATCGGCTCTTCCGGATCGTGGCGCGCGAACGGGCGGCAACTCGTCGTCGCTGCCGTCCGCGGCGGTCAGCCCGTGTTGGTGATTCTCGACGTCGAGACGGGGCGTACGGTGCGGGAGATCTCGTTCGCCGCCCTTGGCGAGATTCTCAACCCCGCCTGGTCGCCTGACGGAGGGTCGATTGCGTTCTCGGCAACCGCTGGCGGCTACTCCGATCTCTACCTCTACGATCTCGAGCGCAACACGCTACGACAGCTCACCGATGACCGATTCGCCGACCTTCAGCCCGCCTGGTCGCCCGACGGCAGTCGTCTCGTGTTCGTCACCGACCGATTCACGACTGCGCTGAGCACGCTCGACAGCGGCGCCTATCTGCTCGCCCTGCTGGACCCGGCGTCGGGGATCGTCGAGGCGCTCCCCACATTCGACGGCTCGAAGAGCATCAACCCTCAGTGGGCGACCGACGGTCGCACGGTCTACTTCTTGTCAGACCGGGATGGGGTGACCAACATTTACGCGGCCGACACGTCGAGCGGCGACGTGCGCCAGGTCACCGACCTCGACACAGGCGTGAGCGGTATCACCGCCCTCAGCCCGGCGA
>Ga0326597_10012058_pt1 | contig 11407 bp, 8 predicted proteins | sample RVTome_12_FD_203789 | JGI IMG/M metagenome (GOLD analysis project Ga0326597, IMG submission 203789) | Soil microbial communities from uranium-contaminated site in the Upper Colorado River Basin, Wyoming, United States - RVT100D185 | ecosystem: Environmental > Terrestrial > Soil > Contaminated >...
GACACGCGCGACTTCGAATTCGCCGTCAAGTTTAATCTACCCATCGTCTGCGTCGTCAAGCCCACGACCGAATGGATCGATCAGCGTCTGGCGGAGATGGAACCGAAGATTGACGAGTCCGCGAAGGCCGGGTTCGATGAAATCGCCGGAGCATTCCCCGATTATTCAGACGAGATTGCCCAGACGCGGGAGCGCAGTGCCAATCTGGGCGCTAAGACGATGAGCGTATTGCGTGAGCGCGTCGGCGCTGAGCGCTTGACCGAACATTACGTCCGGTCGCCCAAGACGTGGGGCGCGGCTTTCATCGAACCGGCGACCGCCGTCAACTCACCCGCCAAAGATGCCACGCTTGATGTGCCCGGCGGAACGTGCGTCTTGAATGAGTTGAGCACCTCAGAAGCCAAAGTACGCATCACCGCTTGGCTCGAGCAAAACGGTGTCGGTCGCGGCGCGGTTAACTACAAGATTCGCGATTGGATTTTTAGCCGCCAGAAGTATTGGGGCGAACCCTTCCCCGTATTGCACGACGAAAGTGGCCGCACCATTCGCGTCGGCGACGACGAATTGCCCGTCGAGCTTCCCCCGATGGACGACTTCAAACCGACCGCCGTCGCGCACGACGCCGAAAAATTGCCCGAGCCCCCGCTGGGTCGTGCGAAGGAATGGGTAAACGTGGAGCGCAATGGGAAAAAATACAAGCGTGACCTCAACACCATGCCGCAATGGGCCGGCTCGTGTTGGTACTACCTGCGCTTCATCGATCCTGGTAACGACGAACGCTTTTCCAACGCGGAGGCCGAGCGCTATTGGATGCCCATCGACCTATACGTCGGCGGTGCAGAACACGCCGTGTTGCACCTGCTGTATGCCAGGTTCTGGCATAAGGTGCTCTTCGATCTGGGACATGTGTCCACGCGTGAACCCTTCGGCAAACTGTATAACCAAGGCATGATCCAAAGCTTCGCGTTTCGCGATCAGCGCGGCATCGTGGTCGGTCCGGACAAAGTCGAGGAATGCGGCGACGATCAATACGTTCTCAAAGAAGACGGGGCGTCGGTGACCAAGGTCGTCGCCAAAATGAGCAAGGCCCTCAAAAACGTCGTCACACCGGATGAGATTATTGCCGACTGGGGCACCGACACCTTCCGCCTCTACGAGATGTACATGGGTCCGCTTGATACCTCCAAGCCCTGGAACACGCGCGATGTGCCGGGCTTGCACAAACTCTGTCAACGCATCTGGCGATTGGTCGTCGACGAAGAGACAAACCAGCTTTCCACCGCGCTGACGGACGACGCTCCGGACGCCGATACCATTCGGGCGCTGCACCAAGTGCTCAAACGCGTGACCGAAGACCTGGAACAACTCAAGCTCAACACCGCCATCGCCGCTCTGTTCGACTTTGTCAACCACATGACACCCTGCAAGGAGCGGCCACGCTCGGTCATTGAGCCGTTCGTGCTGGTCCTTTCGCCCTTCGCACCGCACCTGGGTGAGGAACTGTGGCGACGGCTCGGGCACGATACAACGCTCTGCTTTGAGCCGTGGCCCATGTTTGACGAGGCACTCACCCGACACGACGAGGTGGAGGTGGCGGTGCAGATCAACGGCAAGCTGAAGGGCCGGGTGATGGTCTCAGCCGATGCGGACGAAGAAACGATTCAAACAGCGGCGCTGGCCGACGAAAAGATCGTGAATGACCTGCAAGGAAAGACAATACGCAAGGTCATCGTCGTCAAAGGCCGCTTGGTCAATGTGGTGGCTGTATAACACCGGCCGGTGTGCGGCTCCGGCTGGCGAGTAGCCCGGGCATGTGTGTAGTACCGGTTTCCAACGGGTGCATGACAGAATCGGCGGAGTGATCTAGCAGGCTGAAGGCCTGCTCTATAGTAGACGGGGGCAAGCGGAGCGCCGCCCCCGGATGGTGCCACCCGCCTCCGTTCAATCCTGAAAGGGTCGCATGAGTTCTGCCGCGGGTGCAAAGATGCCTTTATACTACCCTTGCAGGGTAGAATGAAATAGGAATGCTTACCGTGGGCGACGCTTCGCTTGCTTGCGGCTACCGTATGTAAGCCTTTCAGGCTACAATAATCTGTCGCGACGAAGCCGCCGAAACTGTCACGGCCCCGTCTCCAACCGGTGAAGCTCTATGCCAATTGAAACAGAAGCCAAATTCAAGGTGGAATCCCACGAACCGGTACGGACTCAGCTTTGCGCGCTGGGTGCAACGCGCGTCGGATTCGTCACCGAAACCAACCGCATTTTTGATCGTCCCGACAATCTCCTCCAGGATCAAGGCTGTGGCCTCCGAGTCCGTTCCAAGACCCACGTCGACGGCAGCAGCGGACCTTCCACACTCACCTACAAAGGCTCTGTCTCCGACGGTCCTCTGAAATCACGCGAGGAATGGGAAGTCTCAACCAGCGACGCCGATGCCCTCACCGAGATTCTGGGGCGACTCGGGTTTGCGCCGATCTTGACGTACGACAAGCGCCGCGAGACTTGGCGTTTCGACAATTGCCTGATCGAACTCGACGAACCACCGTACGTCGGCTTGTTCGTTGAAATAGAGGGCCCAACGGTGGATCTGATCCGACGGGTGCAATCCAAGCTGGGCCTGGCGAATGCGACTCACGTGCCAAGTTCTTACGTCCATCTGCTCTTCCAGTACTGCGAACGCCATAAACTCGAATCCCGCGTACTGGGCTTTGCCGATGAACAGTAGAGCCGGCGTCTCCGTCGGTTTTGACGCCGCACGAATCATACATCTCCAGCACGGCGGACGGAGCTACGGACAATCAGAATGCGTAAATCCCGTGTCTGACATGGCCATACAACTGTCCGATTCGCCGGTAGCGCGCAAAACGTGACATGATCGATACGGAACCCGATTGACACGGTTCCGGGGCGCCAACATAATCCGCCAACGTTGAGCTGAAGTGAGTTTAAGAATAACACCATACTTGGGAGGCCGTGAACCATGATCGGAAGAATGACGCTGACCATCTGTCTACTCGGGAGCTGTGCCTGGTGCCTGGCCATGGTGGCCGGCGCCGATAGTGCCCAGAGTGAGTCACAATCCGAAACGTTCAAACCCGTCGCATCCGTCGACTCGCTCATGCACGCGCAAGTAAAGTTCTTCAAAGCGGCCAAGAATGCAGTAGATGATAAGTCCATGAAGGAAAGAGGGCACGAAATCGAAGAGGCTGCGGAAGTCCTCGCCGAATTAGCCAACGTCAATCGCTACAACAGCGAGAAACAGGATTGGCGCGATTGGGCTACACAGGTGCGCGATAGGTCTCTCAAGCTCGCCCGTGAAGCCGAGAAAAAAGACGCCGACGAGGAAAAGATTTCGGGGCTGGTCAAGCAAATTGGCGATAGCTGCGGCGCCTGCCACGACAAGTATCAGGAAGAATAAGACCGGCGTCTTTCCCACGAGCTTCGCCGGATGGCACGCCGTTCATGCGGATCGCCGACGAACCAAACGAATCGACGCCAGACCCATAAACATCGCGGCGAAAGCGATCGGCGTGCTTACACCACAAACCGTAATCGTAAGTAGCGGTGGGGATTCGTCATCGTCAACGACATCGTCGCCCCCGTCAGCACAGACGGTTTGATCGTCCCAAAAATCGCATGCCGCACACGAGACACCGGTGATCTCCTCCGGAAAGAACTCAGACACCGTCGGTTCGCCGGTCAACTCATCAACGTTGATGATCCGACCGGTCAGTGAGGTCCACCACAGCGTCCGCACGCCGGCGCCATCCGGTTGAAAGGAAATCAAACCGCTCTCCGCACCCTCAAAGAAAACGAACCCACTTGTGTCAACGGCCGTGTCCTGCAAGGTTATATCTTGGCCCGTAACAATCACGAGTTGCCCGGTACTGCTCAACACGACAAGATCGGCGTTTGCCGTGTGGACCACCTCACAGGTCTCGCCGGTCACATCCGAAAAGACCTGCCATGCGAAAGTCTGCGCCACGGCCACCCCCGGCGCGAACGCCATCGCCAATACCACATGAATCGTTAAATGAAACCTCAACCGCATGGCTCGTTCTCCCCACGCATTATATGAAAATGAAAAGCCCGCACCAGCAACCGCGCAGGACGGGAACCAAGGCAGCCTAACGCGGCAACGGAGCAATAGCCACCGACCATGAGCCGGCTCGGTGACAGCTCGCGGAATGAACCTTGTCCCCGCGTTATGCCGGCGTGAGAAATGCTCTGCGCAGCGCGGCAACCCGTTCAGAGCCGCGCTGGCCGATTCCATACTGCAGAACCCTTCCTGCACTCTCAGAAATGTTTCCGAGGTGTCGTTGCACGGCCAAGCTGTCCACCTCTTCCTCTTCCGAGGGAAGTTCGCACTCACCAAAACCACCGAAAAGCGTGAACGACGCGACGCTTGTGCCGGTTCTTCCAAGCTGGGCCATCGACCGGTCCCAATCTTCCATGGTCAGCAATCCGCTGTTGAGCATTTCGCGCAGGTCGAGGAATTCCTCCGTCAGCGTGGGGTACTTAATGTCCACACCACCGAATATGGTCAGGAAAAACGGCGGATGGATGGGCGGACGACCAGACTGAGCCGCTTGCCGTTCGTGCAAGAGTTGGCGGGCCACCGTCGGGCGAACCAAATCGCAACCTCCAAACAGGGTTAGATAAAACCGCTTATCGGGCTGTAATTGGCCGTCGTGACCGGAAAAAACCGTTATATGGATCATGTCAAACCTCGCTCGGCATCGTGGTACGCCGCACCAGGGCGTCAAACCTGTATTCGCGGCCATCCGTGCTTTATTTTGCCACGAGTCTCACCAGAGTTCAACGCTACCTGCTCGGACGATTGATCGAGCGCGACCTGTGTGTGCCGACGAGCTTTGGCGCCTCAGGCACCAGAACCTTAAAGCTGGAACCCACGCCGAAATGACCCTCCGGGCGAGCCACCGCGCCGGTGGGCACCAAGAGCGTCGTGTTCGGGAGCACCCCCGACGGAAAATTCTGCGCGACCTGCCCGAGCACGAAATCCGAACTGACCCGACTCGAGATGTCCGTCAGATTAGAGCCCCCGCCGGGCGCGAGCACACCGTAGCCGCGTGTGTGATCCGTCGTGAAGTCGGCATCACTCAGCGTAACGGCCTCCGCCTGATAGAACTTCACGTTGCGGTCGAAAATATCCTGCTTGATCCACATATTGGCGATGTTGGTATCCGTTGCGTATTCGCCCGGACGTACCGGTCGTGACGTTCTCTGGGCACTGCGGATATGGCTCCTCGCTTCGACCAGTCCATGCTCCGCCAACGAGATGCGAAATCGACCGGTCATCGGCTCAACCTGCATCTCCCAACCTTCGGTCCCACGCTTGGCCAGCGTAGCCACCGTGGATTCGATCACCACGTCACTGCGGAACTTACCCTCCGTTGATCCACCGCGAACCGTGCCATAACCCAGACCCACGCGCACCGTCTCCGTTGTGGCACTTCGAAGAATCTGATCAAGGCTGGCGTGGGTGGCGCTGCGGATGGCTACGACGGTCGTTTCGCCGAATTTCAGATTGACATGGGAATTGAGCCCCGTCCGAATCTGAGAGCCGGGCTGGAGCCGATCATTGGCGCGCACGGGCGTCCAGCCTTTCGATTCCAACGGCGACACGCCGGCCACCGCCCAATCCACCGATCCCGCCACTTCGATCACCATGGCCCAGAGCGCCTCGACTTTCTCTGTGGGCGCGGATTGAACCAACTGAGGCGCAGGCTTTACACGAGACAACGGCGCACCGGACGGCAACCCAGGTTGCGACGCTGGCCGAGCAGGACTCTTCTGGGCCGTAGACCGCGTGGTGCTATTACCGGCGGGAACGCTTCGTACGATCCCACGACCATCATCGACCGGCTTTGTTCGGCGCAAGGCCGATGTTTGTGCGCTGGTCGCCGACGTCATGACCGTCAGCAAGAAGCACGAACACGTGATGGACAGAATTCTCACAGGCATGTCATAACCCCCGAATCGCTTTCGATGCATCATCATTTTCCCCCATAGATGCCCGCCAGCCCGATAGCCAGCGCGCCTTCAATCCTAACATATCGGCCCCAGAAGATCAAATATCCCGTTATCGGACATAGTTATCGAGTTTCCTGAGGGTAGTCGTGAGCCGGTGGCGAAAGGGCTGACACAGAAAAAAAACCAGCGAAGTGGCGATCTAAAATGGCAGACCAAGCAACGCAGTGCGCGACGGAAGAAGACGAATCAAGATCGATCAGGATTCAGCCTTGCCCTCTTCGCCTTCAGCGAGATCAACCAGGCCAAGATTGAGCATCTTCTCCGCGATTTTGTAAATGTCCTTGCGGTCTCGCTCCTTTCGCTTACCAGCCGCTACGAAGCAGATTTTGACCCGAACGTAAACATCGCCTGATGCCAATTCATCCTCTTCGACGCAATAAACGGCGCGATAACGTGCGTTGGTGATACGGCAGAAGCCCTCTAGCGGGCCTCTAAGCGGTTTATGCGCCGATTTGGGGTCACTACAATCCTTAAGACCGCCGGCTTTCTTCAAGAGCCCTCTACGAACTTCCAATGGCAACGCAGCCAACTGCTCCTTCGCTGTATTCGTCCATTGGATCGTAATCCGCCGCTCCATCACCCCAATTCTTTCATCACGTCGTCGTGGTCATGCAGCCGACCCTCACGAATGTCACGCAAACTCTTTTGAAACACTTCATAAGAATCGGGGTCTGCCATGATCTCAATTGTCTCGATCATCGCGGCTATACACTCCACGTCCACGAACGCGAAGGCCTTCTTTCCGTGGCGTGTCACATAGATGATAGGTTCAGTGGATAAGTGCTCATCTATGGAGTTCAATTGGCGCCTGGCCTCGGAAATGTCGATTGTCGCTTGCTCTAGCATTTTCGCATTCCTCCCGTTTCCTCCACATATAGTGTACCATTTATATCGTTTTTTTCAACCACAATAATTATCCATTTTAGTATCTTTTTTATAATAATCAAGTTAATATCCATGTCCCTATAACGCAACGTTTACATAGAACTTCGAATATGGTAGTACGAATCTCAGGATTCCGTACCACATTTTGTGGCCATTATGGCGCCAACCATGGCCGTGAGCGCAAATACTCAAGACCGCGTTGAACCTATCCAAGGCGGACCTTGCCTTTGCCGGGTTGGATGCTGCCGATGATTTCGGGTTGTTCTTGCGAACGTCTCAGTACGCGCATGACCCCCTTGGCGAAGAAGGGTCGAACAACAAAGACATAACCGATCCCCATATTGAAGACTTTGAACATCTCCGCCTGAGTGACACCGAGACGACGCAGAAAATCAAAGACCGGCGGTGGACGCCAGGCGTTTTTCAAGATGACCGCGTCACAACGATCCGGAAGCACGCGCTCGATGTTCTCACGCAGTCCACCGCCGGTAATATGCGCCATGCCGGTCACGACGCGTTTCACGCGATAGGCCTTGAGCAACTCGCGCACGGCACGAACATAAATACGAGTGGGTCTGAGCACGGCCTCACCCAGTGTTTCGCCCAGTTCATCGTAATGCTTTCCCAACCGGCAGCGATTCGTTCGGATCAGCTTGCGCACCAGTGAATACCCGTTTGAATGAATCCCGCTGGATGGCAAACCGATCAGTACATCGTCAGGACGAATCCGCGTACCGGTGACCAGGCGATTTTGATCCACCACGCCGGTCGCGAACCCAGCAAGATCGAAGTCGCCCCGGGCGTACAGGTCGGGCATTTCGGCCGTCTCGCCGCCGAGCAGGGCGCAACCGCTTTCACGACAACCGGCGGCGATCCCCTCGATCACGTCGGTCAGGCGCTCCGGCGTGAGCTTGTTGACCGCCAGGTAATCCAGGAAGAACAACGGTTCGGCGCCGCAGGTAATCAGATCGTTGACACTCATGGCCACCAAATCAATGCCGATGGTCGAAAGCTCGCCCATTTGGATGGCCAGGAGTACCTTGGTGCCTACGCCGTCGGTACAACCCACGAGCATGGGGCGTTTGTAGTTGCGACGGAAGAGCTGCTCCGCGTAATCGAGGCGAAACAAACCGGCGAATCCGCCGTGGTGCCCCTTGAACACGCGGGGGCCGTACGTGCTGCGTACGGCACTGTTGATGGCCGACACCCATTGAGTGTTCGCGCCGATGTTTACGCCCGAATCTTTGTAAGTAATCACGCTTGGTTACGGTCCCTGGTAAAGGTCGTGTGCCGCTCAGTAGAGAACCGTATTCTATCCCGCATCCAAATCCGTGCGAACCCCGTGCGACATGCGGCTCACTCCGACGCAGGGTGTCTATTGGGGCGGGTACGAAAAACCCCGCCCAGGCGATCATCGCCTGGGCGGGGTGTAAGAGTCTATCGGTAATTCGAGCGATCCCGCGATCTACCGTTCGCCGGACGCGCCATGGGTCGCCGACCTTAGGGACACGGTTGCAACGGCGGTAACGGGCAGCCCGTCGCCTGAGCATACGTCTCGCCCGCGAAACCGTCTACGACATTCACGACGTCAACGATATCGATAAGGCGATTGAGCGTACACGGTGACTCATCCGCTCGCTTGACCGGTGGGGCGGTCGGCAGATTGCTAAAGGCATCAGCGATAGCCTTCATGTCCACGACATCCGCAATTCCGTTCGGGGGCGTCCAGATCGAGTTCACGATGTCGAAAACGCCTACGATGTCACCAAAGACGGCGGTTGTTGCAGAGCCGGTCGCCGACGTAAGCCCGCCGCACTCCGCTACGATGTGGTATTCGCTGCCCGGGACAATCTCCACGTCGCGGATGATCACCGTGCCCCAATCGTCGGGAAGCTGAGCGAACGGGGCTCCCGCCGGTTCGTAGAGTGAGCCATCGCTGAGGAGGTACTTGTCGAGACAAGGCCAATCGGGCGAGGTCAACCGCAGCGCCACCGGCGCGACGGAACCCGCCGGCAACGGAGTGACTTCAAGATGACGCGGTCCTTGCGACACCAAGAGTGGTGCCTGGGCAATACCGGTTCCGCTGCAGGTTCCCGAAGTGCATACGTCGTCACCGGTGCAGATTTCCGCGTCGTCACAAGCCGTACCATCCGGCTCGAAGTTATTGGTGCATGCCCCGGCGTTATCGCAGATGTCCGGGTTGTCGCACTGCGTATCCGTGGAATCTCCGCAGGGTAAACCGGCCGCTTCGAAATTGTCGAGACAACCACCGGCCCCGTCGCAACTGTCTGGATTGTCACACTCGGTGTCGGTCGGATCGCCGCAGAGCGTGCCCGGCGGCTCGGGCGGATGCGCGCACAGTCCGGTGAGGCACACATCATCGTTGCAATCGTTGCCGTCATCGGTGCAGTCGGTTCCGTCAGTCACGTGGTTGGGAGAGCAGTCACCTCCGCCATCGCAGATGTCGGCGTTGTCGCATTCCGAGGTACTCGAATCGCCGCACGTCGTCCCCGCAGAAACGAAATTCGTTTGGCAAGCGCCCCCGCCGTCGCACGTGTCCGGATCGTCGCATTGCGTGTTGAACGGATCTCCGCAGGGGAAACCGTTCAACTCGAAGTTGTCGAGGCAAACTCCGCTGCCGTTGCACGTGTCGGCGTTGTCACATTCGGTGTCCGTTGGACTGCCGCAGCCGAAACCGTTCAGTTCGAAATTGTCGAGACAGGCCCCGCTTCCATCGCACGTGTCGGGATTGTCGCATTCCGTGTCCGATGGATCGCCGCAATCAAAGCCGCCGGGCTCGAAGTTGTCCAGACACGCGCCGCTTCCGTCACAAGTGTCGGGATTATTGCACTCCGTATCAACCGGATTGCCGCAAGCGGTGCCGGACGGACGTGCCGGGTGCGCACAAATGCCCGATTCGCACCGATCAAACGTACATTCAATACCATCATCGCCGCAGGCTAAGCCATCGGCCTGGTTGTTCGCATCGCATGCGCCCTGTCCGTCGCAAATATCAGCATTGTCGCATTCCGACGTTCCCGAATCGCCGCAGGGCAGACCGGCCGGCTCGAAATGGGTCAAGCACACGCCGGTACCATCGCAGGTATCGGGATTATCGCATTGCGTGCTCGCGGGATCGCCACAGGGGAAGCCCGCCAGCTCCAAATTGTCCAGACAAGTTCCAGAGCCGTTGCAGGTGTCGGCATTATCGCATCCCGTATCTGTGGGATCGCCACATGCAAACCCGGTAGGCTCAAAATTAGTCTTGCAAACTCCCAATCCGTCGCACAAATCAGGGTTATCGCATTCCGTATCGCTTGGATCGCCACAGGTCGTTACGGGCAGCTCAAAGTTGGGTAGACATACGCCCGCACCGTCGCAGGTGTCAGGGTTATCACATTCCGTATCACTTGAGTCGCCGCACGCCGTACCCACCGGACGGGGAGGATGCGTACATTCCCCGTTCCCGCAGAAGTCGTCCGTACATTCTATGCCATCATCGGGACACCCTAAGCCCTCGGGCTGGTGGTTTGAATCACATAGACCGCCTCCGTCGCACACGTCGGCGTTATCGCAATCCGAGGTGCTCGAATCGCCACAGGCCAATCCGCTAGGTTCGAAGTTGGTCAAGCACACGCCCACCCCGTCGCACGTATCGGGCTTATCACACTGTGTGCTCGACCCATCACCACAGGGGAACCCATTAAGTTCAAGGTTTTCCAGGCAGCCGCCCGCACCGTCGCAGGAATCGGGATTATCGCAATCGGTGTCCGTTGGATCGCCGCAGGCCGTTGTCGTGGACTCGAAGTTCACCTGACACGATCCGCCGCCGTCACAGGTATCGGGGTTATCACACTCCGTGTCGCTCGGATCGCCGCAGCCAAGCCCCACGGGCTCGAAATTGTCGAGACACAGACCGGTGCCGTCGCACGTATCGGGATTGTTGCAGTCCGTATCGCCGGCGTCACCGCAGGCCGTGCCCGCCGGACGGGAAGGATGCGTACATTCCCCCGTCTCGCAGAAGTCGTCCGTACACTCAATGCCATCATCGGGACACCCTAAGCCATCCGGCTGGTGATTCGGGTCACACGCACCGGCCCCGTCGCACTCGTCCCCATTGTCGCAGTCGGAGGTACTCGGATCGCCGCAGGCCAATCCCGTCGGCGCAAAATTCTCGACACAGGCACTTGCGCCGTCGCAGCTATCCGGATTGTCGCACTCCGTGCTCGACGGATCACCGCACACCGCGCCCGCAGGCTTGGCCGGGTGCTGGCAAACACCCGCGAGACATACGTCGCTGGTGCATTCGTTGCCGTCATCCGGACAGTTTTCCTGGTCGGATTTGTGGTTCGATTCGCACACGCCGAATCCGTCGCATGAATCCGCGCTGTCGCAATCCGTTACGCTGGAATCGCCACAGGCGCTTCCCGCTGAACGGAACGACCAACTCGTGCTTGACAGCAGCGGG
>Ga0326597_10012059_pt1 | contig 11407 bp, 10 predicted proteins | sample RVTome_12_FD_203789 | JGI IMG/M metagenome (GOLD analysis project Ga0326597, IMG submission 203789) | Soil microbial communities from uranium-contaminated site in the Upper Colorado River Basin, Wyoming, United States - RVT100D185 | ecosystem: Environmental > Terrestrial > Soil > Contaminated >...
CGCTCATGCCCAGCTACGGGCTCCTGTTGCCCGTATTGATCCTCGCCGCGCTGGGAACGGCCATGTTCCACCCGCAGGCCACCGCGATCGCCGGATCGTTGGCAACCCACCGGCGCGGGCTTGCCATCTCGCTGTTCATCGCGGGGGGAAGTTTGGGGTTTTCGCTGGGTCCCACGTTGGCCGCTTCCCTGTTCGAGGGGATGCAGCAGGCGTGGGGCAGCTGGGAGTTGGGGGCGTGGGTTCTGCTCGGCGCGGTCGTGCTTTGCTGGCTGATGCTACAGCGCACGGTTCCGCCTCCTCCGCAAATTCGGGCGGGCGCTTTGCCAGCTCGGGCGTTGCTTGCAGCCTGGCGGCCGCTGTTTACGCTGTGGCTGATCGTGGTGCTGCGCCACGCGGTGTACCTGTCGTTCTTGACGTACCTCATCATCCTGATGCAGCAACGGGGCTTCTCCTATCAAGAGGGCAGCGTGATCCTGTTCTTCTTCCTGCTGGGCGGGGCGTTGAGCACGCTGGTGGGCGGACCGCTCTCCGACCGCCATGGGCGAAAACCGGTGGTCGTGGTGTCCCTGGCCCTGGTCTACCCGTGCCTGTGGCTGTTCCTCCACGATCCGGGGTGGGCGGGCTACGTCGGCCTTATCGCGCTTGGCATGGCCCTTTCCATCAACAATCCCGTCATCGTGGCCCAGGCGCAGGAGCTGGTCCCGCACCACGCCAGCACGGCCTCGGCCATCACCATGGGCTTGGGCTGGGGAGTGGGTTCCTTGCTTGTCAGCGTGGCGGGTCTGCTTGCCGACCGCTGGGGCATCGTCTCTGCACTCGACCTGATCGGGACCGGGACAGCGCTGGCCGCGCTCCTGGCGCTGGGTATGAAGGCTCGGCCTTAAAGCTGCACAACGCTGCGCTGTCGAACGACTTCAAACAGGCACACCCCCGCAGCTACCGAGACGTTCAGGCAACCGACCACGCCGCTCATGGGGATGCGCACCAACCGGTCGCAGCTTTCGCGGGTGAGCCGTCGCATGCCTTCGCCCTCCGCACCCACGATCAGCGCCAGCGGGCCGGTGAGGTCCAGCTCGTACAGCAGCTGGGGAGCATCGTCGGCCGCGCCGATCACGCGCACGCGCTGGCCCTTCAGGTAGCTCAGCGTGCGCGCCAGGTTCGTCACCTGGATGAAGGGAATGTGCTCCGCCGCGCCGCTTGCCACCTTGCGCGCGGTCTCGCTGAGCGGGGCCGAGCGGTCCTTGTGCGTGACCACGGCGTGGGCTCCGGCGGCATCGGCAGTGCGCAGACAGGCGCCCAGGTTGTGCGGGTCTTGAATTTGGTCCAGGATCAGCAGCAGCGGAGAGGGCGTGCGCTCGAGCAAATCGATCAAATCGTCTTCCGATTTGACGAACACGCGGCGCGAGAAATCCGTGTGTTTGTGGCGCTCTCTGGGTCGTCGGCTCACGAGGGGCTCCTTCTTTAGTTCTCTTCTTGAGAATACGTTTTGCCAGACTGCCAAATCAAGCGTGGACCCTCAGCTGCCAGCGAAAGATACGGTCTGGCTCGTTCCTGCGGATATCCCAGGCAATGAGACACGTACCAAACCCCCTCGATGCGGCGCGCGCGGTTGCGGTGCTGATGGCCGTAGACATGGAGGGTCGAGCCCAGTCGGCGGATCTGGGCCTCCAGCCCCCGGCTGCCGGCCACACGGCTGAAGTTGATCGGCGGAGCGCGCAACTTGCCGTGCGCTTTGATCAGAGCCATCTTCAGGCGGGCCAGCTCGGCGGGCGAAGGGAAGATCAACTCCGAGCGCGGCAGGAAGTGGCTGAACGAGATCACGGGCGCATCGTAGCGCCGTTGCAAGTGGGGCTCGTTGAGTTGCAGAAAATAGTCCGCGGGCGAATCGGCAAGCGGCCACTTGAAAAACACCTTGTCGCTCCAGGCGGCCATGGTCAAGTCCCGGCCTTCCTTGGGAATGTACAGGCTGTCCTGCCCCTGTTCAGGGGTCACGTACCAGGAGAGCAGCGGCACAATCCATACCGCACTCCCGTCACGCGCTTCCATGCGCTGTGGCTGGGTGTGCACACCCCAGCGCCCACAGCACTCCAAAACTTCGCGAAACTTCCCCAGTGAATCCTGCGCGCCCTGACCGGGCACCCACAGCTCGTGGTTGCCCGGCACGAAGAAGACGTTGCCAAAGCGCGCGGTGAGCAGGCGAAAGACGGCCCCCAGTTTTTCCAGGTCGTCGCTGACGTCGCCGGCCACGATCAGCGCATCGCGCTCGTGGCCTTCCAGGGACAGGGCATTGAGCCACTCCCAGTTTTCGGCATAGTCCACATGCAGGTCGGACAAGGCGAAGACGCGCAGATACTCCATAAGTTCGATGATCTTACCCCATCACCTATGGAGGTCACCACGGCTCTCTGCGGTGGCCGTCATTCCTGCGAAAGCAGGAATCCAGGCAGACTTTCATCCGATCTGGATTCCGGATCGCGCTTGCGCGCGTCCGGAATGACAACTTGCGCCTTTTCGCTTACGCCTTCTGCGCCTTGAGCGTGACGCTGACGACCGGCATCTCTCCTGCGTACCCGCTCTCCTTGAGGATCGAGACCTCGGCGAACCCCGCGGCGCGGATTTTCTCCAAATACTCCTGCTTGTCCAACGCGCCCGCGATGCAGCCCGCCCAGGCTTCGGCGCTCTTGCGCACTTTTTGGGAAAGTTCTCCAACGGTCACCAAGTCCGAGACGATCATGCGCCCGCCCGGCTTTAACACACGGTGGGCTTCACGAAAGACCGCGTCTTTGTCGGGCGACAGGTTGATCACGCAGTTGCTGATGATCAGGTCCACCGATGCATCGTCCACCGGCAGCTGCTCGATCTCGCCCAGGCGAAACTCCACGTTCGTCGCGCCGGCCTTCTTGGCGTTTGCACGCGCTTTTTCGATCATGGCCGGGGTCATGTCCACCCCGATCACGCGCCCGCTTGACCCCGCGGCCTTGGCCGCCAGCAGCACATCGATGCCGCCGCCGCTGCCCAGGTCCAGCACGGTCTCACCCGGCCGCACCTGCGCCAGCGCGGTCGGGCTGCCGCAGCCTGCGCCGACCTCCACCGAGCCCGAGGGCAGCAGCGCGAGCGCTTCCCGGTCGTAGCCGATCTGCTGCAAGCGCGAAGTCTGATCGCCGCAACATTCAGAGCCGCAGCACCCTGCCCCTTGGGCAACCTGAGTGTAGTGCTCCTTCACTTTCCGCTTGATCTGCTGCGTCTTGGGCATGGTTTGTCCTTTCGATATTTTGATGAATTTCGAAATATTGGCGAAAAAAAACATCACTCCTTCAAGAACGTCCCGACCACCTCCAACGCCTGCGGGTCCACCGCGCAGTACACCCACTGGCCGCGCTTCTCGCAGCGGATCAACCCCGCGTTGCGCAGCTCCTTCAGGTGGTGGGACACGGTGGACAGCGACAGCTTCGTGCCATCGCCGATGTCGCACACGCAGCTGCAGCGCGCGCCGACGCCCACAATGGCGCAGCATCGCCCGGCCCCTTGCCGCACCAGATTGAAGATGTGCAGGCGGTTGTCGTTGGACAATGCCTTGAAGATCTTGGCAAGCCGCGCGGTGTTCTTGTTTTTCGTCATTTCGATCACTATCGAAATAGTAGCACGCGGCTCGTGGCGTGTCAAGTCCCTACCCTGTGCATGCAATGCCCTGTAGAATCACTGGATCGGCCGGCGCAGCCGGCTTACACATCATGGCCTATCGAAACCTCACGCTGATCGGCATGCCGGCCTCGGGCAAGAGCACGCTGGGCGTGCTCACGGCCAAAGCCCTGGGCTGGGACTTCCTCGACACCGACGTGCTCATCCAGGCGCGGGAGGGCCGCACCTTGAAGGACATCATCGCCAACGACGGCGTCCCGACTTTTCGCGCGCTGGAGTCGCGCACCATCTGCGGGCTCGACGTTTCCCATTGCGTGGTCGCCCCCGGCGGCAGCGTGGTGTTTGAACCCCAATCCATGAGCCGCCTGCAGCAACTGGGGCTGATCGTCTGGCTGCACGTTAGCCTTTCGGAGCTGGCCCGCCGCATCGGAAACCTGGCCGAGCGCGGCGTGATCCACCGTACGGGGCAGACGCTGGCCGACATCCTGTCCGAGCGCGAGCCGCTGTACCGCCGTTACGCGCAGCGGACCGTGGTCTGTGACGGCAAGTCGCACGAACAGCTGGTGGACGAGTTGGTAAGGTCCGTCCTCAACGAGGCGTCCATATAACCAAACTCATGAAAGAAACTCGTTCGTGGCCCATTTTTTGGCCCGGAGCCCTGGCGGGGCTGATCGTCACCGCGCTGGGCTACTTGGCCCACCGCGTCGGCGGCTGGCTGTTCTGGCCCGAGGTCGCAGCCCAATGGGCCTTTGCCCTCGTCCCCGGCCAAATCCAGGCGGACGCGATCTCGGCCCTTGGCGCGGACGCAAAGGTGTTGGGGCTTTACGTCGCCATGGTGGTCCAGATCGTTGGGGGCGGCGTGTTTGCCCTGATTTTGCCCCAGCGCCGTTGGTGGTCACAGGCTTTGATGGTCGGCGCCCTGACGTCGCTTGTCGCATTCTTGTTCAAGCTCACGGCTCCAGCCGTGCAACTGGTTTGGGCCGGCCCCTTCGTACTGGGGGCCGTATTGGCAGGGGTGGGCTATGCTGTCGCCTTCTTCTGGATTCACTCACGCTTGGCGCCTGGACAGACGAGCCCGGGGCCGCGCTGGACGCGCCGGCGCTGGCTGGCGGGAGCGGGTACCGTGCTGGGCACGGTCGTGCTTTGGCCGTGGGTGCGCAGCGATTTGAACCGCGCCCCATCCGCCGTTGCGCGCACTGTAGAGCCCATCGCACCTGAAGTGGTGGCCGCGTTTCGTGAAGGGACCCTGGATTTTGACGCCTTGCCCATGCTGCCGCCCTGGCTCACGCCGGAGCCCCAGTTCTACTACGTCTCGAAAAACCTCGTCCCCCACGACATCAGCCTCGATGAGTGGGGCGCCTTGGAGGTCGGCGGGTTGGTGGAAGTGCCTCTGCGCATGCCGCTTGAGAACTTGCACGCCATGCCCAACGTCGAGCTGTACAACACGCTGCAGTGCATTGACTTCGACCCCTTCAGCCCGCTGACGGACGACCTGATCGGCAACGGGCGCTGGACGGGCGTTCCGCTGAGGGCGCTGCTCGAGCGCGCGCAGGTCCAGCCGCAAGCGGTGGATCTCCTCTTGGAGGCCAGCGACGGCTACTCCGACAGCGTGCCCATCCGCACGGTGCTCGAGCGCGACGACATCCTGCTGGTCTGGGCGCTCAACGGGGAACCGCTTTCGGCCAAGCACGGCTACCCGCTGCGCCTGATCGTGCCTGGCCAGTACGGGATGAAGAACGTCAAGCACGTCCACCGGCTGATGGCCGTGGGTGAGGATTATCAGGGGTATTGGCAAAAGCGCGGCTGGGTGGACGATGCGCCCAACAAAACCTATGCCAAGATCGAGTCCCTCGCGTTCAGCCAGTCGGTCCCACTGGGCCAGCCCGTGTTGATCGCCGGTTGGACGTTTGCCGGCAAGCGCGGGGTGTCCAGCGTGGAGGTGAGCCTGGACGACGGCCAAACCTGGTCGGTTGCGCAATTGGAAGCCGAGCGCTCGCCGGCCACCTGGGTGCGCTGGGCATCCCTGTGGGAGCCCACACAGACCGGGCGCTTCAAGGTCACCGCCCGCGCCTACGACCGCCTCGGTCAGGCGCAGGCCGACAAGCGCGTGGGCTCCTTCCCCAGCGGGGTCACCGGCTATCATTTCGCCTGGATGGACGTGGTGGAGAATGATACGCAGGGTTCACGCTCCGATTAGATGCCAATTCCCCTTCTCCCCTGGCGGAGGAAGGCTGGGATGAGGGGGATTCCTTGACAGGCTCTGCTTGCAAGACTACACTTCGGGCATCTGGATCGCCTCGTCCGCAGGGAAGGGACTATGAACCGGCAACGATGGGCAGCGCTGTTGTGGGTGGTCGCACTGGTGTACGTGGTCTTTTACGTGGGAGGACAGGCTTCCAGCCTCATTTCGGGGCTATGGCCCAGCCACCACGAAGAAATCGAAACGCCTGCCGACCCTTACGCAGATCTCTCGCCGGTGCAGATCGGACAGCGAATCTTTGAGAAACAGGGCTGCCAATCCTGCCACCAGATTGGCTTGGTCGGCGGCACGTTGGGTCCTTCCTTGAGCAACGTCGGCGTGCGCCGCAGCGAGAGGTGGTTGCAGCAGCAACTGGAAAACCCGCAGCAGGCCGTGCCCGGCAACTACATGCCTTCCTACGCGTACCTGAACCAGCCGGAGCGAGACAGCCTGGTGGCGTACATGCGCTCCTTGAACCAAGACCGCCAAGGCCTGGAAACCGGCCACGGCGACGTGCCGCAGGCCATGCTCGCTGCGGCCCCCGCAACCCAACGCGACCCCGCCTTGATCGAGCGCGGCCAGCAATTGTTCGCCTCCAACGGCTGCACCGCCTGCCACATCATCAACGGACAAGGCGGCGCCGTGGGCCCGAACCTCACCCGCGAGGGCCTGCGCCATCGCTCGGACGAGTGGCAGAAACAACACTTGAAAGACCCTTTGAGCGTCTACATGGACGGTCCCGCCGCCGGCGCCCAATGGCCCATGCCCGGCTTCGCGCGGCTCGCCGACGCCGAGTTGGACGCCTTGGTCGCTTACCTGCAAAGCCTGCGTTAGAGAGGTTCTTATGCATCATCGCACCGACCACGACTCGATGGGAGACGTGCGCGTCCCCGCGGACGCCTACTGGGGCCCGCAGACCCAGCGCGCGGTGGAGAATTTTCCGATCAGCGGCCTGCGCCTGCAGCCGGCCTTCATCCGCGCCCAAGGCATCATCAAGCGCGCGTGCGCGCTGACCAACCTGGAGCTTGGCGCGCTGGACAAGCAGGTCGCAAACGCCATCGTCAAGGCCTCTGAGGAGGTTCTGGAGGGCCACCTGAACGCCCAGTTCGTGGTGGACGTCTACCAGGCGGGAGCCGGCACCTCGCAGAACATGAACGCCAACGAGGTCATCGCCAACCGCGCCATCGAGTTGCTGGGCGGCAAGAAGGGCGACTACTCACTCGTCCACCCCAACGACCACGTCAACCGCGGCCAGTCCACCAACGACACCATCCCCACCGCCATCCACGTGTCCGCGCTGGAGGCGATCCACCTCGACCTGATCCCCGCGCTGCAGCAGCTGCATGGCTCGCTGTCGGCAAAGGCAAAGCAGTTCGATCCCATCATCAAGGCCGGACGCACCCATTTGCAGGACGCGGTGCCCATGCGCCTGGGCCAGGAGTTTTCCGCTTGGGCTCGCAGCGTGGAGCTTGGCGTCGAGCGCCTGCAACAGGCCTCTGTCGGTTTGAAGGAAGTGGCCTTGGGCGGCAACGCGGTGGGCACGGGCATCAACACGCCCAAAGGGTATCGCGAGAAGGCGGTCGCCCACCTCAACGACGTGGCGCGGCTGGGGTTCGTTCCCTCAAAAGACCCATTCGAGTCCATCCAAAACCGCGACGCCGCGGTGCACGCCTCCGGCGCGCTGCGCACGGTGGCGACGTCTTTGAAGAAGATCGCCGACGACGTGAGGCTGCTGGTCTCCGGCCCGCGCACGGGGTTCAACGAGCTGGCTCTGCCCGCCGTGCAACCGGGCTCCTCGATCATGCCGGGCAAGGTCAACCCCGTGCTCGCCGAGATGCTCAACCAGGTGTGCCTGCAGGTGATGGGATGCGACGTCACGATCGCCCAAGCGGGCGGCTCCGGTCAGCTTCAGTTGAACGTGATGATGCCGGTGCTTGCCTGGAACCTGCTGCACGCCATCACCATCCTCAGCAACGGCGTGCGGACATTTACAGAGCGCTGCGTGGATGGGATCAAGGCCAACGAGGCGGTTGCCCGGCATTACGCCGAGGCCACCCCGCAGGTGGTCACCGCGCTGTCTCCGGTGCTGGGCTACGAAAAAGCCGCCGCAGTCCTCAAGAAGGCCATTGAGACCGACAAGACCATTCGCCAGGTGGTGCTGGAGGAGAAGCTGCTGGATGAGGCCACACTGAACGCCGCGCTGGATTTGCGCAAGCTGACGTAATCTGTAGCGGTACGCCTGTTTGCTTTGATCGACAGCTGCCCGGCATTACAATGACCCCATGGCCAAACCATCGAGTGAGCCCGCGCGCAGGGCTCCACAAACCCAGCGGGGCAAGTCCACCCACACGCGACTGCTGAGGGGAGCTGAACAGACTTTCTATGCGGTGGGGTACCCCGGAACCTCGGTGGCCCAGATCTGCCGCCAGGCGCGCGTGGCCAACGGCACCTTTTACCAGTATTTTTCCGACAAGTTCGACGCGTTCGCCGAGATCGTGCGCGCGTTGAGCCGCCATTTGCACCGGGAGCTGCAGCAGGCGGCGCAAAGCAGCGCCTACCCCAAAGAGCAGTTGATTTGCGTCAACCGCGCCTACTTTGAGGTGGTCGCCCTCAAGGTGCGCGCGTATCAGATCTTTCGCGAGAGCGAGTTCGTGGACCTCAAGCTGTCGCAGGGGTTTTATCGCCCTGCAGTCGCTCTGTACGAGCGGATCATCCAGTGCGCGGTGGATCAGGGGCAATTTTGCAGCCTTTCGCCCCAGCTGACCGCGTGGGCGATGCTGGGGCTGCAGGAGTTCGTGGCCACGCGCTGGCTGGTGTGGGAGAAAGCGCCCGCTCAGCGCCAGCCCCAATCCCAATTGAGCTGCCTGATCGAAAGCACCCAGAAATTCCTGCTCCACGGCCTGGGCTGCCCTTTCAAAGGCCTCACCGCCCCGCCCCGCGCGCGGCCCAGCGTGCGCGGCAACGCAGAAAAGCCGGTCGGCACGCGCAAGGCGTTGTTGCAGGCCGCCGAGCAGCGCTTCGGCAAGCGCGGCTTCCACGCCACCCAGATCTCGGACATCACCCGTCAGGCAGGGGTGGCTCAGGGAACCTTTTACCTCTATTTCCCCAGCAAAGTGGCCCTGTTCGCTCAGCTGGTGCGCGAGATCAACCAGAACCTCATCGACGAGATCCGCCAGGCCACCGCTGGGCTTGCCCACCGCCGCGACGTCGAGCAAGCGGGGTTCAATGCGTTCTTTCGCTTCATCCGCCGCCACACGCTTGCCTACCGCATCGTGCGCGAGGCCGAGTTCGTGGATGAGGAAGCGGGCCAGGGTTACTACCGGCGCATCGCGGCGGGCTACGTCAAGGGGCTGCGCCAGGCGATGAAACGCAACCACATCCGCACGTGCAGCTGCGAGCCGCTGGCCTACGGCCTGATGGGCATCGGCCACCTGGTCGGGCTGAAGTGGCTGGTGTGGGATGGGCTGGAAGCGCTGCCCGCGCCGGCCTTGAACGAGCTCATGCGTTTCATTTGCCTGGGAATGGAAAACACCGCGTAGGGTTCGTTTTTGTCGCGCTTGACAATGAAAAACCGATCCTGTTAACATGAGAGCTGAGTCAGGGGTCGGATTCAAGGAGGATTTCCCTTGGCGTACGTCACCGCAAACGACGTTCAACTGCACTACGATACCCACGGCCAGGGCGCACCGTTACTGCTGATCAGCGGGTTGGGCTACGGCGGCTGGGTGTGGCAAAAGCAGACGCCCGCCTTCGCATCGCACTTCCAGGCGATCACCTTCGACAACCGCGGGGTAGGGCAAAGCGACAAGCCCGACGTCCCGTACACCGTTCCCCTGCTTGCGGCGGACGCGCTGGGCGTGCTCGACGCGCTGAACGTGGAGAAAGCCCACGTGCTCGGCGCCTCCCTGGGTGGGATGGTCGCGCTGCAGCTTGCGCTGGACCACCCCGCGCGCGTGGATCGCCTGATCCTGTGCGCGACCACCTTCGGCGGGCCCAACGTGGTGCTGCCCAAACCCGAGGTGCTGCAATTCATGGCGCAGCGGTCGGGCACGGCGGAGGAGCGCTTTGAGCGCGGCATGGCGCTTGCCTTCAGCAAGCGGTTCCTTGCCTCCAGAGCCCACGAGGCGGACTTCATCCGCCAGGAGATGGTGAAAAACCGCCAGCCGGATGCGGCCTATGTGCGCCAAGCCTACGCGCCGCTGGGCTTCAACGTCGAGCATCGCCTGAGCCAAATTCCGCACCCCTCACTGGTCATCGCAGGCGACCAGGACCAAGCCATTCCGGCGGAGAACGCAAAACGGCTTGCCAACAAGCTCCCTCACGCCACGCTGGCGCTCTTGGAAGGGGCTGGGCATATGTGCTTCATCGAACAGTCGAAAGGATTCAACGAGACGGTGCTCGACTTCTTGAAAGGAACTTCATGAGCCTGCCCAAACACTACGACGGCGTGCCGATGGGCTGGGTAGGCGATTGGGTCGGCCGCCGCGCGCGGTTGACCCCCAAGCGCGTCGGCGTGGTCGACACCGGCTGCGGGCAGCGCTTCAGCTACGAACAGCTCAACGCGCGCGCCAACCGCGTCGGCAGTTACCTGCTGGGGCTGGGCCTGGCCAAGGGCGACGTGATCTCGCTGATCGCGCGCAACCGCGTGGAGGCCATCGATTTGTACTTCGCCTGCGGCAAGACCGGGATCATTCTCGCTCCGCTGAGCTATCGGCTGGCCAAGCCGGAGTTGGACGACCTGCTGAAAAAAATCCAGCCCAAGGCGTTGTTCGTGGAGGACCATTTCTCCCCGCTTACCCAGTCGCTGTCCCTGCCCGACTCGATCAAGGAAACAACCATCATCGGCGACGAGCGCTCAGACTACGCAAAACGGGCGCTCACCGCCCCAGCCAAAGACGTCAACCATCCGCTTGCCATGAACGACCTGTTCCTGTACGTCCACACCGGCGGCACCACGGCCACGCCCAAGATCTGCCTGGTCACCCACCGCCAGATGATCTGGAACTCCTTCGACTTGCTGGCCACGGGCTCGGGCGGCAGCGGCATCGGGGGCAAAGAATTAGTCACTTTCCCCTTCTTCCACATCGGCGGCTGGAACACGGCGACGCCCCTGTTCCACGTCGGCGGCCAGGTGGTCCTGATGCGCGAGTTCGACCCCGACCTGGCCTTGGAGCTGATCGAGCGCGAGCAGATCTCGCACTTCGGCGGCGTGGAGGTCATGTTTCGTTTCATGATCGCCAGCCCAAAATTCAAGGAAACCACCTTCAGGAGCGTGCAATACGTCAATTCGGCGGGCGCGCCGTGCTCGGCCGAGGTCATGAAGTTTTTTTGGGACAAGGGCGTGCCCGTCACCCAATCCTACGGCTTGACCGAGGCGGGCCCGTCCAACTTCATCTTCCTGCCCGATCCGGAGAGCTACTCCATGGCAGACATTCAAACCCACGCCGGCAGCATCGGCTGGCCCATGTTCCACTGCGACGCGAAGCTGGTGGACGATGGGAAGCCCGTGGGGCCGGGGCGGATCGGCGA
>Ga0326597_10012060_pt1 | contig 11406 bp, 7 predicted proteins | sample RVTome_12_FD_203789 | JGI IMG/M metagenome (GOLD analysis project Ga0326597, IMG submission 203789) | Soil microbial communities from uranium-contaminated site in the Upper Colorado River Basin, Wyoming, United States - RVT100D185 | ecosystem: Environmental > Terrestrial > Soil > Contaminated >...
GTCGGCACGCCGCGCTACCTCGGCGATCGGTTCGTTCGCCACCCGCCGCAGCAGATAAACCGCGCAACGGTACGCCTGCGCATGGCGGCGGTCGAGCACTGCTTTGCGCGAAAGACCGAATGCCGTCGCAACTTCTGTCAGCAATTCGTCCGGGTTCGGGCGGGCGGGCTCGCGCTGCGCGCGGGAGACATCCGCACCGCGCTCGCCTGCGAGACGGCGTTGCATCTTGTCCCGGAATTGCTCATCGCCTAAATACGCCTACCCTATAAGGTCAAGCGTTGACCCCTACCATCGGCAATCAGCGCGTGCACATGCGGATGCAGCGACAGCGAGCGGCCCCAGGTGTGCGGCGCCGAGAGGAACACCGGACTGTCGCCGGCCCTTGCTTCTCACGCCTTGCCTTTCCGCCTTTCGCCTTCCGCCTCGCCCTTCACGGGTCCCTACTCCGAAAGAACTACCCGTAGGACGTTTCCTACGCCTTCCGCACCCCTGCGGCTGGCCGCCAGGAGAATGGTTCTCCGCGCGCGCGAGGCCTATCTTCATGCGCAAGGGCAGAAAGGAGTGAAGATGGCTTCCCAAAGGTACAAAGCCTGGTCCGTGGTGACGGCGAGCACGCTTGCGTTCACGGTATGTTTCATGGTCTGGATGATGTTCGCCGTGATCGGCATCCCGATCAAGGAGACGCTGGGCCTGAACGAAACGCAGTTCGGCGTGCTGGTCGCGCTGCCGGTGCTCACCGGCTCGCTGTTTCGATTGCCCATCGGAATGTGGACCGACAAGTACGGCGGGCGCATCGTGTTTTTCGTGCTGATGGTGTCCACGATCGTTCCCATCTGGCTGATTTCCGCCGGCACGCAGTACTGGCATTACCTGGTGACCGGCCTGTTCGTGGGCGTCGCCGGCGCTTCGTTTACCGTGGGCATCGCCTATTGCGCGCGCTGGTTCCCGCGGGAGCGCCAGGGGCTCGCGATGGGGATCTTCGGCGCCGGCAATACCGGCGCGGCGCTGACCAAGCTGATCGCGCCGAGCATCGTTGTCGCGTACGGCTGGGCCATGGTGCCAAAAGTGTATGCGGTCCTGATGCTGGTGACGGCCATTCTCTTCTGGTTCTTCACCTTTACCGACCCGGACCACACTTCCGGCCACACGACCGTGACGGTCCGTGAGCAGCTTCAGGCACTGAAGGATCCCACGGTCTGGAGATACAGCCAATACTATTCCATCGTATTCGGCGGCTACGTGGCGCTGTCGCTGTGGATGACCAAGTACTACATATCCGAGTACGGTTTCGACATCCAGCTGGCGGCCTTGCTGGCCGCCGCCTTCAGCATCCCCGGGGGCGTGCTGCGCGCCATCGGCGGCTGGTTTTCCGACAAGTTCGGGGCGCACACGGTGACGTGGTGGGTGCTGTGGGTGGCTCTGGTATGCCTGTTTTTCCTTTCCTATCCGCAGACCAGCGTGACCATTCAAACCGTGTCGGGTCCGAAGAGCTTTCACGTGGGGCTCAATTCGGCGGTGTTCACCATAATCATGTTCACCATGGGAATCGCCTTCGCGATCGGCAAGGCGTCGGTCTTCAAGTACATCTCCGACGATTATCCCCACAATATCGGTGTGATTTCCGGCGTGGTGGGCCTGGCCGGCGGCATGGGCGGTTTCATCCTGCCCATCATGTTCGGCGCGCTGGTGGACCTGACCGGAGTCCGCTCGAGCGCCTTCATGCTCATGTTCGGCATCGTGTGGGTCTCCCTGATGTGGATGTACTTCACCGAGGTGCGGCCGCTCAGCCGCCGCGGACCCGAACCCACGCACTTCACCTGATCGACACTCAATTCAAGGAGCCGCCATGTGCGCTCAAACCGTTTCGACTAAACCCAGCCTCGGCGGAGTGCTGCCCGTCTGGACGCCGGAGGACAAGGCGTTCTGGGAGCGCGAAGGCAAAGCCATCGCCAACATCAATCTGTGGATCTCGATCCCCGCGCTGCTGCTCGCTTTTGCGATATGGATGGTGTGGAGCGTGGTGGTGGTCAACCTGCCCAGCATCGGGTTCAAGTTCACCACCAACCAGCTTTTCTGGCTGGCGGCGCTGCCGGGGCTGTGCGGCGCCACGCTGCGCATTTTCTATTCATTCATGGTGCCGATCTTCGGCGGCCGCAAGTGGACTGCGATCTCGACGGCATCGCTGCTGCTGCCCGCGCTCGGCATCGGCTTCGCCGTGCAGGACCCCACCACCAGCTATCCGACGTTCGTGGTGCTGGCGCTGCTGTGCGGCTTCGGCGGCGGCAATTTCGCTTCCAGCATGGCCAACATCAGTTTCTTTTTTCCCAAGGAACGCAAAGGCTCTGCCCTCGGACTGAACGCCGGTCTCGGCAACCTGGGCGTATCGGTCGTGCAGTTCGTCGTGCCGCTGGTGATCACCGCCGGCGTATTCGGCGCGCTCGGCGGTGAACCCCAGGCCTGGGTGAAAGACGCGGAAAGCGGCCAGATATGGCTGCAGAACGCGGGCTTCATCTGGGCGCCGTTCATTCTGGTTGCCACCATTGCGGCATGGTTCGGCATGAACGACATCGCCAGCGCGAAGGCGTCGTTTTCGGAGCAGGCGGTGATTTTCAAGCGCAAGCACAACTGGCTGATGTGCTGGCTCTACCTCGGGACCTTCGGTTCGTTCATCGGCTACTCGGCGGGTTTTCCGCTGCTGATCAGATCACAGTTTCCGGAAGTGAATGCGCTGGCCTTCGCGTTCCTCGGCCCGCTCGTCGGCGCAGTGATCCGGCCCTTCGGCGGCTGGCTCTCCGACAAGCTGGGCGGCGCCCCCGTCACGTTTTGGAATTTCATCGCGATGGCGCTGGCAGTCGTGGGCGTGCTCTATTTTCTGCCAAAAGGGGCGGCGGGCGCGCTAGTCCTGCCGTGGGGCCCCGCGGGCGGCAACTTCTACGGTTTTCTCGTCATGTTCATGCTGCTGTTCCTGACCACCGGCATCGGCAACGGCTCGACCTTCCGCATGATCCCGGTCATCTTCATGACAGAGCGGCTGCGCGATGCCGAGGGCGGGGGGCCGCAAACGAAGGAACAGGCGATCAAGGACGCCAACAAGGAGGCTGCGGCCGTGCTGGGCTTCACCTCGGCCTTCGCGGCCTACGGCGGCTTCTTCATCCCGAAGAGCTACGGCACTTCGATCTCGATCACGGGCGGACCCGAGGGCGCCTTGTACGTGTTCATCGTGTTCTACCTGACATGCATTGTGACGACCTGGTGGTATTACGCGCGCAAGAACGCCGAAATGCCATGCTGAAAGTCGTGAGGGGTGAGGAGCAAGGAGTGAGGGGCAGGGGCGACAGACGCGCCCAATACTTCATCTCTCTGCCCGCACCTCTCGCTTCCCTTGCGACAAAGGAGCAGTAATGAGTCACTTTCTCGACCGGCTGAACTACTTTTCGAATCCACGGGAATCTTTCTCCGGCGGTTTTGGCGTGGTCAACGGCGAAGACCGCACCTGGGAAGACGCCTACCGCAACCGCTGGGCGCATGACAAGATCGTGCGCTCGACCCACGGCGTCAACTGCACGGGTTCATGCTCGTGGAAGATCTATGTCAAGGGCGGCATCGTCACCTGGGAGACCCAGCAGACCGACTATCCGCGCACGCGCTGGGACATGCCCAATCACGAACCGCGCGGCTGCTCGCGCGGGGCGAGCTACAGTTGGTACCTGTACAGCGCCAATCGCGTGAAGTACCCGCTGGTCCGCGGCCGGCTGCTCAAAAGCTGGCGCGAGGCGCGCCTGACGCACGATCCGGTCGAGGCTTGGGCGTCCATCGTGGAATCCGACGCCAGGCGCCGCGACTATCAGGGCGTGCGCGGCATGGGCGGGTTTGTGCGCTCGAGCTGGGACGAGGTCAACGAGATCGTGGCCGCGGCCAACGTCTACACCATCAAGAAGCACGGGCCCGACCGCGTGATCGGTTTCTCGCCGATTCCCGCCATGTCGATGGTGAGCTATGCCGCCGGCAGCCGCTACCTGAGCCTGATCGGCGGCGTATGCATGAGCTTTTACGACTGGTACTGCGACCTGCCGCCGGCCAGCCCGCAAACCTGGGGCGAGCAGACGGACGTGCCCGAGTCGGCGGATTGGTACAACTCCGGATACATCATCGCCTGGGGCTCGAACGTTCCTCAGACCCGGACGCCCGATGCGCACTTCTTCACCGAGGTTCGCTACCAAGGCACCAAGACCGTGGCGATCACGCCCGACTACTCGGAAGTCGCCAAGCTGTCCGACCAGTGGCTGCATCCCAAGCAGGGTACCGACGCCGCCGTGGCCATGGCCATGGGCCACGTGATCCTCAAGGAGTTCTACTTCCCCGATGGAGGAAAGCGGCGCAGCGCCTACTTCGACGACTACGCGCGGCGCTACACCGACCTGCCGATGCTGGTGATGCTCAAGGAGCACAGCCTGCCGGGTGGCGAGAAGATCCTGGTGCCTGATCGTTACCTGCGGGCATCCGATTTCACCGACCAGCTCGGCCAGGCCAATAATCCGGACTGGAAGACCATAGCCTTCGACGAGAACGGCAAGGCGGTGCCGCCTAACGGTGCCATCGGCTTCCGGTGGGGCCCCGATGGCCGCGCCGACCAGGGGCGATGGAACCTCGAGGCGAAGGAGGCGCGTCATGGCAACGACGTCAAGCTCAGGCTTTCGCTGCTCGAAGGCGACCAGCCGAGCCGGGACACCGCAAAGGTCGGCTTCCCGTACTTCGGCGGCATCGCGAGCGAGCATTTCCCCAACAACGTTCTGGCGGGCGACAACGGCGATGTGCTGGTGCGCACGGTGCCGGTGCAACGCGTTTCACTGAGCCAGGAAGGCGAGACGCGCGAGGCGCTGGTAGCCACCGTGTTCGACCTGCACGCCGCCAACTACGGCGTGGCGCGCGGCCTGCCCGGCGAGCTGGCCGCTGGCAGCTATGACGAAGACACGCCCTATACGCCGGCCTGGCAGGAACGCATCACCGGCACCCCGCGCGACCAGGTCATTACGGTGGCGCGCCAGTTCGCCGACAACGCGGACAAGACCCGGGGCAGGTCGATGGTCATCATCGGCGCGGCGATGAACCACTGGTATCACAGCGACATGAACTACCGCGGCATCATCAACATGCTGATGATGTGCGGCTGCATCGGCAAGAGCGGCGGCGGCTGGGCGCATTACGTCGGGCAGGAAAAGCTCCGGCCCCAGACCGGCTGGACGGCGCTGGCCTTCGCGCTCGACTGGATGCGCCCGCCGCGCCAGCAGAACAGCACCAGTTTTTTCTACGCCCACACCGACCAGTGGCGCTACGAGAAGCTGGGGGTGGCGGAAGTACTTTCGCCGCTGGCCGACAAGAAGCTCTTCGGCGGCAGCATGATCGACTACAACGTGCGCGCCGAGCGCATGGGCTGGCTGCCTTCCGCCCCGCAACTGCAAACGAACCCGATGCAGGTCGTGCACGACGCGCGGGCCGCCGGCATGGACCCGAAGGAGTACGCGGTCAAGGCGCTGAAGGACGGCTCGTTGCAGATGAGTTGCGGAGACCCCGACCACCCGGCCAACTGGCCGCGCAATCTGTTCGTATGGCGCTCCAACCTGCTGGGCTCCAGCGGCAAGGGGCACGAGTATTTCCTCAGGCACCTGCTGGGCACCAGTCACGGCGTGCAGGGCAAGGACCTGGGCGCGCACGACGCCAAGCCGGAGGAAGTCGTCTGGCACGACAAGGCGCCGGAGGGCAAGCTCGACCTGCTGGTCACGCTCGATTTCCGCATGAGCACCACCTGCCTGTACTCGGACATCGTGCTGCCTACGGCGACCTGGTACGAGAAGAACGATCTCAATACCAGCGACATGCACCCGTTCATCCACCCGCTGTCCACGGCGGTGGACCCCGCGTGGCAGTCCCGCAGCGACTGGGACATATACAAGGGCTTCGCGAAGAAGTTCAGCGAAGTCTGCGTCGGCCATCTCGGCGTGGAGAAGGAACTGGTGCTGACGCCGTTGATGCACGACACGCCGGGCGAACTGGGCCAGCCGTTCGACGTCAAGGACTGGAAGAAGGGCGAGTGCGCGCTGGTGCCGGGCAAGACCGCGCCCCAGATCGCAGTGGTCGAACGCGACTACCCGAACGTTTACCGGAGGTTCACCGCGCTGGGACCCCTGATGGGCAAGGTCGGCAACGGCGGCAAGGGCATCGCCTGGAATACGCAGGACGAGGTGAGGCAGCTGGGCGAATTGAACGGCCTCAACTCGGCCGAAGGCGCAACCCGCGGGATGCCGAAGATCGAGACCGACATCGATGCCTGCGAGGTAGTGATGATGCTGGCGCCGGAAACGAACGGCCAGGTAGCCGTCAAGGCCTGGCGGGCGCTTGGCAGTCAGACCGGCCGCGATCACGCCCACCTGGCGATTCACCGGCAAGACGAGAAGATCCGCTTCCGGGACATCCAGGCGCAGCCGCGCAAGATCATCTCGTCGCCGACCTGGAGCGGCATCGAGTCCGAGACGGTGTCGTACAACGCCGGTTACACCAACGTGCACGAGCTGATTCCCTGGCGCACGCTCACCGGCCGCCAGCAGTTCTACCAGGATCACCCGTGGATGCGCGCGTTCGGCGAAGGCTGCGTCAGCTACCGCCCGCCGGTGGACCTGAAAACCACCGCCGGCATCCTCGGAGTGAAGAGTAACGGCAACCCCGAGATCCTGCTCAACTTCATCACGCCGCACCAGAAGTGGGGCATCCACTCGACCTACACCGACAACCTGATGATGCTCACCTTGAGCCGCGGCGGACCGTGCGTCTGGCTGAGCGAAGACGACGCGAAACGCGCCGGCATCGTGGACAACGACTGGATCGAATTGTTCAACCTCAATGGCGCCATCGCGGCGCGGGCGGTGGTCAGCCAGCGGGTCAACCCCGGCATGGCGATGATGTATCACGCGCAGGAAAAGACCGTGAATACGCCGGGCTCCGAGATCACCGGGGCGCGCGGCGGCATTCACAACTCGGTGACGCGCATCGTGCTCAAGCCCACCCACATGGTCGGCGGCTACGCGCAGCTCTCCTACGGCTTCAACTACTACGGCACCATCGGCACCAACCGCGACGAGTTCGTGGTGGTGCGCAGGATGGTCAAGGTCGACTGGCTGGACACGCCGGCCTCGACCATGCCGGCGCTGGATGCCCAACAGGCCTGAAGAGCAATGGCCGCAGAGAACACAGAGAGCACAGAGAGCACAGAGAGAAAGTGCAGAAACGATAGAAGAAAATGGTCACAGTAAATGCACACCGGTCGCCGAAACCCCGATTGACTTCGATCCTGTTGGATTCCTCCGTGTTCTCCGTGCTCTCTGTGACGGAAGTGCTTTTAGGAGCTCTGCAATGAAAGTACGCGCGCAAATCGGCATGGTGCTGAACCTGGACAAATGCATCGGCTGCCATACTTGTTCCGTCACCTGCAAGAATGTCTGGACCAGCAGGCCGGGCATGGAATACGCCTGGTTCAACAACGTCGAGACCAAGCCCGGCATCGGCTACCCGAAGGAATGGGAGAACCAGGACCGGTGGAGCGGCGGCTGGGTGCGCAAGGCCAACGGCGCGATCGAGCCGCGCCAGGGCGCGAAGTGGAAGCTCTTGATGCGCATCTTCGCCAACCCCAACCTGCCCGAGATCGACGACTACTACGAGCCCTTCACCTTCGACTACGACCACCTGCAGTCGGCGCCCGAGATGAAAGCGGCGCCGACCGCGCGCCCGCGCAGCCTGATCACCGGCAAGACCATGGAGAAGATCGTCTGGGGGCCGAACTGGGAAGAGATACTCGGGGGTGAATTCGCGAAGCGCGGCAAGGACCGGAACTTCGACGACGTCCAGAAGGATATCTACGGCCAGTTCGAGAACACCTTCATGATGTACCTGCCGCGCCTCTGCGAGCACTGCCTGAACCCGGCGTGCGTGGCGAGCTGCCCCTCGGGCTCGATCTACAAGCGCGAGGAAGACGGCATCGTTCTGATCGACCAGGACAAGTGCCGCGGCTGGCGCATGTGCGTCTCCGGCTGCCCGTACAAGAAGATCTACTACAACTGGCAGTCCGGCAAGGCCGAGAAATGCACTTTCTGCTACCCGCGCATCGAAGCCGGCCAGCCGACCGTGTGTTCCGAAACCTGCGTCGGGCGCATCCGCTACCTCGGCGTGCTGCTGTACGACGCCGACCGCATCGAGCAGGCCGCCAGCGTCGAGCACGACCGCAACCTGTATCACGCTCAGCTCGGCATATTCCTCGACCCGAACGACCAGGCGGTGATCGCGCAGGCCCGCATCGACGGCGTTCCCGACGCGTGGATGGAAGCGGCGCGCAAGAGCCCGGTGTACAAAATGGCAGTGGAATGGAAGGTGGCATTGCCGCTGCACCCCGAATACCGCACGCTGCCGATGGTCTGGTACGTCCCGCCGCTCTCGCCGATCAGCGCCGCCGCCAATGCCGGGCACGTGGGCGCCAAAGGCGAAATACCGGACGTGAGCCAGCTGCGCATCCCGGTCAGGTATCTCGCCAACCTGCTGACCGCCGGCGACACGGCACCGGTGGTGCGCGCGCTCGAGCGCATGCTGGCCATGCGCGTCTACCAGCGCGAGAAGCACGTGGAGGGGCGCATCAACACGGCCGCATTGCAGCAGGTGGGAATGACCCAGCTCGAAGTGGAAGACATGTACCACGTGATGGCAATTGCCAACTACGAGGATCGCTTCGTGATTCCCAGCACGCACCGCGAGTACGCCGAGAACACCTTCGACATCCGCGGCGGCTGCGGCTTTTCGTTCGGCAACGGCTGCTCCGATGGCTCGAACAAGGTGAGCCTCTTCGGCGGCACCCGGAAGCGCACCATTCCCATCAAGGCGCAGGTGTGACGATGACCAGCACTTCCAGAGCCGTCAAAGCTTCCCTCAGCTTGCGGGTTCTTGCGCGCCTGCTGGGTTACCCCGGTGCCGAATTGCGCAGCCATTTGCCCGAGATGCACGACGCGCTGCGCGCCGAGCGCGCCATCACCGCCGGGCGCCTGGCGGAACTGGACGTGTTGATGGATGCGCTCGCGAGTTCCGATCCGCTCGACGCCGAGGCCGCCTACGTGCAACTGTTCGATCGCGGCCGCGCCACCTCGCTGCACCTGTTCGAGCACGTGCACGGCGACTCGCGCGACCGCGGTCCGGCGATGATCGACCTGGCGCAGACCTATGACCAGGCCGGCCTTTGCCTCGCGCCCGGCGAGCTGCCCGATTATCTGCCCGTCGTGCTGGAGTTCGTGTCCACGCAGCCCCCGCCCGAGGCGCGCGCTTTCCTGGGCGAAATGACGCACATCTTCAACGCCCTGTTCAGCGCGCTGCAGGAGCGCCAGAGCGCTTACGCCAGCGTGATCGGCGCGCTACTGGAGCTGGCAGGCGAAAAGGCGCAACCCGTCAAGGTGGCGCCGGAGGAACCTCTGGACGCGAGCTGGACCGAGCCGCCGGCGTTCGACGGTTGCTCCCCCAAAGGCCAGGCAAGGCCCGGCGAGCCGCAACCCATCCGCATGGTCATTAAAAAGGCACGCAAGGACAACTCCGAAAAAGGAACGCCCGCATGAGCACGCTGCACGCTTTTCTCTTTGAAGTCTATCCGTACGTCTGCTTCGCGGTGTTCCTGGCGGGGAGCCTGATCCGCTTCGACCAGAACCAATACAGCTGGAAGAGCGATTCGTCGCAGTTGCTGCGCAGAGGCAGCCTGCGCTGGGGCAGCAATCTGTTTCACGCGGGCATCCTGTTCCTGTTCTTAGGCCATCTCTTCGGGCTGTTCACGCCGCACGCGCTGTACGGCGTGTTCATGAGCGCCGCGAACAAGCAATTGCTGGCCGTCACCGCGGGCGGGATTGCGGGTGTGATGTGCTTCATCGGCCTGTCCCTGCTGATCCACCGCCGCGTGTTCGATGCGCGCATCCGCGCCACCAGCCACCCCACCGACATCGCCGTTCTCGTCGTGCTGTGGGTGCAGCTCGTGGTCGGTCTCGTCACGTTGCCGTATTCGTTGCAGCACGCCGACGGCAGCGTGATGCTGGTGCTGGCCGACTGGGCGCAGCGCATCGTCACGCTGCGGCCGGTCGACTCCGCGGCGCTGGCAACCCTGCCGTGGCCCTACCAGTTCCACGTGGTGCTCGGCATGACCATCTTCCTGCTGTTCCCGTTCAGCCGGCTGGTGCACGTGTGGAGCGGCTTTGCCGCAGTGGGTTACCTTTTCCGCCCCTACCAGGTGGTGCGCAGCCGGCGCCTGAACCTGCCGGCGGGCCACAACCAGCCGCCGCAGCGCGGCGCCGGCGCTTGAACCTGAAAACGGCAATTCACTCTGTGATCTCGGTGGCTGACTGCTTTTTCGAGGTTCACACATTTTGAAACGGCCTCCAAGGAACGCACTATGCCGACCGAAACGCTCGCTGTCCCAGCCGTCGCGCGCATCAACGGCGTGGCATTGATGGCATCCGGCGAAACCCTCTCGCCCGAAGAATTGCGCCAGCGCGCCTGCACCGAGCTGCTGCGCCAGGCCGCGCAACGCGCCGGCCTGCTGGATGCCGCCGACGCCCCCACGGCCGACGGCGTGATCAGTGAAGCGGCAACGGGCGCCATCGATGCGCTGCTGGAGCAGGCGCTGAAGCTGCCCGAGCCCTCGGAAGCGGCCTGCCGCCGCCATCATGCCGCGCACGAGGGCGGGTACCGCACGGGTGAACGGGTGCGGGTGCGGCACATCCTGTTCGCGGTGACGCCAGGCGTGGACGTGGCGGCCCTGCGCAAGCGGGCGGAGCCGATCTTTCTTGATGTGCGTTGCCATGACGGCCGGGCCTCCGACGGCTTTGCCGATGCGGCGCGCAAGTGGTCCAACTGCCCCAGCGGCGAGCACGGCGGCGAGCTGGGCTGGCTTGGAACCGCCGATTGCGCGCCGGAGTTCGCGCGCGAGCTGTTCGGCCACGCCGAGGTGGGCGTGCTGCCGCGCCTGGTGCACAGCCGTTTCGGCCTGCATATCGTCGAGGTGCTGAAGCGCGAGCCCGGCGTGGCGCAGCCCTTCGAGTCGGTGCGCGGCGCGGTGGCGATGGCGCTGCGGCAGCAGGCCTTCGTGACGGCATTGCGCCAGTACCTGCGCGTGCTGGCGGGAGATGCCACGGTGGAAGGCGTGGAACTCGACGCGGCCGACACGCCGCTGGTGTGGTAACCGTGAACATCTCGGATTTCGAAGGCCTGCTGCGCGCCGCGCGCGCGCAGCCCGCGCCGCAGCGGCTGCTTTTCGTTTTTGCCCATGCGGTGCTGCCGGACGACAGCACGCCCGAACAGCGCGCGCGTTTCGAGGCCGGGGAGGGCGGCGCGCTCGCG